>Ga0209062_1002895_pt1 | contig 21389 bp, 17 predicted proteins | sample Coa_R2_2_FD_187158 | JGI IMG/M metagenome (GOLD analysis project Ga0209062, IMG submission 187158) | Surface soil microbial communities from Centralia Pennsylvania, which are recovering from an underground coalmine fire - Coalmine... | ecosystem: Environmental > Terrestrial > Soil > Unclassified...
ACTGGCCCGGCGGGCGCTCGGCTACGTCGAGCTCTACGGCGCCTACACCGAGACCGAGGCCCGCTACCGTGTCGACCGGCTGATGGCCCTGTGGGGCACCCTGGACGCCGAGGACCGGGCCACCTTCTGCTTCGACCCGGCTGCCGTCGACTGGGACCGCTACGTCCAGGACATCCACCTGCCCTCGGTCGTCGAGCACGCACGGGTTCGCACGGCGCCCGGGCGGCCGGTCGCGGGGAGCCGGGCCGAGCGGGCGCGCAAGGCGATCCTCTCCCCCGAGCGGCACCTGGCGGTCTTCGACCTCGAGCACACCCTGCTCGCCTCGAACGTCGTCGATTCCTACGCGTGGCTCGCCAGCCGGCACCTGCCGGCTCGCCGGCGCGCCGGGTTCGTGGCCGACCTGGTGCGAGAGGCACCCGCGCTGCTCGCCCTCGACCGGCGCGACCGCGGCGACTTCCTCCGCTCCTTCTACCGCCGCTACGACGGGGCGCCCGTGGCCGCGCTCCGCCACGACGCCTGGGAGCTCTTCCACCGGCACCTGCTCCCCCGCTCCTTCCCCGCCGGCTTCGCGCGGGTCCGCGAGCACCGGCGCCTCGGCCACCGCACCCTGCTCGTGACCGGCGCCCTCGACTTCGTCATCGAGCCGCTGCGGCCCCTGTTCGACGACATCGTGTGCGCGGTGATGGAAGAGCGCGACGGGCGCTTCACCGGCCGGATGCTCGAGCTCCCGCCCATCGGCGAGGCCCGGGCCCTGCTCCTCGCCGAGTACGCCGCTGCCCACGGCCTGTCGCTCGACGACTCGGTGGCCTACGCCGACTCCTCGAGCGACCTCGCCATGCTCGAGGCCGTGGGCTTCCCGGTGGCCGTCAACCCCGAGTCGCGCCTGGCGGCCATCGCCCGGCGCCGGGGCTGGCACGTCGAGCACTGGGCCAAGGCGCCCGGCGGGGCCCACCCTCCCCTCCCCCTCGGCCCGCTCGACGCTCGCCGACCCGCCGGAGCAGCGCCGTGAAGGCACTGGTCGTGGAGCGGAGCGTGCCGCGCTTTGCCGCCGCCCGGGTCGCCTCGGCCTTCGGCTCGGGGCGCGGGGCGGGCATCGGGCCCCTGCGGCTCACCGACCGTGATGCCCCGCCGCTGCCGGGTCCGGGCTGGCACCGGGTCCGCCCGGTGCTGTCGGGCATCTGCGGCTCGGACCTGGCCACGCTGGACGGCCGCAGCTCGCGCTACTTCGAGGATCTCGTGAGCTTCCCCTTCGTGCCCGGTCACGAGGTGCTCGGCGTGCTCGACGAGCCGGCGGCAGGCGCGGGGGGCGAGACCCTCGCCGCGGGGACCCGGGTGGTGATCGAGCCGGTGCTCGGCTGCGCGGCGCGAGGCATCGAGCCGCCATGCGCGGCCTGCGCCGCCGGGCAGGTCGGGGGCTGCCGGCACACGGCCTTCGGGCACCTGCGGCCGGGGCTCCAGACCGGCTACTGCGCCGACACCGGCGGCGGGTGGTCCGAGGCGGGGCTGGTCGCCCACCACAGCCAGATCCACCCCGTGCCTGGCGAACTGAGCGACGCCGACGCGGTGACCGTCGAGCCGGTGGCCTGTGCCGTGCACGCCGCGATGGCGGCCGCCGTGCGCGAGGGCGACGTGGTGGCCGTGCTCGGGGCCGGCACCGTGGGCCTCGCGACGACGGCCGCCCTCGCCCACCTGGGCGCGACCGGCCGCCTGGCGCGGCCCGGGGCGCTGCTCGTCGGCGCTCGCTACCCGGTCCAGCGCCAGCTCGCCGAGGAGCTCGGGGCCACGAGCGCCCTGCCCGCCGACCAGCTCGGTCGAGCCGTCCGGCGCGCCACCGGCTCGCTCGTGGTCGGGCGGGCCGGCCGGCTGACCGGCGGTGCCGACGTGGTGTTCGACTGCGCGGGCAATGCCGCGTCCCTCGAGCAGTCGCTGTCCCTCGTGCGCCCGCGCGGGCAGGTCGTGCTGGTCGGGATGCCCGGCAGGGTGCACGTCGACCTGGCACCGCTGTGGCACCGCGAGGTGACGCTCACGGGCGCCTACGCGTACGGCACCGAGCAGGCCGGCCGCCGTCGTGCCGTGCGCAGCTTCGAGCTGGCGATGGAGGTCGCCGCCGCGCTCGGCACCGGGCGGCTCGTGTCGGCCACCTACCCCCTCGACCGTTTCGAGGAGGCCATCGCCCACGCCGGCGCGGCCGGGCGGCGCGGCGGCGTGAAGGTGGCCTTCGACCTGCGCGACGCGAAAGGACGAGCCAGATGAGCCCGCGACCAGGATTCGTGCTCGAAGTCGATCGCTCCACGCCCCCCACCATGTTCTGGAACGGCGAGGGGTTCGTGCTCGAGCGCCTGCCCGAGGGGAGCCGTGTGATCTACGCGCCCGAGCCTCTCGAGCCCCTCGCCGACCCGGTCGGAGCCATCCGCCACGCCCTCGTGCACCCGCTCGGCGACAGCGAGCCGCTGCCGGCCCTGCTGCGCCCGGGCATGCGGCTCACCATCTGCTTCGACGACGTGTCGCTGCCTCTGCCCCCGATGCGGGCGCCCGACGTGCGCCAGCTCGTGATCGAGCAGGTGCTCGACATGGCGGCACAGGCCGGGGTCGACGACGTCGTGCTCGTGGCCGCGCTGGCGCTCCACCGCCGCATGACCGAGGCCGAGCTGCGCCACGCGCTCGGCGATCGCATCTACGAGGCGTTCGCGCCCCACGGCCTGCTCACCCAGCACGACGCGGAGGATCCCGAGAACCTCGTGTTCCTCGGGCACACCGACAAGGGTGAGGAGGTGGAGCTGAACAAGCGGGCCGCCACGAGCGACCTGCTCGTGTACGTGAACATCAACCTGGTGGCGATGGACGGCGGCCACAAGAGCGTGGCCACCGGGTTGGCCAGCTACCGGAGCCTGCGGCACCACCACAACCCCCGCACCATGCAGCACAGCCGCTCGTTCATGGACGCCCCCTCCTCGGAGCTGCACTCGTCGAACTGGCGGATGGGGCGGCTCATCGCGGAGGCGGGCGTGAAGGTGTTCCAGATCGAGACGACCCTCAACACCGACACCTTCCCCTCGCAGTTCGCCTTCCTGCAAAAGCGCGAGTGGGAGTGGAACCTGCGCGACCGGGCCACCTTCGCGGCCACCGCAGGGGCGCTCGAGCGCACCCCGGCCAGGGTGGCTCGCCAGATCTTCCACGCCATCCGCTCCCCCCACGCGATGGCCTCCGTGCAGGCGGGCGAGGTCGAAGCCGTGCACGAGGTGACCACGGCCAACGTGTGGCGCCAGCAGGGCGTCGAGGTCCAGGGCCAGAGCGACATCGTGACCATGGGCCTCCCCTACATCTGCCCCTACAACGTCAATTCGATCATGAACCCGATCCTCGTCGCGTGCCTCGGGCTCGGTTACTTCTTCAACATGTACCGGGGCAAGCCCCTCGTGCGCGAGGGGGGTGTGGCGGTGCTGCGCCATCCCACCCCCTGGGCGTTCCACCCAGGGCACCACCCGAGCTACATCGATTTCTTCGAGCAGGTGCTGACGGAGACGACCGACCCGGTCGACATGCACAAGCGCTTCGAGGAGTCCTTCGCCACCGACCCGTGGTACGTGCACCTCTACCGGACGGGACACGCCTACCACGGGGTCCACCCCTTCTACATGTGGTACTGGTGCGCGCACGCCCTGCAGCACCTGGGCCGCGTGATCGTGGTGGGGGGCGATCCCCGCGCAGTGCGGCGCCTGGGCTTCTCGCCCGCCAGCACCCTCGACGACGCCCTCGAGATGGCGACCGACGTCGTCGGGCGCTCGCCCACCCTCACCCACCTGCACGCGCCGCCCCTCCTCATGGCGGACGTCCGGTGACCGGGCCGAGCCTCGCGGCGCGCCTCGGCCGCCTCCGCTTCCCCCTCGGCGCGCCGAGCTGGCCCGGGTCCGTGCCACGGCCGGCACCCGAGCGCCGGGTCGGCCTCGACTTCGACCACGAGTGGTCGCGGCGCTACCCGGCACGCCTGGTGCGGGCCATGATCCTCGACAACGTCACCCGCCCCCTGGTCCGGCTGGCGGCACCGGCCACGGTGCGCGGGATCGAGCACCTCCGCTACGTCGAGCGGCCCGCCATCTTCGCCGCCAACCACGCCAGCCATGTCGACACCCCCCTCCTCTTGACCACGCTGCCGCCCGACATCCGGCACCGGTGCGTGGTCGCCGCCGCCTCGGACTACTTCTTCGACCGCACCTGGAAGGCGCTGCTGTGGTCGTTCTCCCTCGCCGCCGTGCCCGTCGAGCGCGGCCGTGTGAACCGGAGGTCGGCGGACACGGTCGCAGGCCTGCTCGAGGAAGGGTGGAACCTCGTCATCTTCCCCGAGGGCGGCCGCTCCCCCGACGGATGGGCCCAGCCGTTCCGGGGCGGTGCGGCGTACCTGGCCAAGCGCACCGGGCGCCCCGTGGTGCCGGTGCACCTCGCCGGCACGCGCCACGTGCTCCCGAAGAAGCCGGACGGCGGGGCACCCGGGGGGTCCGGGAGCGAGAGCCGCCAGGGGGGGCGCCTGCGCCGCTCCCCCGTGACCGTGGTGTTCGGGGCCCCCCTCGCCGCCGCCGCGGGCGAGGACGCCCGCCGGTTCGGCGTCCGAATCGAAGCCGCGGTGGCGGCACTGGCCGACGAGGCACGCACCGACTGGTGGAGCGCCCGGCGCCGCGCGGCCGCAGGCACGACCCCGGCGCAGAGCGGACCTGACGCGTCGCCGTGGCGGAGGGCCTGGGCTCTCGGCGCCCGGCCGGGCTCCGCGGCGGCCCGGCCCGCGCCCGACGATCGCTGGCCACCTCGTTGAGCTGACCCTCCAGGCCCACCGATCCCGCCCCGGGCAGTCGGGGTGAGAGCGCCTGCCGGCGGGCCGGCGCGCGGCTCAGCGCACGCCTGGCAGCCGCCACCGGCGGGTCCGGGGCGTGCCGTGGCGGGCGGCACCGATGCGCGCGGCGCGCAGGGCGGCGACCTCCGCGTCGTCGAGCGGGGCAAGCCAGGTGCCGGGGCCCAGAGCCCACAACAGCAGCAGATCGGCGAGCGCGGGGTTGCGCGCCAGGACCGGCCCGTGCAGGTAGGTGCCCACGACCCGCCCCGACCAGGCGCCCTCGGTGCCGTCGCCGGCGCCGTTGCCGACCCCGGTGACGACCTTGGCCAGGGGGCTGGCCTCGGGGCCCAGGCTCGTGGCGCCCGCGTGGTTCTCGAAGCCCGTCAAGGTGGGCAGGGCCGCGCCCTCGGCACCGACGGGCCAGGGCTCGGCCACCACCTCCCCCACCGCGCGCCGCCCGGTCCCTTTGACGGTGGCCACGTCGAGGAGCCCGAGGCCGGGCAGGGCGCGACCGTCGGCAGCCGGGAAGAGGCGCCCCACGATCTGGAAGCCGGCGCACACCGCCAGGACGACGCTGCCCTGCCCGACCGCCCGCCCGAAGGTCGGGTCGGCAGCGAGCAGCGCCGCCGCCCGGGCCTGGGGCAGGTCCTCGCCGCCGCCCAGGCAGTAGAGATCGGCGGTGGGCAGGGGACGGTCCGAGCCCGCCTCCACCAAGTCGACCGTGACTCCCCGCCAGGCGGCGCGCCGGGCGAGCACCAGGCCGTTCCCACCGTCGCCGTAGGTGCCCAGCAGGTCCGGGTACACGACTGCCACCGTCAGCCCGGCGCCGCTCACCGCCGGGCCCCCAGCACGTCGTGGAAGCACGTGTAGTTGCCGATGAACTCGACGACCTCGCCCTCGACGTGGGCTGCCCTGCGAAGGGCGCCGAGCGGGGCGGGGTCGACCTCGTGGCCGACCTCGGCGTAGCGGAGCCGGACCGACAGGTCGAGGCACCGCTCGCCCGTCGCCACGACTCGCCTCCCCCGCAGCCGCTCGAAGGGCACGTCCCACAGCCACGACGGGTCGTGCCCGTCGGCGGTGCGGGCGTTGATGCCGACGACCACCGGTGCCGTCCCCCCTTCGACCAGGCCGAGGAGCTCGGACCAGCCGGCAGGGTTCTTGGCCAACAGCAGGCGAACCCGCACGCCGCCGACCACCGTCGTGGTGAAGCGCCCGGCCACCTCGGTGACCGCTGCCATGGCCCGGGCGGCATGCTCGGGGGCGACGCCGGCCACGTCGGCTGCGGCCAGGGCCATCAGGGCGTTGGCCCGGTTGAAGCGGCCCGGCAGCGCGAGGGCGAGCTCCTGGCGGCGGCCGTCTGCCCACTCGGCCACCACGGGGCCCGAAGGCCCGGGCGGCTCGCGCAGCCACAGGTCCGGGTGCGGGCGCGCCACGTCACATCCCCGGCAGCGCCACCCGGCCGGCGAACCGTCGCCGGCGCAAGGGGTTGGCGCCGGGAACTCGATCGTCCCCCCGCAGGCCGGGCACCCGACCGCGTCGTTGCGCCATCCCAGGCCGGCGGCCACCCACATCACCGACCGTGCCGCCCCGACGCCGTAGACGACCAGGGGGTCGTCGGCGTTGGCGACGACGGTTGCCCCCAGGTCCGCCAGGGCCTGCCGCCAGCGCCCGGCCACCATCCGCACCTCGCTGCTCCGGTCGAGCTGGTCCCTCGAGAGGTTGAGCAGCACCACCACCTCGGGCGACGTGGCGACGGCGACGCGAGGGAGGTAGCCCTCGTCGACCTCCAGGACGGCCGGCACGCCGGCCGCGCGCCCTGCCAGCGCGGCCACGTGCCCGGGCGGCATGTTGGAGCCCGTGGCATTGGTGACCACCTCGCCGTACCGGGAACGAAGGGTCTCAGCCACCAGCCGGGTCGTCGTCGTCTTGCCGTTGGTGCCGCTCACGAGCACCACCTGACGGCCGGCGGCCAGCCGAGCGAGCAGCGCCGGCTCCACCAACAGGCCGAGGCGCCCCCCCGCGACCGTGCCGCTCCCGAACCCCAGGCGCCGCGAGGCGGCGTTGACCACTCTGACGAGCAGCGCCGCCGCCCGCGCTCGCCCGGGCAGATGCCGGCTGGGCAGGTGCGCGCTCACGCCGCGCCAGGGTACCTGGGCCTGCCAGGGTCGCCGGGGCTCGCCCCGAGCCGGCTCCGGCGTGCCCGAGCCGGCGTGCCCCGAGCCGGCTCCGGCGTACCCGAGCCACGAAAATCCCCCCAGACGCGGTGAAGGGATCGCCGGGGGGGGAGGCGATCCCTTCACTCGACACGCCAGGAACGGAGGGGGGGTTCCATCTCCTGCGGTCTGAGGACATCCTACGGGGGACGGACCAATCTGTCAATGAGTTTTGAGAGATATCTTCGATCGTATTTGGCGATAAGATCAGAGGAGCGCGAACGGGTCGCGAACGGGCCTGCTCCACCCAGGCCAGGGTTCCGAGCAGGAGCGTGGCGCCGGGTGCGGCAAGGGCGCGGCAAGGGCCCGGAGAGAGGATCGGACATGGAGCTGAGGCACCTGCAGGCCCTGCTCGGGATCGCTGAGTGCGGCAGCTTCTCGGCTGCCGCCGTGGCAATGGGAACCGTGCAATCCAACGTGTCCTCGCACGTGGCAAAGCTCGAGCGCGAGCTCGGCGTGGCCCTCGTCGACCGCTCGTCGGGGAAGCTGACCGAAGAGGGCGAGCTCGTCGCAGCCCGGGCCCGGCGGATGCTGGTGGAGCTCGATGCCATGATGGCCGACGTCGTGGCCCTCCGCCAGGAGGTCGCGGGCACGGTGCGCGTCGGCACCATCGGCACCACCGGCCGCTGGCTCGTCCCCCAGCTGGCGAGCTACCTCCGGGACCGCCATCCCCACATCCGGCTCAACGTGTCCGACGGCACGAGCGCCTCGCTCGAGCCCCAGCTCCTCTCGGGCGTGCTCGACCTGGCGGTGGTGACCCTGCCCGTCCCCAACGACGAGCTGTCGGCCACCCCCCTGTTCGAGGAGGACCTCATGCTCGTCGTACCTGCGGGGCACCCCCTGGCTGGCGAAGCCGAGCATTCGGTCGTGGCCCCGGCTGCCCCGGTCGAGGGCCCGCTGGCCGAGCTGAGCCCGCGGCGCGGCGTCGGCTCGCGCCGGGTGGTGGCGCCGCTCCCCCTCTCGACGCTGTCGGAGCTCGAACTCATCCTCCCGACACCGGGCACCCCGCTGCGCGACGAGATCGACGCTGCCTTCCAGGCACCGGCACTGCCCCAGCATGCCCTGATGGAGATCGACGGCATCCGGCTCATCGCCTCGCTCGTCTTCGACGGCCACGGTCCGGCAATTCTGCCGGCCACGGCCGTGCCCGCCTACCTGCGCGACCGGGTCCGGCTGCTGCCCGTCGACGGCCTGCCGCGACGTCGTGTGGGGGTGGCCTTGCGGCGCAGGGCCATGCCGTCGGCTCCGGCCCGGGTGGTGATCGAGCTCCTTCAGGAGATCACCTTCGACCCCGACGGTCTCCCCGAGGGTCTCCATCCCTCGCCCTGACGAGCCGGGGCAATCCCAGCCGAGCCCGGGCCCACCGGAGCGAAGCCCTCCCTCGCACGGAGCAGCCGGGCCGACACGAGCACCGACCCGCCGCCATCGACGAAGCCCTTTCTCGCCCGGAGCAGCCCGGCCGGCACGAGCACCGACCCGCCGCCATCGACGAAGCCCTTTCTCGCCCGGAGCAGCCCGGCCACGGCCAGATAGCGTGCGGTCGTGACCACCAACGGCAGCCGTCGGCAGCAGCGCGAGCCCGAGCGCGAGCCCGAGCGCGAGCCCGGGGTCGAGCCCGGCGGGGAGGGGCTCGACCCGGCATCCCTGGCACCGGTCGTCGATGCAGCCCTCTCCGAGAGCGCCCGGCTCGGTTGCCGGCACGCCGAGGTCCGGGTGGAGCGGATCCGCTCCCAGGTCGTGCGTCTGCGCGACGGACGAGTCGAGACCACCGCCGACGACACCGAGTACGGCGTCGGCCTGCGGGTGCTGCACGCAGGCGCGTTCGGGTTCGCCGCCACCGTGGCGGTCACGGCCGACGACGCCGCCGCGTTGGCCGAGCAGGCGACCGCTGCGGCAGCGACCGCCGCCAGGGCCACCTCGCGGCACGTGGAGCTCGCCGACGAGCCGTCGCACGGCCAGGTGCGCTGGCGATCGCCCTACCGGGTCGACCCTGCGACCGTCCCCCTCGCCGACAAGGTGTCGCGCCTCGAGGAGTGGAGCCGCCGCCTGCTCGAGGCGCCCGGCGTCGACCACGTGACGGCCACGGTGCTGGCCGTGGTCGAGGACAAGCACTTCGCCAACCTCGAGGGCACGGTGGCCACCCAGCGCCGGGTGCGGGTGCACCCGGTGGTGGAAGCCCTCGCACTCGGCCGGGACAGCTTCGAGACGATGCGCACCCTGGCCCCGCCCACCGGTCGCGGCTGGGAGTACCTCGACGGCGAGGGCTGGGACTGGGACGCCGAGCTCGCCGAGCTGCCCGAGCTGCTGTCGGCCAAGCTTGCCGCCCCCTCGGTCGAGGCTGGCACCTACGACCTGGTCGTCGACCCCAGCAACCTGTGGCTCACCATCCACGAGTCGATCGGCCACGCCACCGAGCTGGATCGGGCCATGGGCTTCGAGGCTGCCTACGCCGGTACGTCCTTCGCCACTCCTGACAAGCTCGGCTCCTTGCGCTACGGGTCGCCGGTCATGCACGTGACCGGCGACCGCACCACGCCGCACGGGCTCGCCACCGTGGCCGTCGACGACGAAGGGGTGGCGGCAGGCTCCTTCGACCTCGTCCGCCAGGGCGTGCTCGTCGGCTACCAGCTCGACCGGGCGATCGCCGCCGAGGCGGGCCTGGGCGCGTCCAACGGGTGCGCGTTCGCCGACTCGCCGCTGCACGTGCCCATCCAGCGGATGGCCAACGTGTCGCTCCAGCCGGCAGCGGGCGAGGGGCCGACCACGGCGGACCTGATCGGCGCGGTGGACCGGGGCATCTACATCGTCGGCGACAAGAGCTGGTCGATCGACATGCAGCGCTACAACTTCCAGTTCACCGGCCAGCGGTTCTTCGCCATCCGCAACGGGAGGCTCGCCGGGCAGGTGCGCGACGTCGCCTACCAGGCGACAACCACCGAGTTCTGGGGGTCCCTCGAGGCGGTCGGCGGGCGGGCCACCTACGTGCTCGGCGGCGCCTTCAACTGCGGCAAGGGGCAGCCCGGCCAGGTGGCGCCCGTCAGCCACGGGTGCCCGTCGGCACTCGTGCGAGGGGTGCGGGTGCTGAACGCCCGCCAGGAGTCCGGGCGGTGAGCCCCCGGCGCTCGGCCCCCATGGCCGGCAGCGGCCTGCCGCCGGCCCACGACGTGGTCGAGCGGGCCCTTGCTGCGGCGGGGGGTGAGAGCGTCGTGATCGTGGAGGACGCCAGCGAGGCCGAGCTGCGGTTCGCCAACAACACGACCACCACCAACGGGGTGCGCCGCGACCGGCGGGTGACCATCGTGCGCATCCGCCCGTCGCCGCAGGGACCCGTGGCAGGTGCCGCCCGCCGCTCGGGCATCGTCGACGTCGAGGACCTGGCCGCGGCCGCCTGGCACGACGCGGAAGGCTCCCAGCCCGGCGAGGACGCGGCCGACCTCGTCGCCGGTGGCCCCGACCCCGACTTCGAGGACCCGCCGGGCTCGACCGACCTGACGGTGCTCGGGGGCGTCGTGGCCGGGCTGTCCGGTGCCTTCGAGCGGGCGCGGGGCGAAGGCACGGTCCTGGCGGGGTTCGCCGAGCACCGAGTGGCCACGACCTACCTCGGCACCTCGAGCGGCCTCCGGCGCCGCCACGTCCAGCCCACGGGGGCGATGCACCTGGTGGCGCGCTCGGGCGACGGGAGCCGCTCGGCCTGGGCCGGCGCGGGCACCGCCACCTTCGACGACGTCGACGTCGACCTCCTCGAACGGCGCCTCGCGGCGCGCCTCGAGCAGGCCCGGCGCCGGGTCGACCTCGAGCCGGGCCGCTACGAGGTCGTCCTGCCACCCGAGGCCACCGCCGACCTCATGGTCGCGCTGTGGGAGGCCGCCTCGGGGAAGGAGGCCGAGGAGGGCCGATCCGTGTTCTCCCGAGCCGGAGGGGGGACGCGGCTCGGCGACGTCCTGTCGCCCCTCCCCTTCGAGCTGCGCAGCGACCCCGGCGAGCCGGGGCTCGAGTGCGCGCCGTTCCTCGTGGCCGGCGCCTCGGGCGCCGACGTGTCGGTCTTCGACAACGGCCTGCCCCTGGGGCGCACGGTGTGGCTGGAGGGCGGTCGCCTGGCCCACCTCCGCTACCACCGGGCCGGGGCCGCCCGCGCCGGCGTCGAGGTGGCGGCCCCGGTGGACAACCTGGTGCTCGAGCTGCCCGGGGGGAGCGGGAGCGTGGAGGACTTGGTCGCCCGGACCGAGCGGGGCCTCTTGCTCACCTCCCTGTGGTACATCCGCGAGGTCGATCCGGCCACCTTGCTGCTGACCGGCCTCACTCGCGATGGCGTCTACGTGGTCGAAGGGGGCGAGATCGTGGGGGCGGCCAACAACTTCCGCTTCAACGAGAGCCCCGTCGACCTCCTGGCGCGGACCGCCGAGGTGGGCGCCACCGTCCGCGCCCTGGGGCGCGAGTTCGGCGAGTGGCTCAACCGCACGGCCATGCCGCCCCTGCGCGTCCCGGACTTCAACATGAGCTCGGTCAGCCAGGCCAGCTGAGGCCGTGCGCGCCCCGCCCGAGCCCACCATCCGTGCTGCCAGGCTCCCGGTGGCCTCGGCAGCGGCCGAGCTCGCGGCACGCGACGCCGTGCTCGCCGGCCTGGTGGCGCGCCACGGCCCGCCCCCGGCGCGCCGGCCGGTGCCGGTGAGCAGGCGTTTCGCCGCCCTCGCCCGCGCCATCGTCTACCAGCAGCTCGCCGGGCGGGCGGCGTCGGCCATCCACGCCCGCCTCCTCGCCGCGCTCGAGGGGGAGCTGACGCCGGCCCGAGTCCTCGCCGCGCCCGACGAGGTCCTCGCCGGTGCCGGGCTGAGCGGAGCCAAGGCGGCCGCCCTGCGCGACCTTGCCGAGAAGGTGGCCACCGGCACCGTGGACCTCGGCCGGCTCGGCCGGCTCCCCGACGACGAGGTCGTCGCCCGGCTCGTGCAGGTCCGTGGCATCGGGACCTGGACGGCGGAGATGTTCCTCCTCGCCGCGCTCGGCCGCCGCGACGTCTGGCCGGTGGGCGACTACGGGGTGCGCGTCGGCTTCGCCCTGGCGTGGTCGCTGCCCGAGGTGCCCTCCCCGGCAGCGCTCCGTCCGCTCGGCGAGCCGTTCCGGCCCCTGCGCAGCCTCGTGGCCTGGTACTGCTGGCGGGCGGTCGAGTCGAGGACCGACGGGCGCGACCCGGGCGCGCTCGCAGGTCCGCGTCGCGGCGCCACCCTCAGGGGCGACCGACGCCAGGGACCTCGACCCGGCACCGCTGCAGGTACCCGACCGCCTTCCCCGCCGCGTAGTCGCGCTGGGTCGTGACCGCCGAGCACAAGAACAGGGTGCGGCCGTCGGCGCCGCCCAGCGCACAGGCCATGGCCCACCGGTCGCCGACGGCCACCCGGTCGGCGACCGCGCCGCCCTCGCGCACGCGCAGGAACTCGCCGGTGCGGTAGCAGGCGACCCACGCGGCTCCCTCCGCGTCGAGGCACAGCCCGTCGGGCGCCTTGCCCGGCAGGTCGGCCCACACCCGGCGCCCGGACAGCCGTCCCTCCGGCGAGAGCTCGAAGGCGCTGATGCGCCCGGCGAACGTCTCGGCCACGAGCAGGGTGCGACCGTCAGGCGTGGCCGCCACCCCGTTGGGGAAGGCGAGCTCCTCGGCGGCCACCTCGGGCATCCGGCCGCGCTCGACGAGGAGCAGGGACCCGCCCGAGAAGCCTGGGCCGTACGCGTCGAGGTACAGGCGTCCGTCGGGGTCGACGAACATGTCGTTGAGGTGCGACGCGAGCGGGCGGAGGTCGGCGAGCTCCTCGGCGCGGCCGCCGTCGACGAGCACCACGCGCGACTGCGACATGGTCGCTGCCACCAGCTCACCGCCCGGCAGGAAGCCCAGCCCCGAGGGCTGGTCGAGGACGGCGACGACCTCGTGGGCGCCGTCCTCGCTCACGCGGTGGACGCCCCCGCCGAGCTGGTCGGCGAACCACAGCCATCCGTCGCGCCAGCGCGGGCCCTCGGGGAACGCCAGGCCCGGGATGTCGACGTCCACGAGCTCGTGCGGGTCGCTGTGCTCCATGCGACGGCGATGCTACGCGGGATCCGTGCCGCGCAGCGCCCCCCAGGCCTCGGCGACGAGCTCGAAGGAGCGGACCCGGTCCTCGGCGTCGAACACCCGCGTGGTGACCATGAGCTCGTCCGCCCCCGTGCGTGCCTGCAGTGCCGCCAGCCCCTCGACCACCATGGCCGGGTCGCCGATCAGCTGGGTGGCCCGGACCGAGTCGACGAGCGCCCGCTCGGATGGCGAGTAGTCGTAGCGAGCGGCCTGCTCGGGAGACGGCAGCGGCGCCGGGCGTCCTGTCCGGAGCCACACGGTCGCGAGGGCCGACGGACCCGACAGCCATGCCGCCTCTTCGGGGCTCGGGGCGCACAGCACGCTCACCGCCACGAGCACCCGCGGCTCGGCGCACATCGGCGAGGGCCTGAAGGCAGCCCGGTAGCGGGCGAGGGCCGGCTCGAGGTACTGGGGGCTGAAGTGGTAGGCGAACGCGTAGGGAAGGCCGAGCAACCCTGCCAGGTGGGCGCCGAACACGCTCGACCCGAGCATCCACAGCTCCGGGAGGTTGCCCTGGCCGGGCACGGCGAGCGGCTGGTCGCCCGCACCCGTGAAGTACCCGACGAGCTCGACGACGTCGTCGGGGAATTGCTCGGGGTCGTTGCGGCGCAGCGCAGCCGCCGTGCGCGGATCGGTCCCCGGGGCGCGCCCGAGACCGAGGTCGATGCGGCCCGGGTACAGCGCCTCGAGCGTGCCGAACTGCTCGGCCACCACGAGGGGGGCGTGGTTCGGCAGCATCACCCCGCCCGAGCCCAGCCGGAGGGTGGTCGTGGACGCGGCGAGGTGTGCGAGCAGGACCGCCGGGGCCGAGCTGGCCACCGACGGCATGCCGTGGTGCTCGGCCACCCACAGCCGGTGGTACCCGAGGGCCTCGGCGGCGCGGGCGAGCTCGGTCGTCTCCCACAGCGCCTGCGAGGCGGAGGACCCCTCGGCGACGGTGGCGAGGTCGAGGACCGACAGCGGGACCGGCGGCATGGCCATCGGCAACGGTAACGTGCCGCCGGTGGAGCGGGCAGCGATCGGCGAGCTGTGGCGCCGCGAGATCGTGCCCGCCCTGCGCGAGTACGTGCGCATCCCCTGCCTCTCCCCCGCCTTCGACCCCGGCTGGGCTGCCCGGGGCGAGATCGAGCGCGCCGCCCTGTTCCTCCGGGACTGGTGCCGGGCCCAGCCGCTGCCCGGCCTGCGGGCCGAGGTGCACCGGCTGCCCGGTCGCACCCCGGCCCTGGTGGTCGACGTGCCCGCGTCAGGGGGCGCCGGCCCGGGAGGCGCCGACCCAGGCGATGCCGGCCCGGGTGATGCCCAGACAGGGGGCGCCGGCCCGGGAGGCGTCCAGTCAGGGGGCGCCGGTCCGGGGGGCACCGGTCCGGGGGGTGCCGAGGGCACGGTGCTCGTCTACGGCCACCTCGACAAGCAGCCGCCCTTCGAGGGCTGGCGACAGGGCCTCGGCCCCTTCGAGCCCGTCGTCGAGGGAGACCGCCTCTACGGCCGGGGTGCGGCCGACGACGGCTACGCGGTCTTCGCCGCCATCGGCGCCCTCGAACTGCTCGGCAGCCCCCGGCCCCGCGTGGTGGTGCTGGTCGAGGCGAGCGAAGAGAGCGGCAGCCCCGACCTCGAGGCGCACCTCGACGCGCTGGCCGACGTCGTCGGGGTCCCTCGCCTCGTCATCTGCCTCGACTCGGGCTGCCTCACCTACGACCGCATCTGGACCACCAGCTCGCTGCGGGGCAACGTCGTGGCCACGGTGCGGGTCGACGTCCTCGAAGAGGGCGTCCACAGCGGCCTGGCAGGGGGGATCGTGCCCTGCTCGTTCCGCGTGCTGCGCCAGTTGCTCGACCGGATCGAGGACCCGGCCACGGGCGAGGTGCGCCTGCCCCAGGCGCACGGTCCGAGCGGCGCGGGTGCCCTGGTCGGCACCGCCGTGGCGGGGGCCGGTCCGCGCCACGCCAGCGCCGGTACCGGCACCGGCACCGGCCTGCCCCCGGTCGCGCTCCCGGTCGTGCCCGGTCTCCGGCTGGCGGGCGCCACCCCCGCCGAGCAGCTGGCGCGCCGGGCGTGGGAGCCTGCGCTGGCGGTGACCGGGGCGGCCGGCCTGCCCGACCCGGCCGCGGCGGGCAACGTGCTGCGGCCGTCCACGACGATCAAGCTGTCGCTGCGCCTCGCCCCGACCGCCCGCGCCCGCGAGGCTGCCGACGCCCTCGTGGCTGTGCTCGGTGCCGACCCGCCCGACGGGGCGCGCGTGACGGTGCAGGTCGAGACCCCGGCCGACGGCTGGGTGGCGCCGGTGCCCGAGCCCTGGGTGGCCGACGCCCTCGACCGGGCGTCGCACGAGGCCTTCGGGGCCCCAGCCGCCTCCTATGGCGAGGGAGGGACGATCCCGTTCCTCGCCTCGCTCGGCCGTCGCTTCCCGGGCACCCAGCTCGTGGCCACCGGTGTCCTTGGTCCCCAGAGCAACGCCCACGGCCCGAACGAGTTCCTGCACCTTCCCATGGGCCAGGCGGTGACCGGTGCCGTCGGGCACCTGGTGGCAGCCGCGGCGCGCTCGATAGGGTAAGTGCCCGATGACCAGCGCTTCGGCCAATCTCACCATCGACACCGACGACGGCCCGATGCCTGCCTACGAGGCGTCGACCAAGGGCGAGCCCAGGGGCGGGATCGTCGTGATCCAAGAGGCGTTCGGGGTGACCTCCCACATCGAGGACGTCGCCCGGCGCCTTGCCGATGCCGGCTGGCACGCGGTGGCCCCGTCCCTCTTCCACCGCCAGGGCTCCCCCGTGTTCGACTACGACGACCTCGCCTCGGTCATGCCGGCGATGCAGCAGCTCACGGCAGCGCACGTCGAAACGGACGTGACGGCGGCGTTCGACTACCTCGACTCCATCGGCTTCGGCCCGTCGCGCACCGGCATCGTCGGCTTCTGCATGGGTGGCACCGTCACCTTCGTGGCGGCCACCCTCCGGCCGGTGGGCGCGGCGGTGACCTTCTACGGCGGCGGGGTACGCCAGGGACGCTTCGGGCTCCCGGGCCTCATCGACCTGGCACCCTCGCTCCAGACGCCCTGGCTGGGGCTGTTCGGCGATCTCGACAAGAGCATCCCCGTCGAGGACGTCGAGGCGTTGCGCGCAGCGACCGCAGCCGTGGCGATCGACACCGAGATCGTGCGCTACCCCGACGCCGACCACGGCTTCCACTGCAACGACCGCCCGGCCGTCTTCAACCCCCACGCCGCCGCCGACGCCTGGCACCGAACGCTGACCTGGTTCGACGACCACCTCGCGGGCTGACCTGCCCGAACCACTGCGGGGGGGACCGCGGCCGGCGGGCGCGCACGTGCGTGGCCCGCTGCCGGGTGGACAGCAGCCGGCGGGCGCGGACGTGCGTGGCGCGCTGCCGGGTGGGCAGCAGCCGGCGGGCGCGGACGTGCGTGGCGCCATGTGCCGGGTCACCCCCGGACCACAGCCGGCGCTCGTCGGTGCCCCGCGTCAGGCGAGGGCGCGGACGCGGTCGACCGACTCGGCGTAGCCCTCCCGCACCGTCTCGATGACGTCCATGCCGGGGCCGCCCGAGGTGGGCAGCTCCGGCTCGCACCGGGCACCGAGCAGCGCGCCGAGCGTCGCCTCGACCGAGCCGCGAAGGGCCCGCAGGTCGTAGCCCCCCTCGAGGAACACCGCCACGCGGCCGGGGGCCGGGGCGAAGTGGCCGACGATGCGGGCCAGCTCGGCGAAATCGCCAGCCGACAGGGCGAAGTCGGCCAGCGGGTCCGCCCGGTGGCCGTCGAAGCCGGCCGACACGAGCACCCAGGTCGGCCCGAAGCCCGCCACCACGGGCGCCGCCAGCTCCTCATACGCGCGCCGCACCACGTCACCCGTCGTGCCAGGGGGCAACGGGACGTTGAGCGTCAACCCCGGTGCCTGCGCGCCCCCGACCTCCTGGGGGCGGCCCGTCCCGGGGTAGAGGGGCCACTGGTGCGTCGACACGTACAGGACCCGGGGGTCGTTCCAGAAGATCGCCTGGGTGCCGTTGCCGTGATGGACGTCCCAGTCGACGACGAGCACCCGCTCCCCTCTGGCCGCCAACGTGGCGGCCGCCACTGCCACGTTGTTGACCAGGCAGAAGCCCATCCCCCGGTCGGCCAGCGCGTGGTGGCCGGGCGGCCGTGCGGCCACGAAGGCCACCCCGGTGCCGAGGCGTTCGAGCTCCGCCACGGCTGCCAGCCCGGCACCGGCCGCCCGCCTGGCGGCCTCCCACGACGAGGGCGTGAGGTAGGTGTCGGCATCGAGCTGCCCCGGGGGTGACGCTGCCAGCTTCTCGAGGTACCCCCGATCGTGCACCAGCGCCAGGGTGGCCAGGTCGACGTCGACCGGCGCCACCAGGCGCAGCTGATCGCCGAGGGCGAGATCGTGCACGCCCGCCATCGCCGCCGCCACCCGGGCGGGGCGTTCGGGGTGGTCGGCGCGGGCATGCCCGTCGGCACCCACCGGCCCCCCGACGACGAGCACGCTCAGCTCGCCGCCTCCTCCACGGACGATGGCCCAGGGGTGGCGGCCGCGGCCGCTGGCTCGGCCGGTGCCGGCGGCGCGGCGGCTGGTTGGTCCTTGGGCTCGGGGCGGTAGCAGGCAGCCAGCAGCGCGGCGGCGTTGACGAGCCCGGCCCCGGCCGTCGCGAGGGCCACCTTCGGCCCGGTCGGTCGCCGCCGACCGAGCAGGTGGTCGAGCGACCAGCGCCCGTTGCCAAGTCCGGCCAGGGCCGTGGCCGCCGCCCCGACCACGGCCACGTACTCCCAGCCGCCCTTGAAGACGAAGAAGCCCTTCCCCCGGTGGTCGGTGGCCGCCGCCGTGGCCATCAGGCCCACGACCGCCATGTTGGGAAGGGGCCCGAGGGCACCGAGGGCAAGGAGGGTGCCCGAGCCGATCTCGGTGGCGGCAGCCAGCCTGGCGTGGAGCCACGCCGGGCGGAGGCCGAGCCCGGCGAACCAGCGCTGGGTCCCCTCGATCCCGCCCTTCCCGAAGAGCTTGTTGCACCCGTGGGCGACCAGCATCGGCCCGATGGCGAGTCGCAACGTGAGCGCTGCGAAGTCACGGTCGTTCCTCTTCCCCTTCATGCCCCCACGTTCTACTCTCCTGGCCGCCGGCGCGAAACACGAGCCGCCCGGCCACGATCGTGGCCGCGACCCCTACCTTGTCGCCCGGGTCGAGGAGGCACAGGTCGCCGGGCGCCCCGACCGTCACGGTGCGCCGGCGTCCCGGGGCGTCGGCCGGCCCGAGGAACAGCCCGACCGCCGCATCGAAGGGCACCGCTTCGTCACCTCCGAGCAGCGCGCCCGACGCCGTGGTGCGGGTGACCGCGGCCCGCACCGCCACCCAGGGGTCGAGGGGACCGAAGGGGGCGTCGGTCCCAGCGGCCAGCGGCACACCGGCGTCGGCCAGCGACCGGCAGCGGTAGAGGTCGCCGCGCTCGGCCGGGTCGACGTCTGCCAGGTAGCGGTCACCGCGCTCGGCCACGAAGGCGGGGTTGGTGACCACGGTCAGGCCGAGACGCACGATGGCTCCCACGAGCGCCGCCGGCACCACCGAGGCGTGCTCGACCCGGTCGCCAGGCCGGGCGCCGGCTTCGTCGAACGCCTGGAGGGCGACGACCAGCTGGAGGGCGGTCACGCAATGCACGGCCACGGGCAGCCCGGACCCGTGGGCCCGTCGCACCTCGGCCGCCAGGTCGGTCGGGGTCGGGATGGTGTCGTCGTCGAGCAGGACCTTCACCGGGCCGCGGGTGACCATCGGGTGCGCCGGGACGTCGACCCCGGGCGGGCACATCACGCACAGGCGCTGGCAGATCTCGCCCGACTCGACCAGCGACACGAGGTCGCGCACCTCCTCGTGGCCCAGGCCGGCAGTCGCCTCGGTGAGCCCGGTCACCCCCCGGGCGGCTGCCTCGGCACTGAGGGCCTCGATCCCGACGGGCAGGCGGGGCACCCGCTCGCCGAGCCACCGGTCGAGCCGGAACAGCCGCCCGTCGGGCCGGCCGTCGGCACCGCGCTCCACGCCGGCGAGGCTCCCGAGCGCCGGGTCGTCGAGCCCGACCTGGCGGGCTGCGAGCGAGTTCAGGACCCAGAGGGCCCCGGTCCGGTGCTGCACCCGGACCGGCCGGTCGGCCACCATGGCGTCGAGGGCCCACCGATCGAGCGGTCCGGCGACCGACTCGTGGTAGCCCACGGCCCTGACCCACCCCCCCGGCGGCACCCGGGCAGCTGCCGCAGCCAGGCGCGCTGCCATCGCCGGCCGGTCCGTGACCTCGGGAGGACCGACCACGACCGAGGACCGGGCGGCGGCTGCCGACCGCAGGTGCAGATGGTGGTCGTGGAGGCCCGGCAAGAGGGCCCCGCCGCCGGCGGCGACGACCGCCTCGCCCCGGCGGGGCTCGAGGCGTGGGGCCACCGCTGCCACCCTGCCGCCGGCCACGCGCACGTCGACCCGGGCCGCCCCCACGAGCGCATCCACGACGAGGAGGCTCATACGGCGACCGGCGGCGGCGGGCACACCTCCTGGACCCTGTCGCCGTGGCGGACCGCCCAACGGCCGTCACCCAGGTCCTCGACCGGGTGGTCGGCCGGGCAGGAGGGCTGGGCGCACACGTAGGCAACGGCGCGCCGCATGGCCGCGTCGACCAGGCAGCCGCCCCCGCCGGCCCACGACCGCAGGGCGCCCAGGGCGGCGAACACGCCGGTCACCGGGTCGGCGATGGCGTCGGCGCAGAACACCGGCCCGCTTTTCGACCACGCCACCAGCCCGCCCGCCACGGCCGCGTCGTCGCCGAAGGCGACCCGGCCCGACCACGGGCCGAGCCGGCCGTAGCCGGTGACGCTCACCCAGGTCCGCCCCGGACGGGCCCGCAGGAAGGCGCCGGGCGTGAGCCCGAGGCGGCGAAGCGCCCGGGGGCGCGAGCCCTCGATGACCACGTCGGCCCGCGCCAGCAGGCGGCGCAGGCGAGCCCTGCCGGTGGGGGAGGAGAGGTCTGCGGCCTCGTGCTCGCACCCCGCGTTGAGGTGCCGGAACAACCAGGGATCGCCGAGGCGCGACCCGTCGGGCCGGCGCGGGTCCTCCACCTTCACCACCCGTGCCCCGCTCTGGGCCAGCAGGTGGGCGCACAGCGGACCAGCCCACATGGCCGACAGGTTCACCACGAGGAGGGATGCCGCCACCCGCTCCGCCCTCGGGCCGAGAGCCACCGTGCGCACGGGCGCGCTGGCCGGCGGCGGGCGCCGGGGCAGGGCGGCCGAGGGGACCCCGCACAGCTGGGCCCGGGCCGCGAGCGCCGCAGCAGGCATCGACGCGCCGGCACGGGCCAGCGCCGCCCAGGGATCCTCCGGCACGGGCCCGCCCACGACGGCCGGCACCACCTCGACGTCCTCGGGACGGGCGAGGTTGACGGCCACCCAACCGTCGGCGGCGCGGAGCAGCCGGCACCGCCCGCCGAGCGAGGTGCGGCCGCGGCGGCGAAAGCCGCGGCTCGAGGCCCGCTCGGTGAGGACCGTGCGGGCACGCTCGGCCAGGTCGCCCCCCGCGGCGGCGGCCAGGGCCGCCGCCTCCTCTAGCGCGGCGTCGAGCACCGGGACCACCGGAGCGGCCGGGTACGCGGGGGGCCCGCCTTCGTGCCCAGTCAGCCACATGGCCCCCGAGGCGGCCCACTCGAGCACGGCACAGCGCATGCGACCGAGGTTAGGGCGGCACCGGCCGGGTATGGGTGGGCCCTGCCATGAACCCGGCGCGAGGGACTCTCGGTGCCGCAGGGGTGCTCGTCGCCATCGCAGCCGCGGCCGGCGTCGGGGCACTGCTCGGCAACATCGACGGCTCGGTGAGCGTGCGGACCACCGAGCCCGCCCTCCCGGCGGCCCAGGTGCCGGCGGCTGCCGAGGCCGCCCCGACGACGACCGTCGCCGGGATCGCCGCCGGTGCGAGCTCGAGCAGCGCCTCGGCCTCGAGTGGCAGGCCGGCGGCGGGCCGGCGCGCATCACGGTCCTCGGGCGAACCGGTCAGCACCAGCGCCGAGCGGTCGACCTCGGCCAGCGCGCGCCAGCGCCGGGCGATCACCACGGGGGGCGCCCAGACGGGGGCGGCCTCCGCGCCGCCGCCAACCGGGCTTCCGACCCTTGGTGGCGGGGGTCCGACACTGGCGCCACCGGTGCCGGTCACCCAGGGCACCGGACGTGCCCCGGCCCAGACGACCACCACCAAGCCTCCGACTTCCCCCACCACGACGACCGCGA
>Ga0209062_1002898_pt1 | contig 21371 bp, 13 predicted proteins | sample Coa_R2_2_FD_187158 | JGI IMG/M metagenome (GOLD analysis project Ga0209062, IMG submission 187158) | Surface soil microbial communities from Centralia Pennsylvania, which are recovering from an underground coalmine fire - Coalmine... | ecosystem: Environmental > Terrestrial > Soil > Unclassified...
CGGTCCTGCGCGGCCTGTTCAAGAATCTGATGCAGGATTTCGCGGTTGTGCACCTGTAACTCATTAAACGTGCCCCAGCTTGGGTATTCTGGAGGAACGGGGTTCTTGGCGATCCATCCGCCGTCGCAGAATTCATAGAAATTCACGCAGGCCTTCACATTCCTGTCCATCATGGACAAATCGAAGGCCTTGAGCGGCGGGATTTGGGGCCCCGACGCAGCTTTCTCCTGCTGGGCAGTCGAAGCCGTCTTCTGCGCCGACTGGTTCTGACATCCGCACAGCAAGAACACGGCAAGCCCGGCAAAACACAATTCCGCTAGCCTCAAAAACACTGGCGATTTCATCATCGTCCCTCTCGGATCAAAAACCAACTCGGATTGTCATTTCAACAAATCACGCGCTCCCGCAGGCTATTCGGTCCGTTTGAAAACCGACACAAACGCGTCCAAAGAGCGCCTGCACTCAATCGAAACGCTATTATAGTGCAGTTTGTTCTCGATCACCTGAGCTTGCCAAGCTTTCAGCCGGAGTTCAGATTCATGCAACCTGGACCCCACCTCGTTGTAGTCCATTGGTGGCGCTCCTGGCGACATATTTTTGCTGTGCAGGAAGCGCAGCGAGTACGCTAGAATAGATGTTCGTGATCAAGAACGAGATCTGAACAAGCGGCATTTGTGATGGAAATTCTCCTCAACTTTTTCTGGCTGCTCATCGCGCTGGCCGCCTTTGTTTGCTGGTGGCCACGGCTCTCATCATGCAATGCCCAGGCGCGGGGAAATCTGCGGGCTCTCCGCCCGTTGCTCGCACTCGTCTTTGCACTTGCCGTACTCTTTCCAGCCATCTCGGTTACGGATGATCTTCATCCTGCACTGTACGTAGTGGAAGATGCTTCCTCATCGCGTCGAAGTATCGTGGCAGGGAGCGGTTACCATCAACAGTCAAATCTCGGATGGCCGCTCTCCCCTCCCGCTATATCAACAGCGCCGCTCGCGGTATTTCGCTATGATCGCGTTGAGGTGATGGTAGACCTCGGATGTTTCTCTCTGCCCGGATGCTTCTTCTTTCAAACCCAGCCACAACGGGCACCTCCCCCTCTGTGAGACCAAATCACTGCATTTCTCATGATTAAAGACCGGGGTTCACCTCCGGCCTTGTCAAGCCGTGTGCAGACCCCTTTTCGATTCTATTTGAGGCGTGGATCGTGAAGCCTACAACTCTCGCATTTGTCTTGGTGCTTCTCGTGGTGCTTGCTGGCTGTTCCAGCAAAACCCCGCGACAGCCTGCCTCCGAAGATCGCAGCAGCCTCACTGAGAATGAGTTCATTCTTCCACCCAATAATCAGGATGTTACGACAGCGGTCGTAAGTTTACGGCCCCTGCCGGAGTACCTGGAACTTCCCACGCGGATTGTCCCGGACCCGACTCGCGTCGTCCGAGTTTACTCCCCAGTTGCGGGTCGGCTAGTCGCTCTTAAGGTAACCTCCGGACAGTGGGTCCACAAAGGGGAGACGATGGCAATTATCGAGAGCGGCGATGTCTCCGCTGACTTGACCGCATATGCCAAGGCGGAAAGCGATCTGCAGTTGAAGCGGGAGGAACTCGATCGAGCGTCGGATCTGTATCAGCATAAGGCTATAGCTCTGAAGGAGTTGCAGGCCGCCCAGGCGAACTTTAAGACAGCTCAGGCTGATCTAGAGAATGTCCGTCGGCAGCTGGAACTTTTGGGGGTGAGCCCGCACAGCAGTTCGGATGAAGTTCGTGTTGTGGCGCCGCGCTCCGGAGTAGTCCTCGAAGTCAACGCCGCTGCGGGAGAATACTCCAAATCACTGGATTCTTCTCAGCCTCTGTGCGTCCTTGCAGATCTCAGCACAGTCTGGGCGATGGGCGATTTACTGGAGAAGGACCTGCCTTTGGTCAAACCGGGCGAGCCAGCGGATGTAACGTTGGTGGCTTACCCAGGAAAGATCTTGCGGGGACGAGTCAGCCTGATTTCGAGCACCGTTGATCCTACAACCCGAACATTGCAGTTGCGCGTTGTCTTGAAAAATGAAGGCTGGATACTGCGGCCCAACATGTTTGGCACACTGAAGCTGCTCCGCTCGACCCACATGGGTATTGCCATTCCTTCCACTGCTGTAGTCCGCGAGGGGAATTCGAACTTTGTCTATGTGCAGCAATCCCCCGGCCATTTTGCGCCGCAAGCTGTGACGCTGGGTGGAGCGGTCGGAGACAACCAGGTGGAAATTCTTTCCGGACTCAAGCCCTCCGAGACAATTGTCACTCAAGGGGCGATCCTTCTGCGGACGGCGACACCTTAAATATGGAAATTCTCGTCCGGAATCTTCTTCGTTATCGGGCCCTGATGATGGTGGCTCTTGCAGCGTGGCTGGCCGCTGGGACTTATTTCCTTTTGAGGCTTGACATCGAGGCCTATCCGGATCCCACGCCGCCACTGGTGGAATTTATCACACAGAACCCTTCCTGGTCAGCCGAAGAGATGGAGCAGCAGGTAACCGTCCCCGTTGAGACGGCTCTGTTCGGTATTCCGCACCTGGCTTATATTCGCTCGATCAGCCTTTTCGGCCTCAGTGACGTCAAGCTCTATTTCAATTACGGGTCGGATTATTTTCGGGATCGGCAGGAGGCTTTTGATCGTCTGCAGGGTCTGACTCTGCCCGACAATTTGTCACCCCAGTGGTCGCCCTGGTCCCCAGTCGGGGAGATTTACCGCTACGCCCTTGAAGGGCCGGGCTATTCCCTCAACGAGCTTACCTCCACCCAGGATTGGTTCGTCCGGCGGCAGCTTAAACAGGTGCCAGGCATCATCGATGTGACAACGTTCGGAGGAACTGTTCGTCAGTATCAAGCTGAAATCGATCCCCGAAAGCTTCTCCAGTTTCAAGTTCCCCTTTCCCAGGTCATCAACGCAATTGCCTCGAGCAACGAAAACGTAGGCGGCAATTATCTGACTCTGGGCAGCCAAAGTGTCAATGTGCGCGGTCTTGGATTGCTGCGCAACCTCGATCAAATGCAGAAGGTGCTCGTCGCTGAACATAGCGGCGTTCCAGTTTACCTCGGAGATCTGGCCGAGGTCCATGAAGGTTTCCAGCCGCCCCTCGGGCGCGTCGGCGTCGATAAAAACCCGAATGAAGTGGAGGGTATTGTTCTGCTTCAGCGCGGTGAACCTTCCCTTCCGGCTCTGCGAGCATTGCGCCAGAAGATTGCAACTCTCAACAACGGGCTGCTTCCCAGAGGGATGAAAATTCGAACACTCTACGACCGCACTGACCTTATCAACGTCACCACCCACACCGTAGAACACCTGGTGCTGATGGGCCTGGTCTTTGTCACTGCCCTTCTGTTGGTTACGCTGGGAGACCGGCATATGGCTCTGGTCACGGCAACAACAATCCCCTTCGCGCTCCTGTTTGCCTTCGCCCTGATGGTGCTCACAGGAAACTCGGCTAATCTGATCTCCATCGGAGCCATCGACTTTGGGATTCTCGTCGATACGGCGGTCGTGATCCTTGAGAGTACTCATCGACGACTCCATGAAGCACCTCCATCAGCCCACCGTCTGGATGTCATTGCACAAGCCACAGCGGAGTCGGCACGGCCCGTGCTCTTTTCGACCTTCGTTATACTTGTGGCTTTCATTCCTCTCTTCACGATGAGAGGGGTGCCCGGAAAGATCTTTTCACCCATGTCCATTACCTACGGGTTTGCGTTGACGGGGGCCTTGTTATTCGGTCTCTTCTTTGCCCCTGTGCTCGCTTCATTCCACCGGAAAAAAGTCACGCGTGGGCCCGGAGATACGGTTTTGATGAGATGGATGCGGCGAGGATATTCACGAATGCTTTCTTTAATCCTGACTCGCCCGCAGGTTGTTCTGGCATCTGCCGGCGTCCTTCTGGGGATCACTGTCATCCTTCTCCCCTCGCTGGGTGGGGAATTCATGCCCAAGCTTGAAGAGGGCAACCTGTGGATTCGTGCGACGCTGCCTCAGGACGTTTCCTTCGAGTACGGAGAGAAGATAGCCGATCAGATTCGAGCAATTTTGATGACTTTTCCGGAGGTCACACACGTGGTTTCGCAGGAAGGGCGGCCGAACGATGGCACAGATGTCACAACATTCAATAACCTGGAATTTTATGTTCCGCTCAAGCCAGAAGGCCAATGGCCACACGAGGTAAATAAGTCCGCTTTAATTCACCAGATGAACGAAAGGCTCAGCCAAATTCCTGGAGTCGCCTTCAACTTCTCGCAAAACATCGAGGACAACGTTGAAGAAGCCATGTCGGGTGTCAAAGGCGAAAATTCCCTAAAGCTCTTTGGAAACGACATTCAGGTCCTAACCGCGAAGGCGCAAGAGATCAGAGACATTATGTCGCAGGTTCGCGGCGTGACTGATCTCGCCGTCCTCCCAGAGCTTGGACAGCCCGACCTGGTCATTCGGATACGGCGGAGGGCCTGTGCACGCTATGGATTAATGGCTTCTGACGTCAATGCTGTAGTCCAGGCGGCAATCGGCGGCCAAGCGGCCACTCAGATTCTCGAAGGTGACCGGCGGTTTGACTTCGTCGTTCGCTTTCTTCCGCAGTTCCGCCAAGACCCGGAGGCCATTCGCCGCATTCTTTTAATCGCCGGTGATGGAGCCCATGTTCCCCTCGGACAAGTAGCAGATGTTGGGCTTCGCGAGGGGGCATTTATGATCTATCGTGAAAACGGTCAGCGGTATATTCCAATCAAATTCAGCATTCGCGGCCGCGATCTTACCGACACCATGAACGATCTTCAGCAACGCTTAAGCAAGGTCCATCTTCCCCAAGGATATCACTACGAATGGGCAGGAGAATACCAGAGCCTCAAGCAGGAACAACATCGCCTGGCGATAATCGTGCCCATCAGCTTGCTGGCAATTTTTGCCCTACTTTACACCCTCTTCAATTCGTGGCGTCAGGCTATGATTGTGATGGCTACATTACCCTTTGGCGCAATTGGCGGGGTGCTAAGTCTCTTGCTCACTGGAACACCTTTCAGCGTCTCCGCGGCCGTAGGATTCACTTCGGCGCTGGGCGTCGGGACACTGGGTGGATGCGTCTTCCTCTCAGGAATCCGGCAGGCGATTAAATCCGGCGGAGCGCATTCAGAAGCCATCGCACAGGGCGCCGTGTCAGAGATGCGCCCCATTCTCATGGCCTGTCTAGCCGCCGGACTGGGACTGCTGCCCGCCGCGGTTTCCAACGGCATCGGCGCGCAAGCGCAACAACCGCTGGCCCGCGTCGTTGTAGGCGCCATGATTACCACAACTCTTGCGATCTTCTTTCTGATCCCCGTCCTAGTGCAACTCCTCGGCGAATCTCCAGCCCCCAATGAGGATTACAGTTGATTTATCTGGATTGACAGCCTTCACAAAATGGCCAACGTTTTTAGGAATTGTCACAATATTCAAGTCCTTTTCAGCCCGCCCAGTTCTGCATAGGTTGCACAGCCGGCTGAATTTCTGTACTATCCTTGCTTCGGGCGGTTCGGGCGACTCACTTCAATCGTCTTTGTTCCTTCCTCACGATGGCAACTTTTCCGCCGCAAGTCTCGCAAGCACCACGTCGAACGCGCCCGGCGCTCCGGCGAGCAGTTTTTTTAGTCCTGATGACGGGCCTGGGGCTGGTTTTGGTTACAGGCGCGTGGATTTACTGGCGAGCCCATGTGTGCCTGCCCCAGCTTGACGGCACGATCCGGCTGCCGGGGCTGAAAGGCACCGTAGAAGTCTTCCGAGACGCGCGCGGAGTCCCCCACATCCGGGCCGGTTCGCTTGAAGACCTGGTGTTTGCTCAGGGATACGTCACCGCCCAGGACCGGCTCTGGCAAATGGACCTCAGCCGCAGAATCGCACAAGGCCGCCTCTCCGAACTTTTTGGCCCGCGGACCCTCCCGAATGATATTGAAAATCGAACTCTGGGACTCGAGCAGGCCGCCAGGCGCGGAGTTGAAGACCTCGGTCCCGAAGACCGTAAACTCCTGCGCGATTACGCGCGCGGCATCAACGCTTTCCTCTCCGCTCACCAAGATCGCCTGCCGATCGAACTCCTGCTTCTGCATTATCATCCCGAGCCATGGCGGGAGTCCGACTCCCTCGATATCGCCCTGAATATGACCAAGCTGTTGAATACCTCCTGGCAGGATGACCTGATGCGCGAGCGGGTGCGGGCCAAACTGAACAACCAGCAACTTTACTCGGACATTTTCCCTGCAAGTTCGCCGCTTGATCATCCCGTGGCGGAAGCAGTTCCCGATACGCATGCACCAGCGGGCGTCCTCCGATCCATTTCAACGGCCCGGCACCCGCGCTTTTTTGATTTTTCTCCGCGCGCCGGATTTTTTTCTGATGCCGGAACCACCGGCCTCGATCCGATGCTTGAAGCGCCGGAGTCGCCAAGCTCCTATACCGGCGCGGGCAGCAACAACTGGGTGATCAGCGGCGCGCGTACTGAATCCGGCAAGCCTCTGCTGGCAAATGACCCTCACCTTCCTTACGGTGTACCGAGCGTCTGGTACATGGTCCACTTGGAGGCTCCCGGCATCGATGTAAGCGGCGTGAGCCTTCCCGGGCTGCCTCTGGTTATCATTGGGCACAACCGGCACATCGCGTGGGGAATGACCAATACGGGCCCCGACGTGCAGGACCTTTATGTAGAAACCTTTAACCCCAGGAATCCTCACGAATACCTTCATAACGGCAAGTGGGTTCCGGACATCGAAAGGACTGAGACGATCAAAGTTCGCGGAAAACCCGCCGACGTCTTGCGGGTGAAATGCACCCGCCACGGCCCCGTCATTTCAAACTCCGGCAACCGTAGCCTTGCGCTTGCCTGGACTGCCTTATTGCCTGGAGCGCTGCAATTCCCCTTTTTGAAGATCGATGAGGCGAAAAACTGGAAGGAGTTCACTGAAGCTCTGCGAGATTTTGCCGGACCAATGCAGAATTTCGTCTACGCCGACACCGAAGGGAACATCGGGTTCTATGCGGCCGGATGGGTCCCGATCAGGAAGCATGGAGACGGCAGCGTTCCTGTGCCCGGGCCGAATGACGATTATGAGTGGATCGGCATGGTTCCTTTTGAGGACCTGCCCCACGCCTGCAATCCGCAGGGCGGCATCATTGCCACCGCGAACAGTCGCATTGTCCCCGACAATTACCCTTACTTTATTACGGCGATGTGGGCCCCTCCGTACCGGACGGCACGGATTTATCAGCTTTTGAATTCCAGGAAGAATCTCACCGTCGAAGACATGCTGAAAATTCAGATGGATATTCATCCGCTGGATGACGAATGGCTTCGGCAGCGTCTGGTCGCTGCATCAAAGGTTTATCCGCCGCAGACGGGCGATGCTCAATTCGCAATCGACAAGTTGCGTTCGTGGGACGGTGAAGCCAGGGCCGATTCCACCGCCACGCTGGTCTGTGAGATCACGAAAGATGCGCTTCTTCATCGTCTTCTGGAGCCCAAACTCGGGAAGGACCTCGCCGGTTATTATTCACCAATGAGCACCGTATTTCTCCAAAATGTGATCAACAATAGCGAGGTCCGATGGTTGCCCCCCGGCGATCATGACTTCAACCAGACGCTGATGAGAAGCCTGCATCAAGCCGTCCGGGAGATTCGGAAATCAACTGGAACGGACAATCACGACGAATGGAAGTGGGGCAACACGATCCCCTTGACCTTTCGGCATCCACTGGGAAGTGCTTTCAGCCTTCTTGGGTCTGTGCTCAACGTCGGGCCGTATCCGCAATCAGGCACATCATCGACCATTCGGCGGGCCACGCGAGGGGTCGGGCCATCCATGCGCATGGTGGTCGATCTCGGCAATCTCGATCAATCCATCCAGAACATCACGTTGGGCGAATCGGGCCAGGTCTTCAGTCCATACTATAAAGACCAGTTCGAAGCCTGGTATCGTGGCCGGAGTTTCCCAATGCTTTTCAGTGACGAGGCTGTTGAAAAAGGAACTGTCCATCGCCTTCTATTAGACCCGGGGCACGCGCAATCGACGGGAGTTCACAAGACGGAAATGTAAAGGACAATCCAACCGATGAAGAAAATCACGCGACGGGAGTCGATTCTTTCGCTGGCTTCGGCAATTGCGGCGGGTAGTAAATTCCTTAGAGCCGCGCCCCAGACGCGTACGGACTCAGCAAAAGCACCGGCTGCCGGTGCTGCCCCTGCACAGACCGCAGGCTCGGCCAATCAGCCCTCGGCTTCCGATCAGGCTTTTCAGAAATTCGTTGACCAATACTTCGACGGCTTCTTCCAGTTTCATCCCTCGCGCGCAACCAGCGCGGGAATTCACAAATATGACGGCGAACTTCCAGCTTACTCGCAGGCGGAAATTCAAAGAGAAATTTCGCGCAACCAGCGAGCCCTGAGGGACCTTGAGAAGATTCCGAGCGACGATCTTTCTGCGGTGAACCTGTTTGACGCCACAGTTCTCGCGAGCCTGATCAGCGGCCACATTCTGGATCTCGCCACGATTCGAATGTGGTCGAAGGACCCGAACTTCTACAACAACCTTGCCGGCACAGCACTTTATACATTGATTGAACGCGATTTCGCGCCCATCGACGAGCGTCTGGCCTCACTCATTGCGCGCGAGCGCCGGATTCCCGACATTCTGAGCAGCGCCCGCGCGAATGTTGCGAATCCACCGGCCATCTATACGAAAGTCGCCATTGAGGAGGCACAGACGCAGATCAGTTTCCTCCAAAATGCCCTGCCGCAGGCAATAGCGGGTGCGCAGAGCGCCGCGTTGAAAGCTGAGTTTGCCACGGTCAATCAGGCTGCTGTCGCGGCCTATCAGCAATTCCTCGAATATCTGCAAACTGTCCTCGCTCCGCAGTCACAAGGCGATTTCGCCATCGGCGTGCAGAATTTCCAGAAGAAACTTTTGTATGACGAGATGGTCGATAAACCGGTTAAGGACCTGCTCAAGATCGGCCAGGACGAAATGCGCCGCGTGCAAGCGCTCTTCATGCAGGCCGCGGGTATCATCGACTCTACAAAGTCGCCGCTCCAGGTATTGCAAAGTATCAAACAAAATTCACCCGCTGCAGGACAGGTCATCAGCGATGCACAATCAGCGCTCGCCGGCCTCAAGCAGTTTTTGACGATGCAGAGTATCGTCACAGTCCCACCCGCTCCGATCCCGCAGGTAAAGGAATCTCCGCCGTTTATGCGGGCGTTGACTTTTGCCTCGATGGATACTCCCGGGCCGTTCGAGGAGCATTCCATCCAGTCGTTCTTTTACGTCACTCTGCCCGGCCCTTCCTGGACGCCCGACCGGATAAGCCAACTCCTTCACTTTTTCAACCAGTATGCGCTCCGCATCATCGCGGTGCATGAGGTCTATCCCGGCCATTACGTGCAGTTTCTCTGGCTGAAGCAGGCGCCGTCAAAAGCAAGGAAGCTGATGCCTTATCTGAAGCCCGTTGAAACCAGCATCGAAGGATGGGCGCATTACTGCGAGGAGATGATGCTGGAAGAAGGTTACGGCGAAGGAGACCCAAGCCTGCTCCTTGTACAGCTTCAAGCCTCGCTCATCCGCTTGTGCCGCTACCTCACCGCAATCCAGATGCACACGCAGGGGATGACCGTCGAGCAGGCCACAGACTTTTTCCAGCAGGAGGCTTACATGGACCCGGCGAACGCCCGGCGCGAGGCGGAGCGCGCGACATTTGATCCCACAGACCTTGCATATACGCTGGGGAAACTGGAAATCATGAAACTGCGCGAAGATTTCAAGCAGAAGGCGGGTGACAATTTCAATCTGCGGGCGTTTCACGATCAGTTTTTGGGTTACGGCATCGCGCCGATCAGGATGGTTCGTGAACAGATGTTGCGGGACAATACGCCGGTCCTATAGCGCGATGTCGATAATGCACGTTATGCACAACGTACCTGCGGGAAGCCGCCGAATTTTCGGTCACAGTGGGCCGCTAAATCGCATTTCAATTTCTTGAATCCAAGGGAAAGAAAATCCATGGCGCAAAATCTGTGCTCATGCATTGTTAAGAATTTGTCAACTCTTCCTCAGCGCATTGATGTTTGGAAAATTACGCGAGCGGCGGTTCTGTTCTGCCTGATGCTCTCTTCGACCGTCATCACACGGGCGGCAACGGGTCCAGCAGGTGCACCGCAATCAGAGGCCAATCGACTTGAGCTTTCATACACACTCGACTTGGAACGGCCGTCAACACACTTGCTGCAAGTGGAGATAACAGCAAAGCAGGTGACGGAGCCCATCCTGCCCTTCGCAATCCCAGCGTGGGCCCCCGGCCGCTACGCCATATATGATTTTGCGAAGAACGTTCAGGAATTCACCGCTGTTGGAGCGGACGGCAAGGTCCTTTCATGGACGCAGCCTGACAAGCAGACATGGGATGTTAATACTTCCGGCTGCGGCGGTACGGTGCACGTGCGTTACAAAGTCTTTGCCAACGATCTGACCGGCTCATTTTCGCAATTCGATACTTCGCACGCGAGCATCAACGGCGCCTCTGTTTTTATGTATGTGGTCGGGCATAAACCAGACCCGCTTACGCTGACGATTCGCGCCCCGCAGGGTTGGAAAATCATCAGCGGCTTCTCGATGTCGTTGACACAGTCAACGTTTCAGGTCCCGAATTACGACATTCTCATTGATACACCCCTGGAGATCTCGCCGGATTCGTGGGTGAACGACTTTGAGGAAGGCGGGAAGACGTTTCGCGTGGCTGTCCACAGTTACAGTTCCGGCCCGGACAATGAATCGAACCGCCGGGCGCTGGTTGACGGCGTAAAGAAGATCGTCCATGCCGAGATGGCAATGATGCTCGAGCCGGACTTCAGCCATTACACGTTTCTTTTTCATTTCGATCCGGAATTAAAAATGGGCGACGGAATGGAACATCTGAATTCAACGGATATTATCGTCCGCGGCAGTCTCTCTGGGCGCGGGCTTAATGAGGCGCTGGAAACCGCCGCTCACGAATTCTTTCATCTCTGGAACGTGAAGCGGCTGCGGCCCGAGGGTCTGGGGCCGTTCGACTACAGCAGGGAGGTTTATACCCGGTCGTTGTGGTTTGTCGAAGGCGTTACGACTTACTACGCTTATGTGAATCTGCTCAGGTCCGGCATCTGGTCGCCGCAGCAATTTCTGGATCGTCTTGCGAGTGAGATCGAAACTCTGCGCGGCGACCCGGGCCGCGCCCTGATGTCAGCGGAAAGCTCGAGTTTCCACGCCTGGTTTTATGACCGGTCGCCGCAAATGCAGGAAACAAACTTCGCCAACACCACCATCTCCTACTACAACAAAGGCGCCCTGCTCGGCTTGCTGCTCGATCTTGAAATCCGCTCTGCCACGCGTGGCCAGAAGTCGCTGGACGATGTAATGCGTCTGATGTACCGGAAGTTCTATCAAAGCCCGCCAACCACGTACTATCTGAGCGGCCAGGGTTACACGGAGAAGGACATCCTTGAAGCCGTCAATCAGGTATCCGGTAGAGACTTTACGCCGTTTTTTCAGAAATACGTCGCCGGGACAGCTTCGCTTCCTTACAACGAAGTCCTCGCGAAAGTGGGATTGATGCTGCGCATTGCGACCTCGCCCAATGCGCCACCCAGTCTTGGAGCGCTGGTGGTGCCTGTAGATACAGGAGTCAGAATTTTCGCAGTCCGGCCGGACGGTGCGGCGGACCGCGCGGGTTTGAGCAGCGACGACATTCTGATTTCTGTGGACGATCAGTCGCTTGCCACCGCCAGCCTGGACGACAGGCTGGGCATTTATCCCCCTGGCGCCAAGGTCCTGTTCGAAGTGGAACGGCACCTGAAACGTGAGTTTGTGTACGTTACGCTCGATCCGCCGCAACCCGACCAATATTCAATTGAGGATTTGCCGAATGCCACGGAAGGAGAAGTGAATCTCCGGAAGCTGTGGCTAGGCGGAGGTCAAACGGCCCGGGACCCGGGGTCGGCAGCACCAGATGCGGCCATGCGGGCACTCACGCGGACCGCCTCCTTTTCCGGAAATAGTAAACCATCACTCCCATCAAAACGGCCAGCGCGACCGCAGCCATGACGATTTCGTTTACCTCCACAAAGTGCCTCTGGACGCGTTGCCAACTGTTCCCGAAGATGAACCCCACATAAACAACCGCAATCGCCCAGACCGTTGCACCCGTGAAATTAAACAAGAGGAAGATGCGATAGGGCATGCGAAACAAGCCGGCCAGAACACCGGCGAACATGCGAAGGCCCGTGATGAACCTGCCCGTAAAGATGGCCCACTGGCCGTATTTCAGGAACAATGCCTGAGAACGATCGAAGGACTTTGCTATTGGAGGAAATTTCCGGATAAACCGGTCAACAAAACGCCTGCCGCCAAGATGGCCGACCAGAAATCCCAGTGAATCTCCGAGAGTGGCTCCGGCAATCCCCACCAGAATGCTTGGGAGGATGTCAACTTTCCCATGGTAGGCAAGAAATCCGGCAAAGAGCAGGACAGTTTCGCCGGGAACCGGTATGCCGGCATTCTCCAGCATCACACCAAAAAAAACGACCCAATAGCCATACTTGGAAAAAAACTCTGCCAGGGTCTCAAGAATCGTGTGGGCCATGTTTTTGAAACTGGGTAAAAAGCACCGTCGGATAGTGAGGGCCTAAACCAGATCATAGCTTATCGAAGCGACTGGTACATAATCTTATTCGAACGCACCAAAAGGCCCGTCCCCACACTCGTCACGACCTTCGCAGGCGTGTTAAACTACGCAAAGCATGCGCGAACCGGTCTTACAGAGACTCGAGAGGCGACCCCTCGTCTGCGATGGCGCGATGGGCACGATGTTATACGCCAAGGGTGTGTCACTCAATCGTTGCTTTGACGAATTGAACCTCTCGTCGCCTCATCTCGTGAAAGAAGTCCATTTGGGATACGTCAAGGCGGGCGCGGAACTTCTCGAAACCAACACGTTTGGCGCAAATCGTTTCCGTTTGGCGAAGTTCGATCTAGCCGATAAGGTGCGTGAAATCAACCTGGCTGGGGCGCGGCTGGCACGCGAAAGCGCGGGGGAAGACCTCTATGTAGCCGGCGCGGTCGGGCCGCTCGGCCTGCGCCTGGAGCCGCTTGGCCCAACCTCGCTCGAAGAGGCCAGGGCAGCCTTCCGGGAACAAATTGAAGCGCTGGCCGCGGGCGGCGTAGACCTGATCATTATTGAAACGATGATGGATTTGGAAGAGGCCCACCAGGCCCTGCTGGCCGCAAGGGAAGCTGCCTCCTTGCCTGTGGTCGTTCAAATGACCGTCCAGGAGGACGGGAACACGCCGTCAGGCGTCAGCCCGGAAGAGTTCGCCCGCCAACTCGACAAATGGGGCGCCGATGTTATCGGCATCAACTGCGGAACGGGGCCGGCGGCTGTCCTCGAAACGCTTGAAAGAATGGCGGCCGTGACCACGAAAAAGCTATCTGCCCAGCCCAACGCCGGACTGCCCCATTCCGTCGACGGACGGACGCTCTATCTCTGCTCCCCGGAGTACATGGCGGAGCGCGCCATCCGCTTTATCCAGGCCGGCGCGCGGATTGTTGGAGGCTGCTGCGGAACTACTCCACAGCACATCAAAGCCATCAAGTCGGCTGTGAAATCGATGGGCCCGCAGGCCACACGCGCGACGGTTGAGGCCGCGCTTCGCCCGGCTCAGGCGCTGGAGCCATTGCCGATCGAGGGTCGCTCGCAACTTGCCGCAAAGCTGATTCGGGGCGAGTTTCCGGTCGTCGTGGAAATTGTTCCGCCGAAAGGTTGCGACCCGACGCGTGAAGTGGAAGGCGCTCAGTACCTGAAGAGCCACGGAGTCGATGCCGTTAACATCCCGGACGGGTCCGGCGCTACCGCAAGAATGAGCGCGCAGACGCTCGCAGTCGTTGTCCAGCAGCAGGCAGGAATCGAAGTTTTGCTGCACTTCAGTTGTCGGGGCCGCAACGTGCTCAGCCTTCAATCCGACCTGCTGGGTGCATTCGCTCTGGGTATCAGGAACGTCTGGGCGGTGACGGGCGATCCGCCACAGTTTGCAACGTTCCCGGCGGCAACGGCGGTTTTCGATGTGGACGCGATCGGGTTGGTAAATGTTCTGAGCAATCTGAACCGCGGGCTCGACATGAACGGGAATCCACTTGGCGCGCAGACCAACTTCCTGATCGGCGTCGGCCTTAATCCCAATGCCCTTGACCCGGATGAAGAGCTTCGCCGGTTTGAATACAAAGTCAAGGCGGGAGCCAACTTCGGCGTGATCAGGCCGGTGTTCGATCTCGAACGGCTCACGAACTTTCTCCGTCGTGTTGAGGCGCTCGATGTGCCCAGGATTCCTCTCCTTGCCGGGATACACCCCCTCACAAGTTACCGCCATGCAGAATTCTTGAACAACGAGGTCCCCGGAATGTCTGTTTCAAAGGAAATCCTCGACCGGATGCGCAAGGTGGATACGGGCGACAAGGCGCGGGCCGAAGGGTTGAAAATTGCACGGGAGATGCTGCTTGAAGTCCGGGAACTCGTACAGGGGGTCCAAATCGTCGCGCCGTTTTCGCGTTATGCATTGGCAGTTGAAGTCCTCGAGGCCCTGGGCGGGCGCGCGCACAAGCCCGAAGCAGAAGGCGCGCAACCGTCGGCCCGCGACAACTCACGGCTGATGTGATGAACCCGCAGGAGGTCATGACGGCAAGAGATGACCCAAACTTCAAAGCCTTCCAAACCGGAGCCATTTGAAAAGAACCTTGAGCGCCTGGACGCGATCGTTCGTCAGCTTGAGGACGCAGACCTCCCGCTTGAGAAGGCCTTACAGCTTTACGAGGAAGGAATGAAGCTGTCGGAGGTTTGCCAGAAGCAGCTTCAGGAGGCTGAAGGGCGCATCCAGATTCTGATGAAAAAGGCCGGGGGAAAGGTCGTGGCAGAGCCTTTTGAAAGCGAAGAAAAAAACTCGGAGCCGATTTGAACATTACGACAACGATTTCTCAATACCTTGAAGAACAACGCGCCCTGATCGATCAGGAACTCGATCAGATACTTCCTTCCGAAGACACATTTCCGTATTCCATTCACAAAGCGATGCGCTATTCGGTTTTTGCGGGAGGGAAGCGACTGCGCCCGATCCTCTGCGCGGAGGCCGGACGACTGTTTGGCGCCGGTGACCGGCCTTTGCTGCGCATCGCCTCTGCTCTGGAACTGGTTCATACATATTCACTGATCCATGACGATCTTCCTGCGCTCGACAATGACGACCTGCGCCGGGGCAAGCCAACCTGCCACCGCGCTTTTGGCGAAGCGACCGCCATCCTGACCGGCGATGCGCTGTTGACCCTGGCCTATGAAGTGTTGTCTGAACCTGGAAATTGTTCCCCGGAACGCCAACTTCGCATTATTTATGAGTTGGCGCAGGCAACAGGGACCCGCAACGGGATGGTTGCGGGCCAGGTGATGGATTTGGAGAGTTCGAATCAGGCGATGGATGCTGAACATCTTGAATTAATCCACTCATCAAAGACAGGAGCGTTCCTTTGCGCCTCGGTGCGATGCGGCGCAATTTTCGCAGGTGCGCGGGAACCCGACATCGACCGACTCACCATCTACGGAAGGAGAATCGGCCTGGCCTTTCAGATTGTGGATGATCTGCTCGATGTGCTTGGCTCCAGCGCGACGCTTGGAAAAACGCCGGGCAAGGATGACCACCAGAGCAAGGCAACCTACCCCGCGCTTTATGGGATTGAGGAATCACGCCGAAAGGCCGAACTGCTGATTGAAGAGGCCCTCGAAAGCCTGAGGCCGTACGGCGAGGCTGCCGAGAGGCTCCGGCAGTTGGCCCATTTCCTGATCGAGAGGACTGCCTGATGGAATACCGGTATCTCTCACGGATCGACTCTCCAGCGGACTTGAAAAAAGTTCCGCGTGAACAACTGCCGCAAGTCGCGGCCGAGCTTCGCGACTACCTCATCACCGTTGTGTCCAAAGTCGGCGGGCATCTCGCCTCGAGCCTCGGGACTGTGGAACTGACGCTGGCCCTTCACTACGTGTTCGACGCTCCAAGGGACAAAATTGTCTGGGACGTGGGTCACCAGGCCTATGGGCACAAGGTTTTGACGGGCCGGCGCGACCGCCTGCCGAGCATCCGGCAATATGGTGGCATCTCGGGCTTTCCCGTAAGGGATGAAAGTCCATACGACACATTCAATGTCGCCCACGCAGGCACAGCCATTTCCGGAGCGCTTGGAATGGCCGTAGCGCGTGACCTGAAGGGCGAGGATTTTTATGTTGTTGCGGTGGTCGGTGATGCCGGGTTGACGGTTGGACTCGAACTTGAAGGCATCAACAACCTGGGCACGCTCCAGAAAAAAGTGCTGGTCGTCTTAAACGACAACGAGATGTCTATTTCGCCGAACGTGGGCGCCATCGCAGGTTATTTGAACCGGGTTGTGCATGGCCAGGCGTACCATCGGATCACGCAGGAAGTCGAAAAGATGATCCTGTCGGTGCCGCGACTTGGGCCGCGGCTGTTGAAACTCTCCAAGGACCTCGTGGAATCCGCCAAGACCGCGCTGATTCCAGGACTGGTTTTTGAAGAACTTGGATTCGATTACGTAGGTCCCATCAGCGGCCATAACATTGAAGAACTCCTGAATGTCCTTGCGCGCGTGAAGGACAATCCCAAGCCGACTCTGCTGCACGTGGTAACTCAAAAAGGCAAGGGCTATCCGCACGCTGAAAAGCTGCCCGTGAAATTCCACGGAGTAACGCAATTCGATGTCGCCACGGGGGCTTTTCGCAAGGCCCCAGCCAAAGCGCCAAGTTACACGGCCGTGTTCGGCGAGGCGATGTGCCAGTTGGCAGAGAAAGACCGGCGAATCGTAGCCATCACCGCCGCCATGGCTGAGGGCACAGGCCTTGTGGAGTTTTCGAAGCGCTTCCCTGAACGCTTCTTCGACGTCGGCATCGCGGAACAGCACGCCGTGACCTTCGCCTGCGGCCTGGCTTGCGAAGGATTGCGCCCGGTGGTTGCAATTTACTCCACCTTTCTCCAGCGGGCATACGACCAGGTGATTCACGATGCCTGCCTCATGCGGTTGCCGGTCACGTTTGCGCTGGACCGCGCGGGAATCGTTGGTGCAGATGGACCCACTCATCATGGCCTTTATGACCTCGCCTACCTGTCAGCCGCTCCCGGCATGGTGATTATGGCGCCTAAGGATGAAAATGAATTGCGCAACATGCTGGCCACAGCCCTGAGCGTCAACGGCCCTGCGGCGGTCCGCTATCCTCGCGGGAACGGGTTTGGCGTACCCATCGACCCGGAATTCAAACAACTCGAAATCGGCAAGGCTGAAATTCTGCGGGAAGGAAGGGACATTGCCATGCTGGCTCTCGGCAGCATGGTTTATCCGGCTCTCGAATCCGCACAACGACTGGAGGCCTCTGGAATCCATGCCACGGTCATCAACGCCCGCTTCATGAAGCCTCTCGATGAGGAACTGATCTGCTGCCTTGCGTCGGAAAAGCAGTTCCTGGTGACACTCGAAGAAGGCACAGAGTGCGGCGGATTCGGAGCAGCCGTCGCCGCGCTTTTGCAGGACCGCCGAGTGCCCGCCAGCCTTATTCGGATCGCTGTTCCGGATCGCATCATTCCTCACGGCGCGCCCGACCTGCTCCATGCAAAATTCGGATTGGATGCCGATGGAATTGTGGAGAAAATCCAGAGCTTCGTCAGCAAGCCTCCGGGCGTTCGCCGGCTCAGCGTCTGAAATTTGCCAAACGCCCAACTTCTGACGGAAAGGCATCCTGCAAAATACCCGGTGCGGCGCGGAGGCTAAGGAAGTCCGCTCTGTGCGCTGCTGCCCCCGTACCGGCTCAGACCTTATGCGCATTCAGAGCGTTGATGATTGCGGCGTGTATCATCTCCTCCCCTGCCTCGGCGACCGATCGTGTGCTATTCTGTCGCGAATGAGTTTGTCTTTGCGATGTATGCGGCAGGGCGGTACAGGAAATGGGCCAGAGAACCTTCGCTGAACCTCGACAAGCAGCGGCGAGGTATGCAAGTTAATGGATAACTCGCGCGGGACTCGTATACCCGGAAATAACCGCTACCTCGTGAAGTCGATCATGCACGCCGCGGCGGTCCTGCGCACTTTCCAATTTCCCGGCGAAATTCTGGGATTGAAGGACGTGGCCTCGCGCTCGCGTTTGAACAAGGGACTGTGCTTCCGCGTCCTTTACACGCTGCATGAGAGCGGGCTGGTTGAAAAGGTTGGAGAAAACCAGTACCGCCTGGCGTTCTCGCCTGCGCGTCCTCGCAAATTCCGCATCGGTTACGCCGATCAGGACCGGACATCTTCATTCTCGCGCGAGGTTTTTGACGGCCTGGTCCGCGCCTGCCAGCGCGCACAGATTGAGCTCATTATGGTTGACAACCGCCGCGATCCCAAGGCCGCATTAAAAAACGCGGATCGACTGATCCACGAGCACGTGGATCTGGCGGTGGAATTTCAGATCGACGAACAAACCGCCCCAACCATAGCCTCGAAATTCCAGAACGCCGGGATACCCCTGATCGCGATTGACATCCCGCACCCGGGCGCCGTCTATTTCGGAGCTGACAACTATGCTGCAGGATTGATGGCCGGCCGGTGTCTGGGACATTACGTTAAGAAAGAATGGCAGGATACGGCGGACGAAATCCTGCTGCTGGAGATTTCACAGGCGGGGTCGCTGATCCGCATGCGCTCCGACGGGATGCTGGCAGGCATCCGCGAGGTCGTGCCCGCCTCAAATAAATGGCCCGTCCTGCGGCTCGACGCTAAAGGAGAATTCAAGGCGGCGCTCGATTGCGTGCGGAAACATCTTCGAACCTGCAACGCAAAGCGCATCCTCGTGGGCGCCGCGAACGACCCTATTGCGCTCGGGGCTCTTCGCGCCTTTCAGGAAGCAGGGCGCAGTTCTCACTGCGCCGTTGTGGGGCAAAACGCCGAGCCCGAAGCACGCGCTGAACTTCGTCAGTCGGGCACGCGCCTGATCGGCTCCGTCGCATACTTCCCCGAAAGATACGGGGACATGATTGTGCAACTGGCGACGGACATTCTGGTCGGCAAGAACGTCCCGCCCGCTGAGTTTACCGCCCACCAACTCATCACTCCGCAGAATGTAGATCGGCTTTATCCCAACGACTCGCTCTTTGCCCGCGTTGCGCCGGAATACAATTGAACAGCGATTGTGCCGTGTCTGAACGCACCCATCGCCCCCGGCAAGTGACGAATGCAGAAGCGACAAAATACCCGCATGCCAGCCACTGGGACCTGATCGGTCCTGGGGGCAGATCAAACGGGAGCTATGGAAGCGGTCCGAACCCGTCGCATACTGCGTACATTAACCCCGCGGCGTTCCAAAGCCCCGCGCCTTATACTTTTGGCAACACCTGGATCGTGTTCCGCTCAAACATGTTTGGGGCCACGCAGGTGTTTGAAGTCGAGGTCGCCAAAGCGAATGATCAGGGCGGTTCGGCCTCCACTGCAAAATAAAAAAAGGCCTTAACAGCGGCACCTCGCATCGAGGCCGCGGTCTTCCCGCGGTAACGATGGAATTGACTTGGGCCGCGAGGCCCTGATGCGTATGGCCGAAGCCGTCCGTGACGCCGCACATTGGACTGACGGATCGGGCCGCGGCATGTCGTAGCTGTGTAGCCTTTTGAGGCGAGTATCTGGAAGAATTGACTATGGTGCTGCGCTTTGAACATCGAGACGACAGGCGTATGCTATCAAATCCAGGATCTGCTATTGACCGTCTTAAAAAGACGGTGATGGCTTCGAGGGAACGCATCGGGAGATAATTTTCGCTGTCCTTTATTTTCAACGATTTATCCAGCCGCGGGTTCACGACCGTTTCGGTTCGTTTTTTCCACAGGCACTGATTCTAAAGAACTTCTTCGGTTCGTTTTCCGGTTCGTTTTGTCCCATTTTGAGATGCCGGTCTTTTGTTTTCAATAACTTCTCCGGTTCGTTTTTGCAAAATTGATGTTTTTTGTCCCATTTGTCCAGGCTGAGTCCGAGAGCAACTCTCTTTTCCCCTGCTTCGCCAGGCAGGGTCCCGTGGGCGAATTTATCATTGTTCCTCGTCCCATCCGCCTTTCTCCTTCGCGTGCCCACCCTGCCAGAAAGGCAACATAACTATACCATGCTGGCCGGCGGTTGTCAAGAAAATTCGGCGTGGCATGGGCGTCTCGCCCATGAACACGGCCGGAGACGCCCTCTTCTCACAGGAAAGGGCTATCAAATCAAAGCTTGCCGGGCACCGCGGAGGCTTGCACCGTAGTAGGCAGAAACATTCAATCGATTTTCGACTGGCCGCCGGCTCGTCGCATGTCAAAAGGCCTACGGTCAGGAACCCACAGAACGTGCCCACCAGCTACCTCTACTGAGAGACTTGGTCAAATATAGCACCTTGTCCTGCCAACTGAATAAAACGGTCGATTGTTTCGAGTTCTTTTGGGTCAAAATACGCGGATGCACGATTCCGCAATTTCTTTGTGAGTATCTTCCATTCTTCTTTTGAAAATCGCTCTCTCTCCATCCTTCACCTCCTATTTCGCCCACGTGGCAATCAAATCGATCAGTAGCTTTTTAGCCGCCAGGAGCGTTCCGAGGAGGCTCTGTTTCGCCCAGTGGGCGAGCAATAATTTCTGGCTTTGCCCACGGCTCCAAGAAAATCTCATCCCATCCCTTAGGCAGCTTGCGACGCTTCATCTCTTCGAGGAGGTCGATGCGCTGCTTGAGTTTCCCGGGGGATTGGCATGCCTCTGCCTCAACAAGCAGTATGTATTTTTCAGTGATTTCCCTTACTACATCGATGGCATCATCCAAATCCGAAAATCTCGTGTTCACTGGGACCGTGGGAACAACGTGAGCAACCCTTTTGCTGGCAAACCGATTAACTTTTTCAGCAGCAACTATCACCTTCTTCCGATCCTCACCCAAAAGCTCGCGAGCCAGTCTCTCCCAATCTCGCGGCCACTGTTGCGCGTTGCGCAGGATTTCTTTACTCTCTCTCTTAGCATCCTGAGGGTAATAGTGCTGAATGGACGACCACAGCAGCCCCGGTTCGCGGATGCACGTATCGAGAAGCCTGACGAGATTTACGTCGCGATCCTGAGAGGTCTCACTCGCAAGCCGCCTCACTCCGATCGAGTTTGTCTGAGCGTAAAGAACCTGGGCCCATTCGCTGAATATGCCATGAGACGGGCCTTGTAGTCGTGGGTTGTGCCGCACGATTTCCTGATGTGTCCGGAACACATAGCGGTTGAAGAGTAAGTTAAT
>Ga0209062_1002902_pt1 | contig 21334 bp, 21 predicted proteins | sample Coa_R2_2_FD_187158 | JGI IMG/M metagenome (GOLD analysis project Ga0209062, IMG submission 187158) | Surface soil microbial communities from Centralia Pennsylvania, which are recovering from an underground coalmine fire - Coalmine... | ecosystem: Environmental > Terrestrial > Soil > Unclassified...
TGTTCGCGGGCGGATGGACAAGAAGCAGGCCACAAAGCACGTCGCCACGTGGACCAGCGAGCACATCGATGCGGCGGAGCGCGAACGCTTTCGCGAAACAGCGGAGAGCGAGCTTCTCGGCCTGCATGAAGGGAATTTCGCGCGCTACCAGATCAGGGCGTCCGAGTTCGCCGCATGGCGGGAGGTTTGGGGGTAAGTCTCGCTCCCGCCTGCCGGGCAACAGGGAGATCGAGGAGTTGTTCGCGGCCGAGCATTTGTTCGGTGACGACGATCACGCCGTCACGCCATCCAGATGGTACTAAGCGAGAAACTTGAAGCGCGAGCCGATGGCGAATGATTGCTGATCGTGCTAAAGCGATGACGGTATTTCTAGCACTGACCGCGTGACGCGCCGCGTGACGACGAAGCGAAGAATCGACCGATCGTTGTCGATAGTTGCTGGAACGTGCTCGAATCGCAATCGCGCGATTTCTTGTTGAAAATCAGCTCCGAAAATTTTTGTCGGTTCGCAGTTCGGATCGCGTTGCGCGATCAAAAAAAGTTGTGCCTGAAATTCAACGCGTTAGCATGACTTAAAATGGATGAGTGGGAGTGAATTAGGGTGGTTTCAGACCATCCCGCTCCGTGCCAGAAACCGCACGAACTTCTTGACTGACAAGGATTATTTTTCCCACCCCGTATCGCTGCGTGTCACCCCAGTCGAGCCACTTTGTTGGTACCGATGTTGGTATGGCGCAGGATGGTCGAAAAACGGGCTTCCGATACCAACAGGGCCTCTTGATGGTATCCGTTCGCCCCCGACCGGATGCGGATTTATGAGCGAACTCACTGATAAAGAACTGAAAAATCTGAAGCCGAGGGCCAAGCTCTACAAGGTGACGGACCGCGACGGGATGTACGCGGCCGTCACCCCGACCGGGGTCGTCTCGTTCCGGTATCAGTACCGGGTGAACGGGCGGCAGGAGGTCTTGACCATCGGCCGATATAGCGCCGAGGCGGCGCGCAAGCTGACACGGGCGCCCGACGCGCTGGAATACGGCATGGAGGTGTCGCTTGCGGAGGCGAGGTCGCTGCTCGCGCGCGCCCGGCGTCAGGTCGAGCGGGGAGAGTCGCCGTCGAAAGCCAAGGTGGAGAAGCGCACCGCGTCAGCCGAGGCGTTGACGTTCGGCGGGTGGGCGGAAGCCTACTTCAAGCACAAAGCCGATCCCAAGTCTGGAGCCGAGAAACTGGCCGACAGCACTTTGGCGATGCGCCGGTCTGTCTATGACCGCGCCATCGCGGGGGAGTTATCGAAGCTCAAGCTGGGGGAGGTGACGCCGCAACGTCTCAAACATCTGTGCGACGAGGTTAAGGAGAAGCGCGGGCCGGCCGTCGCCGTGCATGTCCGCGAGGTCGTGTTGCTGGTGTTCCGCCATGCCCAGGGAAGCGGACTGGACGTGAGCAACCCGGCCGAGTCGATCCGTACCAGCGCCATCGCCACCTTCGAGCCGCGCGAGCGTGCCCTTTCGCCATCCGAGGTCCGCGCGGTCCTGGCGGCCTTGGATCATGTGTCGGCAGCGCCCACGCTGCGCTTAGCGGTAAAGTTTGTCCTGATGACCGGTGTCCGCAAGTCGGAGTTCATCGACGCCACTTGGAAGGAAATCGACTTCGCCGCCGCGCGCTGGACGATCCCAGCTGAGCGCATGAAGGCCGGCAAGGCGCATGTCGTTCCGCTGAGCGATCAGGCGCTCGACATTCTGACCGTGTTTCGCACCATGTTCGGCGCCAGCCGATACCTGCACCCCGGCCGATACGACAGCGACACGCCGATCAGTAACGCCACCCTCAACCGCGTGATCGACACGGTTGTGGAGCGTATCCGCGCGGATGATCCTGACTTTCAGAGCTTCGGTGTTCACGACCTGCGCCGCACATTTTCGACCGGCTTGAACCGCGCCAAGTTCGATGATCGCTGGATCGAGATGAGCTTGGCTCACGCGCCTCGGAACCGGATTGCGGCCGTCTACAACGTCAACCGCTACCTCGCCGAACGGAAGATCATGCTCCAGTGTTGGGCTGACATGCTCGACGCTTGGGCCAAGGGCGAATCCGCGAAAGAGCTGATCGCCGACGCGAAGCAGCGCGCCGCCGAGGTCCACGACGACGAACTGGACGACGATCTCTGAACTATGGGCGGCTCTCGTTCATTCTGTCGGTTACCGCTGCCGGTGGCCGCCAGCCGGCGGGATCGGCGATCCAACAGTCGATGTCGGATTCGTGCCAGCCGGCGCCGTTGATGCTGATTTTCAGTTGGGCTGGGAACGTGCCCTCGGCGATCTTGCGGTAGATGGTGGACCGGCTGAGGCCGGTGCGGGCAAGAACGGTTTTCAGGCGGACGATACGGTCTGCTACGAGCATGGTTGCGCTGCCTCCTGCCGGGTGTCTCTGACCATTGCTGAGACCAGACAGGGCAATGCTTTGTTGTTGTGCAATAGATATTTGAGCGTCGTAGTAGTGTGGCGTAGAGGCGGCGGAAAATAGGATAGTTTTACAATCCGAGACCCCGGCCTATGCCGAGGTCGATGCCGTGATTGAAGGCGAGTTCCCGACCAAGGCTGCGGCCCGAGTCGATCCCGATACCGAGGTCTCGCTTGCGGCCTTCGAGGATGGATTCAAGCTGGGGATCGCGTTCGAGGCTCTTCGCCATGTCGCCCATCGCCGACCGCGTGGACTTGTAACCGGACATGTCGCCCGCTTGGTACTGGCGTTGGCTGGCTTGGCCGAGTTCCCGCCAGCGTTCCACGAAGCGGTCGGCGCGGCGCTGCGGATCGGTGCGCAGCTCGGTTTCGAGCTGGAGCGCGCGGACGGCGCGGCCAACCCGGCCAGTCGCCGCTTCCGAGGCAAGGCTGTTGTCCTTGCTGTAGGCGGCTTCCGCATCCTCCCAGCCATGGGGGCGGACCTCATTGAAGGCGCGTCGTGCCGCGCCGAGCTCACGCCTCTGTTCGTCGGAAGGCGTGAGACCCTGACGCTTGGCCTCAAGGATTACATCGGATGCGCCGGCGTGGCGGACGAGCGCCCTGGTGCGGGCGCGACGTAGCGCTTCCTCCGGGTCTGCCGCTGTCCTTTCCGGCGCTGGCTGTTCCGACCCGTGCCCGCCATCGGCGGGCAGGCGCAGGCCGTCGAACATCCCGCGCAGCTTCTCCGGTACCACTTTGCGAACGATCTCTACGGCACGTTCGCGGAAGGTGATGCCGCGCCGCTCGGCGTAGCTCTGTGCCGGCTCGTAATCCGACGCCATGTCCTTAGCCCGGTCGCGCGACAGGGTGCGGACAAGCTGGTCCCGGCCGGCGAAGTCATCGCGGCCGTAATGCAGCTCCATGCCGTCGCGGTGGCGCGACAGGGCGACGTAGCTGCCGTGGGCGTCGAGGCCCGGCGTCGCCAGGACATGGGTGCGGTCCACCGTCATGCCCTGCGCCTTGTGGATGGTCGCGGCATAGCCGTGGTCGATGCGGTCGTAATCCTTGAGGTCGAACGAGACGCTGCGCCCGTCGTCGGTGCGCACGGACATGGATCGTTCGCTGACCTCAACCACAGTTCCGAGCATGCCGTTCTTCACGCCAAGGCCGCGCTCGTTCTGAAGGAACATGATCCGGTCACCGCTGGCGAAGCTGCGGTCGCCGCGTTCGACCGTCAGGCGCACGTCATCGCCCAAATCACCGGCCTCCCGCATCCGCTCGTGCGCCGCCTCATTGAGCGCGCGCACCTCATCATTGGTGTGGGTGAGAATGATGCGGCTCTTGTCGGGCGACGCCTGCCGGTCGCGGTCCCAGTGGTCGATCAGATCGTCGCGCGCCTGCTCGCGTGACGCGGCCTCATGCACCATGCCATGCGCATCATAGGCATGGATCGCGCCGCCCGTCCGGCCGGTCGCCAGATCGCGCGTGGCGTCGCGCTGCCAGTCTTCCCGCTGGCGGCGCACCTCGCCGATCTCCGCGCCGCCGTGGCGTTCGTGAAGGGAGCGGAACGCAGCACCCGCCTCGATGGATTGAAGTTGCTGCGGATCGCCGACCAGCACGACCTTGGCGCCGGCATCGGCGGCATGGGACAGTACGCGCTCCAACTGGCGCGTGCCGACCATGCCCGCCTCGTCGATGACAAGCACATCGCGGGACGTGAGCATGTCGCGGCCCTGTCTCCAACCGTGTTCCATGCTGGCGATGGTGCGCGACGCGATGCCCGATCCGCTTTCCAGATTCTCGGCGGCGATGCCGGACAGCGCCATACCCCGGACCTCGTAGCCGGCCGCTTCCCAGGCTTCGCGTGCCACGCCCAGCATCGCGCTCTTTCCCGTCCCGGCATAGCCGACGACGACGCCGAGATCGCGCCCGTCCGTGACATGCGCCAGCGCCTCGGCCTGCTCTGCCGAAAGCACCAAGCCGCGCGCTTCCGCGCGCGCCAGCGCCGCTTCGCGATCCGCATCACGCACGCCGTGGCGTTCCGTCTCGGCCATGAGTTCGGCGGCGTGGTGCAGGCGCTGCTCGGTCTCGATCATCTTGGCCGTGGTGAAGCGATCCTCGCCGCGTCCGTCCGCGCCGAGTTCGACCAGCTCGGGCGCGCTCCGCATCGCGCCCATGACGGCGTTGAACTGCTCGATCCCGTCGCTGTGCCGGTGCGCGAACATCGCCATGTCGCGCCGCGTGAAAGTCGATTGCTGGAGGGTGATTGCGTCGAACGCCATCGAGGGATCGGCGATGATCCGTGTGCCGTTGTCGCGCGCGATCTCGCGGTGCAGGTCCGCGCGGTCGGCGGCCTCGATCCCTTCGCCCTCGATGCGTTGGGCGGTTGCGCCGATCTGGCTTTGCGGCTCCAGCGCGATGCCCTGCGCCTCCAGGCTGCGATGGTCGATGCGCGCGTCAATGTCGAGTTCGGCCAGGCGTTCGTTGGCCAGCTCCGCCCAGTGTTCCCGCCAACGCTCGACCATCTCGGTGCGGTTCCAGTCCCGCACTTTCGGGCCGAAGCCGTTCTCGTCCACGGATCGCATTGTCAGCATGACATGGGCGTGGGGCTTGGGCGTCCCGTCCTCGGCCATGTCCCAATGCACGTTGAGGTCGGCGATCATGCCCTGATCGACAAATTCGGATTGCACGAAGTCGCGAGCGAGTTCGATGCCTTGGCGCTCCGTCATCTCGCGCGGAAGGGCGAACTCGACCTCGCGGGCGAGCTGGGCGTCCTTCCTGACCTCGAACGTCTCGACATCGTTCCAGAGCCGTTCGCGGTTGCTCCATTGTTCGGGCGCATCCTCCGGCAGCACCACCTCGGAGTGGACGACGCCGCGCTTGTTGGAGAAGTCGTGGCTGCGCTCAAGCCGATCGTCGCGCAATCGCGAGGCCGAGCGGTAGGCGGCGGAGGCCACCGCGCTGCTCCCGGCCTTGCGGCCGATGACCTTGACGTGAAGGTGATAGATCGCCATTGCGATCCGAACATCACCACGGCGAAGCGCACGTCGGAACGACGTATAAGCTCGGGACTGCTCGCGCCGTTTCAGCCCGTCCCGGCAACCTTACAGCCTTGCGGCAGGCGCTCAACTATCATCGCTCCATCGACAGCTTATGGAGACGACGATGCGCAAGCCACGGGACTTCGATGCGGAACTGAAGTCGCTGGAAGACAAGGCGCGGGACTTGAAAGCCCGCAAGGTGCAGCAACTCGGCGAGCTGGTCATCTCGACAGGAGCCGACGCGCTGACCGCCGACGAACTGGCGGGCGCGCTGATCGTGCTGGCCGAAACTAAGGACGCCGGAAAGAGGGAGGCATGGGCGAAGCGCGGGGCCGCGTTCTTTCAGAGCCGGTCGCGGCGATCTGCATCAACGTCTCATCGCGACACTGGCGGCGATCAATCGCAACCGGGCGGCACGCAACCGGCATCAAGCGGCGCGGGCGCGACATGACATGAGCACCTGGCAGGTCGAGCGCCGCAAGCGCACGCGGCATCTGATCGAACTCGGCGGCCTTGTCGTCAAGGCCGGGATCGTGGACCTCACCGGCGATGACCGCGCCATCCTCTACGGCGCGCTGCTCTGGATGGCCGACAAGCTCCGGAGCGATGAGCGCGACAAGGCGTTGGCGCTGTGGGCCGTGAAGGGAAAGCAGGCGTTCGACGCTGAGCGCAACAGCATCGCCGGGGATACTTAGATTCCGAATCGTTCCCGCATTTCCTTGGTCTTTGCCCATTCGTCGCCCGGTATCCGGTCGATCAGTTCCTTCATCACGCGGACAAACGTGGCCTTGAGCGTCTCGTCGTTCAACGCCCTGGCACGATCTGTCTGAAGCAGCGGGCGCATGTCGGTGAAGAAGGTCGGATTGGCGAGTTTCTGGAACATGCGCTGCTGCGCCTCGGCCCTGGAAATCGTCACCTCTGCCTTTTCAAGATAGAGCCGGAAAACATTCGACGATCCGGGCTGTGTTCAGCCCCTCGAACACGGTGAGCGCGTGATCGAGGTCGAACAGGTCGCGGCCCTTGTTGCGTTGAAGCAGCGCCCGCAATTTGGTCGCCAGCATTTCCTCCCGCGAGAAGGTCGGGATCGCCGCCTCGCCGGTGAACCACGGATTTTCGACGCCGAACGGAATCTCAATGGGCGGGTCGTAGGCTTGCCGTTCGCGTGTGTTGATTTCCACCTTGAGGCTGATCCGCACATCGGGGGACTCGCCTTCCGCACTGACGCGAAAGCGAAGTTTAGGGGCGACGGGACTTGCATCCGACTTCGCCTCGTCGAGCCACGGTTCCAGCACGGCGCGAACGCCGTCGAGGACCGGTCCAATCGGGCCGCCAGTCGTGCGCACGAGGTCTATGTCCTCCGAATAGCGCAGCGGCACCGGGAAATGCAGCTTGTTGAGCGCCGTGCCGCCACGGAAGCGCAGTTCGCTGCGCAGGAACGGATCGGAGAAGATGGCGACAAGCGCGCGACTGATAATTAGGTCTTGCTCGACCTGCCGCTGGCTTGCCCACGGCGCGACGCGGCTCCAGGCGGTGATGTAGTCTTGCGGGATCATTCGTCGATCTCCGGTGGTCGGCGAACGATCACGCGCCAGCGTTCATCGCGTTCGGATGGCGGTGGCGACAAATCGGGATCGCCCGCCTGTTTGGGGTCGAGTTCGACCCACGCCAGCGGCCCGCGCGCCGACAACGCCGCGAACATCGGCCCCATAGTCTGCGGGTACCCCAGCCGTCCGAGCAGATGTCCGAGGCGTTGCACCACCGTTTTCTCGAAGGCGCCCGACAGGGAGGAGAGCTTTTCCGGTTGCAGCCTTTCGGCAAGCTCGGAAAGCACCGTCGCAATGTTGTCCAGGCCCGCGCCGGATTGCGGGTAGCGCACCAGATCGAGCGCCGTGAGTTCCGGCGAGGACAGCTTCATATAGCCCGATTGCGTCTTGCGATCCTCGATCCCCGCCGCCACCGCCACCATGTCCTTGCGGTAGGAAAAGACGATCCGCGTCCGTCCGGCCTCGATGTCGGGCAGGAGCTTGTCCGTGACGACCTGAAATTCCATGACGGCCTGATGGGAAGCGCCGTGGGCCGCCGCCGCGGCCAGCAGCCCCACATAGTAGGGCCGTTTTTCGTGGCGCATCAGGGCGTCGATGTACCAGTCGGGCGGCGGCGCTCCCGTCGTGGCGTGCTGAGGCGGCACGACCACGTAGAAGCCGCGCCGGGGCCGGATGAGCTGGCCGCGCCGCTGCAATCGCTCGGCGGCATCGAGGAAAGCGCCCCGGCTGATGCCGATCTCCTTCTGCGCCTCATCCGCAGAAAAGACCCCCTGGCCCCTGGCAAGCAGGCCGGAAGCGTAGGAGGAAAGGGTTGATCGTTCGACTCGGATCATATCGCATTATCCGCTCTTGGTGCGGAATTTTCAAGATGACTCGATGGTCTGATCATCCTTAAAAATCCGCTTTCAGGGCGGATTTTTCGATATGATGCTGCGAGGGCTCCGCCCCGTCAACGCTGCCCACCGTAAGGATGGACGACCACCATTATCTTCCCTGATTTTCTCCGATGTTCTATACTATTCCCCAATCACAAGTCACGGCGGGCGCATGACCGACGAAATCCTGACGATCCGGGAGGTGGCGGAACTTCTCAAGATCAATGAGAAGACCGCCTACAAGCTCGCCCTGGCGGGCGAGATTCCGGGCTTCAAGGTCGGCGGATCGTGGCGGTTCCAGCGGCAGGAAATCGCAAACTGGATAAAGCGCAAGGTTGAAGAACAGCAGGGGAGCAGCGGGGGCGCATGACGAACGAAACTGAAGACAATGAGCAAATGGAACAGTCTCTCATCGACATTGCTGTCGAGAGTTGGCGTTTTTCACGCCTGTTTGCAAAGATCGTCAGCAAGCTCGATGCAGGCGAGTCGGGGCGCTGCATCAATCAGTTCCGCTACTTCCAGAAGAAGGTCGAACAAAGCCTCGAATCGAATGGCCTCAAGCTGGTCAACGTCGAGGGGCAACCATATGACCCCGGCATTGCCGCTTCCGCCCTCAATGTGGGCGACTTCGGTCCCGAAGACGTGCTCGTCGTCGATCAGATGGTGGAGCCTATCATCATGGGGCCGAACGGTCTGCGCAAACAAGGCACGGTAATGCTGAGGAAGGTGGAAGCATGAGATACGTCGGTATCGACCTCGGTACGACCAACAGTGCCATCTGCTCCTTCGATGGCGAGCACATCCATCTCTACAAGAGTCCGGAGCAGCACGACGTCACGCCATCCGCCATCTTCATCGACCGGCGCGGCAACAAGTACGTCGGATCGCGCGCCTACATGAACGCCGCTCGCAATCCGGACAACGCCGCGACGCTGTTCAAACGGCTCATGGGCACCAGCACGCCGGTGAACCTGCCTGCGGTCAACCTCATCATGACGCCGGAGGAATGCTCCACCGAGGTGCTGCGCACCTTGTTCGGCTACTTGCCGGAAGAAATTCGCGGCGACGGCGACACGGGTACGGTCATCACGGTGCCCGCCGCGTTCAACCAGATGCAGAAGGACTCGACGATGTCCGCCGCCGACATGGCTGGCCTTGGGCGCGTCGCGTTGATGCAGGAGCCTGTCGCCGCTGTGATGAGCGTCATGCGCCAGCGCAAGAACGACGGCGTGTTCGTCGTCTACGACCTCGGCGGCGGCACGCTCGACATTGCCGTTGCTGAAAGCATTTCCGGGCGTGTGAACCTGTTGGCTCACGGTGGCATCTCCATGTGCGGCGGACGCGACTTCGACCGCATCCTGTTCGACAACGTCGTCAAGCCGTGGTTGCTGGAGAACTTCGACCTTCCAGAAGACCTGACCGCCAACCCGCAGTTCAAGCCCTTGCTGCGCATGGCGACATGGGCGACGGAAAAAGCCAAGATCGAACTCTCGCAGAAGGATCAAGCAGTCGTCAGCCTTCCCGAAACGGAGCTGGGCGTCCGCGACCGGTCGGGCGCGGAGGTTTATATTGACATCGCGGTTGATCGCAAACGCTACGACGAACTGACTGCCTCAAAGGTCGAAGAGTCCATCCAGTCCGCCCGCGAGACGCTCGAAAAGGCGGGACTGAGCCCTCACGATTTCGAGCGCGTCGTGTTCGTCGGCGGTCCCACGCACTACAAGCCGCTACGCGACAAGGTCGCCTTCGAGCTTGGCATCGCGCCGTCCACGGATGTAAACCCGATGACCGCGGTTGCCGAAGGTGCCGCGGTGTTCGCCGAATCCATCGATTGGGCCTCGCAGAGCCGCGGGCGCAAGAGTGCACGTGGCGCACTCAGTGCCGGTGGCGCGCTCGACCTCTCGTTCAACTACATCGCGCGCACGCCGGAGCCCCGGGCCAAGATCGTCGCCAAGCTGGGCGGCGCGCCCGCAGGTATCGAGTTCCAGATCGACAGTCTGGACACCGGCTGGTCGTCGGGGCGTGTTGCGCTGAAGGACGGCGCAAGCATCGAACTCAGCCTGATCAAACCGGGCGACAATACCTTCAAGGTGTTCGTGTTCGACTCCAACGGTGCGCCCGTCGCGTTGCGCGAGGACAAGGTCGTCATCGCGCGGACCGCCGCCAGCATAGACGCGATTCCTGCCTCGCACTCCATTGGCGTAGAGGCCCGCGACAAGGTCGGTGGCCGCTTAGTGCTGGACTACCTTGTGCGCGAAGGCGATCAGTTGCCCAAGAAAGGTAAGAAGACCTTCAAGGCCGGCGAGTCGCTCAAAGCCGGAAGCGCCGGTTCGATCAAGTTCAAGCTGTGGGAAGGCGAAGTCTCCGACCCCATCAACGACAACCGCTTCATCGGCATGTTCCAGATCAAGGGTTCGGATTTCGACGACGGTGTCGTCACCGCTGGCGCGGAAATGATCTGCGAGTACGAGGTTCTCGACTCCGGCAACATCCAGCTTGAAGTCTCGGTGCCTTCCATCAGCGGCTCGTTCAAAAGCGGGCGCAACTACTACTCCAGTCAGGAAGGGAAGATCGACTACACCAATCAGGCCAAGAACATTCAGGAGCAGTCCGAGCACACGCTGGAACGACTCGAAGAAATGGCCTCCAAGGTGGACGACCCGCGTCTGGAGCAGGCCCGCGAGAAGCTGGAACAAGCCAGCACCATCGAGTCCGGCGAGGCCGATCCCGAAACGGCGAAGCAGGCGATGGACAACGTGCAGGAGGCCAAACGCCTGCTGGCGCTGACCCGCAAGGAGCATCTGAAGGACATCCGCCAACTCGAGCTGGGCAGGGCAGTCGATTTCTTCGAGAGGACCGTGCGTCAGCACGCTCGCCCCACCGAATCGTCGTCGTTCGACAACCTGGTGAAAACGGCGCAGCGCGCCATCGACAACAACAGCAACGACTTCGAATCACACTTGGACGACCTGCGGGGCCGCAACTTCATGATTCTGTGGCGTCAGGACTGGTTCGTGATCGACCGCTTCAAGTGGCTGGCTCAGGACACCTACCTTTTCGCGGATCTCCACGAACACACACAGTGGGTGGCCGTCGGCTCCGAGGCGTTGAAGGCCAACGACTTCGACAAGCTACGCGCCGTCGTCGCTAATCTCGACTCCATCCGCATCGGTTCTGCGGGCGGGGACGAGATGATGGCGGGCACGAACATCGTGCGGAGCTGATCATGGCCTTGGAAGCGTGGCTGCCTGTGGGGTTCAAGCTGCCGGATGGCGCGAAGTTGCATGTCGCGCTGTTCGAGGGCACGGACTGGCAAATCTGCGAAACGATGGGCGGCGGGCGCGCATTGGTCGCGCAGGACGCACTGGCGCAACGCTGGATGAAGTCGGGCCTGATCGATGACGGCACGCTCGACGCCTTCCACTTCGGCGACCGCCAGCTTTGGGCGATTTCCAGCGCCCCGAGCCAGACGCTTTGCCCCGTCAGCGAAGGCAAGTCTCCTGACAGCAAATCCGAAGCCTTGGCCTTCGCGCTGGCGCTGAAGGCGACCCGCGACATCGACTCGGAGTCGGCGCTGCAAGATGCTCTGTATGCAGAGAAGATCACGCGCTTGCTGCCGACCTATAGCATCAGTTCCAGAACCGGCGACGACGTCGTCCTCGGCTACTGGTTGACGGGCGGCACCAGCATTCCGGCCACCTCGTTCCGCCGGCTGCGCCAGACGATGAGCTGGCTGGGTGCGAGCCACCTGAAGGAGGTCGTGCAGGCAGCGGGCTTCGAAGTGGCCGAGATCATTCCGCTTGAACGCAAACCGGAAGCACCAGTCGAGAAAACCGAGGCTGCTCCGGCCGAGGAAAAAATCGAGGCCAAGCGCAGTGCACCCGAACTGAACAAGGTCTTTGAACTGGCCGGGCGGCCGGAACTAGCGGCCTTCTTCAACGGGCACATCGTCGACATCATCCTGCACCGCGACCGTTACAAAGCGCTCGGCATCGAGTTCCCGTCTGCCGTGATCCTGCACGGCCCGCCGGGTTGCGGCAAGACCTTCGCGGTCGACCGGCTGGTGGACTTCCTCGGTTGGCCGAGTTTCCGGATCGACGCTTCCAGCGTCGCCAGCCCCTACATCCACGAGACCAGCAAGAAGGTAGCGCAGGTATTCGACAAGGCGATGGAGAACGCGCCCTCCGTCCTCGTGATCGACGAGATGGAAGCATTCCTTGCCGACCGCGAAATGGGATCAGGCCATCACCGCGTCGAGGAAGTAGCGGAGTTCCTGCGCCGCATTCCGGAGGCGGTGAAGAACAACGTCCTGATTATCGCCATGACGAACCGCATCGAGATGATCGACCCGGCCATTCAGCGCCGTGGGCGCTTCGATCACGTCATCAAGGTGGACTTCGCCAGCGAGGTTGAGGTGCAGGCGCTGTTGGACAAACTGTTGTCCTCGCTGCCCAAGGAATCGGACGTGGATTCCAAGCCGCTGGCGAAGGAACTGGCGGGCCGGCCGCTGTCCGATGTTTCGTTCGTGGTGCGCGAGGGCGCGCGGCTGGCGGCGCGCTCCGGCAAGGATCATCTGGATCAGACCAGCCTGCTGGCCGCGCTGAAATCGACACCGGCGCGCGAGCGTGAAGGCGAAACGAAACGCCGGATCGGATTCTAGGGGGAATCGTGGCAACCGACGAAGGCGACAAAAAGAAAGAAGGCAAAGGCTTCGCAGGTCTTTCTTCGCTCGTGTCCGATGTGGATACGCCGCCCCCGTCTGCTGCCAAGAAGCCAACCGCCAGTTCCACCAGTGCCTTTTCAGGTGCAGGTCGCCCAGCTCCGCAAGCTGCTCCTCCCAGACCGCAACCTGCTCCGCAATCGCCCTACAAACCGCCGCAGCAACCGGGTTCAGGTTCATCCGCTGGGAAGTGGGTGTTGGGCATCGCGGTCGTCATCGGCGTGCTCTGGCTGATCGGCCAATCAAACAAGACCACGACTTCTCCCGCTCCCAGCTATCCGCAACCCGCGCAAAGCACTGCCCCGAGTTATACCTCCGGCCCGAACAGGGGATTGCCTGGCACAACCAACCCTCAGTCGTTGAACGGCACTGACAGCCTTTCGGTAGGGCAGTTTAGATGTTCGAGTTTCGATTCTGCCGAAGCGGATCGTTTGGCACCCTCAGAAAGTCAGTCACAGCTTGAAAGCGATCGGAACGCTTTAGACGCGCAGTCTGCGGAACTGGACCGGCTCAAAGCGCTGATAGATTCCAGCGCAACAGACGAACACTCCACCCAAGAAGAAATAAATAGCTACAACGAGATGGTCGAGGAATACAACTCGCGCCTTGGAGCCTACAAGCGCGATGCGGCGAGCTTGCAGGCAAGCTTGGATCGGTTCAACGCCCAAGTGAATGCACACAATGCCTATTTAGCGAATCATTGTGTCAGGGCCAGTCAATGACTTCAGCCCCAAGATCAATTCTGCATCGCGGACACGCGACAAGAAATCGCTTAACCGTCCCGCAACGGGTCGGGAGTGTCTTTTTTGCAGAAGTCTATCGAAGTGAGCTTTGGGCCGAAGGACAGCATCTCATTTCTGGGCATAAGGCGCTGCGATAATGGATACCGCGCTGAGCAAATCGCCCTTCGCCGTGTTGGGCGTGACGACCCGTGATAACCGCAGACGTATCGTCGAACTGGCCGAAGAGAAGTCGCTGGAACTGGATCACGCGCTTTGCCAGAAGGCGCGCTCCGACCTGACGAACCCGCGCACCAGGTTAAGCGCGGAGATCGCGTGGCTTCCCGGTGTTTCCCCTCGGAGGGGATGGCAGCTTCTTGGTGAATTGCACCACAATCCAGCGGGATTAAGGAAGGAAACGAGCCTTCCTACTCTTGCCCATCTGAACTTGCTGGCATCGGCCTTCGAGACCGTTAGTGACAGTCACGATGCGGACGATCTGGCCGAGTTCATTCAGGAGGTCGCGCATCTGGCCGAGGAGCTTTACCCCGAAGAGGTACGGCGCGACATCAATGAGGATCGATCGGTCTCCGGTTTTCCGGAGGTCAAAACCGTCGAGCAGATCGAGGAGGAATTGTCGGAGCGCAAACGGCACTACCGAAACGCCATCAAGGAGGCGCTAGACAGGCTGCCGTCCGCGAAGCTCGTGCAAGTCATGACCAACACGGTTGATGGCGCGACTTTGGGGGGAGAGCATCACGCCCCAAGTCTGATCGACGATCTTGTCGATAGCTACGAGGTAGAGACGCAATCCCCGTTACAGTCGGGTGCAGAAAACCTCCGGAAGCTTATCAAGGCGGCCAAAGATGCAGCGCCATCTGGCGAGGCCGCCGTGAAGCCGTATGTGGACAAGATCGAGTCTGCCGCCCGAAGCTGGGAAAGGATCGCGCAGCCTATTCAACTCAGCGCGAAAGCCAGAGGCACCGAACATGACCTCAGCAGCCGATTGGGCTGGGAAATTCGTGGACTCGCACTCGATCTTTTCAACACGCACGACATCCTTTCCCAGACGCAGCGGCTTACGGCGCTGCTTCAGGAGTTGTTTTCGGAGATTCCCGAAATATCGGAGCGCGTCAAACAAGATGCCGATGCCTTGGATAGCATCGCATTGGATCGAAACAAGCTCTACGCGAAGTTCAAGGACTTCAAGCTATCCGGAGATTCGTTCACATGGAACAATCGTACGTATGACGTCAACACGATCAGCCACATCGGCTTCTACAGGGCGGTCACGACGCACAAGACCAATTTCGTCGAAACGGGAAAGACCGAAAAGGCCATCCTGACGCTCACCCTCAGCAACGGCCAGACGGTCAACATGTCCATCGATGAGCAGGGCATCTTCTGGAATAAGAACCGAGCACAGCAAATCCAATCCCTCGCCGATTTCTACGGCTACCTAATGCACGTCACGTTTGATAGGCGACTCAAGTTCTATGAGGATCAGATCACCCAGAGCGGCTATTGGCGGTATGACGAGTGCTATTTCTACCCCCGAGAGAAGATTGTGTTCCGTGGAAGTAACTTCGACGTCGGAACGGATTCCTTCCTCCGAAGCTACGGTAACATCGAACTAAGAAAGAAGGATTACGGCATTCTCGACAAACTCAAGCGCGGATTCTCTTTGACGAAAACTCCTCAATTCAGCACGCTGACCGATACCGACGTCATCTTCCATATGCTCGACAAGCACATGGGTTTGCGGTGGAATAAATAGATGCTGGTATCGCAGTTGGTATGGATTCGGGGTCCGAGCGGAAAGTTCAATAACTACAATGCGAACTCAAGCCTGTTGACGATCGAGTGGAGTGAGGGGCAGGATACCCTGGAGGGCTCTGGAGGGGAATAGCGTAGGAAAAATAGAGGATTATGGGATAGCTCTTTGACGGCGCCACGTGCATTGTCAACTGGGCCGGGGATCCTGGTAACTTATTGAAAACAGTTCGATTGCCGTTGCTCAGCGATTCCTATCGGAGTCATCCAAGTAACGACAATTGACGGCATTTTCGACGGCGCTTTCGAATGGGCCGGGTCGGCTTTAGAGAAAGACCGTCAGCTTCACAACGTGCTTGTGACGGTCTTTTTTGGGGAGGGGATGGCTTGACGGGCAGCAAGATCACGGCGACCTTCGAAGTCGTGACTCCGCTTTTCCTCGGCGGAGCCGACCCAGCCAGCACCGTCGAACTGAGGCCGCCGAGCATCAAGGGCGCTTTGTGCTTCTGGTGGCGCGCGCTCGCTTGGAGCCGCCATAACGGTGATCTCGCTGCAATCCAGAAGGACGAGCAAAAGATTTTCGGGACCGCGGGCCAGGAGGGCACCGCATCAAACGGTGCAGCAGGGCAGGCGAGCTTTATCCTTCGCGTCTCTCCGATTAAAGGGCTGAAGACCATCTCGAAGGATGACGTGCTTCGAGATGGAGCCAGCGCACCGGTCGGATCGGGAATGCGCTACTTCGGCTATGGCCTAATGGCTGCGTTCGGACAAAATCAGGGTCAGTTGGCCCGACCGTGCTTGTCTGCTCCATTTTTGTTCTCAATCGAACTCGTCAGCCGCCACCCATTCGCTGATTCGTTGATTGATGCACTGAAAGTGATGGGCCTCCTCGGTGCGTTGGGAAGCCGCAGCCGTCGCGGATATGGGAGCCTTTCCCTGCTTTCGCTCGCAGGCGATGCCGAGTCGTGGACTTCGCCAAAAACCAAGGCGGATTATGCCAATCAGCTAAAGACGCTTCTTCGCCATGGGCAGGTCGAATCGAGTGAGCCACCTTATTCCGCCTTCTCGGGACTTGGTCGGATCGTCGTGGCAACGGAGGGCAGTGAGCCCCTTGCACTTCTCGATGGCGTTGGCAGGCAGATGCAGCGCTACCGCAGTTGGGGACACAACGGGAAGGTCAACGGCGAAGACAGCGAGCGGAATTTTCAAGACGACCATGACTGGTTCAAGTTGAAGACGCATTTCAACAGCGCACACCCCCGGAGAGTGATTTTCGGCCTTCCTCACAACTATTCAAAAAATCTTGGTGTGTTGAGCCAAACTGCCGACCGTCGAGCAAGCCCGCTGCTTATCCATATTCACAAACTTACGTCGCAAAACTACATCGCGGTCCTTTCTATCCTTCGAGCGCATTTCTTGCCTGCGGATGACAAAATTTGGATATGGCAAGGCAGCGCAAAACGCCCCAATGGCGATCCCAAGAAAATTCCGGCTGATCAGCTTCGTGAACCACGTCTTGATTGGACGGTTCTGAACGGCTTTATCGACGGGACCAATAAGAAAACGGGCCAGCAGTACTTTCCGAACGCTATGCAGATCCTGCCATGACAGAGCGGCTGCTGCATTTCACCCTCGGTCCCGTGCAGGGCTTTGTCGCGCAGGCGCGGCGGACGCGCGACCTTTGGGCGGGCTCATTCCTGCTGTCATGGCTCGCGGGCCAGGCGATGAGGGTGATCGTCGATAATGGTGGCACGATCCTTGTTCCAGATGTGAAGCAAGACCCGCTCTTCGTCGCGATGCTGAATCATGCGAGCGGATTTGGGCCGGCCATCGGCTCCTTGCCCAACCGTTTCAAGGCGAGGGTGCCGGTCGAGTTTGATCCCGCTCTCTGTTGCGAGGCCATTCGCAGCGCATGGGGCGATCTCGCCTGCAAGGTGTGGAAGCGCTTCGTTGAACCCGTCGCAGGCCAGGGCAATGGCACGCAAGCCATCTGGAATCGGCAGGTCGCGAGCTTCTGGGAGACGGCCTGGGTCATCGGCGCTGATCCCGGGAACGGGCAGGATCACGCCTGGCTCGACCGGCGCAAGAACTGGCGCACGCATCGTCCGCCGGTCGAAGGCGGCGACCACTGCATGCTGATGGGCGACTGGCAGGAATTATCCGGCTTCGTCCGCTCCCGCGAACGCAAAAAGCAGGACGACTTCTGGAGTGCACTCAAGGCGCGTGTGAACCAAGAAATCCACAATCCACTCCAACTCGACAATACCGAGCGGCTTTGCGCCATGGCACTAATCAAGCGCCTCTTTCCGGATGTGGTGAAGGAGGTGCTAGGCTGGACGCCTTCCTGGGACGGTCAGAAGCCACTCCGCTGGCCCTCGACACCACGACTGGCGGCGACGGGGTGGCTCCGTTGTGCCTGGGAGAAAGCACCGGAGGAAGCGAAAGCCTTGGTGAAACTTCTTCCAAGCGACCGGTCGATTGAACCAGAGCTCGACCCGGGGAACCGCTTGTCGCAAGTGCCCGGAGCGCTTCTCCATCGTAGTGGGATCGAGAATGCCCGTCCCGATGAGCTTGCCGGAAGCAATGGTGACGCCGAGTCGACGAGACGAAAATTGCTTGAGGCCCACAAGGCTCTCTCGGACAAGGCTGGAGAGCCGTCTGCGTTCTATGCCCTCTTGCTGATGGACGGAGACAGGGTTGGCGCTCTGCTGCGTGACCAGGAGTCCGACGTAACGAAGGGACTTGCCAGCTTTTCATCGCAGGTTGATGCGGCCGTTCGTCAACATGGCGGGAACACGATCTATGCGGGCGGCGATGACGTGCTGGCGCTGCTGCCGCTGGAAGGCGCCGTCCCTGCGGCACTGGCGCTGCGGCAAGCCTATCGCGGTGCTTTCGCTGAAATCCCGGCTGCGACGGTCTCCGCGGCGCTGGTCTTCGCGCATTTCCACGTGCCGTTGCGCCACGTCCTGCGTGAGGCGCGCAGGCAGCTGGACGAAGTGGCGAAGGAGGGCAATGGACGGGACAGTCTTGCTGTCTGCGTGCTGACGCAAAGCGGTGTGACGCGGGAGTGGGTCTCGACATGGGAAACGGACACGGCTGCACCCGTCTCGACATGGGAAACGGACACGGCTGCACCCGTGCAGACGATGATCGATGCTGCCCGGGACATCGATGAGAAGACTTCCGGCCGGTTCTTCTACGCCATCCGCGAGCAATTTGCGGAGGTGATCGCAGGCAACGTGCTTGGTGTTGACGATATCAGGTCGCTTCTCCTCGCCGAATATTGCCGCAGCGAATCGGGCGCTGGCAGAGCGCACGAGGACGTCCGTGCGCACATGGGCCGATTGTTGGTGCTGGCCGAACGCCATGCTGCACGCGATAGCCCACGGGTAAAGGAGGCTCCTTCCGTCTCGATGGACGGCCCGCTGATCGCCCGATTCCTGGCGCGCGAGACGAGGCACACATGACGATCCTCGTCCTCCATCCGCTTGATACATTCTTCTTTCGCGACGGGCGTCCCTACAATCAGGATGATCCGGGGCAGGTGGAAGCCGCGAGCCTCTTTCCGCCACATCCGCCGACGGTCGTCGGCGCCGTCCGGGCAGCGGTGGCGCGCGCGATGGGTTGGCCGGGCGCCGCGTGGGATACGGCCGCGCTCGGCGACGGCGTGAACTGGCAGGCCGGCGATGAATCGCTCGGACGGCTGCGCTTCAGCGGCCCATACATTCTGCGCAACGATGAACCGATCTTTCCCGCACCGCTGAACCTTGTTGCCCGGAAGGACGAGGGCAGCGCCGATCTCATCACCTATCTTGCGCCGATCATGACGCCGATGGGCAGCACCTCCAGCATGGCGTCGTTGCGCTTGAAAGGCGCGGCCTTGGCGTGCTTCTTCCAGTCGGGCTTGAAGGCGATCTGCGGCAGGTTGCGGTGATCGGCCCAGCGCGCCGCGATGCGCTCGGCGCCTTTCGGCGAGCCGCCGTGCATGAGCACCATGTCCGGATGCTTAGCGTGCACCTGGTCGAGCTTCGCCCAGATCAGCCGATGATCGTTGAAGTCGAGCCCACCGCTCAGCGCGACCTTCGGGCCGGGCGGCAGCAGCACTTCAGTCTCGGCGCGCCTCTTCGCGGCGAGGAAGTCGCGGCTGTCGATCATCGCCGCGGTCATGGCGCGGTGGTTGACGAGCGAGCCGTTGCGCGGCCGCCAGGCCGAGCCGGTGTGGCGCTCGAAATGCTCGCCGGCCTGGTCGCGCATCAGCTCGAAGGCGTCGCGGCGCTCGACGAGCGTCTGGCCCTCGGCGATGAGCCGCTCCAGCTCGACCGACTTGACCTCGGTGCCGTCTTGCTCGCGCTGGCTGCGGCGCTGCGCCTGCTCGTTGTCGTCTAGGTCACGGGCGACGCGGTCGGCGGCGCGGTGGAAGAGGTTGACGGTCGACCACAGCAGGTCCTCGAGATCGGGCTCGAGGCGAGTGTCGCCGAGGGTGGCGATGAGGGCGTCGAAGATCTCGGCGATGGCCCCGGCAACGGCATTGCCCTCGGGAAGCGGGCGCGGGTCGGGTTCGTCGGGATCGAGCCAGGTCCGGTGTGCGCCGGTGACGCGGCCGTTGAGATCGGTGACGGCGGCGATCATGGCGGGCCAGGTCTCCGTGGCGGAATGCTCGTCCGGCCGGTAGTGGCAGCGCGGGTGGAAGCGCAGCGATCCGGTTCCGTGCAAAGACGGAATGCCGCGCAGGCGGAAATACGTCTCGGCGAGCGTGCCGTGGATCGGCAGTGACATGGCGAACAGGCGCCGCGCGGCTTCCGGGGAGCCAGTGGGCGCCGGCTGGATCGTGCGGCGACGCTCGCTCGCTTGCGGCTCGGGCTGCGGCAAGCTGAGGAAGGCGCGTGCATCCTTGGCGACGTCCGCGAAATCCACGAGGCCGCAGGTCTCGCGTACGACGTCGAGCAGGTCGCCATGCTCGCCGGTCGCGGCGTCGGTCTACTTGTCGGCCGCGCCCTTGCCGCTCCCCGGGCCGATGAGGCGCACGAACATCGAGCGGCCGGGCGTGTGGCGCACGTCGCCGACCATCCAGTATCGGCCTTCGCGATGGCCGTTGGACAGGTAGTGGCGGCACACCGCCTCGGCATTGCGCCCGAGACGGTGGGCCAGTTCGGAAGCGTCGAGCCGGGACATCACAGCGCCTCCCGCTCGCCGACGCGCTCGACCGGATAGCGATCCATCACCTTGGCGAGGATCGCGGGACCGCTGGCGTCGGTGGGCACGAACAGGCGCAGCGTCCACGAGATGATCTCGTGGAAGAGGCCGTAGGCCGTGAGCCGCTCGCGCATGGTGTCGGTGAAGCCCGCCAGCTCGATGCGATGGCCGCCCATGACGCGGACGCGGCGAAGCTGAAGACCTTCGGCGAGATCGATGACGGTGTTGCCCTCGATCAAGGCGGCGAAGGCCTCGTCCGGCGTCAGCGACGGCAGGCCGGTCGAGGTTGCCGTGGCCGCCCAGGCCGGAGAGACCTTACGGCCGATGATGCGTTCGCCATCGTCCGTCTGCAGGCGATAGACGCGGGTCGACTCGTTCGGGAGCCGCTTCCAGATCGGCAGCAGCAGGCCGGAGACCATGTGCAGGGTCGAGTCCGTGAACGCGGGAACCTCGGCGAGCTCGGCCGTCCAGGCGGCCGCGAAGGTCGCCTCGTCGGCGTCCTGCCATGGCTCTCCGCCATCGTGCGGACGGGCACGTTCGGTGCTTCCATCGGCCGGATCAGGCGGACGCGGTACTCGACCTCGCCGTGGTCGAGCATGACGGACGGACCATGGACCTGCACGGCGGCGCGGCCGGACCGCGCGTTGACAAGAAGCCGCGCGTCACGCTCGCGCAGCCGGTTCAAGGCTTCGTCGAGCGTGACGGCCGGTTGCGCTGGCGCTGCATGATGGTGAGGAGCCGCGTCTCGGCGCCCGTGCCGGGATGGGTATGGATCGTCTGCCGGCCGGTGACGACGAAGCTCTCGGCCCGCAGCGTCTCCAGCCCCACATCGTAGGTGCCCGCGGCGATGGCACCCTCGATGCGGGCGTTGAGGAGCTGCTCGAACGCGGTGAAGAGCACGCCCTGGAGATCGATGGTCAGCGCGAGCATGCGGTTGAGGAACATGCTGATGCCCGGCAACCGGTCCTTGAGCCCGTTCGCATCGGTGAGCGTCAGGCCGGTGGCCGCCTCGAAGCGCTCAAGAGAGCAGCCCT
>Ga0209062_1002904_pt1 | contig 21310 bp, 16 predicted proteins | sample Coa_R2_2_FD_187158 | JGI IMG/M metagenome (GOLD analysis project Ga0209062, IMG submission 187158) | Surface soil microbial communities from Centralia Pennsylvania, which are recovering from an underground coalmine fire - Coalmine... | ecosystem: Environmental > Terrestrial > Soil > Unclassified...
CGCCAGGCGAGCGGGGTTGCGTTAGCGCCCCGAGACTCGGGGCGCTAACGCAACCCCGCTCGCCTGGCGCTCCGGGCTTGTCGAACTGACCGTTAGAGAATGCCCGGAGCCGAGACCTTGATGCCCTTGAAGGCCATCTTGAGCTTCTCCGGATCGGGGGCGAACTCAAGGGCTGTCGCTTTGTCGACGTCGCCGCGATCAACGAGCTGGCGCAGGTTCTCCGTGAAATCGACCATGCCCTCGTTGTAAAACATCTTGATGGCATCGTGCAATTTCAGATCTTCGCCTTCGGCGATCAATTTCTTGACCGTCGGGTTAACAATCATGATTTCGTTGGTCGGCACACGCCCTTTTTTGAGTCCCTTGAGCAGCTTTTGGGCGATGATGGCACGGAGGTTGTTGGCCAAGCCTTTGCGGACAGCGTTGTGCTTGCCGACGGGGAACAGGTCGAGGATACGGTTGATGGTCGAGGGAGCGGTGGAAGCGTGGATAGTGCCGAACACCAAGTGCCCGGTCTCGGCGGCGTTGATGGCGGCTTCAAATGTATCCACGTCGCGCAACTCGCCGACGAGCATGACATCGGGATCTTCACGAACCGCGTCTTTCAGTGCCTTGTTCCAGTCAATAACGTCCAGTCCGATCTCGCGTTGATTGATGTACGCTTTTTTATCGGTGAACGTGAACTCGATGGGGTCCTCGATGGTGAGGATGTGCAGCGGTTCGCGCTCGGCGATGTAGTCGAGCATGGCGGCGATGGAGGTACTTTTGCCGGAGCCGGTGACGCCGGCAAAGATAATCATGCCGTCGGGGAAATGGCACAGCGATTCGATACTGTCGGGCAGTCCGAGTTCCTTGAAGCTGGGGATGTGGGAGTTGACGCGGCGGGCCACCAAGCTGAGCTTGCCGCGTTGCTTGAAGAGGCTGACGCGGAAGCGAGCCTCATCTTGGCCGATGACATGGGAGAAGTCCACGCCGCCCTCTTCATCGAGGATGGTGCGGTGTTTGGGTTTGAGCAAGGGAAGCAGCAGCTTTTCCATGTCCTCGCCGGACAAGGGCGGCATGTTCACACGCACGATGTCGCCGCGGAGGCGCATCATGGGCGGCTGCCCGGCTTTGAGGTGCAAGTCGCTGGCCTCATGCTTCATGACCAGCCGGAAAAGTTTATTCACTTCCAGCTCGCGCCGCGCGACAGCCGGGACCGTCGGTGCAGCAGACACAGAGACTTCATTAACATCGGCAGTGGCCATCGAGTCCTCCCCAAACAGAGTTCTGAGTACCGAGTTCTGAGTGCTGAGTGCGAACCACGAGTTCTTTTTACTCAGAAATCAGAACTCCGAACTTAGAACTCGGACAGGCACGCCGCGCTCGGCAAGATATGCCTTGGTAGCGGGAATGCCATATTCGTTGTAATGGAAAATACTAGCCGCGAGGGCGGCATCGGCTCCGCCCTCGGTAAGCACCTGGAACAGATGTTCCGGCGATCCGGCGCCGCCGCTTGCGACGACCGGGATGCGCACCGCGCTGGCCACGGCGCGCGTCATCGGTATATCATATCCGGCCTTGGTTCCGTCGGCGTCCATCGACGTCAGCACGATCTCGCCGGCCCCCAGTTCCTCGACGCGCCGCGCCCAGGCGACGGCTTCCAGCCCCGTCGGGATGCGGCCGCCGTTGATGTGGACTTCCCACCGTTCGCGGCCATCTGGTCCTCGCACTCGGCGCGGATCGATGTTGACGACGGTGGCGCACGAGCCGAACTTGCGCGCCACGGCGGCGATCAGCTCGGGGGTCTTCACCGCCGCGGAATTGATACTGACCTTCTCGGCCCCCGCCTGGATCAAGCGCGTGGCGTCCTCCAGAGTGCGAATGCCGCCGCCAACGGTGAACGGCATAAAGATTTCTTCGGCCACGCGCCGTACCACGTCGAGCATAATCTCGCGGCCTTCATGGCTGGCGCTGATGTCGAGAAAGACCAACTCATCCGCGCCGTCTTCTTCGTAGCGGCGGGCAACCTCGACCGGATCGCCGGCATCGCGCAGGTTCAGAAAGTTAATCCCCTTGACGACCCGGCCGCGATCGACATCCAGACAAGGAATAATGCGCTTGGTTAGCATCCGAGACTACAAGCAGCTGTCGCCCCCATCGGATAGACGGCGACTGATGAGGGCGAGACCGTGGTAATAATCACTCGTCTCTCCACTTTACGGGGTAATTCCGATATGGTCAACGGTTGAACGCAAGGGGGAAGGCAGACTCATCATTCGGCTGCGGATCAGAACGTCGATTAAGCACCAAGAGACATCGCCGCGTCCACGTCCAGTTCTACGCGGGATACCACCAATCCAGCAGCTTGAACCTGTGCGACGGCCGAGGAAATGGCTTTTTCTAGGGACTCGGCTTCCCGATCAAAATGAATCCAGGCCACGCCTTCACAGGCAGCCGGTGTGCCATCCTCGCAGCCAGCCGCGAATAACTCATCCGCCTGATCGTCGGTCACTTCCGAGGTATTCTTCAGAACGACGTCAAATTCGTACGTCTTCATGTGTGGCACTCCTGCGGGCCTTGAAGAAGGCTAATGCGGACAGGCATCTACACGGCGGCGAATGTAGCGTGCGTGGTTTTCGGGGACGCGAGGCGTGCTATAGACCGTAATTATGCAACCGCCCCGCGCTTGCATCGAACAATATAATCGTCCCCAAGCATGGGCACGTGGTCCGGATTTCACCAGCCGCCAGCCATTTTCAAGTGCATAGTCTACCGCTTCCCGTATGTGTTTGTTTGGATGATCGTTCATCTGCAAACACCTCGGGGTTGGCCTATTCCAAATTAGCGCATGCTCGAGAAGTACACCAGAGTAAATGGTCGCGTGGTGAGCGGCGGTAAGTTGCCGTCGATTGGCAAAAGTTTCGGCAATAGGAATCACCATGCCTATTTTAGCCGTTTGGCGACGGCCGTGGCAAGCTCATCGGCATCGTAAGCCTTGGCGATGATTTTCCCTGCCGGATCGAGCAACCAATACGCCGGCACACTCGAAACCCCGGTATCGGCCGCGGCGGACAGCCGGCCTTGCGGCCAGGACAAATCGAGATGCTTCAATGCCGTTTGCCATGCCGATGCGTCGTGGTCGAGCGAGAGACCGAGAATGGACAATTCGTTCGCGGCGTACCGTTCACGAAGTCGCCGCAAACCCGGAAGTTGTTGCTTGCACGGTCCACACCAGCTCGCCCAGAAATGCACAACCGTGTTTCGGCCGTGAAAGTCCTTGAGCGTGGCGTTGCTGCCGTCGGCGCGCCGGAAGGCCAACATCGGGGTATCGCCGACTGCCGGGATGGGCGCGACCTTCGCGCTAATCTCCGTCAGAGACATTTCGCCGCGTGCCGCATCGTCCGCCGTCACCGTCACGCGCACGACCGTGCGCGCCAAGGGATCGACGAGTCAGCCATCGGGCTTGGCGTAGACCGCGATCGCCAAATCGTACTCGCCAGCAGGCACTCCACTGATGCGGAATGAGCCGTCCGGCGCCAATTTCACGAACCAATGCCGCAAGGTGCTCAGATATGCTTGACCCTCCAAACTCTGGGTCCAGGCTTCCGGCCAGCCCTTCCGCGCATCGAAGCCAAGACGGGCGATTTCCGGCGGCGGCTCGATGCCCGGCGATCGCTCGACGAGATAGTTGAGCGAATAGGTGCAATCGAGATCCGCCGGAACTTTGCCTGTCAGCTTCACCTTGCCCTTCACGATGGTCGCGCCGCCGCCGAGGTTTAACTCGACTCGTTGCCCTGGTCGAAGATCCAGCGGCACACTCGGCCCAGAGCGGAAACCCTCGTCTTTCCACGGACCTAGAAGGACACGAACGCTGACAGGGACCGGCGGCACGCGCGGTATCTCGAAGCGGCCATCCCCCCTGGTGACGGTTTGCAGCATCACGGCACGGACTCGCGGCCTGTCTAGGGTATCGATGCGAATCAGGTCCGGTAGGATGGTCGCTCCGCCAATCGGTTGACCGCCATCGTGGAATTGGCCGTGGATCGACGCCCACGGCCTCAGATTCAGGATGCCGGCGTCGTGCTGACCGGCGGCGAACTCCGCAAGAGCGATACCGGCGTCGGACTGCGCAAGTACGAGAAACCGCTCCCCGGGATCGGGGAACGTGAAACGCCCCGCCGCGTCGGTGAATGTCTTGTGGTTTGCCCCGTCCTGTTGCAGCTGGATGTCTTCGGTCGGCGTCGCAAGCAGAACTTCCGCCTTCACAGCGGGCTTGCCAGCGGCATCGCGGACGATCCCTGTGATCGGCTGACTCGGCTGCAAGCGGAAATCCTGCGTGCGTGACGTATCATCGCCGACGCGGAACTCCGGCCCATCCTGCGTGCGATAGCCGGGCGCTTCAATACGCAGCCGCAGTGGAATGTCGGTGCGACGGGCGAGATAATCTAGCCGGCCATTCTTGCACGCCACCGCATGCCCACGGTCCGCGGAATGCCAATCCTTCCGAAACACGTCGAGTGGGATGACAGTAAAAGAGGGGATGGGCTTGCCGGTCGCCGCATCGACCACGCGACCGGAAACGCGGTGCTCGGATTTCAGCACGACGGTACGCTCGGCAGAGCCTGCCGCAATTTCCAGTTCTTGATACGCATAGCCCTGCAAGCCGATTTGCAGTTTCACAGGATCGTCGGGCGCCCAGGTCCATTCCCAGAGGCCACCCGCATTCGCCTGACGAGGAAACTTCGGATCGGGCACCTTGGGATGGTTTGGATCATGGGACGATTGCAGCGATTTGATTCCCTTCCAACCGAGGATGCCGACGGAGGCGTTCGGGACCGGCTTGCCGGCGGCATCGACGATCCTCAGCCGGATCGGCTTGCCTGGCCCCATGCGAAAGTCTTGCGGAGGCAGACTGGGCTGGAGGTTCACCTTGCGGAGTTGCGGCGCCCATCCATGCGCGATGACGGTCAAGTTCGTGTCCCCCGGAGGCAGCGCCGGCAAACGATACCGGCCATCGGCATCGGTCGGGAACTTGCACGGCAGCCAACTGAAGTAGGAATCATCGCCATAGATGACCAGCGCGTCTTTGATCGGCTTGCCGGCGGGATCTATCACCCGACCACGCACAATCACGCCGCGTTTGAGTGTCAGGGTCGCCGTCCCTTTTCGAAGCATCTCCGTCGTGATCCCGGCGGCTTTTTGCGCTTCGTCCCTACCCGTGTCGGACAAGTAATCCGGATGGGAAATCACCAGTCTCAGCTCCACCCGCGGATGATTCGGGACATTTTCAATGCGCCAGCGGCCGTCTGCATCCGTCGTGTTGTTCCGATCTGCTAGTGCCCAGTTGTAGCTCACACGGCCGTCGCCGTGGTCGGGCTTCAAGTCGTTCCCCAAACGGACCTCGACCTTGGCGCCGGCGACGGGCTTACCCTCTTCGTTCACGATACGGCCGCCGGCGGTAACCGCGCGCTCCATCCGGAATACGTATTCGGACGGCAATTTCGCTCCGCTGGCTAGTTCATTCTGTTCCCAACCCGCGAACAGATCGACGAATGGTTTCCTACTGGCCCACAGTCGGAGGATGTAATAGCTCTTCGGCAACTCAACCTGAGCGACACCGTCGGCGTTCGTTTTGTAATCGTGGTTGGATTTGAAGTCCTTTTCATGGGTCCAAATGCCGGAATGGATGTTCGCATCCGGCAACGGCTTGCCCTGCGGATCGAGGACCACGACGCGCAGCGTCCTCGCCGGCTGCGGTTTCTCGGCCTGCGGCGTCTGGGTTGGCTTATCGGCTGGCGAGCCGGGAGCGTCAGCGACTGGAGATGGTGTAAATGCCCCCACTCCCACAGCCAACATCCCCATCAGCAGCAGCAATCCCATGAGAACTTTTGCTTTGACAGGGATCGTGCTGCCCAGCGCGCTCTCGGCCAGCAGGGCGACCGAAGCCGAGATGCCATTATTATTCCCTGGTCTCGCCGAGTGGACGGCAGCGCGAATCATCGTCGCTGACAGCGCCGCCGGAGCCGCTTCTTCGGTTAGCAGCGTAGCGACCAGCGCCGCCGGCAGCGTCAAGCCGCGGCGCGAGAGCCGAGAACGCAAGCGTTCGCGTCCCTGTTCCAATCGACTCTTGACCAGCTTTGTCGTCCAGCCGAGCATCCGCCCCGCCTCATCGCGCGTCTTGCCCTCCAAACAGCAGAGCACCAGCGGAGCTCGGTATTTCTCCGGTAGGCAAGCTAGTTCTTCATCGACAATCGCCTGCGCTTCACGCACCGTTAGCTCTGCCAGTGGATCATTGGTGCATTGCTCGACCGTGAGCCGGCTCTCGGACTTCTGCTGCTGAGAGCGTTGCACACGTGCTTTTTGCGCCAGGCGATAGGCGACGCCATAGAGCCAGCAGCCCACGGAGTCGGCATGGCGCAGCGAGGCAGCTTTGCGGCTGAGAACGAGAAAAGTTGCTTGAAAAACGTCCTCGGCATCGTGGCCATTGTTCAAGACGCGCCGGCAGACCCGCAGCACCATCGGCCCATGCCGCCGCACCAATGCCACGAAAGCATCCTCATCGCGCTCCGCGGCGAAGCGCGCGACCAACGCGCGATCCGAGAGACCGTCCACCCGCGCGGCGGAGGAGAGATGATGCAGATAGCCGGCCAGAAGTTGGGACAATTCGTTCGCCATGATCGCGCCTTTTCAGCAGGAGAATAAACTGCTTCCATTTCATACTGCCCGAAAAGGCCCTGCGCGGCGAATTTTTTTCGCACGTTCGGAGCCGCGACCGTCAGGGAGCGGTGCCCGCCTTGTGCACAAGACGCTCCAGCGCCGCCTTGGCTTCGCGGGTCAAGCGGGCTCCCGGCTCTCCTTTCGCGATCACTTTTAGCACCTCTTGGGCCGAGAGCGTGCCAATGTGTTCGAGCGCTTCCACGGCGCGCACTTTCCGCAATTGCTCGGCGGAAAGCGGGTGGTTCAGCTCCTCCAAGATCGCCTGAATGCGGCGGCGGACTTCGAGCGACGGTTGGCCGGACAATGCCTTGCGCAACGCCGGTTCCGCTCGATCCTCCAATTTCCTGAGTTCGACGCTCGCTTTGTCCCGAACCGAGAAACGTTCATCGTCGAGGTCGGCAATCAAGCGAGCGAGGCGCTGCGCGTCCACGGCAGGAATCGGCTGTAAATACGTTTTCAGGAAGGGAACAGTTTGCCGGGATGCCGCTTGGAGGACGGCGATGGCGCGATAAGCCTTGGTGGCATCCTCGCCAGCGAGGTCGGTCCACAGCGCTTCGAGCGTCTTCTCACTGAGGTCCGCTGTCTTTGGCCCTCCATCCGACGGCTCGCCGAGCACCGGCCAGATCAGGACCGTGGTATCAGAACACGCCAAGGCGAGGAGCCGACCGTCGGGGGAAAAAGCGAGCGACAGAATGGTGCCGCTATGCGTCGCCCATTCGCGGCGTAGCTTGCCCGTGATCGTTTCCCAAAAGCGCACTGTGCCGTCCTCGTAGCCCGCGGCCACTGTCTTGGCATCCGGCGAGAAAGCGAGGGATTGCACCCAACCTCGATAGGAGGAAGACGCGAGATGATGAAGTTCTCTGCCGCTGGCCGTGTCCCAGAGTCCGATGGTTCCGTCCTCACCTCCCAAGGCCAGCGTTTTGCTGTTGGGGGAAAATGCCAAAGAGAAGACGGTCGTGCTTGAACGACCTCTCGACCGATACGGGAACCCCGGAAGAACACGCAGCTCCTTGCCCGTGGCAACGTCCCAGATCTTGGCGGTGCCGTCAGGACCGGCGGAGGCCAAGGTTTTGCCGTCTGGGGAGAAAAGGAGGCCGTTGGTGCCGCTGTCGCTTTTTCCAAGGAGAATTGGTTTTTTCGCCATGCTCTCCGTCCATAGACGGATTTGTTCGCCTTTCGTACTCGCAGTCGCGGCGAGAAGAAGGCCTTGCAGTGAGAAAGCGATGCCGTGCCGGCAACCGAGTCCCGTTGCGTCCGTGTACTCGCGGTTGACCCCTCGCTTCCGCACATCCCAGGAATAGAGCACGCCGGCCAACCACGCCGCTGCCGTCTTCCCGTCCGGGGCTACCGCGATCTCATTGCGGTGCCAGTCGAACGCGCTTCGCCTCGGACCCTGGAAGCGGAAGCGCTCTCGGCCCGTAGCCGTCTCCCAGGCGCCGATGGAATTATTCCGGTCGGCCGTGTACAGCGTCTTGCCATCGGGAGAAAAAACAACGGAAGAGATAGTATCCTGATGCGCCGCATCCTTGAAAATTTCTATGCCGGTCGCCGCATCCCAGAAACGAACCCGGTGATCGCCCTCGCCGGCTAATGTTTTGCCATCGGGAGAAAAAACGAGGGAACGAATCCAGCGATGAAAGTCTTGAAGCTGGCAGCGTTCCTTGCCGGTGGCCGCATCGAAGACAAAGCCTTCGTTGCCCGCTGCCAGATATTTGCCGCCGGGAGAAAAGACGACGCGATTGGGCCCGTCTAGGGAGAAGCCGCGGGTATTTCGCCATTTGTTGCGGCCTGGAATTTTCAACCGTTCGCGCCCAGTAGCCATGTCCCACAAATAGACAGACCCATCGGAACTGCCGCCTGCGACGACTTGACTGTCTGGGGAAAAGGTTACAGAGGGGCTGAGAAATTTCCGCGAAATTCTCGGCATAAGCAGTCGGCGAAGTTCTTTCCCTGTGATGGCGTCCCTCAAACAAATCGTGTATTGGTGATCTGCCGTGGCCAAGGTTTTGCCGTCGGGAGACAAAGCGAAATCAAAGATGCTTTGTTTCATGTCTTTGATCCGGAGCGTTTCTTTGCCGGAAGTAGTGTCCCAAATGCAAATCGTGTCCCATCCTCCAGCGGCAAGGCGCCGGCCGTCGGAGGAGAAGGCGATCGCCCATCCCTCAGTCTCCGCATGACGCAATGTTAGGATTTCTTTGCCCGAAGCGGTGTCCCAAACATGAACGCCGCCGCTCGCCGGACCTCTCAATTCGCTGAGGGAGGCCAACAGCTTGCCATTGTGCGAGAAAGCTAACGACTTGATCTGGTTCAATTCGGGTTGCAACACTCGGAGTTGTTTTCCCGTCGCCGTATCCCAGAGACGAATGCAGTTTTTGCGTAATTCTCCTGTACCAGTTGCCAGCATCTTGCCGTCCGGAGAATAGGCCAACTTGAAGATCACATTGCCCTCGCGGAGCCGCACTGTGCCGATGCGGGCAAGCGCTCCGGGAGGCAACGGATCGCCGTAATTGTCGGTGCGTCGCTGTGAGGTTGTTTCCGATTTCGGTTGTTCCGCGCGGCGTGCCGCCGGCGAGGCGCTCGCCTCTTGCTTCGACTCCGGCTTCTGCCCGACGAACCCCGCCACCCCGCCGGCGGCGACGGCCGCCGTCAGCACGACCGCGAGAACGCGGAGTTTTGTCACGACGAGGGATCGCGTCGCCTCACGCACCAGGGACGCGATAGGCGGCGAGACGCCCCCGAGGATCGACTGCCCGGCGGCGAAGGCCAGCGCGGCGCGGAAGGTCTTTTCGATCAACGCCGCCGGCGCCGCCGACTCTCCGAAGACGGCGAGACCGGCGAGGACGGTCGTCAGCGTTACGCCACGACGGGCCAGCCGCCGGCGCAGCTGCTCACGCGCTCGCGTGAGCGTGCCGGACAGCGTGCCTTCTCTCCAGCCGAGTTGGCGAGCCGCCTCGGCCAAGCTCTTGCCTTCTAGCGAGCAGAGCACGAACGCTGCTCGCTGCCGCTCGGACAAACGTTGGACCTCCTCATCGAGAATCGTCAGGACTTCACGCCAGGCCGATTCGGAGCTGGGTTCCGCTGGCGGCATAGTTTCCCCCTTGCTCTCGCGCGCCCGCCGAATTGCCGCGTTCCGCTTGGTGCGCGTGGCGATGTGATAGGCCGTAGCGTGAAGCCAGCTCGCTATCGCTGTGCCTTTGCGGATGGAGCTGGCCTTGCGCACCAGCACGAGGAACGTCGCCTGGAAAGCGTCCTCGGCGTCCTGCTCGTGGCCGAGCACATGCCGGCAGACGCCCCAGACCATTCGGCCGTGACGCCGCATCAGGGCGGCGAACGCTGCTTCCTCGCGGCCGGCGGAGAAGCGGGCCAGCAACTCCGCGTCGGAGAGGGCGCCCCCCTCCGAAGAAGCCCATTTTCGCAGATGTTCGAGAACGGCAGGTAGTGGTCCGCTCTTCATGGCGTCGGTCCCCTTGGCGGGTGCGTGGGTCTACTGTAATAGTCCCGCGCCGGAGTCCGATCCTACAACGATCTTCCGAAAAACCCGTTGTAATATAAAGTCCCTGACGGGGCGGACGGTTGGAGGTTGCGCCGATCGCATCGATCGTGACGTCGCCGAGCTATCGAATCCATCCTCAACCCCGTTTTGCCGAATTACGAGCCGTTGCGCAATGAACGTCAAGTTTTTCTAGTTGTAACTTCCATGGATGAAACCACCTAACCTAGGCCAGGAAAAGCACGCCAGGGCTATGGCGGGACTCTGAACGGTGCCCTTGCTCGGTTCGCTTCGGATGCGTACCTCAGCGAGGTGTCGTAGATTGGTGCACAAGACGATCCAGCGCCGCCTTGGCTTCGCGTGTGAGCCGTGTAGCCGAAGGTCCCTCGGCGAGTGACCGGAGCACTGCTCGCGCTTCATCGGTGCTGATGTATTCTAACACCTCCAGCGAGCGGATTTCGCGCATCGCCGCCGCAGTTTGGACCGGCCATTCCAACTTCTCCATGAGCTGCTTGATCTGACGACGAACTTCCAAGCTGGGATTTTTCTCCAGGGCTTTGCGCAGGGCCGGCTCGGCCTGTCCTCCCAACTTCTCCAACTCACGCACGGCCTGCTGCCGTACGGCGAATTGGTCGCTGTCCAGATCCGCGAGGAATTGCTTGATTCGATCGAGTTCGGCTGGGGAAAGCGGTTTCAGGTGCTCTTTCAACCACGGAACTGCTTGCTTCGGCGCCTTGACTAGAGTGCAGGTTGCCTGCCAAGCACGGGAAGCGTCCTCGCTAGCCAAGTCGTTCCAAAGTTTCTCCATCTGTGACGGGGCAAGCGTGAGCTCTGGCTGTTTCCCGCGTGGATCATAGCCCCGGACCGGCCACAAGAGAACGCTGGTGTCCCCGCTAGTCGAGGCCAAGGTCAGCCCATCAGCCGAGAAGGCCACCTTGGTGACGGCGCCGAGATGACCCTCGTAGCGGCAGCGTTCCTTCCCGGTGGATAATTCCCAAAGACGGATCGTGCGATCCATACCACCAGAAGCCAGCATGAGGCCGTCGGGCGAGAAGGCCAGCGCTATGATTTCTCGCTGACTGCCGGATAAGCGAGCGCGCATCCTGCCGCTGGCGACTTCCCAGACCACAATGGTATTATCTCCGTCGGCGGCAGCCAAGAGCGTGCCGTCCGGCGAGAAAAGGATACGGAACAACCGCTGGCCGAGCGGTATGTCCTTCCTTTGCCGGAGGGACCATTCGCCAATCCGCTTTCCCGTTGAGGGGTCCCAAAGACAAACCGTATCGACAAGTCCAGGAACATTATCCACTGCCATTGCACCCACCGAGGCCAGTATCTTGCCGTCCGGCGACCAGGCCAAGGAGCGGAGGTCGTGGAGGAACGCGGTCTGAATGCGGCGCCGCTCCTTTCCAGTTGCCACATCCCAAAGAATAATGTGTTGATCCATGTTGGCCGAGGATGCCAGCACGTCGCCCTTGGGAGAAAAGACAGCGGCCCAGACTTGATGTTTGTGGCCTTTGAGGAGGCGTAGTTTCTTGCCCGTGGACCACTCGAAGAGATGAACGCCCTCGTCGTCACCCAACGCCAATATACGACCATCCGGTGATAGATCTCCGCAGAAGCAATGGGTTCCCTCCTCCTGGAACCTTCGCTTCAACCTGGATGTAGCGATTTCCCATTGGCAGACCATGCCCTCTCCGCTGGCCGAGGCGATCCCTCGGCCCCTCTCGATGAACGAAAGGAAGTTTACCCACTCGCGATGGTCCCCGACTGCAGAGATTTCCTTTCCCGTCGAAACATCCCACAACCGGACCTGTGAATCCAGGTTGCCGACCGCGAGCGTTTTATCATCCGGCGAGAAGGCCAGGTCCCAGACCTGGTAGTGCTGGCCTGGAAGCTCGCGCAGCTTCTTGCCCGTCGCCGTGTCCCACAGGACTGCTTTTCCGAAGCCAAATCCGCATCCAGCCAACGTCTTGCCATCGTGCGAGAAGGCAACGCGAGCGCCGTTCTCATTGCCGAAAGTGCGCAGCTTCTTGAAGGTGGCGACATCCCATAGGGAGATAGCCTCCTTATTGCGCGCGACGGCCACGGTCTTTCCGTCCGGAGAGAAAGAGACGGAGTTTATCCGTTCTCCTTCCCCAAAGGTCCGAAGCTGCTTGCCTTTGACAATGTCGAACAGCCGGAGCGTCGATCCACCGCCAGAGACAAGCTGCTTGCCGTCCGGTGAAAAGGCTAGGGCAATCACGGAGTCCTGCACTCCCTCGAAGAGTAGCTCCCGGACCTGCTTTCCCGTGGTGATGTCCCACAGGGTGATCGAATCGCGATTACGGCCCGGATTGCCAATGCCAGCCAAGAGCATTCCGTCAGGCGACAAGGCCAATTTCCAACCGCCGGGGATTGGCCAGCGCCGCAATTCTTTCCCGGTGGCCAGATCCCACACTCGCGCGCTATTATCGCCAACGCGGCCTCCACAAGAGACCAATTGTTTACCATCGGGAGTGAAAAAGACGCTAACCACCATGCCAGGATGTTGTCCTTGGAGGAGGATGCGGAGGAGTTTGCCCGTCTTCGCGTCCCATAAGTGAAGCGAGTCATCCCACGAGCCAGAAGCGAGCAACTTGCCGTCGGGCGAGAAGGCAACGGCCGTCACCTGGTTGCCGTGACGCCAGCGCTGAGTGCCCAATCGAGCGAGCGCGCCGGCCGGCAACGGATCGCCGTACTGATCCGTGCGCGCCGGGCGTTGTTCCTCCGATTCCTGTGTCTCCCGCCTGTTCGCCGCAGGGGGATTTTCGGCCTTCTTCTCATCCTCTTGCGACAGGGTGAATGCTCCCATGCCCGCCGCCAATATCCCCATCAACAAGAGCAATCCCACGATGACCTTCGCCTTCATGGTTATCATGCCGCCCAGCGCGCTCTGGGCCAGCAAAGCGACCGAAGCCGAGATGCCGTTGCTAAGCCCTGTTCGCGTTGCCTCGACGGTGGCGCGGATCAACGCGGCCGGTAGCGCTGCGGAGACGACTTCCTCGGTAAGCAGCGTGGCAACCAGCGCCGCCGAAAGCGTCAAGCCGCGGCGCGAGAGCCGATTCCGTAATCGTTCGCGTCCCTGTTCCAATCGACTTTTGACCAATTTCACCGACCAGCCGAGGAGTCGCGCCGCTTCGTCGCGTGTTTTGCCCTCCAAACAACACAGCACCAACGGCGCTCGGTATTTCTCCGGCAAGCGAGCCAGTTCCTCATCGACAATCGCCTGCGCTTCTCGCACCGATATTTCTGCCAGCGGATCATCGGCATGCTTTTCGGCCGCTTGAATCTCGTGCCGGCGCCGTCGTGCGCGCTGCCTCCGGACATTTTGTGCCAGACGATAGGCGACGCCATGAAGCCAGCAGCCTACCGATTCGCCCCAGCGCAGCGAAGCTGCTTTGCGGCTGAGGATAAAGAATGTCGCCTGAAGAACGTCTTCGGCAGCGTGCATATCGTGCAGGACACGTTGGCCGACACGCAGCACCATCGGCCCATGCCGCCGGATCAACACCGCGAAGGCGTCCTCATCGCGGCCAGAAGCGAACTGTTCGATCAGTTCTCGATCCCCCAAGCCCTCCATGCGCGCGGCGGAAGATAAGCGCTGAAGACATTTCGCTAGTTGATGGGACGTTTCGCTCGCCATGACTGGACCTCCTCGGCAGGATGCGAGATGGCTCCCTTATCCTACTGTCCGGCGAGGCGGGCCACGGCGGATTTATTTTTTCGGCGGCAGTGGATCGCCCTAGCGATCCGTGCGTACCCTCGGTTGCTTCCCCGCGATCGCAGGCGAGGCTAACGCTCCCAGACCTACCACTAGTACAACCATCTTCAACACTCGTCCCACGGTATGAATGGAGCTATCACCCACCATGATTGCCCTTCTCCCCTAGTAGAATGATGAGTCTGTACGCTGAATCCTCGTGTGGCTTAGCGAGGTTCGGGCAGGATGTCCGGTTCTACCTGGTAGGCATCAGCGAGGCTGTTCATCAGGTTGAACAAGCCGACGACGGCCAGGACTTCGCCCAGGCCCTCGTTGTCCAGACCCAGCCGCTGCACGGCGGCCGTGTGGGAATTAATTCAGTAACGGCAATTGTTGGTCGCCGATACGGCCAAGGCGATGATCTCCTTGGTCAGCAGATCGACCTTGCCCGGACGCATGACGGCTTTGAGGCGCGTCCAGCAGAGGCGTAGATGTTCCGGATGCGTGGCAAGCGCTCGCCAGATGTTCGGCACGCGGTCGATCTTCTTTGTCTCCTTGATGTCCCTGAATACTTCCTGCACGATCGGATTGGGGTCGTTTTCATCGACCAATTTCACGGTTGCCACGACAATTCTCCTTTTGAGCCGCAAATCGGATGATCGGGTTCCTTGTACGCATTCTAGAGCTTTTCCTCCTCCCTTTGATCCTCCGCGCTTTGTAGAATCATCTTGCAATCTCGCGAGTTCTTGGGAGGTGTTTCATGACTAGCTTGCGCGACGAGTTATTGTCCTTTGCCTCCGATCTGCCGCTGGAGCGCGCGAAGACGATTCCCGCTCGCTGGTATCGCGATGCGGAGCTGGCTGCCCTGGAGCAGCGGACTGTCTTCGGTGCGACGTGGCAGTTTGCCGGGCGGGCCGGACTCGTCGCCGAGCCTGGCTCCTTCTTCACCACCGAGATCGCGGGGGAACCCATCCTCGTCGTCCGCGATGGCGAAGGGATCCTGCGCGCGTTCTACAACGTCTGCCGTCATCGGGCCGCGCAGGTGGTCACCGAGGCGGCTGGCAAAGCCTCGCGGCTGCGCTGCCGTTATCACGGTTGGACGTATGATCTGGCCGGCTGCCTCCGGGGCACTCCGGAGTTTGACGGCGTGCTCGATTTTTGCCGGGAAGAACAGGGACTTGCCAGGCTCGCCGTGGCCGAGTGGGGACCATTTGTCTGGGTCCACGGCGGCGCGAATCCGCCGTCCTTGATCGATTATCTCGCTCCGATGCCGGAGAGCATCGCTCCGGCGCTATCGTCTCTGCGTTTCGTAGCTCGGCGTGAATACAAGCTTGCCTGCAACTGGAAAGTGTACGTCGATAACTTCCTCGATGGCGGCTATCACGTCAACACCGTTCATCCAGGCTTGGCCGGCGTGCTCGATTACAAGCACTACCGCACTGAAATTCATCCGAATACCAGCGTCCAAATCAGCCCGCTAAAGCCGTCCGGCGCGGCCGAAATATCCAGCGTGCGCGGCGGAGAGGCGGCCCAGTATTGGTGGGCGTTTCCCAATTTCATGTTGAACCTCTACCAGGGAGTGATGGACACAAACCTGGTGCTGCCGCTTGGTCCCCAGCGCTGCCGAGTCGTCTTCGATTTCTGGTTCGCCGACACCGAGGGAGCTGCGGCCGAAAAGTACATTCAGGAGAGCATTGCGGTGGCCCATCAGGTGCAGCTCGAAGACATGGGCATTTGCGAGGAAGTGCAGCGCGGTTTGGGTAGTTGTAGTTACGACACGGGCCGATTCAGCGTCCGCCGCGAGGCAGGCGGGTATCACTTCCACCAGTTGCTTGCCCGGCAGTTGCTTGGATCGTAGCGAAGGACTTGACTATCGCTTCGGAGAGACGCGAAAATCCAGCTGTCTTCGCTGGACATCAACGCGGACCACGCTGACATGCACCTTGTCACCCAGGCGATAGCGCTTCTTGGTGCGGCGGCCGATCAAGCTGTGATGCACTTCCTCAAAGTAGTAATAATCGTCGGTCAATGTGCTGATGTGTACTAAGCCCTCCACGGGCCATTGCTCGGCCTGCGCGTAAAAACCGTAGTCCGCGACGCCCGTGATGATCGCATCCAACTCCAGGCCGATACGCTCACTGAGGTAGGTCAGCAATTTCAGCTTGATTAGCTCGCGCTCGGCCATGTCTGCTCGACGTTCCATCTTGCTGCAATGATCGCCCAAGCCGATTAGCTCGGTCTCGTCGCTTCCGCATTTGCCGCGATGCAGCCATTGGTCGAGCAGGCGATGCACGGTCAAATCGGGATAGCGGCGGATCGGCGAGGTGAAATGACAGTAATTCGCGCTGGCCAACGCATAATGGCCTTCTTCCTCCGGGCTGTAAACAGCCTGCTTGAGAGAGCGCAAAAGGGCGTAATGGACGGCGTGAACTTCCGGCCGCGTCGCCGACTTGGTGAGGATGCGCTGCAAGGCGAAACGATCGAAGTCCGTCGGCATCTTATAGCCGAGGCTGCGAGCGAAATCGGCGAAGGCGGACAGCTTTTTGGGATCCGGATCCGGGTGAACGCGGCGCAGGAAGGCGACATCGAGTTGGGACAGGTGTTCGGCGACGGCCTCATTCGCAGCCAACATGAACTCCTCGATGATCTGATGGCTGATGTCGTGTTCGCGGAAATGGGCGCCGGCGACTTGCCCTTTCTCGTCGTATTCCAGTTCCACCTCGGGCATGTTTAGTTCCAGCGATCCCCGGCGAATACGGCGCTTGCGCAGGATCATCGCTAAGTCTCGCATGCGCTGAAGTAATTCATGCACTTCAGGAGCGACATCGCTCGGCGAGCGGGGTTGCGTCAGCGCCCCGAGGTCGCGCACTCGGGGCGCTGACGCGGCCCTGCTCGTTGGCGCTGACGCGACCCCGCTCGCCGGCTCCAGCAAGTCAAGGACTTGCTCATAAGTGAATCGACGGCGGACGCGAATGGCACCGTTGGCGAAACGCACACTCGTTTTCTGCCCCTCCGGCGTGAAGCCGATAACAACGCTTTTGACATAGCGCAGCCGGTCCTGTTGGAGACTGGCCAAGCTGTTGGAAATGATCTCCGGAAACATCGGTATCACGCGCTGCGGCAGATAGACGCTTGTGCCGCGTCGGCGGGCCTCGCGGTCGAGCGGGCCGCCGGCACGGACAAAGTGGCCAACGTCGGCGATGTGGACCGTCAATTGCCAGTGGCCGCTATCGTCATCGCGCGTTAGGGACACCGCATCATCGAAGTCGCGCGCCTCGGCGGGATCGATGGTGACGACCACGTCCTTGGTGAAATCTTCTCGGCCATCGAGATCCGTTTCGTCAAAGACGGAGGCGGCCTCGCGCGCCTCTTGCAAGGCGTCTTCGGCGAAAACGTCCGGCAAACCAAAGGCACGGATGATCGACAGTGTATCAACGCCGGGCTGGCCGCGCGGGCCGAGGATTTCGGTGATGACACCTTCGCCGCGGTCCTCCGGCGTCGGAAAACGCAGCATCTCGAAAACCACCTTATCGTCCGGCCGCGCTCCCTTGGCCCCTGGATCGCCGACGTAGACGCTGTGGCTGAACACCGTGCCATCGACGCGCACCAACCCCTGCCCCTCGCGCTCGAAATAGGTGCCGACGAACTGCCGGGTGGCACGTTCGAGCACGCGGAGAATCTCGCCGGAGGCGAGCAAATCCGGACGACTCGGTTTGCGCATCACGCGCACCAACACGGTATCGCCGGTGGCGGCATCAAGGGAGTGATCCTCTTTAATGCGAATCTCGGCGCCCGATTGGCCTTCGATGAGATGGGGCCGGACAAAACCCAGGCCGCTGGTGGTTCGGCGGTAGGTGCCCGTCACGGTGCCGTGCGGCGGCTTGGGCTTGACCGTGTGGTTCTTGCCCATCTCGATGCGGCCGTCGCGGTGCAGGCTACGAAGGGCACGGCGAAAGTCGGCGTACTGGGGGGCCGTTACGCCGATCTTGCGGGCCAGGGCTTTCGGTTTGAGTGGTTCGTAATTGCGACGGGAGATGGCTGCCAGGATTTTATCTTCAAATGGAGGCATTGCATCCTTTGGGGTTGCGATAACACTCGAACAGCCGAGAATCCAGTTCGCACATCTCCATTATCATATCAAGCCTAACCCAAATCCGCTTAATCCCTGTCGTTTCTTGCACTCTGTTGCCTGTCATTGCCGGCGGTCCGACAACTTTCTAACATGAGATGCGCGGTGGAACATGTCTCCCTCCCGAGGTGGCTATCCATGTCCGTCCATAGCAGGGCCGATCTGCCCACGGTTGCCAGCGACCCCGAAACCGCGCCGCTGCAAGTCTCCGACATCGAGTTTCGCGGCGAAACCATTTATTTCCTCATGGTGGATCGCTTTCACGACGGCGATTCCAACAACAGCACTGGACCCGATCCCCATCTGTACGATCCTACCCGCAATGACTGGGGCAAATACTGGGGCGGCGATTTGCAAGGAGTTCTCGATAAACTCGATTACCTTCAAGCGTGCGGCGTGACGGCCATCTGGCTGACGCCGTTGTTCGAGCAGATCGAACGAATGGCCTGGGACGCGGCTCCCATTCACGGCTATTGGACCAAAGATTTCAAACGCATCAATCCGCGCTTCGTGAGCGGGCCTGACGAAGTCCGCGTCTTCACTCGCAACGACACCGTCTTCGACAAGCTCGTGGCCGAGATGCACCTCCGCGGCATGAAGCTGATCCTCGATGTCGTTTGCAACCATAGCTCGCCGGATGCCGGCGGCGTCAAAGGACAACTGTTCGACGACGGCAAGCTCATCGCCGATTTCAACAACGACAAGGACCATTGGTATCACCACTACGGCGAAGTGCGCGACTGGAACGACGAATGGCAGGTGCAAAACTGCGAGTTGGCCGGCCTGGCTACTTTCAACGAAAACAATCCCAAATATCGCCAATACATCAAGTCGGCCCTCAAGGGTTGGCTCGATAAGGGTGTGGACTCGCTGCGCATCGATACGGTCAAGCACATGCCGTTGTGGTTTTGGCAGGAATTGACCAGCGACCTGGGCAGCCACAAGCCGGAAACGTTCTTTTTCGGCGAATGGATTTACAGCAATCCCAACGATCCGCGTTCGGTCGAATTCGCCAACCTGTCGGGGATGTCGATTCTGGATTTCGGTTTATGCACGGCCATCCGTCAAGGATTGGGCCACGGCGATCCGCGCGGCTTCGAGGTGATCGACGAAGTGTTCCGTCTTGACGATCGCTACCGCGGGGCGAACGAGCTGGTTACGTTTATCGACAATCACGATATGCCGCGTTTCCAGTCGCTCAACGGCGATCCCGACATACTCCGTGTAGCCGTGGTCCTCGTTTTGACTTGCCGGGGCATCCCTTGCATCTTTTACGGCACCGAGCAATACCTGCACAACGACACCAACGGCGGCAACGATCCGTACAATCGGCCGATGATGGAAAAATGGGACACCTCCACGCCGATCGTGCAAGCGATGAAAACCCTTTCGGTGCTGCGTCGCCGCAACGCCGCAATCCGTTTTGGCCGGCAGGCCGTCAAGTTCCTCTCCCCGGATGTCTACGCTTATACGCGCATTTACCGCGATTGGCGCGTCTTCGTGGTGCTCAACCGCGGCGGCGAGACGACGCTTCCGGAGGTGGACGCCGAGATGCCCGATGGCGCGTATCGCTGTCTGCTCAGCGATGCCGAGCTTCGCGTGGCCAACGGCAAGACGGCGACCCTGAAGTTAGCTCCTAAATCGGTCCATGTTTTCGCCGTGGAAGGACAGCACCTGAAAGGCAAACTGGTGGCGCGGGTGCAGGTCAACGCCGCGCCAACCAAACCCGGCGATTGGGTCGGACTCATCGGCGATTGTCCCGAACTCGGCGACTGGGACGTCGCTCGGGCGGTTCGGTTGGAGTGCGTCAATCCCAACACCTGGTTCGGCGAAGTCCTCTTCGATGAACGAGCCGGTCAATCCGTCGCCTATAAATATGCAGTCTTCCGCGCCGGAGGCGGTTTGCCGCAACGCGAGAACATGACCGCTCGCCGACGCATTTTGCCGGAAAAAGGCGTTGTGAAATGGCGCGACGTATGGAATGAGTCCTGAGAGGATTCCGGCCTTGAGGTATCGACACGAGTCCGGGGAGAACGTCATCATGGGAATTCTTTGGTTTTTGCTAATTGGACTCTGCGCCGGGTGGTTGGCCGGGCAGATCATCAAGGGGAACAGTTTCGGCCTGGTCGGCAACTTGATCGTGGGCGTTATCGGCGCCTTGATCGGCGGCTTTTTGTTTGGCCAGCTTGGTCTACCTCAAGGGGAATTGCTTGGCTCGCTCATTGCCGCCACGGTTGGCGCCGTCATTTTGTTACTGCTCCTCCGCTTTATCGGCAATCGCCGCGGCTAGTACGGTTGTTTGATACAGATAAATCGAGTTCAAAGCGAGTGGATTGAGGCGATGAGCACTGCCATCATACCGATGACGCCGGCGGATTGGGAACAGGTGCGCGCTATCTACCTGGAGGGAATCGCTTCCAGACAGGCGACCTTCGACACGGAAGCTCCATCTTGGGAGCAGTGGAACGCCGGGCATCATTCATTTGCCCGCTTGGTGGCGCGACGCGAAGGAAACGTGATCGGCTGGGGCGCCCTCAGTCCCGTGTCGCGCCGTAGGTGCTACGCGGGAGTCGCCGAAGTGAGCGTCTATGTTGCCGCTTCGGAGCGAGGCCGGGGCGTTGGACGCCGGCTGCTGGAGACGATCATCGCGGAGTCCGAGCGGCAGGGGATATGGACGCTCCAGGGAGCGACGTTCTCCGGCAACGAGGCCAGCTTGCGGCTCCAACAAAGCTGCGGCTTTCGGGAGATCGGTCGCCGGGAGCGGATCGCTCAGCTGCACGGCGAATGGCGGGACACTATCCTGACCGAGCGACGAAGTGCCATCGTCGGGGTGTAAAGTCCGAGCGAAGGCGTGTCTTCGCTAACGCTTCAGGCTCGGAACTTCAGGGAATCACTTCAAGATAATCCACCTCCGGAAATCGCCGGTGCAACTCCTGCTCGATGCCCATGATGATCGTCTGCACCGAACCCGGACAGCAGCCGCATGTCCCATTCAGGCGGACCTGCACGACGCCGTTGTCGATAGCCACTACTTCGATGCCGCCGCTGTCCATGCCCAGGAGCGGAGCCACATCCTCCGCAATCGCTTTCGTCACACGCTGCCGCAAATCACCGCCGGCGTTCGGGCTGGTCATGTCTGCTCCGGGTGGAAGAAAAAACTCGTTGACGACTCTTTATTATTGCACCGACAGTGGAGACACGGAACGTGGACAGGCGAACAGAGGCAAAAAGCGATTTCTTTTGCAAGATAGGACGCCCGAACTAGAATAAC
>Ga0209062_1002906_pt1 | contig 21305 bp, 20 predicted proteins | sample Coa_R2_2_FD_187158 | JGI IMG/M metagenome (GOLD analysis project Ga0209062, IMG submission 187158) | Surface soil microbial communities from Centralia Pennsylvania, which are recovering from an underground coalmine fire - Coalmine... | ecosystem: Environmental > Terrestrial > Soil > Unclassified...
GGAGGCCGCACCCCCCACTTGGCCGCGTAGCGCCACAAATGCCTGCGTGGAGAAACTGGGGTTGACATCGACTCGGACGTCATGTAGCATCATCTCGAATAGCCTCTGTTGCCAATTGGGGCTAAAATGGGTTTACGTGGCAACAAACTGGGGATGGATGTCGCCAGGGCCCTGACGTTCATCCTATTGGCGACGGTGTTTTTGTGTGCTGCATTCATCGCCATAGTCTCGCATCCACAGATCGCATCAGCCACTTCCTACCCCGGAAATACCTGGAGCTGGTACGATTACACAGACGGATCCAATGATCCTGGTGTGTATTATGCACTAGATTGCGGCCAGGCTCAAAATGGTCTCAGGAGTGCTTTCGTCATCCTCGATTTCGGTGGCCTGTATGGCGATGGAGGGGATCAGATTAACTACTATGGGATCGTCCATACTCAAGCCCAAGTAGTTCAACTCGCCGAGAATTTTGCTTGGGGATTTACACAGTGCAACTCCCATGATGACTATCTCGCTCTCGCCATAGGCACTAACAATAGCGTGACGCAGGACTACAACGCAGGAGCGTCCTTTGGCCTGACGGTCGATCTTTTCCAATCCTGGGTCCAGCAGTACGCACCATACGTTAGTGTTTGGAGCTAACGACATCGAGACTTGGAACAATAACAATGGACCAAGTCCCGTATACAACTGGTACAACGGGTAGAGTAGCCAGAGTCCACCGCCATACGTTGATTTCGGCAGCGCCGATGGCCGCCCACCTTCTTCAGGGTGCACTGGCGGCTTTCAACAAGGAGACTACTACAACTTCTCCTGGCGTTTGGCCGATGCCTGGCCGGTCCCTCAGGTTTACTACCCGTACATGTCCGAGCAGTGGGCAGATATAAGCGCATATGGCGCACCCTTCGCGGGTAATCTTGAGCCATGGGGTCCTTTGGATGAGTACGATTTGAATGGCGGAACGCTCGCACCACAAGATGCTTGGGATTATCTCAATTTTTTCTTTCCGAATATCACATACTCCTTCGAGATCCATGATACGGGGCATCAGTAGTCCCTCGGTATTTGGGAGATGACATGAGGTTTTTCAAGTTCCGATGGAAGCGGGTGGTCCTCGTAAGCGCCTGCGTGGTGGCGGCTGGTGGCGGCGCTGCATGGGCCACAGTCGCATCATCTTCCGCCCCTTCAGGCGTTCAGCCTTCTGGGGGTTATTCTCAGGCGATGCGTCAGGCGGCCCAGGCAGCTGGCAAAACCCTTCCGACGTTCAGTCAGGGGCCGGGATTCAAAGCAGGGTCCACGTCCGTTCCGGGCCAAAACGCACCTTACGGTTCGACAGTACAGGTCAACGGAATTGACGATAGCCCGGAGGCACCGTTTCCCTATGATGAGTTTCGGGCGCAGAACGTCTACTATGGTTCCTATCTAGGCCAGCGAATTGTGATTTACGCTGGTGAGGTGATGTCGGCACCGACGGCGGGAGGTTCGGGAGTCAGCGTGGTCGGCGGTGGTCTTCGTATCATGGCGGGTGGAAGCCCAGGTGGGTTTTCGCAGTACCTTGATCCTGGTGCGTCGGGCTGGTTGAGAATCACGGGGGTGGAAGGAAGCCTCGTAAGCTTGGCACGGCAAGATGGCACGTCAGTTACTTTCGACTTGTCGGGCCACTCGTTCTCGTCATGAGAAACTCAGCGGATAGGGACGCATCCCGGCGACCACCGGTTGCGCCAGTCGACGAGCTTGGCGGTGGGGAGCAACACGACCGCCAGGACGAGCTGGGCGAGGCGGTGCACGGTCTTTCGGTCGGTGTTCCGGCGAAGCTGGCCGAAAGTCGAGAGCCAGGAGGTGGTGCGCTCGACCGGCCAGCGCAGTCCCATCGGCTGCTTCTTCTTCGGCGCGAGGTCGCCGCGCGTTGGGCGCCGAGCGATGGCGGCATCGGCGATGCCCCGCTCGGCCAGGCGCTCTCGGGTGGCGGCCGAGTCGTAGCCGCGGTCGAGCCAGATGGTCCCGACGTCATCAAGCAGACCGTGGCCGGCGCCCTGCGGTCAGGGTGGGGTCGAGGAGGATCGAGTCGTTGCGGTTCGCGCCGTCACCGATACAGCCGAGTGGGATGCCGTGCTCGTCGGTCAGCACCCACCACCTTCCACCCGAGCTTGGCCCGGTCAGTGGGGGTTCTTGCCTGTTCCCTCCCCGCCCGATGATGTTGTCGTAGGCGCGCAGATCCTCGCCGACGACGGCATCGAAGACGCCGACTTCGACCCATTCGTCACGCCTTGACCGGGCCGTCGTGTCCGAGACCTTGTTGTGATACAGGCGCTCGGCGCCCTCCCAAGTGGCAGAGGGCAGCGCGCCACCATTGGCGGCTCGGCCGCGAGCCTTGCCAGGCAAGGACTATAATGTAATGATGTAATCATGAGGGAGAGAGAGCTGGGAATGTGGATCAGGCGCCCGACCGGCCGCCGGGGCAGGATGCGCCCCGGCGGAGAGGAGCGGGTGACCCCCGAGCAGCGGCGGACCGTGTCGGCCTGGTTCGCCGGCCGCCTCCCCGCCGAGTGGTTCGAGGGCAGCCCGACGGTCACAGTCGACGCGGACGAGATCCTGGTGGTCGGTCGCCTCCCCGACGTCGAACTGCCTGGCGAGGCGTCCGAGGAGGAGCGCAGGACGGCCGAGTCGGCGCGCATCGCCGGCTTCCGCGAGGACACCCGCGACCAACGTGTGCGGGTCGCCGAGGAGGCGCAGGCGACCTTCGGCCGGATCGTGTCGTGGGGGGCCTCCTGTGGAGGCACGACGGACCTCTTCACCACGGCGGGCGTGCCCGTGATGACCCGGCTTCGGATGGCAGAGCGCCAGGTCCTCGACACCCTGATCGACGCTGGCGTGGCGCGGAGCCGCAGTGAGGCGCTGGCATGGTGCGTCCGCCTCGTGGGGGAGAACGAGCGTGACTGGATCGCGGAGCTGCGGGCCGCCTTCGAGCACGTCGAGCACGTCCGCTCACAGGGGCCGCGGTCGACCAACGGCGCCTGACCTGGCGTCACCCTCGGGAGGGTGGCACCTCGAGCGGGCATGCGATGGCCACCGGGCCAGGCCGGGCCGCCGGTTCCGAGGTCCCGGCCGGCGCCGCCTGGGGAGAGGTGGCCTGTCCACTGTCGGGGACCGGGCTGGGCACCGAGAGGGTGGCGAGCACCGAACCGTCGCTGCCCACGGCCTGCAGGACGTCAGCGGCGAGCGCCGTGGCACCCACGGTCGCAAGGACAGCCACGCTCTGCGTAGGGCTCGTGGTGTCGAGCACGCCAGCACCCGACACCAGCCGCACCTCCGCCACTTGAGGCCCGGTGCTGACGACGATCCAGGCGGCAGGCTCGCCCTCCGCGACCCCGAGCACGCCGATGCCGTCCACCTGGAGCTGGCCCGGCGAGCTGCTCGCAGCGGTGACGGTGCCCTCCCCCACGGCAGCGTCGTCCGAGGCCTCCACGATGAGGGTCCTCGCCGTGCCGCTCCCCGTGCTTCCCGGCCCGGTGCTCCCCGTGGCGTTGCCACCCGTCGCGCCGCTCCCCGCGCTGCCGCTCCCCGCGCTGCCCGGCCCGGGGCTCCCCGCGCTGCCGCTCCCCGCGCTGCCGCTCCCCGTCGGCCCGCTGCTCGCGCTGCCTACCTGCTCGCAGAGGGGAACCGCCGGCAGCGGGCAGAGGGCACCGAGCGGGCACGGTGGCGGCGTGAGACAGCGGCACGACGGTGGGCTGGTGGTGGGGAGCGTCGTCGTCGTCGTTGTTGTTGTTGTTGTTGTTGGCGCTGGCGGCGGTCCGGGGGGCGGCGTCGGCTGGTCCGGTGGCACGGCCTGCGGTCCTGGCACCTCGTAGAGGCGGAGCACGACTCCGGACGCGGTGGTCCGACGGAGCAGCGGCGTCAGCTGCTCGTCCAGCCCCGGCAGCCCGAGCGGCCCGGGGTCCGCAGCGCCGCGGGCCGGCGTGCTGGGAGCACCGGCCGGTTGCAGACCCTCCTCCAGGTTCCCGCCCGCGGCCCGGGTGCCTGCAGAGGGCAGGGGAGCAGGCGCGGGACGTGCGCCGCCCCATGGACTGGCCAGCCACAGGGTGGCACCGGACACCACGGTCATCGCCGCGAGGCAGCCGGAAAGCCGCTTGCGCGTCCGGCCTGCCAGGCCTCGTCGAGCAGGGGTGCCGGCGCCCGCCACTTCCTGCCACTGGCGTCCTACGCGCTCTGGACCGTACTGCCCGTCACCGTCCCCGGCGCCCGCCACTTCCTGCCACTGGCGTCCTACGCGCTCTGGACCGTACTGCCCGTCGCCGTCCCCGGCGCCCGCCACTTCCTGCCACTGGCTCTGCCATTCACCGTCCACATCTACGACGACGCAGCTGGGACCGCAGAGGTTGCCCCGGCCTGTTGCCCCGGCCTGTAGCCCCGGCCCCGGCGCTGGCGACGACCGTGCCGTGTAGCGTCGAGCGGCATGAGGCTGGTCAGCTTCGTGCCCGCGTCCAACGGTGCCACCGCTGGCGTTCGCACCGGCGTGGTGGCCGGCGACGAGGTCGTCGACCTCACGGATCCGCTGGTGGGTCTCCCGGGGGACATGGTCGCCCTGTTGGGTCGCGGTGCCGACGCCATGGCTGCGGCCGCTGGTGCGCCGGGCGGAGCGGCGCGCCGCTACGCACTGGCTGACGTCGACCTGCGCGCCCCTGTGCCGCTCCCCCCGAAGATCCTCGCCATCGGCATGAATTACCGCGACCACGTCGCCGAGATGGGTCGGGAGCCACCCGAGTACCAGTACTGGTTCAACAAGCAGCGCACCTGCGTCGTGGGCCCGGGGGACCCGATCCTGGTGCCGGCGGTCTCCGAGCAGGTCGACTACGAGGGCGAGCTCGGGATCGTGATCGGCACCAGGTGCAGGAACGTGCCGGCAGACCGCGCGCTCGAGGTGATCGCCGGCTTCACGATCGTCAACGACGTCAGCGTGCGCGACTGGCAGGCCCGCACCCCTACCTTCACCATCGGCAAGTCGTTCGACTCCCACGGGCCCATGGGGCCGTGGATCGTCACCCCTGACGAGCTCGGGGACCCTGGGTCGCTGGCCGTACGCACGTGGGTCAACGGCGAGCTCCGTCAGGACTCGTGCACCTCCGAGCTCATCTTCTCCTGCGGCGAGATGGTTGAGTACCTCACCACCGCGTTCACGCTCGAGCCCGGTGACGTCCTGGCGACCGGTACCCCCGCCGGGGTGGGGGCCGGGTACTCGCCGCCGCGCTGGCTACGCGACGGCGACGTCGTCCGCATCGAGATCGACGGGATCGGCGCTCTCCAGAACCCGGTGGCGGCGGAGGCACTCTGGGCGACCACCGGGCTGCGGCCGGCGACGGCACGACCCTGACCAGGCCGGCAGCCCTCGCCGGCGCCGGGACTGGGGTGACGGCCGGGTTCCTGGCGATGGCACGGCAGAATGAGAGGGGGCCATGGCGGCCCCCAGGGCTGGCGGTCTGCCAGTAGGAGGAATTGCGGCATGAGCGATCGAAGGAGCGACGAGCCCACGGATCTGCATGCGTCGGGGGCCGCGGGCGAGACGCCGGAAGATGGTGGGGCCGGGGCCGCGGGCGAGGCGCCGGCCGCAGTCGCGCACCTCACCGGCGACGAGCGCGCCGAGCGGCTGGCGGCGCTCCAGGGCCTGATCGAGCTCATGCGCCCCGCCGTCCAGGCCGACGGCGGCGACTTGCAGCTCGTCAGCGCCGACGTCGAGTCGGGCGTGATAGAGGTGCAGCTCCAGGGGGCGTGCAGCTCCTGCGCCATCAGCTCGGCAACCCTGCAGGGCGGCGTCGAGCGGATCCTGCGCGACCGCCTGCCCTGGGTGACCGAGGTCCTCGGCGGCGTCGACGACGAGCTCGACCCCTTCGAGAGCGCCGCGCTGGGCCGGGGGGGCTACGTGCCGGGCTTCTGACCCGTCCGCACACGCGCCGGCCGCCCCTGTTCCCGACCTCGTCGCGCCAGTAGGCTCTGAGCTCGTACTGGTCATCGGGAAGGGGGACGAACCATGTACAGCAAGGCCAAGATCGCCGGGCATCCGGTCCATCCGATGCTCGTCGCGTTCCCGGTTGGCTTCTACACCGGCACCCTGGTCGCGTTCGCGGTCTACGCCGCCAACGGGCACCAGTTCTGGTTGAACCTGGCCATCGCACTGGCTGTGGTGGGCGCGGGCACGGCGGTGCTGGCCGCGCTGCCGGGCGCCGTCGACTTCCTGTTCGGGATCCCGCGCGGCTCGCAGGCAAAAGTCGTCGGCCTGGCTCACGGATTGCTCAACGTCACCGGCCTCGGGTTGTTCATCGCTGCCGCGTCCGAGTACGTCACCCATTGGAACGGTCCGCCGGCCAGCGCCACCCTGGGTCTTGCCCTGGCGGCAGCCGGCACGGCGGTCACGGTTGCCGCCGGCTCCCTCGGGTGGATGCTGGTGCAGACGTACCACGTCGGCGTCCGCCTGACCTCGGGGCAGGAGCGCGACGAGGCCGAGGTCCAGCAGACCAGGCCGCCGCTCACGCTGGTGCGGCACCGGAAGGCCGGCTGAGGGCTCCCGCGGCCTGCCGACGGCGTGCCGTACCGGGTGAGCGTGCTGGCCCGGCTCCCCGCGACGTCGCGACCCAGCCCGGTCGCGTGCCGTTAGTTCGCAAAACTAACTAACATGAGAGGGTGGTCGTCGAGAAGGGCCGGGCGCACGTCGGTTCCGTGAAGGACGGTGCACGGCGGCCCGCCGGCGGCGCAGGCTCCGCCGACCTGGCCGCGCCGACTGGGGGAGTCGACGACCGGCAACTGGCGGTCCGCGTGCGGGTGGCGGTCGCCCGGCTCCACCGTCGGCTCCGACGCGAGTCGCTGGCCGGTCTCTCGCCGTCCCAGGCCTCGGCGCTGGGCTCTGTGGCCCGGCTCGGCCAGCCCACCCTGGGCGAGCTGGCAGCGGCCGAGCTCGTCCGGCCCCCGACCATCACCCGTGTCGTCGACGGCCTGGAGGAGGCCGGCCTCCTGGGGCGTGAGCACGACGCGTCGGATCGCAGGGTCTGGCGGGTCCGGCTCACCGCCGAGGGGTGGCAAACGCTCGAGCGTGTCCGCACGCTGAAAGACGCCTACCTCGTCCGGCAGCTGGCCAGCCTCGATCCCGCCGAACACCAGGCCATGGCCCGTGCCGTCGCCCTGCTCGAGCGCATGGCGGGTGACGCGTGAGCCCGCTGCGAGCCGCGGCGCGGCGCACGTTCGCGGCCCTGTCGGTGCGGAACTTCCGCCTCTACATGGTCGGCCAGATCGTGTCGATGTCGGGCACGTGGATGCAGAGCATCGCCCAGGTGCTGCTGGTGCTGGACCGCCTGCACGGCACCGGCTTCGACGTCGGGCTCGTGCTGGCCCTGCAGTTCCTCCCCATGTTGCTCTTCGGCACCGTGGGCGGCCTCCTCGCCGACCGGGTGGACAAGCGCCACATGCTGCTCGGCACCCAATCCGCCGCTGGCGTGCTGGCGCTCACGCTGGGCCTGTTGACGCTGACCGGCGCGGTGCGGCTGTGGCACGTGTACCTGCTGGCCACGTTGCTGGGCCTCGTCACCATGATCGACAATCCGACCCGGCAGGCGTTCGTGTCCGAAATGGTCGGGCACCGCCTCGTGCCCAATGCGGTGAGCCTCAACAGCGTGGTGATGAATTCGGCTCGGGTCATCGGGCCGGCTGCCGGTGGCGCGCTCATCGTGACCATTGGCATCTCCTCGTGCTTCCTGGCGAACGCAGCGTCCTACGTGGCAGTTCTCGCGGCGCTGCTGCTCATGCGGACGTCGGAGCTCGAGCGGCACCCGCCGGTGCTCCGCGCCAAGGGCCAGGTTCGCGACGGTCTCCGTTACTCGTGGCGGACCCCGGTGCTGCGCGACACGCTGCTCGTCGTGGCCGTTGCAGGGATCTTCGCCTTCAACTTCAACGTGACGCTCCCACTGTTCGCCGAAGTGACCTTCCATGGCGGTGCCGGCACCTACGCCGCCTTCAGCTCTGCGCTCGGTCTGGGCGCGATCGTCGGCGGCCTGCTCGTCGCCAGCCGCAGCCGACCCTCTCCCTCTGCGCTGGCGGCCATCGGCCTCAGCTTCGGCGGGATGCTTGCCGTTGTGGCGATCTCCCCGGGTGAGGTCTTCGCCGTCGCCGCCTTGGTGGTGATGGGAGCGGCCATGATCGCCTTCACTGCCACCGCCAACGCCACGCTGCAGCTGAGCTCCGAGCCGACGATGCGTGGCCGGGTGATGGCGCTCTACGCCACCGCCTTCCTCGGGTCGACGCCCATCGGGGGCCCGCTCGTGGGCGGGATCAGCGACATCACCAATCCCCGCGTGGTGCTCCTGCTCGGTGGCGCGGCCACCTTCGCCGCGTGCCTCCCGATGGCGAAGCGCTACCGCCGCGCCGGCTGGCAGCCGCTGACCGCACCCGGCCGCGCCGAGCAACCGAGCGACGGCGAGGTCCCCGAGATGCTGCCCGAGCCGGTACCCGAGCCACGGCTGGCGCCCGATTCCGAAGACGTCCAGGCCTGCTGGGAGGGCGACGGCCATGGTGGGCGAGTGCCGGCGGCCGGCGTCGGCGGACTGGCAGCCGGCGGCAGCTGACAGGCCCACCGTCCTCCGAGCGCAGCCGCCGCGGCGGGCTGCTTGCAACGGCACCTTCCATCGGGGGAGGCTGTCCGGTCATGGTCCCCCGGCTCGCTGTCGCCGAGCGCCTCGGGCGGCGGTGGGCCTCGATGCAGGAATCGTGGGAGCGAAGCGCCGGGAACGTGCCGCCAGCACGCGTCGAGCCCACCCCCCCGGCGCCGGGTGGGCTGCGGATCGCCTTCCTCGTCTACCGGGGCAATCCCCACTGCGGCGGCCAGGGCGTCTACACCCGCCACCTGACACGCGAGCTGGTTGCGCTCGGGCACTCCGTGGAGGTGTTCTCAGGTCCGCCCTGGCCCGTGCTCGACCCCGGCGTGGGGTTCACCCCGGTGCCGGGCCTCGACCTCTACCGCGACCCGGACCCCTTCCGCCTGCCCCACCCCCGCGAGCTCCGGGACCTCGCCGACGTGGTCGAGCTCGCCGTGATGTGCTCGGCCGGCTTCGGCGAGCCGCTGGCCTTCTCCCTGCGGGCCCGGCGCCTTCTCGCCGCCCGGCGCGACCGGTTCGACCTCGTCCACGACAACCAGTGTCTCGGCACCGGCATGCTCGGCATGCTGCGAGACCGGTGGCCGCTGCTCACCACGCTGCACCATCCGATCACCGTCGACCGCCAGCTGGCCCTGGCCCACGCGTCGGGCACGTGGCAGCGCCTCACCACCCGGCGGTGGTTCGGCTTCCTGCGCATGCAGGTCCGGGTGGCCCAGGCCCTGCCGGCGATCGTGACCGTCTCCGCGTCGTCGCGGGCCGACATCAGCCACCAGATGGGGGTGGACCCGGCGCGCATCGCCGTGGTGCCCGTGGGCGTCGACCACACGGTCTTTCGCCCGCTGCCCGGCGTCGTCCCCCGGCCGGGCCAGCTCATGGTGACGTCGTCGAGCGACGTGCCGATGAAAGGACTCGTCCCGCTGCTCGAGGCGGTCGCCAAGCTGCGGACCGAGCGGCCCGTGCGACTGACGGTGGTCGGCAGGCCACGTCCGGGGGGGCGCGTGGACAGAGCCATCGAACGGCTCGGTCTGGGTGGCGTGGTGTCGTGCGTGACCGGGATCAGCGACGACGAGCTGGCCCGCCGTTACGGCGAGGCCCAGGTGGCCATCGTGCCGTCCCTCTACGAGGGCTTCTCGCTGCCGGCGGTGGAGGCCATGGCCTGTGGGGTGCCAGTGGTGGCCACCACGGGCGGTGCGCTGCCCGAGGTGGTGGGGGACGACGGCACGACGGGCCTGCTGGTGCCCCCCGACGACCCCGGCGCCCTCGCCGCGGCGATCGCTCGGCTCCTCGACGACTCTGCGCTGCGGGCCCGCCTCGGGGAGGCCGGCCGCCAGCGGGTGATGAGCCGCTTCACCTGGCAGGTGACGGCGCGCGAGACGGCTCGCTGCTACGAGGCGCTCCTGCGCGGCGCCCCCCTTCCCGGAGCGGGCCGGTGCTGACGGTGGACTTCGACCGCCTCGGCGTGCGGCCAGGCGACCGCTTGCTCGACCTCGGGTGCGGGTTCGGCCGCCACGCGTTCGCCGCTGCCAGGCGCGGGGCCCGGGTGGTGGCGCTCGATGCCGGCGTCGACGAGGTGGCGGCAGTCCGGGCGACCCTGGCAGCCATGGTCGAGGCGGGCGAGCTCGATCCTGGTTCCGTCCGGGCGGGTGCCGTGGCCGGCGACGCGCTGAGCCTGCCCTTCTCTGACGACACGTTCGACCGCATCGTGGCCGCTGAGGTGCTCGAGCACCTCGTCGACGACGTCGCAGCCATGGCGGAGCTGCACCGCGTGCTGCGGCCTGGCGGCACCATGGCGGTCACCGTGCCCCGTTGCGGGCCCGAGCTCGTCAACTGGCTGTTGTCCGACGCCTACCACGAGGTGCCCGGCAGCCACGTGCGCATCTACCGCCGCTCGACGCTCCGGCGCCGGCTGCACGACGCGGGGCTGGTGACCCAAGGAAGCGGGCATGCCCACGGGCTGCACTCGCCCTACTGGTGGCTGCGCTGCCTGGTGGGGCCCGCCGACGACCTGCACCCAGTGGTCGCCGCGTACCACCGCCTGCTCGTGTGGGACATCGTGCGGTCGCCCCGGGTGACCCGCTGGGCCGACCGGGTGCTGTCTCCCCTCATCGGCAAGAGCCTGATCCTCTACGTGGCCAAGCCGGCGCGCTCGGGCCACGAGCGCCGAGCCCGCGGTGCCGGGGGCGCGGAGCCGGCCGGGGCCGCCGGCGGCCCGGGTGACCGGGACCTGCGCGCGCCCCGCCCGTCGGTAGCGGCGGCGTGAGCGGCGTGACGGGTGCCGGCGGTCTTCCGGGCGGCCCCGGCGCCGGGCCGGTGGCGCCCACGGGGCTGGCAGGCCCCGGGCTGGCAGGCCCCGGGCTGGCAGGCGCCGAGGCGCGGCTCGGGTTCGCGGCCATCCCCGAGGTGCCCGGCGTGCTGAGCGCCGCCGACGTGCTCGCCACCGCCGGCTCCATCTGCGAGGTCCAGCAGCCCGACGGGATGATCCCCTGGTTCCCCGGCGGCCACTGCGACCCGTGGAACCACGTGGAGTCGGCCATGGCCCTCACCGTGTGCGGGTTCCTCGCCGAGGCTCGCAGGGCCTACGAGTGGCTCGCCCGGAGCCAGCTCGCCGACGGCAGCTGGTTCAACTACTACTGGCCCACCGCGGTCAAGGACCAGCGCCTCGACACGAACGTGTGCGCGTACGTGGCCGCAGGCCTCTGGCACTACACCCTCGTGACCGGCGACCCAACTCTGGCGGTCGAGCTGTGGCCGATGGTGGAGGGGGCGATCGAGTTCGTGCTCCGCTGGCAGCGACCCGACGGGGCGGTCCGCTGGTCGGTGGACGCCGCCGGCGTCCCGGAGGCCTACGCCCTGCTCACCGGCTCGTCCTCCGTCTACCACTCGCTGCGCTGCGCCCTGGCCCTGGCCGAGACGCTGGGCGAGGAGCGACCGGGCTGGGAGCTCGCGGCTGGGCGGCTCGGCCACGCGGTGGCCCACCACCAGGGGTCTTTTGCCCCGAAGGACGAGTTCGCCATGGACTGGTACTACCCGGTCCTCTGCGGCGCGCTGCAGGGCGCACCGGGGCGCGACCGCCTGGTCCGGCACTGGTCGACCTTCGTGCTGCCCGGCGCCGGCGTCCGCTGCGTGTCGAGCGGCGACTGGGTCACTGCCGCCGAGACGGCCGAGTGCGTGCTCGCGCTCGAGGCCCTGGGCATGCACGCCACGGCCCTCGAGCTGTTCGCGGCCGGCCAGGAGTTGCGGCTCGCCGACGGCTCCTACTGGACCGGGCTCGTCTTCCCCAGCCGGGCGACCTTCCCCGCGGGGGAGCGCACCACCTACACGGCCGCCGCCATGGTGCTGGCCGCCGATGCCCTGGCCGACGCCAGCCCGGCGGCGGGGCTGTTCCGGGGGGAGGGGTTGCCGGCCGTGGTCGACCTCTCGTCGTCTGCCTGCGAGCCCGGCGGGCGGTGCCCGGCGCCGGCTCTCGACTTCAGCGGGGCGGCGCCACCCGCCTGAGCACGCGCAGGCTGCCGCACGCCGCCTCCTCGACCCACTGGCCCGAGGCGAGGGCGTGGGCCCACAGCTCGTAGGGGGGACGGCCGCCGTCTGCCGGATCGGGGAACACGTCGTGGATGGCGAGCAGGCCGTCCACCGCGACGTGGGGTGCCCATCCCCGGTAGTCGGCCCATGCCGGCTCGCTGCCGTGGCCACCGTCGACGAAGCACAGGGCCAGGGGGGTCGACCAGCACGAGGCGACCGTGGGCGAGTCGCCCACGATCCCCACCACCGACGCCTCGAGGCCGGCCCTGGCTATGGCGCGCCGCCAGTGGGGGAGGGTGTCGATGCGGCCGTCGTCGGGGTCGACGAGGTCGGGCTCGTGGTAGGGCCAGCCGGGTTGGTTCTCCTCCGAGCCGCGGTGGTGGTCGACGCTGAAGAGCACGGCGCCGGTGGCCTCGGCTGCCGCCCCGAGGTAGAGGCTGGACTTGCCGCACCAGGCCCCGATCTCGACGAACACCGCCCGGCCCCCGCCGGGGCGCGCGACCGATCCTGCCCGCAGGCCGGCCCGGAGCAGCGCCAGCCCCTCGTCGTCGGGCATGAAGCCGCGGGTGTCGCGGGCGAGGGCCACCACCTCGCCGAGGCGGCCCACGGCAGGTGGGCGCGACCCGGGCGACCCGGGGCGCTCGGGTCGCGGTCCGGGGTCGGGCGTCATGGCGTCACGCGACGAGTGTGTAGACACCGTAGGCCCCGAAGCCTGCGAGCAAGAGCCCGGCGCCCCGCCGCACGATCCCGAGTGGCACGACCTTGACCAGGCCGCGGCCGCCGAAGGACGCGAGGCCGGCCGCGGCCACGAGGCCGAGGGCCCCGCCCGTGAACACCGCCCACGGCTCGTGGTACCGGCCGACGAGGTTGACGAGCAGCAGCTGGGTGAGGTCGCCGAACTCGCCCACGGCGATGACGGCGAACGCGCCGGCGGCCAGGCGCCACGGGCTCGGCAGTCCTCCGGCGGCCAGCCGCTCCTCGCCGCGCGCCTCCTGCTCGCCGCGCGCCTCCTCGGTGGCCTCGGAGACGACCAAGAGGTAGGCGGCGCCGGCCAGGAACAGCACCGTCACGACGAGCTCGACCGTGCGGTGGGGGAGGAGCAGCAGGAGCCGGCCGGCCGTGACCGCCAGCGCGGCGTGGAGGACGAAGGCCGCCGACGCGCCGGCCCACACCGGCCGGGGGCGGCCACGGCTGCCCATCACCAGGGTGGCGATCATCGTCTTGTCCGGCAGCTCGGCCACGAACACGAGCGCCAGCACCGCCGCGACCACTCCGGCGCTCACTGGCCCACCGTCCCCGCGGTGCCAGCCACGGGCCCGGGGGCTCGCTCCGGGCGGATCCCGCTCAGGACGACCCCGCCACCTGGCGGAGGGTGGCGCCGAGCGTCGGGCGCACTCGCTCGCCGAAGGCCACGTTGACCCACAGGCGCTCGAGGGTCTGCTCGACCGTCCGCTGGCCGGTGCGGACCGGATGGGCGTGGAGGAAGTCGGTCACGGCCGTGGCGAGGGCCGAGTCGCCACAGAGCAGCCGTACGCCCGAGAGCATGCGGGCGTGCGTGTTGTCGGGGAAGCGGTCGAGCACCCGGGCCCAGTCCTCGGCGAGCAGGGGCCACGCGGCGGGTCCCCCCACCCGGGTGCCGAGGAGCGTCGCCAGGAGCAGTGGCGCGTTCTGGGTCCGCACCTCGTCGAGGGCCAGGTGGTACGTCCGACGGGCCAGCTCGGCATCGGGGAAGGCGGCGAGCGCCATCAGGTAGCGCATCTCCTCCTGGGGCGTCGACGGGGCACGGTAGCGGGCCAGGACGCGCTCGTAATCGCCGGGCCGCATGCGGGCGCCCACGGCGGCGAGCACGGCGTCTTCGATGTCGGGGTCGACCGGTTCGCCTGCGTCGCCCCCTCCCGGATGCGCGGCGTCGAAGCGCCTGGCGGCCTCTGCGCGGACCTCCTCGTCTTCCCCGAGGGTGCCGAGGGTGCGGAGCAGGAGGGACCGCAGGGTGGGGACGCGCTCGCCCTCGCCATGGCGGCGCTCCCAGCCCAGCTCGGCGGCCCGGGGCCCGAGCAGGGCCCTCGTGGCTGCGGCCAGCGCCGGGCGGTCGCCCTCGCCGACGACCCGGTCGCACAGCTCGAGGGCGCCTGCCACCACGGCGAAGGTGCTCGGCTCCTCGTCGGCACCGAGGCCCCGGGCGAGCTCGAAGAAGTCGTCGAGGCTCGAGTGCCCGGCGAGCACCCCGGCCCAGGTGTCGGCGAACAGGTTGGCCCGCTCGAGGGGCGCCAGCGCGGCGAGCCGGCCGGCCAGCTGGCGGAGGTGCGGGCTCGTGTACCGCACCCGGTAGGCGCCCCAGCCGCCGGCGTTGACCACGATCAGCGCGTCCGGCGCCCCGTCGACGCGGACGGGATCGGGCCCGAGCAGGAGCCTGCGCTCGGCGGCCTCGTCGGACAGGCGGCGCACGAGCACGGGCACCTGCCAGTCGCGCCCGACGGCGCTCGCGGTGCCCGGCCGGGGTGGCCCGTAGGTGAATGGCTGCTGGGACAGCGTCCCTTCGGCGAGCGACACGAGCGGGTGGCCGCCCTGGAGGATCCACGAGTTCATGACCGCCCGCACCGGCTCGCCGCTCGCGGCCTCGAGCGCGTCCCACAGGTCGGCGGTGACCGTGTTGGCGTACGCATGGGCCCGCAGGTACGCCCGCACGCCGTCGCGGAAGGTCTGGGCGCCGAGGTACTGCTCGAGCATCCGCAGGACGCTGCCGCCCTTCTGGTACGTGAGGACGTCGAACATGCCGTCGGCCTCCTCGGGCGACCCCACCGGGTACTCGATGGGCCTGGTGGTGTGCAGGCCGTCGACCGCCAGGGCTGCCTCCCGCTCGAGCCCGAAGCTGACCCAGCGCTGCCAGGCAGGCCGGAAGGCGTCGACGCAGAGCACCTCCATGAAGGTGGCGAAGGCCTCGTTGAGCCAGATCCCCTCCCACCAGCCCATCGTGACGAGGTCGCCGAACCACATGTGGGCGATCTCGTGGGCGACGACGTCGGCCACCCGCTCGAGCTCGGTGCGGGCGGCGGCCTTGGGGTCGACGAGCAGCGCGGTCTCGCGGAAGGTCACGCAGCCGAGGTTCTCCATGGCGCCGAAGGCGAAATCGGGGATGGCGACCAGGTCGAGCTTGTCGGCCGGGTACGGGATGTCGAAGTAGTCGGCGAAGAACCGCAGGGCGTGGGCTGCCACCTCGAGGGCGAAGTCGCACAGGTGCCCCTTGCCGGGGGCGTGCACGATCCGCACCGGCACGCCGTCGACGTCCACGGGCTCGGTCGCCTCGAGGGGGCCGACGACGAAGGCGACGAGGTACGTCGACATCTTCATGGTCGGGGCGAACCGCACGCGGCGCCGCCCGTCGGCGTCGAACGACTCGCTGGCGACCGGCGAGTTCGAGTACGCGGCGAGGGTCGGGTCGACGACCAAGGTGACCTCGAAGACCGCCTTGCGGTCCGGCTCGTCCCAGCACGGGAAGGCACGGCGGGCGTCGGTGCTCTCCATCTGGGTGGTGGCGATGGTCCGGGCCACGCCGTCGACGTCGGTGAAGGTGCTTCGGTAGAAGCCGCGCAGCTTGTCGTTGAGGACGCCCGAGAACCGGCAGCGCAGCGTGGCCGGCCCCGCCGGCACGGGCTCGTCGGTCACGAAGCGAACCCGCTCGGTGGCGCCCTCCAGCTCGACGCGCGCGGTGAGGGGGGGGCGCCCGGCCGGCGCGAGCTCGGCGTCGGTCACCGTCAGCTCGGCGGCGTTGCACACCACCGAGTCGCAGGCCTCGTGGACGGCGAGATCGATCTCGACGGTGCCGGTGAAGGTGGCCGCGGCGAGGTCGGGCTCGAGCGTCAGCCGGTAGGTGAGGGGCTCGACGGTCCTGGGGAGGCGGTACGCCTCGGCGGGCACCGCGGTGGCCTGGACCTGTTCGGGAAGCGGGCTGGGCATCCCCCGCAGGCTACTGCCGGGGCTGCGGCTACCCTCTCGCGTCGTGCCCCCGCCGCCCCCCGCCGCCCGTGCGCCCGGCCACCTCGATGCCGCGGCTCCCGGGGGCGGCCCGGAGGCCCAGCCCCTCGACGTCGTCGGCATCGGCAACGCGCTGGTCGACGTGGTGGCCGTCGCCGGCGACGACGTCCTCGCCGCCGCGGGGCTCGTCAAGGGGTCGATGGAGCTCGTCGACCTGGCGAGGGCACGCGAGATCTACGCCGCCATGGGCCCCGCCGTCGAGGTGTCCGGCGGCTCGGCGGCCAACACGATGGCGGGGGTGGCGGCGCTCGGCGGGCGCGCGGGCTTCGTGGGCAAGGTTGCCGACGACGACGTGGGGGCGGTGTTCACGCACGACATCCGGGCCATCGGGGTGGAGTTCCACCCGGTGGTGGCCCGGCCCGACGGCGGCAACGAGGAGCTCGTCGGCACGGGCCGCAGCCTGGTGCTCGTGACCGGCGACGCGGAGCGCACGATGGCGACGCACCTCGGCACGGCCACCACCCTGTCGGCCGACGAGCTGCCGGTCGACTTCGTGGCCCGCGGGCGCGTCGTGTACCTCGAGGGGTACCTGTGGGACCTGCCGGCGGCCAAGAAGGCCATGCGGCGCGCCATCGCCGAATGCCAGCGCCACGACGGCGCCGTCGCGCTGTCCCTGTCGGACGCCTTCTGCGTCGAGCGCCACCGGCGCGACTTCCTCGAGCTCGTGCGCGACGACCTCGACGTGCTGTTCGGCAACGAGCAGGAGGTGCGGGCGCTCTTCGGCGCCCGCACCCTCGAGGCGGCGCTGCGAGCCGCCGAGGAGACCGGCCTGCTCGTGGCGGTCACCCGCGGGGCCCTCGGCTGCGTGGTCGTGACCCCCCGCGGCCCGGTGGCGGTGCCGGCGGCGCCGGTCGACCACGTCGTCGACGTCACGGGTGCCGGCGACCTGTTCGCAGCGGGCTTCCTCTACGGCCTCACCCACGGCTCGGGGCCCGAGGACTGCGCGCGCCTGGGGGCGCTGTGCGCCTCGGAGGTCATCACCCACCTCGGGGCTCGCCCGCAGGCCGACCTGCGGCACCTGGCCGACGAGGCAGGGCTCCTCGGCCAGGCCCCGTAGGGCACGCCAGCCGGGACACCCTGGGCAGCCCAGGCCACGTCCTCGCCCGGGGGCAGCCCAGGCCACGTCCTCGCCCGGGGGCGGCTCAGGCCACCTCGCCGTCAGGCTCGGGGGGCAGGAAGTGCAGGGGCATGTCGGCCAGGCGGACGAGCACGCTGGCGATCCAGCGGGCGAGGGCGCCCGTCGCCGGGTCGACGGCGGCTGGGTCCTCCATCTGGGCCTCCTCGAAGCGGACGGCTCCCTCGTAGGAGGCCTCGACGGCCCAGTACTCGCCGACGTCACCGTGCTCTTCGCGCACCTGCTCGAGGGTGACCGCGGTCCGAGTGAGCGGCTCGGCCCCGATCGGGGGGCTCTCGGCGGGGAGGGCCTCGAGCACGTTCCCCAAGTCCGGCGCCTCGGCAAGGCGCTCGACGTGCAATGCCACCTCGACCAGGGCCTCGGGCAGCTCCCCGGGCGGCTCGCCGAGGGACCAGCTCCGATAGGCCGTCTGGCTCCAGGTCGGCCAGTCGATCGACACGTCTGCGGCCACCCTGGGGGGCTGCTCCTCGCCGGGGAGGCTGTAGGAGGTCTCCCACGACACGTCGCCGAGGAAGACGTCGACCTGGAACCGTTCCTCGACCGCCTGGCGCTGCAGCAGCACGTTGTCCATCGCTGCGCGGAGCGAGCCGATGAACTGGACGAGGAGGTGGTCGAGCACGGCCGCGCCGACGTTACCTGGGAGAACGGTCCGCTAGCATGCCCCGGTGCCCGTGCCCGGACCACCCGCGCCGAACCCTTGGCTCGACCGTCGGGTCATCGCCTACGCGCACCAGGGCGGTGCCTTCGAGGGGCCGTCCTCGACCCTCTACGCCATCCGCCGGGCACTCGAAGCCGGCGCCACCGCCGTCGAGCTCGACGTGCACGCGACCGCCGACGGGGAGCTGGTGGTCTGCCACGACGCCACGGTCGAGGGCACCACCGAAGGCCACGGGCGCATCGCCGACATGACGCTCGCCGAGGTGCAGGCCCTCGACAACGCCTACTGGTTCGTGCCCGGCTGCGGTGCCGTCCGCGGCCGGCCCGAGGAGGAGTACGCGTTGCGCGGGCGCGCGCCCGATGACCCGGACCTGCGCATCGCCACCGTGCGCGAGGTGCTGGCGGCCTTCCCCGGGGTCGTGTTCAACCTCGACATTAAGCAGACGGCGCCCACCGTGCCCCCCTACGAGCACGCCTTGGCCCGAGTGCTGGCTGAGCTCGAACGGACAGACGACGTGATCGTGGCGTCCTTCCTCGACGGGGCGACCGAAACCTTCCGGCGCCTGGCCCCCGGGGTCGCCACCTCGGCCGGCACCCTGGCCGTGGCCTCCTTCTGGCGCGCCGTGCACCGGGGGGACGAGCTGCCCGCCACCGAGTACCTGGCCCTCCAAGTGCCCGAGCGCCACGGTGACCTCCTGGTGGTCGACGAGGCCTTCGTGGCGGCGGCCCATGACCGGGGGATCGCCGTGCACGTGTGGACCGTGAACGACGCCGAGTCGATGGCCCGCCTGGTGGACCTGGGCGTGGACGGGATCATCTCGGACGTGCCCAGCGTGCTCGTCGGGCTCCTCGACGCACGCGGCGTGGCATGGGCGCCCGGTGGCGACGTGCAGGGGAGGGCGACCGGGTCTGGGAGCGGGGGCACCTGAGCGACCCCGCGTGGATCACCCGCGGCCGCAGTTCGGCTTCTTGCCGTGGTTGGCCTTCTTCTTGGCGCGCAGCTTGCGCTTGACCGTGCGCTTCGACATGGGTGCCAGAGGTTAGCCGAGGCGGGTAGCGTCGGCCACGTGGCAGGGAAGGGACGCGGGCCCGGCAGGCGCTGATGCGCTCGGCGTGGCTGCTCCGTGACGGACGGGTCCTCGCCGCGGCGGAGGTCGCGTGCACGTGGTCCGAGCGTGCCCGGGGGGTGATCGGTCGCCCCGACTTCGACGGCGCCATGGTCCTCGACCGGGTGCGAGCCGTCCACACCGCCTTCTTGCGTTGCCCGCTCGACGTGGCCTTCCTCGACACGGACCGGGTCGTGATCGCCGTAGCCCGCATGGAGCCCTGGCGGGTGTGCCGGCCCCGGCTGCGGGCCCGGTCGGTGGTCGAGGCCCCGGCGGGGGCCTTCGAGCGCTGGGGGCTCCGGGTCGGCGACCGCCTCGAGATCCGCGAGGTCTGGTGACCCCCCGCCGGCAGCCGCGGTGACCGCCGGCACCCCGGGCGGCCGCCTGGTGCTCGTGTCCACCCCCATCGGCAACCTCGGGGACCTCTCCAGCCGGGCGGTCGACGTGCTGGCCCGAGCCGACATCGTGTGCTGCGAGGACACGAGGCGGGTCAGGGCGCTGCTCAGCGCTGCGAAGGTGGCCGCGGGCCGGCGGCTCGTCGCCCTCCACGGGCACAACGAGGCCGCCCGCACGGCCCAGGTCCTCGGGTGGGTCCGCGAGGGGCGCACCGTGGCCCTCGTGAGCGACGCGGGCACACCGGGCATCTCCGACCCCGGGGCGCGCCTCGTGGCCGCGGCCCACGACGCCGGGCTCGCGGTCACCGTGGTGCCCGGGCCGTCGGCCGCCGTGGCGGCGCTGGTGGTGAGTGGCCTGCCGACCGACCGGTTCTGCGTCGAGGGCTTCCTCCCCCGCAAGGGAGCCGACCGGCGCCGGCGCCTCGAGGCCCTGGCAGCCGAGCAGCGCACCGCGGTGCTCTTCGAGTCGGCGGTGCGCCTCGGGGCGACGCTCGCCGAGCTGGCCGTGGCGTGCGGCGCCGGCCGCCCGGTCGCGGTGGCCCGTGAGCTCACCAAGCTCCACGAGGAAGTCTGGCGGGGCAGCCTGGGGGAGGCGGCGGCGCGCTTCGGCGAAGGGCCCGTGCGCGGTGAGGTGGTGATCGTGCTCGGGGGCGCGCCGGCACCGGCAGCGACCGCGGACGACGTGGCCGGCGCCGTCGCGGCACGCCTGGCGGCCGGCGACAGGCCGCGCCAGGCGGCAGACGCGGTGGCCCGATCGCTCGGCGTGCCGCGACGGCGCGCCTACGCGGCGGCGCTCGAGGCGCAGCGCGCCCGCTGACGGCGCGCCGGCTGACGGCGCGCCCAGCGTCGCGTCCACCGGGGCGCGCCAGCGCCGACCGGCGCCCCAGGGCGTCGCCGGTACGCTACCGGCGGTGCCCCGCTTCTACCTGACGACCCCCATCTACTACGTCAACGACGCGCCGCACGTCGGGCACGCCTACGCCACGGTCAACGCCGACGCACTGGCCCGCTGGCACCGGCTGGTCGGCGACGAGGTGTTCTTCCTGACCGGCACCGACGAGCACGGCGCCAAGGTCGCCGAGGCGGCGGCGCGCAACGGCACCACCCCCCAGGAGTGGACGGACCGGACCGCGCAGCGGTTCGTGGAAGCCTGGGCCGAGCTCGACGTGTCCAACGACGACTTCATCCGCACGACCGAGGCGCGCCACGTCCGCACCGTGCAGGCTTTCCTCCAGGCCGTCTACGACAACGGCTACATCGAGCCCGGCACCTACCGCGGGCTGTACTGCGTGTCGTGCGAGGACTACTACAGCGAGGACGCGCTCGTCGGCGGGAACTGCCCCGTGCACGGCCGACCGGTGGTCGAGATGGAAGAGGAGAACTACTTCTTCAAGCTGAGCGCGTTCGAGCAGCGCCTCATCGAGTGGTTCGAGGCCAACCCGACGGCGGTGCAGCCGGCCGCCAAGCGCAACGAGGCCCTCAGCTTCATCAAGGGCGGCCTGCGCGACATCTCGATCACCCGGACCTCGCTCGACTGGGGCGTGCCCGTACCGTGGGATGCGGACCACGTCTTCTACGTGTGGTACGACGCGCTGGTCAACTACCTGACCGCCATCGGTTACGGCAGCGACCCCGAGCGCTGCGCGGCCTGGTGGCCCGCCGTGCACCACCTCATCGGCAAGGAGATCCTGCGCTTCCACTGCGTGTGGTGGCCCGCCATGTGCATGGCCGCCGGCATCGATCCGCCAGCCCACGTGTTCGTGCACGGCTGGCTCCTCGTGGGCGGCGAGAAGCTGTCCAAGACCCTCGTCGGCCGATCGCGCGA
>Ga0209062_1002907_pt1 | contig 21303 bp, 23 predicted proteins | sample Coa_R2_2_FD_187158 | JGI IMG/M metagenome (GOLD analysis project Ga0209062, IMG submission 187158) | Surface soil microbial communities from Centralia Pennsylvania, which are recovering from an underground coalmine fire - Coalmine... | ecosystem: Environmental > Terrestrial > Soil > Unclassified...
ACCGAAAATAACAAAAATGTCATACTCGCTCATTGGCAGTAGTCCGGGCGTGGCTAACCCAAAGGGGTTAGGCGAAGGCTGGCTCTTCTCCGCCAGCCTCGCGTAATCCAGAGGTGCTGAGATGGCGATCCCTGCCACGAGCATCCCCTGCCGGCGGGGCTGGCGCTCTCAAGGTGCCAGGGCGCGGGCGTCCCGTGGCAATGTGGCGCCCGCGCCGCAGCTGCGTGCGGGTGGTTTACTCCCCTTCCGTAGCCTCACTCCCGGCCCTTCGTCATTCTCATCGGCAAAGACGGCGCGCCGGCCGGTTCGAGGGCGTCGCGGATGGCGGCTCAGCCGGGCGCTAAACCTCACTTCATTAATTTGAGTTTCGAGAATAATCACCGGCAGGCGCTAGCGGCGGAATGGATTGCGTCGGCAAACAAATCCGCCAAGCGCGGCAGTCTACCGGCTCGAGCCGGGCAACGGCTAGCGGCAGAAAGCAAGCTGCCCCAAGCGATTTTGACTGAATGCTTTGACTTATGTTTCGAGCTAAGTCTTTGATTTCCTTGGTGAGCGCGGCGGGAATCGAACCCGCGACCCCCTGATTAAAAGTAAGCGCTATCAGCGCGACAGGCCACGACATAGGCATGTGCGGACCTGACATTCTCAATTGAATTTCAAACGTATTCATGATACCTTGCTGACATGAGACGACACAAGTTGTCTCCAAAACGTCGTCTCGCGGGGTCCGCTCGGGGTCCGCGGACCCTTTGCGGACCCGGAGGAAGGCCATGAAGCTCACGCTCAATCGCATCGAGGCCTTGCAGTGCCCGCCCGGCAAGCGCGATGTGCTTGTATTTGATGATGAACAGCGCGGGCTTGGTGTCCGGGTCACAGCATCGGGCGGCAAGACCTATCTGGCGCAATACACCTGGCATGGTCAGAAGCGCCGTATTCCGCTTGGCCCGTGCAGTGGTCTCTCTCTGGCCAAGGCCCGTGACGCCGTGCGGGCGATCATGGGCGATGTTGCGCGAGGCATAGACCCGGCTTCGGAGCGCAAGAGAGCGGCAGCCGAGGCTCGCCAAAAGGCTGCTGAGGAAGCCTATACGCTCGAGAAGCTGCTTGCCGATTGGCAGGGCCTGCATCTTGCGAACAAGCGCCCGAGCTACGCAGCCGAGGCCGTGCGGGCAATCCGCAATGTGTTCCCAAAGCATCTCGCAAAGCCAGCCGCCGATCTCGACCGGGCCTCGGTTGTGAGAACGCTCGACGGCATGGCCCGCAAGGGCAGCGCGTCAATGTCGGCGGCAACTCGCCGGTATGGCCGCGCCGTTTACTCCTGGGCTGTCAAGCGCGGCACTCTCGCCGCCAATCCCTTTGCCGCTTTGCCTGTTGCGCCGGTTGTGAAACGTGACCGGGTTCTCAGCGACGAGGAGTCGAAGGCGATCTGGCGCGCGACCGAGGGGCTGGGGCCTTTCAACGGCATCGTGCGGATGCTCATCCTGACCGGCCAGCGCCGTGAGGAAGTCGCGGGCATGGCTTGGAGCGAAATCTCAAACGACGTTTCAGACTGGACGATCCCGGCAAGCAGGGCCAAGAACGGTGCGGCCCATATCGTGCCATTATCTGAGCCCGCTCAAGACCTGCTGCGGAGCACCCCGCGGCTTGGCGAGCTGGTCTTTCCGGGCCTTCGCGGCAGGTTCAATGGCTTCTCGAAGGCCAAGGTAGCCCTCGACACCAAGTCCGGCGTGACTGGCTGGCGTCTGCATGATCTGCGGCGCACCGTTGCGACGGGCTTGCAGCGGCTTGGCGTGCGTCTCGAAGTGACAGAGCAGGTCTTAAACCACATCTCGGGCAGCCGGGCGGGCATTGTCGGCGTCTACCAGCGGCATAATTTCGCCGCGGAGAAGCGCGCGGCTTTGGAGGCTTGGGGCAAGTATGTGCTGGCGATTGTGGAGGGACGCGACGCCAAGGACAATGTGTCCATTTATCAAAATCGGCTTGAGGATGCCGCGCTAGCAAGCGCAACGGAACCTCGCGGATAGGCTGGCCCCTGACAAGTCCGTCGTCGTCACTACCGGACTTCCGCAAGTGCCCCTTTCTGGTGACACCTGGGCGGACTGACGGCACGATGCAAGGCGAAGATGAACAGCTCGCGGAGCAGATAACCCTTCCTTTAATCGATCTGAAGCTCAAAGCGCGGCTTCGGCGGGCCAGCGAAGGACGACTGGCGAACGTCGCAGCGCGTCTTAGCTTATTTCTCAGAAGCGAGGCAAATAAGTTACCGGCCGCTGAAACCAAAGCACGCGCCAAATTGATTGAGACAGCACAGCGTCTCAGCAACGCCGCCACAGAGTTCATCACGATTGCGCGCGGAGCGCCTATAAACGTTCTCGACGCAGCTTATGATCTTATGGCTACGACGGCCGAAGCTGCCAGTAGGATCGAGCGTAAACAGCTTCCGCCCGCAATTGAGAAGGCTGCCAAGAAGAAAATTGCATCCGCAAACGGCAAGAGGAGCGGAGACAAGCGAAGGAAAAAGGCGGCAGCTACATGGGAGCCGCATGCGGAAGAACTCGCCCTGCAAGCCCGCTGCAATAACCCAGGAGCCTCACAAGAGGCCATCGCTGACGAGATTATATCGGGGTGGAAGCTGACTTCTTGTGAGCCGCCTGGCCACCGAACTTCAGTGCGATTTGTTTCCGCTCTGATAAAAGTCGGGAAACTTCCGCCACGAACTAGTTCGTGACTGACATGAGCTGGCTCATGTGATAGACGCAGCCGCACGAATCGCTATCTTGTCGCAATGTAACGCGATGGAGAATTGCAGCGTGCATCTCTTGTCGCGTTCTTATCGACAAGAGGTTTTCGATGCAAGTTTTGACTCTCAACGAGGCCGCAAAGCGTGCGAGCCTCACCCGCCGCTCTATCGAGAGGTTGCTAGCGGGTGGTGAGGGCCCTGCCATTGTGGTCCTCGGCAAGCGCCGGAAAGGTATTCTCGACACCGACCTTGATGCTTGGCTGCGTTCTCGCCGTCGTCCTGCGCCCGGTGAAGGCGCCAAGCCCTCCAATCAAGAAGAGGTCGTTTAAAGATGACCTTCCAAAGCGAAACCCGGCGCGCTGGCGGTGCGGCCGGGCTTCTGAATAGGTCATGCTTGGCGGCTGACGGTTCAGAGAATACCAAGCAAGGTGCGTTTTTTTGTGCGATTTGTACCAAGTTATTTGCAGGATATGTGCGCTTCCTCACCTTAAGCGGTGAGCAATTGCTCATGGCGGCGATCCTCATTGTGGAGGGTCGCCAATGAAGCGAATCGATTTCGATCAAATCAACCGTGCGGCTCTCGCGAACTTTACCACCTTGCTGGCGCGCGTTCTGCCGAATGGAAAGCAGGTTCACCGCGAGTGGGTTGCTCTCAACCCGCGACGTGCAGACCGGCGCCTTGGGAGCTTTAAGATCAATCGCTACAACGGCCGCTGGGCAGATTTTGCGACGGGAGACAAGGGCGGCGACCCGATCTCGCTTGTGGCCTACGTAGAGGACATTTCCCAGGCGGAAGCTGCCCGGCGGCTTGCCCGAATGCTCGGCATCGATTCCGAGGTGCGCCTATGAACGCGCTTCTGCAATCCGACAAGTTCGCGCCGTTAATCGCTGGGAAACTTGCTGCCGCAGCAAATAAAACCGCGCCGGGCGATGATTCCGAATGCATCGTGCCGGTGCCGGACGGTGCGCCTCCATTGCCTGAAAGCCATCGGGATTTGGGCAAGCCCGCGGTGATGTGGACATATCGCGATCCCGACGGCAACGTCATATTCCACATTGCGCGGTTCGGGACCCCTGATGGCAAACAAATCCGACCCTTGTCTCTCTGGCGTACATCCAATGGGCGGCTAGATTGGCGGTGGAAAGGAGTTCCCGAGCCGAGGCCTTTGTATGGTCTAGATAAGCTTGTAACTTCTCCCGATGCACCAGTTGTCGTTTGCGAGAGCGAAAAAGCGGCCGATGCCGCAGCGAGCATCTTTCCAAATAGCGTTTGTGTCACCTCGCCTGGCGGATCGCAAGCTGCCGAGAAAGCAGATTGGGCCCTGCTTGCTGACCGTAGGGTTATTATCTGGCCGGATGCCGATGAACCCGGTTTGAAATACGCCAATGCGGTTGCGGCCATCCTCCACGGGCAGTCTTGTGATGTCTTAGTGATCGAGGCCATGGCTCTTGCGGGCACGGCGCCCGACGGTTCCCAGCGCGAGCCTGAACTGGGCTGGGATGCCGCGGACGCAATCGGCGAATGGGATCCGAATGCGTTGAGGAAGGCGGCCGTTAACCTCGCCAAGCCATATGAGCCTGGCCCGCAATTCGTCTCATGGGGCGATTTCTCGGTGACCGCAAAGGGCCTTCACCTGAACAAGAAGGCCAGGGGCGAGGACGCGGAACCCGAGAAGGTGTGGATCGCTGCACCTTTCGAGGTCCTAGGCGTTTGCCGTGATCCCTATGGTAACTCATGGGGCAAGTGGCTGCGTTGGCGCGATGCCGATGGGCGAGTCCATACCCGCCATATTAGCGATGCGGCCTTGCAGGGCGATCCATCCGCGCTTTGCGCTGGTCTTGCCGATGAGGGCTTAAGCATCAACCGAACCCAGCAACGGGTTCTGCTCACTTATCTAGGTGGATGCAGCGTCAAGAGCCGGATGACACTGGTTCGCCACACCGGCTGGCACCATATCGGTGGCATTGAAGTCTTCGTCCTACCGAACGAGACAATCGGGCCGCGCGGTGCCGAGCGCGTCATTTTGGATAGTTCGGCAACCGGGCCTTATGATGCGCGTGGCTCGCTTAAAGATTGGCAAGGTGGCGTTGGCACGTTGGCGAGCGGCCATACCTTGCCAGTGCTGGCTATATCGGCTGCTTTGGCTGGTCCGCTTCTTCATCTTGCTGGGCAAGAGGGTGGTGGCCTTCACGTCTTTGGCGGCTCATCGCGGGGCAAGACCACGCTCTTGCAGATAGCCGCCTCCGTCTGGGGACGCGGCGCGACGCCGGGCTATGTGCGGGCATGGCGCGCAACCGCCAATGGTCTTGAAGGCGCCGCGGCCTCAGCTGCGGACACTCTGCTCGTGCTCGATGAACTCGGCGTTATCGATGCCCGTGATGCGCAATCGGCGATCTATGGGCTTGCCAATGGCGCCGGTAAGGCTCGGGCGACTCGCGATGGATCCCTACGTGAACCAAAGAGCTGGCGGATCTTGACCCTATCGAGCGGCGAACTCCCGGTTGAGGCGAAACTTACGGAAGATCGCGGCAAGAGGGCGCGCGCCGGGCAATTAGTGCGGCTGCTCGATCTTCCCGCCGACAGGGGAATGGGCTTTGGCGTATTCGACCACGCTGGGCCGGACCGCGATGCTGGCAAGCTTGCCAAGGCATTCAAGTATGCCGCGATTTCTGCCTATGGCACGGCCGGGCCGGAATTCGTACGCCGAGTCATCAACGAGAACATTGACGAGGTCGCGAACATCATCCGCGATATGATCCGCGGCTTTATCGAAACGAATATCCCGGCTGGGGCCGATGGCCAGATTGACCGAGCAGCACAACGGCTTGGGCTCATTGCTGCGGCGGGGAACTTGCGACCGCTTTAAACGTCACGCCCTGGCAGGAAGGCGAAGCAACGGCGGCTGCGGCATGGGCTCTTGAGCAATGGATTGAGCATCGCGGCGGAACGGAACCCGCCGAAGTCCGGCAAGCGATTGAGCAGGTGCGGCTCTTTATCGAACAGCATGGTGAGGCGCGGTTTGAGCCGTTGGACGATGCAGATGCGCGGCCGGTCAATAACCGGGCAGGTTGGCGCAAGGGGAGCGGGCCGGGCTCTGAGTGGATGATCCCCCCGCAAGTCTGGAAAGCGGAAATCTGCGCTGGGCTTGATCCTACTATGGTTGCGCGAGTGCTTGCCGAGCGCGGGATGTTGCGGCGGCAGGATGGGCGAAACCTTCAATGCAACGTCAAAATCGACGGAGCATCGAAGCGTGCCTATGTGCTGCTCTCACAAATCTTGGCCGGGGGTGACAATGCGCCCTGAAGTTGTTGCCAGACTGCAAAGCATAATCCGCGGCGGCTTTAACGACATGCACGCCGTAACCGTCGTACCGGTCGTAACCGGTAATCAAGGTTACGACGTGAACTCATTGACGTTACAGCGGTTACGACAGTTACGACATGAAAACACCAAGGAGGAAAATACTGCAAAGGCTGTCGTAACCGATGCCGTAGCCCCTCTAGCCGAACCAGACCCTGTGGCGCTTGAAGAACGCAAAGCCACGGCGATGGGCGCCGTTCCGGAGCGCTATCTCGATGCTTGGGCAAGGCTTCAATTGCAGTGCCCGGCGGGTATCGATGAGGTCCTCTGGCAGCGAGCCGTCGATGACGCTGGGCTCTTTTTGGATCAGTGGGGAAGAACGGCGGCCCGGTACGGCTGGACGCCCGGCGAGCTGTTTAATGTTCCCGCCGCTGGCAAGCAGGGCGGATTAATTTGGTTTTTAGGGGGTGAGCGCTTGCGGCTTTTGACCGAGCGCCGGGTTTTCACTTTGCTGGGAAGGGTCTTTGAAAGATGACCGCGCATGCTCTCTTAGGCGGCGTGCTTTATTGCGAGCCGGAGCGGCGCACGGCCAAGAGCGGCAAGCCCTTGGTGATAGCAACCATCCGCATCAAGCATGCGATGCCTTTTGAGTCGGGCTGATGAAGGAGAAGGCACGCTGGAACTTCGCTCTTTGTGCTGAGCTCTTTTTTTCTTCGCTCGCAGCAAAACTAGCGCTGGAGGCTCGATGCCAATTCCTGCTTATTCCCAAGATAGGCAAGCGGCGGGTACGCGCAGCGATACATGCTTATACGCCTGCCTTCAGGATCGAGCTCGCGACGGCGTTGACGGCCGCTCACTGCCAGCAGCTTTACCACGAGATGGGTGGAGACCTCCAGGATACATCGACTTCTGACCAACGGAAGGAGCAACCCATGCGACCGCTGCCAAACGCCAGACAGGAAGCCTTCGCTCATCTCGTGGCGGCCGGTCATTCCGCGACGGCCGCCTATGCACGCGCCTATGGCCGGGATCGCGACGTTACAAGCCGGGTGAACGGAAATCGGCTGCTAACAAAGACTAACATCCGGGATAGGATTGCTCAAATCCGCCATGAAGCAGCTCTCGCCTCCTTTCCCATGCTGCGGCAGGTCATAAAACAAGCCGAGTGGAGGGCAGTTGAGCGCATCAGGCGCGGCTCTTTCAAGCAGGCCTTCGAGGCCGCCGGGCGTTTTGCGGAGATGGTCATCGGGTTGTTGGGTTAACGGCCTTTCAAACAATTTCTGGCGATTTGACTCTGAGGCAAGCTCACCTGTCTGCAACACAAGGGTAAATCTGCCCAGAAACTAATCTTAGCAGTCCCCGAGGGGTGCAAACTGCAGGGGAAGGTGGGGCGCTTTTGGGCTTGGCCAAATCACTTTTACCATTTGACCTGGAACTCCTTTTAGGGGCTCCGCGCGAGATTTAATTCGAATGCCGAACCACATTTTCGGATTTTGGGGAAAATCCAGAATTTCGGATCTGGGAAAGCTGGAACGCCATCCGCTGGCGTTCCACATGCTGGACGTCGCTGCGTGCGCAGAGCAAATCCTTGCGGCACGGCCCAGACAGCTTCAGCAGATTGCCTCGCGTTCCGGCATCGATTGCCGGGGCTTAGCGGCGACGGTCATACGCCTGGCGGCGCTGCACGATATTGGAAAGTGCGCTCGAGGGTTTCAGGCAAAAGTCCCAGCACTTTGGCCCGACGCGTTCGGGCCGTGCTCCGAAGCGCTTGACGTTCCGCCCGTGCGCCACGACGAGGCCGGGCTTTGGCTGCTTACCGGAGAACGGAATCCACTGCGAAAGCTAGCGTGCGAGCTGCTGCCGGGTCTGGGTGCCAGCGCGCGCAAAAAAATTCTTCAGGCCGTATGCGGGCACCACGGCGAACCGGTGAACACTGGGCACATCGGCGAGAGAGACCCGCGGATCGGCAGCAAGGCCGCGGAGAACGCGCTCGATTTATGCCGCGCGCTTCTTTCGGTTTTGCCTGCAGGCGCGCCGCCGAAGATTCCCGAATCCGCTATTGCGCCCTTGTCGTTTGCACTCGCTGGTCTGACGATCCTCGCTGATTGGCTCGGCTCTAACACGCGTTGGTTCCGCTTTCAGGAACCATCTGGGCGTCACGAAACCGTCGAGGCAGAACTCGCGGAATATTGGGCGTCCGCTCGCCGTCAGGCAAAGCTTGCCATGATGCAAGCAGGGCTCTCGCCTGCGGAAAGCGCGCCGTTCGCCGGCTTGAAAAATCTCTTTCCGCTGCCGGACATATCGCAATTGACGCCGCTTCAGGCGCGCGCGGAATCGCTCAGTCTACCCGCGAAGGCCCCAAAGCTCATCCTCTTCGAGGACATGACGGGCGCGGGCAAGACGGAAGCCGCCGTAACGCTGGCGCACCGCCTCATCGCAAATGGCGAGTCACATGGCGTCTATATCGCCCTGCCCACCATGGCGACCGCCAACGCGATGTTCGAGCGACTCGCCAAGTCTTACCGGAACATGTTTTGCCCGGAGGCAAGCCCGTCGATTATGCTCGTTCACGGAAAACGAAGGCTCGTCGAGGGGTTTGCGACCCTCCCCTGCGAAATCGCGGTCGGCGAAGGCGTGAAAGAGAGTTATTCCGAAGAGGATCCTTCGCAGATTTCGGCCTCCGCATTTTGCGCCGATTGGATCGCGCGGTCGAATAAGCAAGCATTTCTGGCGCAGGTCGGCGCAGGCACGATCGACCAGGCACTGCTCTCGGTTCTCCCGGCCCGGCATCAAGCGCTGCGGCTGTGGGGTCTTGCCGATAAGGTTTTGATCATCGATGAAGCGCATGCCTATGACGCCTATATGGGCAGAGAGATCGAAACGCTCTTACGGTTCCACGCCGAATTCGGCGGTTCGGCGATCGTTCTTTCAGCGACTCTTCCGCGCGCGAAGAGAGCCGCACTGATCAACGCATTCCAGCAGGGGCTCGGCGGCGCACAGGCATCATTCAAATCGAAAACCTCCGCCTATCCGCTTGTGACGATTGCTTTCGTGGGCGGAGTTGAAGAAATCCCAAGTGCTCTGCGCGATGGGCTCTCACGCCAGGTGCGCGTAGTTCGAGCGGGAAGCGTGGAGGAAGCTCATGCCGCCGTTCTTAATGCCGCGCGTGGGGGCGCTGCGGTTGCCTTGATCCGGAACACGGTCGATGAAGCCCTCGTAAGCCACGAAGCGCTTGCGCGCGAGTTCAATGGGGAAAAGCTTCTCTTTCATGCGCGCTTCGCTATGTGCGACCGGCTTACGATTGAGGATGCAGTTCTCGAAAAGTTTGGAAAACGCAGTCAGCGGCGTGCCGGAATACTTGTGGCGACCCAGGTCATCGAGCAGTCACTCGATCTCGATTTCGATTTCATCGTCACCGATCTTGCGCCCATCGATCTTCTCATTCAGCGCGCGGGCCGGCTGTGGCGCCACATGGACGTTCGCCCTGCGCCAACGCGCCCGCGGGCCGAACCTGAAATGATGGTGATCTCCGCCGAGCCCGCAGATGATGCCGGGCCAGGCTGGCTCGACGCGGTTCTGCCCAAAACCAAAATCGTCTATGGCGAGGACGCCGCGCTGCTCTGGCGCTCCGCGAAAGTCTTGTTCGATGCGGGCCAAATCGTCAGCAAGACGCGGGGCGAGAACGAGGGGGATTCGCCGGGCGAGATCCGGTCGCTGATCGAAGCGGTTTATGGCGAGGAAAAGTTCGCTATTCCAGATGCGCTGAAGACGGCGGAAAACCGGGCAAGGGGGAAAGAGAGCGCCGATCGCTCGCAGGCGCGTTATAATGTCCTCGAATTCAACGAGGGCTATGATCTTTGTGGCGGCCGATGGGAGTCGGATGCGCGCATCCCGACTCGCCTCGGCGATGAGACCACCACATTGCGCCTCGCGGTCACCGCGGGCGGCCGCTTGCACCCCTGGGCCGCGCGCGATGCCGAATTGAAAAATGCAAGGCGCGGCTGGGCGCTCTCGGAAGTCTCTGTACGAAAGAGCCGCTGCGCGGGCGTTCCCAAGCCTTTAGCCGGCATCGGCGCGTTGCTTGCCGAGGCGCAGCGGCATTGGACCGTGTCGGAGCGCGAGATTCCAGTGCTGATCCTCTCGCCGGACAGAGAAAATCCGGAAGTCTGGCGCGGCACGGTTGTGGACGGCAGGGGGCGGGAGACCTGCGTCACCTATTCAAATCGCTGCGGGTTGACATTCTAGATTATTTTTCATGAGATTGGCTAAGCGGCTAAGCTTAGTACGTTTGTTACTTGTTCGGAAAACCATGACGCAAGCAATTTCAGGAGCCTTCAACCTGCTCACCTCGCCCTGGCTTCCCGTCCGCCGCGCGAAGAGGACCCAAATCGAGTGGATCTCGCCCGCGCAGGTGGCAGAGCCGCAAGACGGACCGCCCGCCGCCTTCGCTTGGCCGCGCCCCGATTTCGATCTCGCCGCGCATGAATTCATGATCGGCCTGCTCGCTGTGACCTTCCCGCCGCAGAGCGCGGAGGATTGGAAGCAGCGGTTCCTCAGTCCTCCTTCTTGCCAAGAGCTGGCGGCGGCATTCGCGCCTTACAAAGACGCCTTCTTTCTCGATGGCGATGGGCCGCGCTTCTTGCAAGATCATGATGAATTGAAACCGGACCCATCGCCGGTCGAAGCGCTCTTGATCGATGCGCCTGGTGCCAACACGATTAAGCTGAACAAAGACCTTCTCGTCAAACGTGGTGGTGTGAGAATCCTGTCGCGCGCGGCTGCCGCGATGGCGCTCTACACGCTGCAGCAATTCGCGCCTTCCGGCGGCGCTGGCCACCGTACCTCGCTGCGCGGCGGCGGACCGCTCGTCACCCTCGCCATTACAGGCGCAGGGGAGGATGCCTCCGCTCCGGCGCTTTGGCAAAGGATCTGGCTCAATGTTCTTAAAGGGGCGCCGCCGGACGCGAATGAAAGGGCGCGAGTCTTCCCCTGGCTCGCGACGACGAAAACTTCGGCGAAAAAGGAAAGCGTGAGCGCCGAGGATGCGCACCCCTTGCAAGCTTTTTTCGGAATGCCGCGCCGCATCCGCCTCAGCTTCGAAAGGAATGATACGAGAAAGCCTTGCGATTTGACGGGCTTAGTCGACGATTTGGTTGTGACGGGGTTCATCAGCGAGCCCTGGGGCGTCAATTACGGGGTTTGGCGCCATCCTCTCACGCCCTATTACAAAGCCAAGACCGACACATTGCCGGTCCACGCGCCCGAGGGCCGCATCGGCTACCGTCAGTGGCTGGGGATTGTTTACGCGGATGAGACTGGGGGCCGCTCCCCTGCGACGATTATGAAGGATGCGCGCGACCGGCTAAGCGATTTGGCCGACGATTTTCCAGAATTCGGCGAGCGCCCGCTGGTCCTTGCCGGCGGATTCGCAATGGATAATATGAAGGCGCTCGCCTTCGCCGAAGCGGAAATGCCGCTGCATCTTGTCAGGGAGGAATCGCTCGCATCCGCTTTTTCCAGATTTGCCTCCATTTTGGTCAACTCCGCCAAAATCGTCGGTTCCCTGCTCGCCGCCTCGATGCGGATCGCATTGTTTAGCGAAAAGGGCCAAGCCGGTTCGGATTCCACAATCCTCGATGTGCCGCGCGAGCGGCTGTGGGAGGAAACAGAAGACAAGTTTCATCGCCTGCTCGATGAAGCGGTGCGCGTGCTCGCAGGCGAGGACGAGGATCCTGACAAGCCGCTGAGAGAAGAGTGGCGCAAGACCCTGGAGCAAACGGCGCTACGCATTTTTGACGATGCCGCGCCAACCGATGCCTTCGGTGAGATCGACCCGGCGCAAGTTGTCAGCGCGCGCAAGCTGCTGGCGCTGGGGCTCAAGGGATACGGAAAATATGGCCAATCGCTTTTCAAAGAGCTCATCCTCACCTCGCTCGAGGAAGCGAAAAAGCGCGGCAAAACGTCACGGAAGAGCAAAGAGGAGACCACGGCATGACGCGTGACGAGGAAAGAAAGCTTGCCGATGCCGCGCGGTTCTGGTGGCAACAGCTCCGGCCTGATCTCTCACGAAATCACAAAGGCGATCCGGGCGCGCTCGCGAGACTGCGGCGCGGCGGCCTGCAAGAAGCGGCGCTCGAACCTGCAACCGCCGATCTTTATCGCCGCATCAAGCCTTTTCTCCGCGATGCGCAGCTCGATGCCTTCGAGACCGCAGCCCTCATCGCAGCGGTTCTTGCCCATGTGCGTGACCACGATCCCCGCCAGTCAGTTGCCCGCGCAGCCGGCGCACAAGGACACAATGACGCGCGCGTGAGCCCATTGCGCTTTCGCAAGATCCTCGCCACCCGCGGCAAGCCCGATTGTCTCATCGCCTTCCGCCGTCTCATTGCGCTGCTTAGTCAGACGGCGAACGCCGGAGACCTCGCCGCCTCTCTCGCCGAATGGAACCAGGACGGCGCGGGCGACAGGAGAAGGACCCGCTGGGCCTTCGACTATTACGACGCAGGCGCGCTAGCGCCACGCGAATCGCAAGACGCGGCCTGATTAATTCTCCCGCAGACACTCCGAAGGAAACATCTGCATGTCCCGTTTCATTCAACTGCATGGATTGAAGTGCTATCCCCCGTCGAACCTCAACCGCGACGACACGGGACGTCCCAAGACCGCATTCATGGGCGGCGCCGAGCGGCTCCGCATTTCTTCTCAGGCGCTCAAACGTGCCATTCGCACGAGCGAAATTTTCAAAGCCGCGCTTGAGGGCCGCCTTGGCGAGCGGACGCAACGTTTCGGAGAAGAGATCGAAAAGCATCTTCTATCGAAAGGGGCCGCGCCTGAAAAAGCGAATTCAATCGCCCGCGAAATCGCACAAGTTTTCGGAAAGGTCGAAGCCGTAGGCGAAAAGGGCGCGAAAGAGAAACAAAAGGAAGAGCTTCCCTCGCCGCGCACGGCGCAACTCGCCTTCATCGGTCCGAAGGAGCGCGCTGAGGCCCTTGCGCTCGCCGAACGCAAGCTCCAAGGCGAAACAATCGAGGTGGCGCCCGAGCTCATCCTGAAGCGCGCAGACACCGCGGCTGACATTGCCATGTTCGGCAGAATGCTCGCCGACAACCCTGACTTCAACCGCGAAGCCGCCGTGCAGGTGGCGCACGCCATCACAACCCACAAAGTCGCGGTCGAGGACGATTTCTACACGGCCGTCGACGATCTGAAGACAGCCGCCGAAGACGCTGGCGCGGGCTTCATGGGCGAACTCGGCTTCGGTTCCGGCGTCTTTTATCTTTACGTCTGCGTCGATCGAGAGCTTCTCGTCAAGAATCTCGGCGGCGACGAGGCGCTGGCGAAAGCCAGCCTTTCCGCCTTCACCGAGGCTCTCGCCAAAGTGTCTCCCACGGGCAAGCAGGCGAGCTTCGCAAGCCGCGCCTACGCCTCTTACCTCCTGGCGGAGAAAGGCTCGCAGCAGCCGCGAACGCTTGCCTGCGCCTTTACGCGCCCCGTGCGCGGCGATGACCTCGTCGCCGAGTCCATCAAGGTCTTGGAGGCAACGCGCGATGCCATGGACAAGGCCTATGGCGCCTGCGCCGATGCGCGGGAAACAATGAATGTTCCCGCCGAAACCGGGTCGCTTGCCGCGATTCAAGCTTTCGTAACGCAATGGTGAGGCGATGCGCTATCTTGCCTTTACATTGGCTGCGCCGCTCGCCTCTTTCGGTTCGATTGCCGTCGGAGAACGGCGCCCGGGGTGGGACCGGCCCGCGAAATCCGCCGTGCTCGGCATCATCGCTGGGGCTCTCGGTCTAACCCGCGAGGAGACCGAGGCGCACCGCGCGCTTGCTGACGATTATTTCTACGCTGTGCGTGTCGAAGATTTCGGTATGCGCGCGCCGCGCCGGCTCCTCACCGACTATCATACGGCGCAAACGGCACCCTCGACGCGCGGCCGCCGCTTCGCAACTCGGCGGGAAGAATTGTTAGCCGAAAAGCTCGAAACGATCCTCACCCGGCGCGAATACCGGACTGATTGCTGTTTCACCGCCCTGCTCTGGACGCAATCGGCGGCGCCCCGCTATCCGGTCGACGCCATTGCCGCAGCCCTGCGGACCCCTGCCTTCACGCCTTATCTCGGGCGCAAATCCTGTCCGCTGACGCTACCTATGGCGCCGCGTCTCGTCGAGGCGGAAGACCCGCTCGAAGCCTTTCAAACCATTGACTCCGGGGAGCCCGACGAAAGGAAAGAATTTAGAAAGAGTCGCGGCATCGCCGCAAAGCCTATTCGTGTCGCGCTCGACGCCGCAGCGCGTCCCAGCGCCACCGGCGTGGACATGCGGATCGAAAAACGGCGTGACTCCCTCATCCACCGGGGGCGCTGGCAATTTGGGCTGCGGGAGGAGGTGATCATTCCGCTTCCGGGAGGCACCGGTGGCTGACGCCCTGTTTCTCTCCCGCTTGCAATTGCGCCGCGATGCGCCCCCCGCCGCGCTCGCGCCGGTCCTTGCGCCCGATGATGACAATGCGCGCATCGATCTCGGCCATCGCCTGCTCTGGTGGGTGTTTTCGGACGGTCCCAGCCGGCGCCGGGACTTCCTTTGGCGGGAGGAGGATCGCGGCCGTTATCTTGCGCTGTCGCGGCGGCCGCCACAGGACTGCCATGGGCTCTTCGAGATCGAGACAAACTCCTTCGATCCGGCGCTGAGCGAGGGGGATCATCTGCGATTCGCGCTGCGCGCAAACGCGGTGGCGACGAGAAAAGACGAGTCTGGAAAGGCGCGCCGGCGAGATCTCGTTCTCGAAGGGCTGCGGCAATTTCCGAAAGCCGAATTTGCCCTCCACCGCGACCGGATCGCGACAGAGGTTGGCGCGTCATGGCTGCGGGCCCAGGGCGAGAAGCTCGGGTTCGACCTTCAGTCCTGTGCAGCCATTGCCTATCGCAAGGTCAAATTGCAGCGCGCAATCGTGCTCGGCCAGCTCGATCTTAAAGGCACCCTTAAGGTCCGGAGTCCAGAGCTGTTCTTGCAATCTCTCGCCCACGGCTTCGGCAAGGCGAAGGGGTTTGGCTGCGGGCTTATGCTGATAAGGAGGGCCTATTGAGCGGCTCCAGCCCGGCCATTCCGGGCCTGCCCCCGCCAAGGCCCATTCCCCTCAAGGAGCGCTCCTCCATCATGTTCATCGAGAAGGGGCAGCTCGATGTGCTCGATGGCGCCTTCGTAGTCGTGGACAAGAATGGCGTGCGTACGCACATCCCGGTCGGAGGGCTCGCATGCCTGATGCTCGAGCCGGGCGCGCGCATCAGCCATGCCGCCGTTGCGCTTGCCGCGCGCGCGGGAACGCTCGTCGTCTGGGTCGGCGAGGCGGGCGTCAGGCTTTATGCCGCGGGCCAGCCCGGCGGCGCGCGATCGGACCGCCTGCTGTTTCAGGCGCGCCTCGCGCTCGATGAAAGCGCGCGGCTCAAAGTCGTGCGGAAGATGTATGCCCTGCGCTTTGGCGAAGAGGCCCCGGAACGGCGCTCGATCGAGCAATTGCGCGGCATAGAGGGCGCGCGTGTGAAACGGCTTTATGAGCTTCATGCGCGCGAGAACGGGGTCAATTGGCGCAGACGGGATTATGACCCAGACAATTGGAGCGGATCGGATACCCCGAACCGGTGTCTCAGCGCCGGCACCGCCTGCCTTTATGGATTGGCCGAGGCGGCTATCCTCGCCGCGGGCTATGCGCCCGCCATCGGCTTTATTCACACCGGCAAGCCGCAAAGCTTCGTCTATGATGTGGCCGACGTCTACAAGTTCGAGACCGTCGTTCCTATTGCTTTTCAAATCGCCGGCCGCGCGGCGAAGGGCCGCCTCGCGGGCGATCCCGTCGGGGAAACGCGCCGTGCCTGCCGCGATGCTTTTCGCAAGATCAATCTCCTCGAGCGGCTCATTCCGGGCATCGAGGAGATGCTGTCGTCGGGCGGTCTGCCCATGCCGGAGCCGCCTCCCGAAGCGCTGGAACCAGCCTTCTCCGATCCTGGAAGCGTGGGCGATGTTGGTCATCGTGGTTGAGAACGCACCCCCTCGGCTGCGTGGCCGGCTCGCGGTCTGGCTGCTCGAGATCCGCGCGGGCGTCTACGTCGGCGTTTATTCGCGCAAAGTGCGGGAAATGATCTGGGAGCAGGTCGTGGGCTCGATCGGTGAGGGTAACGCCGTGATCGCCTGGTCCGCGCCGAACGACGCGGGATTCGAGTTCGACACTTGCGGCGTAAACAGGCGGGTTCCGGTCGATTTCGATGGATTTCGGCTCGTGGCGTTCCGTCCTGCGGAGGCGCGCGCCGAGAGGACCAGCACACCCCAGCGCTCGGGATCGCAGAATCCGGGCGCCGGGCCAACTTAGAGTCTTCGTGAGTTTTTGAGAAAAAGAACACACGGAGAGCTTCGGTAGCGTTGTTTGACATCGTGAATAGCTAATGAGATCAATGCGTTTGCAGCAAGAGCGTTCCCCGCACACGCGGGGATGAACCGGCGCATCTCGACTTCTGGCGGAGGTGTTTTGAGCGTTCCCCGCACACGCGGGGATGAACCGTTCGCGAACGGCTGCCGAGATAGGCAGCCGCAGCGTTCCCCGCACACGCGGGGATGAACCGTGGGATGAGGTTATATTCAGCGGACTTTTGTCGCGTTCCCCGCACACGCGGGGATGAACCGGTCGACCTGACGCAGGTGCAGAGGCGAGGCCCGCGTTCCCCGCACACGCGGGGATGAACCGGAGGCCGGGCGATTCGTCCTGGACTACAATCGGCGTTCCCCGCACACGCGGGGATGAACCGTCAATAGCGAATCTCTATAAACACGATAGCAAGCGTTCCCCGCACACGCGGGGATGAACCGGCCGATCGTGTGCTGCGTGCGCACCAGGGCGCGCGTTCCCCGCACACGCGGGGATGAACCGGACGAGGCCGCCCGGCCAAAGGATCGGCCAAGGCGTTCCCCGCACACGCGGGGATGAACCGCGGTGAGCGGCTGAAAATCCCTGGGCTGTTCGGCGTTCCCCGCACACGCGGGGATGAACCGCCGGGATGGAGCCTCCGGCCCGTCAGGACCATGCGTTCCCCGCACACGCGGGGATGAACCGCTCTCCGAGGCGGCGCAGGCGATGTTTGCGACGCGTTCCCCGCACACGCGGGGATGAACCGCCAGGCGCCGAGCGGACCAGAGCCTGGCGCGCGCGTTCCCCGCACACGCGGGGATGAACCGGCCGCTCGGGATGGCTGCGGTTGCGCATGTGAGCGTTCCCCGCACACGCGGGGATGAACCGTATACGATAGTCGATTCCAATGGCGATGTCGTGCGTTCCCCGCACACGCGGGGATGAACCGTGCGCAGAGAGCGCCACTCAATCCCTCAACGGGCGTTCCCCGCACACGCGGGGATGAACCGGAGCGCCTGCTGTATCCCAGCACCAGGATTGAGCGTTCCCCGCACACGCGGGGATGAACCGAGGAGCGGGCGCGAGTGAGGGAGTCGCCCTTCGCGTTCCCCGCACACGCGGGGATGAACCGCGCTATTACGAGCTCATCGCGGTGGCGGCGCTGCGTTCCCCGCACACGCGGGGATGAACCGCAGGCCAGGCTGGTGCGTCTCATGTGGGATCAGCGTTCCCCGCACACGCGGGGATGAACCGCCGAGGCCAACGAACTCGAGGACACATTCAGGGCGTTCCCCGCACACGCGGGGATGAACCGTAATCATCCCCCTTGAAGGGCGGGATGTTCGCGCGTTCCCCGCACACGCGGGGATGAACCGTTCTAGCAGCAGTCGCAGGAGTCTTTAATGATGCGTTCCCCGCACACGCGGGGATGAACCGCGGCAGACAGGGCTCAGTGTTCGCGATCCGAAGCGTTCCCCGCACACGCGGGGATGAACCGTGATCTTTTACCAGCGTGCGGCTGCTATCGCCGCGTTCCCCGCACACGCGGGGATGAACCGCCCTGAGGGTGATTGCGGCGGAGAGCCGTGAGGCGTTCCCCGCACACGCGGGGATGAACCGTCCTTTGGTGTGGACTGTTTTCCATTGTGGGGGCGTTCCCCGCACACGCGGGGATGAACCGCGTAATCGAGTCGTATCTCAACGAAGTCCTCGAAATTCATGGGGGCGCGCCATGAGCGCCTCAGCCGATGGCCTGCCCTCCCGCCGGACTCGGGTAGCCGCTCTTGCCGCCGCGCCTATCGCAGCTGCACCCATGGTGGCGGTTGCCGCCGCAGCCGAGCCGGATCGTCGCGCCGTCGAGACCGAGTTCGCGAAAAAGTTAGCGGAACGCCTGATTGCGGCTGGCCTCCGGCTGGCGAGGAAATAGCTGCTTTCGAGGCCGAAGCCGCCGCTCCGCTGGTGAAGTTTGATGAGGCAAGATGCGTCCGGGATGCGAAGCGTGAAGCTTCAGGCCTAGCGGCCGCTGATATTAAGTTCAACGAAGCCGCCGATATGCGATGCGATGCGGCCGATACGGTCCTAAAAGGAGAGTCTCGCACCCCAGAAGGTGCTCGCGCGCTGCTGTTATTTGCAGCCGAGTACGTGGCCAATATGGCGGCACTGACGATGCACGAGAGCTTCTCCGGGTCTTAGTCAACGCGGCACGGGTGATCCATGACCCGAAGGCCGCCATCTCCGGGCAGCTGGATTCAGTCCTGAGCGGCCGCCGCATGGCCGGGTCCATTAGAGATTGGGATGAATGCCCACTCGCTCTCCGGCCCGCGCCCGTTTAGCGGCGCAGTTAGCAGGACGCGTATAAAAAATCGCCCTCCTAAAGGCCTTAAATGTCCCGGCGCCGGGAACTAACCGCCTAGGGGGCTCTGCCTTCTATTTCGTGTCCGGGCTGTGGGCCTTCGGCCCCTTGGCCTACCGCTACTTCAGACGCCCGGAGCCTCTAGGTCTCCTAAATTAACCGGCGCTGGTGAAATTTTATTCCTGCGCCGTGCTGATATTAATAATTCAATGACGGAGTGTTGGGTTGGCCCGAAAATCCTTGCGGCCTGGTGCAGTGGCGCAGCGCCTGCTTAAAGGTCCATCATGCCCCGGATCTGGTTCTCATTTCCGCGAATCTTCGGCGACCGGGCGGGAATATCCTTTGCTCTCGGTGAGCTCACCAAGAAGCCCTCGCATAAGCGCGGGGGCCGATCGTTACGGCGAGATGGCCTCTATCTCCTGCCGAAGCCGGTCGCAATCGGCAACGTGCATGGCCAGCAAAGATTAGAGTGTGGCAAGCACGTTCCTAGCTTGCGCAGAATTCTGCCCGCCGAGCTCCAATTCCGCGACGCGCTTACGTAGTCTAGCAAGCCGGTGCTCGCCGGTGAAAAAGGTTTTCTTCAGCCTTGGCCAACCGCAATTCTAATGTCACCCGGTCCATTTCCCTTGACCTGTGAGAGTGTAGGTCAGCATGGCCCCTGATCCATGAGGACCCGCCTCAAATCAGGGGCCTACTCGGGCGCCTTTTCTAGATAGGCGCTTGGCGGGCGACTGTCCCCGAGCGGCCACATTGGGCGGGAGTTCCAAAAGTCAAGCGGCGGGGCGGGCAGCTTCGGCTCCCGCCGCTGTGGCGAGCCCTTCAAGAGCCGTAGGTCTTTAGTTATTCGCCCGCCGCAGCACTTCGGCCGCATCAAACGCATCTTTAGCGCCGGGCTCGCCGGCATGGAACATAACGACTGTCACACCGATGTCGGACGTAGGCCGATAGATCGGGGTCGAGAATCCCGACACATTAGCGTTGACATATGCGCTGTTGCCATTGGCGGTTCCGGAAGCGCTCCCGGCCGCCGACGAATAGACGCCAGATAGCTGCGAGCCCTGCGCCACATTGGCTTGCTCCAAGCGGAAATGCGTGTAACCGTTTTGGAGGGTTAATTCAGCGGCTCTGTGCAATGTCTGCGGCGCGGCTTGCCCGGCAAAGAGCAGCCCCGAGGCGTGCGTATCAAGCCGAACGACGTTCGGAGCGAGCGGCATTTCCTGAGTGCGGATGCAGCCCGGGATAAAAAGGATGCCAATCAAAACGAGAGGGCGAAATAGACCGGTAAGCTGTGACATTGGAAGCTGCCTCGGGCCAGACCATTGCAGCTTGGTCTAGCATGACCGCGGCCGCTAAATTCGGGCGCGATCAAATTCGCCATAACTGTGGTTGTCGCGCCACAACTTCCGAACGCTGCCATTTGGCTGCAGATTGCAGTGCAAGCGATCGGGCGCCCGCGGTATCCAATTGAAATGTCGGAGCATCGCACTAGCCGCAAGGGAACTTGGGCCGTGGCCTCTCTCCCTGGAAGGGGGCGCGTGGCAGGCAGCACCCGCGGACGTCGACGGACCGGCTTTGGCCTACGCGGTCGCTCCAATTGGCTCCAATATCGAAGCGTCATCGTTCTCGGGCTTGTTCACCCGAGTCGAGATCGGCCAAATCTGCAATGGGGCACCCGCGAACGGCCGCGTTAACTCGCGCGGATCAGGCTCGTCCCTCAGCCAGCGGCGTAATCCCCCGGCGCGAGGATCAGCGGCATGCGGTCGTGGATCTGAGCCACCAATACGTTGGCTTTCGTGGTGGTTACGGCGAATGTGCGAATCCAATCGCCCAATGACGGCTCCTTCCAGTTCTCCCAAAGCCACCGATCCCGAACGGCTTGCTGTCCTTCATAGCGATCGCGTAAGGCTGTTTTGCATTCTGGCCCCTAATCGCCTTCGACTCGAAAAAGCCGTCCACCGGGACAATGCAGAGCCACCAGCGCCGGTAGGCATCCCGGAACATAGGCAGAGCGTGCGCCGTCTCGCATTTGGCGTTGATCGGCTTGCGGCCGCCCTTTGGATCTTGGCACCAATGGGGGATAAGGCCCCACCGCAATGGATCGAGCGATACCTCGCCCGTCTCGTGATTGCGCCGGATCACAAGCAGCTCCTGGCCAGGGGCCCCATTCCAGCGCGACGGAAAATTGTGCGCGGCTATCGCGCAGGCTCATGCCGTCGACGATGGCATAGCCTGCTGGTTCGCTGCTCTGGATGATTCTGCCGCACATGATCCTTATCTGGCGATCGCTCGAAAACCAAAGTCCGGCAGCGCGCGACGCGCGAAATTGCTTCTGGCGGGTCCGCTACAGGTCCGCTATTTCGGGCTCGATTTTGGCCGCCTTAGATAAGCTCTTGATTTCCTTGGTGAGCGCGGCGGGAATCGAACCCGCGACCCCCTGATTAAAAGTCAGATGCTCTACCGGCTGAGCTACGCGCTCTTCAACCCAAGGGCCTCGATCAAGTAGCCCCGACGAGCTGA
>Ga0209062_1002910_pt1 | contig 21290 bp, 17 predicted proteins | sample Coa_R2_2_FD_187158 | JGI IMG/M metagenome (GOLD analysis project Ga0209062, IMG submission 187158) | Surface soil microbial communities from Centralia Pennsylvania, which are recovering from an underground coalmine fire - Coalmine... | ecosystem: Environmental > Terrestrial > Soil > Unclassified...
AAGCTAAGACAAATTGGTTAAGGCGTCCTGTGCGTTGGTAATAAGTAGCAAGACGTTGCAAAAGCCAACGTCCTACAGTCATCATAAAACCAATGTAAATCAGGGAATAAAGAATAGTGGGGATAGCCTTGCTAATGCTACCTGTATGCGCTACTGCGATCGCCACAGCAAGGATACACCAAGCTGTTACATCATCCACTGCTGCACAAGTTAAAGCTAATGTTCCTAACCGCGTTCCTTGCAAGTTGTTCTCAGTGATAATTCGTGCCAATACAGGAAAGGCCGTAATCGACATTGCTGCGCCTAAAAACAAGGCAAAGGCAGTAAAAGACACACTAGCATTGGAAACCAATGGATAAAGCAGTAACGCCAGCAGCGTTCCTAAAGAAAACGGCACCAAAATACTAACGTGTGATGTCAAAACTGCGATTTCTATGTTGCCACGCAGGTACTTAGGATTGAGTTCAAGCCCAATGAGAAACATGAAAAATATTAACCCTACCTGAGACAGCACATTTAAAAAAGGGAGGGTTTCTGGTGGAAACAAGCTAGCTGCTAATCCAGGAGCGACCAAACCAAAAAGAGAGGGTCCTAGCATAATCCCAGCTACAATCTCACCAATTACTAGTGGTTGCTTAATTTGCCGAAAGGCAAGCCCCACTAGCCGTGACAGTCCGATAACAATCAGTACCTCAATTAAAACGAGAACAACTGTTTGCATAGGTTCCTCACTAGTGACTATCCGGTGTCCCTATGATAATTCGTTAAATCACTCGACAATGTCAACATATATTGGACAAATTCAAGCTTATTTACGTTTGGTATAAATTTTAATTGTTATTACAATATAATTATAGATTTTCAAATTAAGTCTTATTCAGCTTTCATTTGTATACAAAAATCACTGCTGCAATGAGTTATACACATTGTCAAGCGTAAATCATACATTTCATATTTTTATACTTGAGCAACTTGTCGAGAGTCAAAATATCCTGATGACTGGGGGTAACATTAAACATTAATGGATTATCTATAGTTGAATAAAAATAGGGGCAACTAAGAATCACTGCTTTTTCTACTATGCTCATTTATTACCAAAGCATTGATGGCGAGTTTGCCAATGCTTCATTTTCCAAAAAACCGTAATCATTGCCTAGATGAAGGTCACCATGAAACGCCTAAATTCTGCACAGCAGGCCCAGCACGTCTCAAAATTGGAAAGACAACAAACTTCCGTTTTAGAGCCAGAGGTGATAACTATTACTCCTACAGAGTCAAGCAATGATATATTTCAATCTACGACAACTATGAAATGGATGCTACCGAAATTAGTATTAGGAGTGTTTTTAGGCGCGGGAGCGATCGCTTCTGGAATTTATGGTTATCGGTGGTGGCAGTACAACCAGCAATATAGTCAAAAGTATCAGACAACAGATAACGCTTACGTCAGTGCAGATATTCAGTCCATCACTTCGCGTATACCGGGAATAGTTACCGAAGTTGCAGTTCATGAAAACCAAGAGGTTTTTCCAAGGATGACATTAGTGAGGCTAGACCCAAGCAGCTATCAATTGTCTCTAGCACAGGCAAAAGCATCTTTAGAATTAGCTAAGCAACAAGCAGCATTGGCACAAAAAAAGCTTGATAGTTCAGCGATAAACTCTCCAGAGCCAGAATCAGTTGCGGCAAACAAGAATAGTACCCAAATCAATAGGGCTGCAATCAACAGGGATAAAATGCTACAGGCACAAACTACAAACCAGCAAAAGGATGTCAATCAGTTGCAGTACAAAACAGCACTGGCTGCGATCGCCCAAAAGCTGACAGATCTGGAAAAAGCTGAACTCCAGTTATCTTACACAAACATCACTGCCCTGACGGTTGGAAAAGTGAGTAGCAAAAATGTTCAAGTAGGGCAGCTTGTTCAACCAGGGCAAACTCTTGTCACAATAGTACAACCACATCCTTGGATTACTGCCAACTTTAAGGAAACTCAGGTAGGAAAAATACAACCAGGGCAAAAGGTAGATATTAAAATCGCAGCTTTCCCAAGTCAGCATTTTCAAGGCAAGGTAGATAGTTTGTCCCCCACTTCCGTTGGTAGAATTGACCTGCAACAACAAGATCACGCCAAGGACAATTCCACAAACAGTCATGATGTGCAACAAATTCCCGTCAAGATTGTCTTTGACCATAGGAGTATTCAGGGTTATGAATCTCGAATTACTCCTGGAATGTCAGCAACAGCAGTTGTCGAGACGCAGTGATTATTCAGTTATCAGTGAACAGTAAACAGTTATCAGATATTGTTGTAAGAGACTTGAACTTTGTGATGAAACTGATAACTGATATCACAACCACTGACCACCTCGGAAACGCCAACGAGGGAATATAATCCTCATTATGCTTTGTGAGGCAATAAATACTGTCAGCCAAACTGCACTGTAATGTAAAAGCAAGACTTGTACTGACAGTTCTTCTTTGGGCAAAGGTATTGGTAAGAAACCAAAGAGTTTAACACCACCATAGATAAATACTAATTCCCAAACACCTGCAAAAAACTGATAAACTGCTGGCCAATCTCTATCCCAACGATACTTTTGCAGTTGGTCATAAATAACATCCCAGCCTAATCCAAAAATGGCAACGTAGGCAACTATCCAAAAGTAAACTGGGCCAGGACGAAAAGCAATCCAACCTGTTGCAAAGGGTATGGATACTAAAACACCTAGAGTAAAAACTAGTAATAGTCGAGTTTGCCAGCGACCAAATAGAGTTGGAGTCATAGGGAGTAGGGAATAGGGGACAAGGGGGACAAGGGAGACAAGGGGGACAAGGGAGACAAGGGGAATATTCTATACTATGCCCGATGCCCGATGCCCGATAACCTATGCCCTGTAAGCTTACAATGGCAATGTAACCACACAGGTTGTGCCAACTCCGATTTCACTAGTGATTGTGATCCTACCTTTGTGCAGGTCTACACACTTTTTGACTACAATTAATCCTAATCCTGTACCAGGAATACTGCGGACATTTTTTCCACGATGAAACGGTTCAAACAACTGTTTTTGATCTGCCAGAGGAATTCCAATCCCCCGATCCTGAACTTGGAGAATGACGACATCCGATTTAAATTCTAGAGAAAGCTGAACAATTCCCCCTTCTGGAGAGTATTTGATAGCATTTAACAGCAAATTAGACAGGATTGAGCGTAACAACCTTTCATCCACACAAGCCAAAACAGGTTTTCCCTGGCAAACAAAGGTAAGGTTATGCTTGTGTGTTGTCGTCAGTCGCATTTCTTCTATAAAAGAATTGCAAAATGCTTCTAAATCCAACGGTTTGGGTAAAAATTCTAGTTTTCCGGTTTCAGCACGATTGATCGTTAAAATATCATCCAGCATCTGAACCATATTTTTTACAGACATCTGAATCCGCTGCAAATTCCTCAGCCGCTTAGAAGAATTGTCCCACTCATCCTGGCAGTTCTCCAGCAATTGTGCAGCTGCTAAAGCAGTGCTTAGAGGAGTACGAAACTCATGGGATGCCATGGAGAAAAAGCGTGTTTTGAGAGCACTTAGCTCTCTTTCTCGCTCCAGTGCCAAACGAATTTCATCTAACCGCTTGCGTTCTGTAATATCGCGGCAGTTAACCATGATTCTGGTGTCTGCGGTAGTATCTAAAAATTTCTGGCTAATGGCTTCTAGTATACGCCACGAGCCATCTTTGTGGCGGCAACGAAACTCTATGGGAGCCGTAACTCCTGAGTTTTGGATGGCATGGGTAAAGCTATAGTAAGTATTGGTAGAATCATCAGGGTGTATGTAATCTAATAAATTTTTACCGATTAGCTCTGCTGCAGGATAACCTAAAACCTTTTCTACGGAAGGACTTTCGTAGCGAATGGTACCATCTATATCAAGAATTTTAACGATATCTAATGCATTTTCAATCAATGAGCGAAAGCGTTCTTCGCTTTGGCGTAGTGCCTGCTCGGCTTGCTTGCGCTCAGTAATATCACGTTGTATTGATATCCAGTAAGTATAACAACCATTTTTATCGGCTACAGGTACGATGCTGAATTCATTCCAAAATTCAGAGCCATCTTTGCGATAGTTGATCACTTCAACGGTTACAGCTTCCCTACTGACAATAGCAGATCGGACTTTATCCAGTTCAGCCCGACTCGTCTTTGCTCCTTGAAGGATACGAGGTGTTTTACCCAAAACTTCTTCTAAACTATAACCAGTGATACGGGTAAATGCTTCATTCACATAAACAATATGCGGACCAGGATTGGTAATTGGTTCTGCTTCAGTAATTACTACGGAATCATTTGTGTTAACTACTACAGATTGCAGTAGTCTTACCTGTTCCTCCTGGTGTTTTTGTTCGGTTATGTCAGCAATCACTGCTACCATACCGTTGATATTATTGTCACTATCATGCAATGGAGCGGCAGAAAAGATAATATCTATAAAGGAGCCCTCTTTTTTTTGGCATTGCAATTCCAATCTGGTATAGGTTGTTCCTTGCAATATACTCTCTCGCAAGGTTTTGTATTCTTCTGATTGGTCATCTAAAAAAATTGGGTTAGGGCGGTCAATCACCTCTGCCTGTGTCCAGCCGAACATCCTTTCAGCAGCCGGATTCCAGATTTTGACATTGCCTGCTAGATCAAGTGTAAAGATAGCACGAGGAGAAGCAAAGATTAGGGCCTGCAGTGCTGCTGCAGTACGCTGACGTTCAGCAATCTCTGCGCGTAGAGAGGCATTAGCTTTGGCTAACTCTTCAGTACGCTGTTGAACGCGTAGCTCTAATGAGGTGTTGAGTTCTTGTAGCTGCTTGTAAAGTTCTGACTGTTGAATAGCAATAGCTACTTGGGTTGCAAGTTGCTTCATTAACTCAACTTCCCACGACTCCCATGTTCGAGAACGACCACACTGATGGGCAATCAATAATCCCCACAAATGAGGAATAGAAGAAGATGTTTGGCTATCTTTTTGCTTATCTACTTCCCGATTCTTTTGTAAAATTGGTACTACCAACTTTGCCTTAACGCCGAACTGTTTAACGAAGGCTGCTAAACATGGCTCTACATCTTCCTGATCAACATCGGTAATTGTGCGAGTTTTCCCTAAAGAATATGCCTGATGATACTCTCCAGGAAACACTTCTTCTGAAAAAGTTTCTCCTAAAATTCTTGTATATTTTGGTAGGACTGTCTCAGTAATTGCACTTCCTGTCCCATCTTCCCAGAGACGATAAATTATCACCCTATCTGCCTGAAGAAACTGCTGAACTTCGGTGACAGTGGTTGCAAGAACTTCCTCTAAGTCTAGAGATTCACGGATATGTTGAGCAATTTGGTTTACTAGTCGCTCCCGCTCAGTTTGTTGCCTCAGCAGTACTTCTGCCCGTCTTCGTTTAGTGACTTCCTGATTGAGAAAGTAGTAAACTGTACCCAACGTAATAATGGCAAAGCTAACTCCAATGGGGGCAAGACTGAGAATGCTGAAATTGGGCATGATAAGCATAGGTTTGCCTACAACATTTCCCCTCAACAACGTTTGTCAAATTTAGTGTACAAACCGCCATACTTAAACCAGTATTGCTTTAATTGATGGCAGGGTGTATGCACACTAGCTTTGACGCGATAAAGAAGAACTTGACGATGGTCACCCATCCAAATTTTGTCAACTGGCTCAACGGAAATTAATGTTCCACCCAGAGCAGCTATACAATCAGCAAATCTCTCAACGCAAGAATAATCTATAGTTTCAAATATAAAAAAGTTGCCTGAACAGATTAAATGACGGCTTCGTATCCAACATTGGAGCTTTTTCTGTGCTTTTGGTGGCAACATTTTCTGCTACAAATCATTTGAATCTGGTGCAATATTTTAAGTTCAACGAAAATTTGTGTAGGCTACTTAGCCATGATGTTAAGCACTGCAATCTATTTATGCAGGTGATCGCAACTGCTTGGCTGTCAGGGTTCTAGGTTTTGCTTCGTCGCTCATTTCTGATCTAGATACACACAGATTTTGAGATAAAGGGAAGTTGCTAAACAAAGGAATCGGCATATCAAAACTGTAGATTAAAAAATATTCAACGATTAATTTTTCTTATTAAGGAGGTTTTTGTAAATTACTTCATGAGATCGGGGAACTAGGGAACAGAGAATGGAGAACAGGAGTTGTTTATAAATGATTTAGCATTGCTATAGAATAGAGAATTGCATAGCAAAAGTAAGGAAATGAGTCAGGAAATTGTAAAGAAATCGGAAAGAATTGGAGAAACTTAGAAATTGTTACTTTTTGCAATATTTTTTTAAGCAGAGTTCACAGCTTGCTTTAAACATGCTTTTATAATTTAAAAACGATGCTATGCGAATTCTCTTGGTTGAAGATGATGTAGGTCTTGCCGAAACCTTGGCAGAAGCCCTTGCAGATCAGCGTTATATTGTTGATGTGGTAACAGATGGCGAAACAGGTTGGAATCAAGCCAAAATTCTGGATTATGATGTGCTACTGCTGGATGTGATGTTGCCAGAACTCGATGGAGTGAGTCTATGCCATCGGTTGCGATCGCACGGCTACAGTATGCCTGTCTTGATGCTCACTGCCCGTGATACAGTTTGCGATAAAATCACTGGACTTGATGCGGGGGCAGATGACTATGTTGTCAAACCAGTAGATCTGCAAGAACTATTTGCCCGAATTAGAGCCTTACTTCGTCGCGGAAATGTTTCATCAACGCCGATTCTGGAATGGGGTGATTTAAGCCTCAACCCCAGCACCTATGAAGTGAGTTACAGGCAAAAAATGATACACTTAACGCCAAAAGAGTATGGTCTTTTAGAGTTGCTGCTGCGGAATGGTCGTCGTGTCCTCAGCCGCAGCGTGATTATTGAACATGTGTGGTCTCTAGAGTCTCCCCCGGAAGAACAAGCTGTGAAGGTTCATATTAGAAGTTTGCGTCAAAAGCTCAAAGCCGCTGGTGCTTGTGAAGATTTGATTGAAACAGTTCACGGCATGGGCTACCGTCTTAAGCAACTGAGTTAATGAGGAGTTAACAGACATCAGCTGCTAACTAACTAATGACGAGCAGAAATTGTAGGGAGCCATAGCATCCCAGTGGATGACTTCTTCCAACAAGGTTTGATATCCGAGTGTATTCGGGTGAAGTCCGTCGTTACTTAAGCGTTTAGCTCTCCAATTTTCACTGCACTCTATCCATTTCTGGAAAATATCGAGATAGGGAATTCCTCGTTTGACACAGGCAAGTTTGGTTGCCTCTTTATAGCGATACTGATCGCCATGATTGTAGTAAAAACAATCTAGAAATGGCATCTTGGTTTCATCAACAGGCACCATACCGACAAAGAGTACAGGACATAGTTGCTGTGCTTGATCGAGTAATGAAGCGATTTGACATTCAAAAACGTCAAATTCGGTGTAATTTCGACCATTTAGATGACCTAACCGTGCTGAATCATTCACCCCTACTGAGAGAATAATTAAGTCGGGAACCTGGTTGCGTAATTCACCCCGATGACGAAATTCAACTTCTAGTCTTTGCGCTACTTGCTGAGTGCGATCGCCCCGTACACCCAGACTATATAAGGTATGACCTGGACTCGTCGGTAACATCCACCATCGTCGCAGTTGTTCGACCCATCCTCCTTTTTCTGGATCGCCGAATCCATAAACCAAGCTATCCCCGAGAGCAACAATTTTCATGGGTTGACAGTGATTGGATACAACTGACGACTGCATTGCAGAAGGTTTAACAAAGAGCTGCATTTTCAAAGGTCAAATTTTATCTTTTTCAAAGATTCTATACATTTTTACATGATTAAAGATGATATTTAATTACTTTTTTGAGCAAAAGCTTGTTACTCACTTGATTAAGTGTATTTTGCTACCTTAATTTGGTCAAGTCAAAATTTCAATTTTAATTGAAATTTTGCTACACAATTTGGATATTCATTTTAAGGTGATTGATTTAACACCCACTTCCACCATTGCTGAACAGAACTTAGGGCATTTAAGCGATTGATCCCAGGCGCACGAACAGAAGCAAGAGAATCCATAGCTTGCAAGGCAGAGTACTGCAGACCGAGAAAGCTGTCAACAGGTGCATAGGAACCACCATGAGTGATTGCTCCAGCTGCATACATTTGACCTTTGCCATTACGCATTTCTACTAGCTCAAAATTGTTTGCTACTGATAACCTTCCTAAGTGATTCAATGATAAGTTGTAATGAGCGACCAAATCACTGAGCAAGGGACTGGTCTCTACTTTGGCATTTAGCCCAGTAGCATCAATAATAAAATCAGCGTCTAAGGTCATCTGCCCAAAGTCTTTTTGTTGTATGTGTGTAATGGTGCGGTTTTGAGAATCGCGTTCTACTTTTCGCACCTCACCAAACTCAACTCTATACCAGCCTTCTCGTAACCCTTCTCCAAGAATACGCTGCCAGTCATGACGATCAGCTGTAGTTGTACCACCCCAATCTGATAGTAGGCTTTTGCGCTCATCAAGACTGGCCGTTTCTAGGATTTCCCGCAATTGACCACCCCAGCAGGCTTTGGGCCAGTTAAACGGTTGAAGTTCATAATTATTTATGACTTTACGTTGTGCTTTCTGGAATTTATTACCTTGAAGCTTGCGCGATCGCATCAAATGCAAAATGATGATATTTTTATTTCGTTGTCGTGCTTCATAAAGACGTTGCACAATCCGAGAAGCCACAATTCCACGCCCTCGGATTAACACCTTACCACCTTGTTTCTCTAACTGCTCATAGACATGATCGTGAGCTTCATACGCATTCACCACAGACTTCATGTCCTGATATTTTTGTCTATACGCCTGTAAATCTGGGAGAAACTCGATTGCTGGATAGCCAGTTGCCAAATGTAAATAATCAGCAACTAGAAAAGCATAATTTCCTTGTCCACGGGAATATGCCAAGCAATATCTGCCATCGTCAGTTTTGCGTATCCCCCGCACTCGTCCATAGCGATAAATTTGTTCCCAACCAATGCGCTTTGCTTCTCGATCTATGGAATCAAAAACATTACCTGCACGTGGAGTATAAGTTTCAGCAAATGTCGGTTCAGCAAAGACTTGCCACAGGTATGTCAAAGCAGTGTTCAGCCGCCCTTTAGTGAAGTCATGCCAAGCTTCCCGTAAAGCATAACTAGGCCAAGCCCAAATATTATCAGGACAAGAGTCTGAATTGGAGCGTAGTCTTTCATGTAGAGGAATTTGTGAATTGAGGCAGAGGCGCTTATATCGGGCATAAGGCTCCTTGTCCAATCCTAACGCGACAATTTTTTCTGGACGAACACCCCATATTCTCAACAAATCTGCCCAGATAAAGCTACCAAGCCCTGCACCAATAGTGGCATAATTGCACTCATCCACCCTGTAGCCTGTGGCATGTAATGCCTGCACAGAAACTTTTAACTCTCGGAACACTGGTGGAGGAAAATTCCTACTCACTGATATTATTTGTTGGGGTGGAGGTAAGGTCGGGTCTGGTAAATTTGTATCAGGATTAAACTGGATATTGGAATTGGTACTGTGAGCAGGTGCACCAGCCGTAAAAGTAAGAGTAATTAAATAGGGTCCAAGCTGGAAAGTATCACCATTGGCTAAAACAGCACGACTCTGACGCTCACCATTCACAAAGGTGCCGTTGGCGCTATTTTGGTCAATAATAATCAACTGGTTTTGCTCCCAGTCAATAAGAGCATGATAACGAGAAACCTCATTACTATTGAGCAACATACGAACAACAGGCTGTCCTCTCATTTCTACAGGCATTCGGGCAAATTCTCTCCCAAAAGCTATAGGCACACTCAACCTTGGTTGTCGCCGTTCACCAGTTGCAGGATCTTCCCAAGTTAATTGAATTTGATTATTAGTCATCTGATGAATGATTAGTAGATATCTTATATAACAATCTGTGTATGAGTTGTAAAAATGAAAAGTCTCAGAATCCCGGTTTCTTCAAGAAACCGGGATTCTCATTTTTCTATAATTCCTAACTCCTAATTCTTAACTAATTGTCTGGTGCAACCACAACACTTGCTGCAGCAGCCAGAGAAGTCCCACACCAAGGACAACCAACTTGCAGATATTCAGGAGAGGAAACCTTATGACATTTTGGACACTCTAAACCATAAACACCTTGTTGTATGGGAGGTGTTGCAGGATTTTGATAAAATCCGACTTGAAAATGTGGCTGTTGCTGAGCAATTGGTGTAGCTATTTGGGGATTTATGAGTGGTGATGGTGGTGACAAAATAGTTGCTGGAATACTACTCCCTGAAATAGCACTCACTTTAAGTTCCTGTTGTCCTAAATATATAGTGCTACCTTCGCTCAAAGGGAGTTCACCCTGAACCAGTTGTCTTCCATCTACAACAGGAGGGTTTTGCTCTCGTAAGTTCCTCACAACAAAGCGTTGCTGCTGTGAGTGAAAATAGATTTCGACGTGCAGGCCTGACACGGTAGGGTTACTTAAAACAATGTCACACCGAAGTGGGTCACGACCGATACGGACAGTACCAGAATTTTTACTGAACTGTTGATCATAAATTTGCTGAGTCTTTTCTTGGCCTGCATCGTGCCACTTTAAAGTTAGTGCGTTCATCGTTTTAACCCTGCAACTCTTCTTTAGCTACTTCAACATTTTCCTGTGCGATTCCTAACACGACTCAGCAGGCGTAAGCAACTATTTATCAAAAACTGAAAACAAATTTATACTGTAGAACATAAAAAATTTACATTCTTATTTGGAAGACGCTAGCTTATCAGCAATACGTGTAGTTTCTGGTAGGCGATATTTTGGGGTACAGCGTAATACATAGTCAATAGCTGTAGGCAAACTGACTTTATGGCCACTGGAAACATAGACTGGTTTAACACCTATGCGCGTCCTTAAAACAGCTCCAATGGTTTCATTTTTATGTATAAGTGGTTGCCAACTACCTCGTACATCCGCCAAGTCTTTATGCTTACCTATTAGCAATGATTTTGCTACACCAATTGTTGGTATATCTATCAACAATCCTAGATGACAAGCTATCCCTAATCTACGAGGATGTGCGATTCCTTGACCATCACATAATATCAGGTCGGGTATGATTGTTATCTTTTCTAGTGCGTCCAGTATTGCTGGTATTTCACGAAATGAGAGGAATCCAGGGATATAGGGAAATGTTGTCGGACGTCTTGCTAAGCTCGTTTCCTGTAACTGCAGATCTGGAAAGCTCAGCACTGCCACAGCCGCACGGCTAATTGTGCCATTCGCTTCAAAACCCATATCTACACCAGCAACATACTGTACGGGTTCTTTGAGTTGATCTTGGGTAATGACTTCTGCTTGTAACTTTTCTTGGATAGCTATGGCGTCCTCAACAGTGAGAGGCCAAGCATGACGTTGATGAATTTTCATAAATTTTAGAGCTTCAATTGAAAAGTCTTAGTTTTACCCAAGGGTTTATTTATAGATAATCTATTGTTTTTGATAAATACTTATGTGATGATTTTTTACAGATCAAAAATACAGTATAATCATTAGCTTACTGTAGGTTTTAAAATTCGTGTGAGGAGTAATAATGAAAGTACATCTGCTAGCTTGTGCTAGTGGCGTGAGTCTGCTATGCTTGCTAACTGGCTTGTCACCCTTAAAAGCATCTGCCTCTTCAACATCAGACTCTAAATCTACCCCCTCCATATCCCAAACTTCATCTAACCAAAGAGACAACACTCTCGGCGAAAACAATGTCTCTGAGTCCTCTGATCAAACATCTGACCAAACGAAAGATCAAGTAACCTCTGTATCGCAACTTTCAGATGTGCAACCAACAGACTGGGCTTTCCAAGCACTGCAATCTTTGGTTGAGCGCTATGGTTGTATTGCTGGGTATCCAAATAGTACTTACCGAGGAAACCGAGCGTTAACTCGCTATGAATTTGCTGCAGGTTTGAATGCTTGTCTGGATCGCGTTAATGAATTGATTGCTACCGCAACAAGTGACTTAGTCAAAAAAGAAGATTTAGCCACACTTCAAAAACTCCAAGAACAATTTGCAAATGAGCTAGCTTCTCTACGAGGTCGTGTAGACACTCTAGAAGCGCGTACTGCCCAATTAGAGTCTCAACAGTTTTCTACCACGACAAAACTGAATGGTGAAGCAATTATTGCTGCGGTTGGTGCTGGCGGCGGTGCTCGTAACTCATCTGACCCCAATGCGATCATAGTGGATCGAGTACGGTTGAATCTTACCACCAGTTTTACAGGTAAAGACTTATTGATTACTGGGCTGCAAGCTTATAACTTGGGGGGTGGTGCTAATAGTATTGGTGGTGCTTTGGGCTTAGTACCAAGTGGTCCTTTACAGGCTCTGAGTGCTAGCAGTGCGCGCTTGAGTTTTGAACCCCAATTTCCTGGTCTCAATGTTTCCAACCTATCTTCTGTTGGTGCTAACTCTGTTAACCTTTACAAGCTGGCTTACATATTTCCAGTCGCTAAAAGTCTGACTTTGTTTGCTGGACCTCGGGTTGAGTCTACAGATGCTTTTACGGCAATCACCCCTTTTGCAAATGAAGGACAAGAGGCGATCTCGCGTTTTGCAGGCTACAACCCTGTGGTTCGTCTCTCAGGAGGTACTTCTGAGGATGGTCTAGCATCTGCTGTGGGATTTATTTGGAACATCTCAGACGCAGCAAATTTGGCAGCTTTTTATGCTAGCGTTAACGCTTCAATTCCATCCAAAGGTCCTGATGTCGTTCCAGGAGTTTCTAGTACGCCACTCGGTGCAGGCTTCTTTAGTGGTAGTAGTATCGAGGCTTTACAATTGACCCTCAAGCCTACCAAAAGTTTAGATATTGGTCTGAACTACGCCCACAGCTATCATGAACTCAATATTCTGGGTACAGGATTAGTTGCTAAGGATGTTGGTGCAGCTTTGCCTGGGGTGAGTGCTGGAACACCAGTCCAAATCAACTCGGTTGGTGCGACATTGACTTGGCGATTCGCCCCAAAAATCGCTTTCTCCACCTACGGTTCAGCATTCTTTGTTCAAGATGCTTCCAGTCGTGTTGATGCTTCCACGACTTTTACTAGTTGGATGGCAGGTTTTCATTTCACAGATCTCTTCCACAAAGGTAACAATGCAGGTATTATCTTTGGACAACCTCTATTTGTCAGTGATGCTAGTGGTGCTGCCCGTCTTCAACTTCCAGGTGAGCGCAGAACAACTCCTTACCATTTAGAGGGATACTATCGTTTTAGAGTGAGCGACAATATCAGCATCACCCCTGGAGCCTATGTCCTCTTCAATCCTGAAAGTGACAGTAGAAATCAAACAACAACAGTGGGTGTACTCCGTACCACTTTCACTTTCTAAGAATAGTGACGTTCTCCCACCGTTAACCCTTACGGGTATAACGGGGGCTTCTCAAGATTAAAATAGAGATAGTTGCTCTCCAAAATAACCCCAAGCTTCCGGCTTCAATGGCTGGGCATCCCCTAAGCCTCCACCGGCAGACACGATAAGTCCCACCGCGTTTAATGCACGCTGTAAAATATTACGAGCGGCATTCTCGTCTCTATCCAGCACTGCACCACATTTATGACATTCGTGGGTACGGATAGATAGTGTTTTCGGTACTTTTGCACCACAATTTGAGCATTCCACCGACGTGCCATAGGGGTTTACTTTAACAACATGGATGCCGCGTTTGACCGCCACTGCAACAAGTTTGTCAATGAAACTTCCCCAAGCAACATCTAGGATTGATTTACCCAAACGTGTACGTGCTAGACCGCGAATATTTAACGCTTCAACTGCGATTAATTCATACTGTTTAACTAGTTTGTGCGCTGTGTTGTAATGAAAATTTTCCCGAATTCTACCAACACGTTGATGAATTCGAGCTATCTTGTTCTGTTGCTTTTTGTAGTCAACAGAGCCTTTTTGTTTGCGTGCTAAAAATCGTTGCTGACGGGATAAGTGTTTTTGTGCATTCCTGTAAGGCTTTTGTACTGGTACAGTTTGACCATCCGATGTGGTGAGAAACTCCTTTAAACCCACGTCCACGCCAACAACTGATTTAACATTGTCCAATGGTAGTAGTTCGGGAACTGAACTATCCTCGATTTGCACACAACAATACCAGCCATCTGCTTTATAGACTATAGTGCATGTTTTTAACGTAAAACCGTCGGGTATGGGTCGATGCACAATTACTGGCATCTGTCCGATTTTTGACAGTTTCAATACACCGTTATTTAAGAATGCTCCAGCCTTTGCACAGTTCATTCGTGGATAGACAAACGAGCGTAACTCGCCTTGTTTTTTGAACTTTGGTCGCCCACCACGTTTACCCGATTTATCTGGAAACAACCACCGCTCCCAAGCTTTATTAAGTCGTTGCAAGTTGACTTGCTGTGACTCCGCGTAAATGTTTTTGTATTCTGGGAATAGTTCTTTTGTTTCCTTTAAAGCAGCTTGTTGGGTGTAGTAGTTAACTTTTTCTGGAACTTCTCCAATCGGTTCACTGACGATGGAACATCTATCAATTGAACACCTAGTGCTGCGCAACCAATCTAAACGTTGCCCTAAAGCATAATTCCAGTGACGGCGCAGCAGTTCTAGAATGTGCAACATCACTGTTTCTTGTTCGGGACTTGGCTTAATTCGGTAGCAGTAGGTTAGTATCATAAATAGAAGTATAGCATTTATTGTCTACAAATGCGCGATAGTTATGAAAGAGGTTTTCGCTCTGTTTACACTCTTATCGTCCACACAGTTTTTGTGACAAAATACCGACGTAAAATAATTAACGCTGAAATACTGAGTCGATTAAAAGAAATATTTCAGCAAACATGCGAAAAATGGGGGTGTCATCTTAAAGAGTTCAACGGTGAAGCAGATCATGTTCACATGTTGATTGACTTTCCTCCACAAGTTCAAATTAGTAAATTAATTGCTAATCTAAAAACTGTTTCCAGTCGTCTTATCAGAAAAGATTTTGCGACCCATCTTGAGCGTTACTATCGTAAACCCGTGTTCTGGACTGGTTCCTATTTTGTAGCAAGTTGTGGCGGCGTTACTATTGAACAGTTAAAAAAGTATGTCGAGCAGCAGTCATCCCCTAATCTATAATGATTCGCTACGCTCAATTATTTATTGTGCGGTAATTCCCCACCCGTTAACCCCTGCGGGGTATAACGGGCGACCCCTTACCGCATTAAGTTGGAAAGATAATTCACGACAACATCATCAATCACTATTGAAAACCCCGGTTTCTTCAAGAAATCGGGGTTCTTATGAGATTCAATAGCCAAGTAAGTGATTTTTGGCTACAATAAACAGCCATGATACAGTAAAACGCTGTAAACGCTCTGAGATATAACAGAAAGCATCTTTACGTCTACGCTGTTGTTGTTTAGTGGTGCAAACAGCCATTCACTCAAGTCAAACAGAGAACTTGCGAGATGAAAAAGTCTGGATCGCCTTTGTGGTTTCCTAACCTTGTTTCGTGGTTAAGAGCCTTAACGCTGTCTGTGCTGATTGCTGGACTACTATCCATCATCAACCACAATAACAGCATGTTAGTATATGCCTCTAAATGGTCCAATAACCCAGAATTAGTAACAATCTTGTTGATATTGTTACTACTATCTCCTATACCTGCGATCGCTCTTCTTCATCACTTTTTCCTCAGTCGTTTTATCCCCACTATTCCAGGAGAAAGGATGAGAAAACAGCAAGGACTACTTCCTGGACTGGTTAGCTGGTGGGAAAGTTTATATGGTTGGTTAGTGTTTGTCTTATCTGCTTTGATTGCAACAGTATTTTGCACTCCTTTCATACCACTGTTTAAGCTCAACTACAAAACAATCATTTCTACTTACAGCCATTCTTTCCAATATATAGAAGCGATCTTTATATTAGTTTGGTTGCTCAATGCTGCTTTGTTTTATCAGATTGAATATTTAGTAAAGCTGCGTTTTGTTTTTGGTGAACCTCTGATTCCGATACCAGAAAACCAACCAAGCAATCCATCAGTAGATATTAATAATAATCCTACACAAACTGATATAGATAAAACACAAATTCAAACACAAACTCAGACTAACGAGCAACCTATTAAAAACAAACAAACTATTTTTAACTTCTTTGCTAGACAGAAAAATTTACCGAAAAAAATATTCATAATTATTCTAGTTCCTCTGGTAATTTTGTGGTTATATTTATTTGCTAAATTGCCAGAAACGAAGCAAGCTATATCGACAAATTTAGCCTTAAAAAATTCCTCATTTATCTCAGAATTGACCGGAACCAAATCTAAATCACCTGAGTTACCACCGAAAAATAGTACACTAACAACCCGACCTAGGTCACTTGATCTACCACTGACAAACGATCCATTGGCAACTAAATCTCAATCACCTGAATTGCCACTAACAAATGATCCATTAGCAACTAAATCCAAGCCATCTGAGTTGCCACTGACAAACGATACTTATGAAAAAGCGATTAAACAAGGTAAGCGTGCTGCAAAGCTTTCAAAAACAGCACAATCTTACAATGAATGGAAAATAGTGGCAAACAAGTGGAAACGCGCAATTGATCTCCTGGAGGCTGTACCACTTTCCAGTCCCAACTATGCAATGGCTCAGGAAAAAATATTACAATATCAGGCCCATTTAGATTTTGCAAGGCAAAATGCTGGCGGTGGAAATTTGGAAAGGAAATCATCGCAAGAAGCTAGATAGCACGACTGCTTCCTAGCTACCATAAAACAAGGGAAACATTTCGAAGTCTTCACCTGTGATTGAGGAAGCAAGCTATGACAGGAAGAACGACGCGGCGTGATTTTATCATGACCAGTGTTGCTATTGCTGGTGGCATAGTAGGAACTGCTACCTTGCACCAGAATTCCGGTAATACTGCTACACCACCAGGAACAATGCCAGAACGAGTATTGGGACGCACGGGTGTCAAAGTCCCGATCTTTGGCTTAGGTGGAGCTGGTCAAACGCCGCTCTCCAAGGAAGGACAAGAAAAAGATGCCACGGCTATTATAGAAAAAGCACTTGAGCTTGGCATTCGTTACTTTGATACGGCTGCTGATTATGGACCAAGTGAAGATTATTTGGGAAAAGTTTTACCACCATCGCGCTCCAAGATATTTTTAGCCAGTAAGACAGATAAACGAGATCGGGATGGTGCATGGCAAGAACTAGAGCGATCGCTCAAACGTCTTAACACGGATCATCTTGATCTGTGGCAATTGCATCATGTGTCCTCACGCGAAGAGCTTGATAGCATCTTTAGTTCGTCTGGTGCAATTCATGCGTTAGAAGAGGCCATACAGCAGAAATTAGTCCGATTTGCTGGTATTACAGGACACCATGAGCCACAGGTGATTGCTGAAGGACTGCGTCGCTATCCCTTTCACACAACCCTGATTCCAATCAATGCTGCTGATAAACATCACCCCCGTCCATTCATCCCTGTAGTCCTACCACTAGCACGGCAAAAAAACGTAGGTGTGATTGCAATGAAAGTTCCGGCTTATGGTCGGTTGTTCAAGCCTGGTGGATTGTCAGGGATGCACGAAGCTTTGGGATACAGTCTCTCTCAACCTGGAGTGAATTGTTGTATTGTGGCAGCTGAAACACCCACACAATTAGAACAAAATGTCAAGACGGCGCATGCATTTCAACATCTAACAAATCAGGAGCTAGCTGCTATTGAGCAACGCACTGCTAGCATCTGGGAAGATAGCACATTCTTTCGAGCTTGGGGCTAATAACGTTTCACTTTTTTCTCAGTCTTGGTTCAATAACATGTGGATCTACAACATAGTATTTAGCAGCTTCCGGCATGTTAATAGTTAGTAATTCCTCACTTCCTAAATCTTTTGGAATGACTGGTTTATATGGCTTGACATCTAGAGCTTTTATGAATTCTAATGCGACTGCTTTAGCTAATAAGGGAGGGACAGAGTTTCCAATTTGCCTAAATCCATGCCATTTTGTTACATGAAATCTAAACCAATCAGGATAAGAATGTAAACGTGCAGCCTCTCGTACAGTGATACATCTTGGTGTAAATGGATGTATTGGTCTAGGAGAAGTAAAAGCACCTCTATTACTGGGAGTTCCAGCTCTAAGCGTATTGCAGATTCCTTCTGGATCAAGTTTATAAAAGCGGCTTATTGGTTCTGTTTTGCCATAGGGAGTAGATTCAAATCGTTTGATGGACTCTAAGGTATGCTTGGTTCTTAAACTTGAAGTCAGTATTCTAGAGTTGTAACTACGCTCATATGAATAGTCATAATCTACAGAACAAAGACTGCGTAGGGTTAGAGCGTAATCACTCGGTTTCCCAAACTCAGCTAACACCCAATCTTTTTGAAAGAGATCTATATAATTTTCAACTTCAGGTAGGTCTTGGATTGCATCTAAAACTGTAGGACTTGATGGGAGTTTATTAGCAGAACTCGATTTCCTTAGTTTGGCTGGTTTAGTAATTGGGACTGGGTAATTTGGTAATTCTAAATCCCGACGACAACCTAGCAGAAATAATCTTTCTCGATTCTGTGGCACTCCATATTCAGCAGCGTTTAAAACTTTGTAATCTTTACAGACTTTATAACCTTTTTCCTCAAATTGATTGATGATTTCTATAATAAATTCTCTGTGTTTACCAACAGTCATTCCTTTGACATTTTCCAAAACAAAAAATTTCGGTCGCAATTCTAAAACTAGCCGAATAAAATGGAAAACTAGAGAATTTCTTGGGTCTTCCAAAGAACGTTTACCTATCAATGAGAAACCTTGACAGGGAGGTCCACCAAATACAACATCTATTTCTTTATCACCAATAGATGAACGATTTCTAATTTCTTGTCCTGTAGTGTCCACAACACTTTTACAAAGAATACTCCAGAAAGGAAAATTGAATTCGTGTATGGCACAGTGAATCGGATCAATTTCAACAGATGCTAATACGTCAAACCCTGCTTTCTCAAAACCAAGAGTCATTCCACCAGCACCAGCAAACAAATCAACAGCTATTGGTCTTTCTTGCTTGTGTTTGTGAATCATCTCTGCTTGATTTGAGCCCTAAATGATAAATAAAGGAAAGGTAGGTTGACAGGTCCTCTAAGGTAGATTCTTATCTTGAAGCGTTTTAAATAAAATTAGGAAGCATTTGTAAAATTTCTTTGGCAGCGCGATCGCACACTCCTACTTCTCCTATAGACCGACGCATTTCTTGATAGTCTGCCTTCATTTGCTGTTGGCGGTTCTGATTGAGTAACAGTTCTAGAGCCGCTTGAGTAATATTCTCTGGTGTTGCTTGTTCTTGAATAAACTCTGGCACAATTTGCTTCATCACCATGAGGTTAACTGGTGAGGCAAAGGGGAAAGAAACTTTCAAGACATTGCGACCAATCCAGTAAGTAAGAGGGTTAAGCCGATAGAGAACAACCTGTGGTACCTTTAAAAGTGCTAATTCTAAGTTGACAGTACCAGATTTAGTAATTGCCAAATCAGAACCAGCCAGAACTTCTTGTTGTTTTCCGGAGACGACGGTAGCCCGTAGACCATATTGCTGTATGGCTTGCTCAATTGGTGTTCGATAAATTTCTAAAGACAGCGGAATCCAGTAATGTATCTGAGGTAATTTCTCTTGAATAACTTGAGCAGCCTGAAACATGACTGGCAGGAGGTATTTGATTTCTTGACTGCGGGAAGCAGGCAAAAGCGCTACGCTGAGCGTATCCTCCCCAATCCCTAGTGTGGCACGCGCTGCCTGTCGGGTTGGAAAATTTTGGACACTATCAACCAATGGATGACCTACCCAGGTGACTTTTGCTCCTTTGTTTTGGAAGTAATGAGCTTCCCCTGGAAAGATTGCTAACAACTTGTCACTAACGCTGATGATACGGGTCGTGTCCTGAGGTGTGATTGGGCACACCCATACTTGGGGAGCAATATAATATACCACTGGGACTTTTGGAAGATGGCGACGAATATAGTTGCCGATCGCTAGATTTGGTCCCATGTAGTCAATTAATACGACTAAATCGGGTGGATTTTGCTTGAGATAAGCGATCGCCAGCCGCTGCAATTGAAGAGTTGGCAGAATATAAGGCAGCGATTCGAAAAGACCAAAGGAACCAATATGAGTCGTATTGCCAAGCAAAGTCGCACCAGATGCTGCCATTTTTTCGCCGCCTAGCGCTACGATCTCTAATTTTAATCCAGATACAATCGCTTGACGCTTGAGTGCAGCAATCAACAACGATCCTTGTAAATCGCCAGACACTTCACCAGTGCTGATAAATATGCGCATGTTTCATTGAGAGTTAGGAGTTAGGAGTTATACCAATTCACCATAAACTTGATAGGCTTGGCAACTAGGGAGACAAGGAGGACAAGGAGGACAAGGGGATGGATTTGTATCAAGAATTTAGTGAAATGGTATTAGGAGTGGGGAGGAGCCACTGCGCTCTTGCGGCTTCGCCGACAGTCCCGCAAGTGGCGTTGGGGAGTGGGGAACTCGGGGCCCCCACGGAGGAGCCAGCGCGGTCTTGGGGGTTCCCCCCATGAGCGACTGGCGTCCGGTGCCGACTTAAAGCGACTGGCGTTGGGGATTAGGGCCATGGGGAGTAGGGAGTTAGTTATCCACCTTGTCTTCCTTGTCTACGCCAGTTGCTCCACTTGCGGAGACCCCAAGATCGCACTGGCTCCCCTTGTCCTCCTTGTCCTCTTTTGCTCGTCTACTCCCCTGCTTGTTTCCCTCACTCCTCATTTACGGCTGCTTTTCCTTTACCAGGAATTAAGCCGCGTCTTCCTGGCATTTGAGAGAGTAGTAAGAAGCGGCGTAGGTGTTGTAAACGTTCGGTATTACCTAGCAGTTCCAGTTCTTCCAAGGCTTCTTTAAAAGTTAAGTTAGAACGGTAAAGAATACGGAAGGCTTTTTTGAGGATTTGCAATTCTGTGGTATCAAGACCAGAACGTTTGAGTCCTACAAGGTTTAGGGTTCGTATCCGTGATGGATTTCCTTCAACCAACATATATGGTGGTACGTCACGCTCAATGCGAGCCATACCTCCTACATAAGCCAAACCGCCAATATGCACAAACTGGTGTATCCCCAAAACCCCACTAATGCCGGCTCGTGACTCGATATAGACATGACCTGCGATCGCGGTTGAATTGGCGATAGTTACATAGT
>Ga0209062_1002911_pt1 | contig 21285 bp, 19 predicted proteins | sample Coa_R2_2_FD_187158 | JGI IMG/M metagenome (GOLD analysis project Ga0209062, IMG submission 187158) | Surface soil microbial communities from Centralia Pennsylvania, which are recovering from an underground coalmine fire - Coalmine... | ecosystem: Environmental > Terrestrial > Soil > Unclassified...
AGTCGCGAGGGGGCGCTTACACCGTCACAGCCGCCGATACCGGGGCGATGTACCGCATTGAGGAAAAAGACGCCGATGCCCTTGGCCTTTCGCCATCCGCTTCGGCACAGGCAGCCGTTGCCGGCCCATTAACAGAGAAGATGGTCGCCGATCAGTTGCGAACCGTCTTCGATCCGGAAATTCCCGTCAACATTGTCGATCTTGGTCTCGTCTACTCATGCGTCGTATCACCGCTCGAATCGGGGGGCAACCGCATTGCAGTGAAGATGACCATGACAGCTCCCGGCTGTGGTATGAGCGGCGTGCTGAAATCCGACGTCGAAAGCAAGCTCGCGCGCCTGCCCGACGTGAAGGAAGTCGCCGTCGAGGTGGTTTTTGATCCGCCCTGGCATCCCGGTTTGATGTCGCCCGCGGCCCGGCTGCAGCTCGGCTTTGATATGGAGCCCGACGCCTCGCCCGTCTTCCCCATTTTCCGCCCTTAGCCTAACGAGCTTGCTCGCGCGAGTTTCCTGGGACAAGAAGCAGCGTCCGCGCGGCCACCGCGAAGGGTGACTCCTGCTCGTGTTACACTTCCGCCGCTCATCGTCCTTCGCAATATGAAAGCGCTGCTCCTGACGGCTTACAAAAGTTTGCAAATCGCCGAGCTGCCGACTCCGTCGCCCGGCCGTGGCGAAGTGCTGCTCCGCGTGGCTGCTTGTGGCATTTGCGGCAGCGACGTTCACGGTTATGACGGTTCCAGCGGCCGCCGGATTCCGCCGGTTGTGATGGGCCATGAAGCAGCCGGCCGCGTCGTAGCCGTGGCCGAAGGAGTAACCGGATTCGCCGCCGGCGATCGCGTGACGCTTGATTCCACCGTGTTCTGCGGCGAATGCGCGCACTGCCGCCGCGGCGAAATCAACCTGTGCGATAGTCGCCAGGTCCTCGGTGTTTCCTGCGGGGATTATCGCCGCGCCGGCGCCTTCGCCGAATTTGTGGCAGTCCCAGCCCGCATTCTGCATCATTTGCCGCCCAATCTGCCGTTCGAGGAAGCGGCCATGCTCGAAGCCGCGGCCGTTGCCATTCACGCCGTCTCTCTTGCCCCGCTCGCCGCGGGAAATACGGCGCTTGTCGTGGGGGCGGGAACCATCGGCCTCCTGTGCCTTCAGGCCCTTCGCGCCGCCGGATGCTCGCGCGTCCTTATTGCCGATGTGGATTCAACGCGCCTTCAACTTGCCGCCAGCTTCGGCGGTACACCGGTTTTTTCCGCGGATTCCAATACCGCCACGCAAGTCCTGGCGTTCACCAATGGCCGCGGCGCCGACGTTGTCCTGGAAGCCGCCGGCCTCGACGGTACCGTCACCGACAGCATCGAGAGCGTTCGCAAAGGCGGCACCGTAGTTCTTGTGGGCAATATCACTCCTGAAGTTCGCCTTCCGTTGCAAAAAATCGTCACGCGCCAAATTCGCCTGCAGGGTTCGTGTGCCTCTTCCGGCGAATATCCGCGCGCCATCGAGCTGATGGCTTCCGGAGCCATCAACGTGAAGCCATTCATTTCGGCGGTCGCGCCGCTCGAGGAAGGTCCGCTCTGGTTCGAGCGCCTCTATGCACGCGAGCCTAATCTCATGAAAGTGGTCCTCCGGCCGGGAAGTTTCTCGTGAGCGAACTCTTCGATCTTGGCGGCCGCGTTGCCATCGTGACCGGCGCAAGCCGCGGCCTGGGTCAATCTTTTGCCCGCGCCCTTGCGCAAGCCGGCGCCGATCTCATCCTTACCAGCCGCCATCGCGATCATCTCCGCGCCTTCGCGTCGGAAATAGAGTCCTTTGGCCGGCGTGCCATTGCGCTCGAACTCGATGTGCGCGATCAACGGAGCATTGAGCGCTTTGCTGCCGAAGCCGAAGCCGCCTGCGGCCATCTCGATATCCTGGTGAACAATGCCGGCTGCAATATTCGCAAGCCCGCCGTTGACGTCACCTGGGACGATTGGAACACCGTTCTCGATACCAATCTGCGCGGGAGTTTCTTTGTCGCCCAGGCGGTCGCCCGCCGCATGATTCCCCGGCGGTACGGCCGGATTATCAACATCGGTTCGGTCACCAGCGTGGCAGGTTACGCGGGTCTTGGTCCGTACGGTGCAAGTCGCGGCGGGATCCGCCAGCTCACTATGAGTCTTGCTGACGACTGGGGGAAATACGGCATCACCGTGAATTGCCTTGCGCCCGGATGGTTTCGCACCGAGCAAAACAAGATTCTCTACGAAGACAAAGAGTGGCTCGAGTATCTCTGCGACCGCATCCCGCTGAAACGCCCCGGCGCGGCGAACGATCTTGATAGCGCGATCGTTTTTCTCGCCGCCGAATCAAGCCGCTACATCACCGGCCAGACCCTCCTCGTGGATGGCGGCATTTCCACCGGAGCCACCCGCGCGCTCGTACGGCCCAAATCGCAGCAACCTTGATCCGCTTCAGAAGACCGCCGTTGTACGTGCAGCGGCAAGGTCTCCTCTTGCGGAGTTCGCGCGCAGTTCGGGCTACGGCTGCGTGATCCTTGCCGCCCAACCCCCGCCGGCTGCAAGGTGGATCCTCATTTTGGTGGCTTTGCTTACAGTCGTTTTCCGCATCTTGTAATCGCTTGCGTTGACGTCCGCGTTCAAGCCGTCTTCAAACGATTGCATGGAGTAGTTCCCATCGGGGAGGAAAGAGAAGTCAATTTCCAGGTCGCGCGGCGTCCAATCCGTCATTGCCCCCACGTACCAGTCGTTGCCGCTCTTCCGCGCGACCAGCACGTACTCCGCAATTTTTCCGTCCAGCACTTTCGTATCGTCCCAGACCGAAGGAACCGGTCCGAGAAACTCCATCATCTCCGGCTCGCGCAAGTAATTCGAAGGGCTGTCCGCAAGCATTTGCAGCGGGCTTTCGTAAACCACGTACATCCCGAGCTGATGGCACCGGGTTCCGAGACTCATCGGCCGCTCGAACACCGGCCGGAACGCCCGCATCGAGGCATTCAGCATGGCGCCTGGCGTGAAATCCATGGGCCCCAGAAACATGCGCGTGAAGGGCAGCGTGACGTCGTGCTTCGGATCGGTCTCCGCGCTCCATTTGTCCCATTCCAGCCCGCGCACGCCTTCCGTGCTAATGAGGTTCGGCCATGTCCGCGTCATCACTGCCGGTTTTTGGTCGCCGTGGTAATCCACAAGAAGATGCCGTTTCGCGCACTCCTGCGTGACTCGATAGAAGTATTGAATCAGCGGCTGGTCGCTCCTCTGCATGAAGTCCACTTTGATGCCTTTCACGCCCCACTTCTCGTATTGATCGAGCGCCGGAATCAGCTGATCGCCGAGGGTCTTCCAGATCACCCACAGAATGACGCCCACATTTTTCTGCTTCCCATATTCCACGATTTCCGGAATGTTGATCTCCGGCACGACGTCCAGGACATTGCCGAGCTTGTACCAGCCTTCGTCGAGAATGATGTAGTGGATCCCATACTTCGAGGCGAAGTCGATGTAGTACTTGTAGGTTTGGGTGTTAATCCCCGCCTTGAAGTCCACGCCATACAAATTCGTGTCGTTCCACCAGTCCCACGCCACTTTGCCAGGCTTAATCCAGGAAGTATCCTCAACGCGACAAGGGTCCTCGAGCAACCATACCAATTGGTTCGTCAGCAAATCTCCGTCATGCTCCGCGATTCCAAGCACGCGCCACGGATACGCGCGCGCCCCTCGCGTCTTCGCGATGTAGTCTGCGCTCTGGGTTACGTGCAGATCGCGATCCCGCACCAACTCTTCCTTCAGCGGATACGGCGGAAATGTCGCCGCGAGCGCATTGCTGGCTGTGCCGGTCAGCCACAAGCCTGGATAGTCCTCCAGCGCTGACTCCGCGATCGCCACCTTCGCTGCACCCGCGTCCACGACCGCCGGCAGGGTCGCGATCTCTCCGGCCGCGATGTCCTTTAGCGGGTGCGGCAGGTACTTGCGTTCGTTGTGCGACATGAAGCCGTCTTCCTGCGGGTAATACACGGTCCAGTCTCCGGCGAAAGGAAAGCGCGCCTGCTCCGAATAGACCGTTACCTGATTCTCCGGGAGCGTGGTCTCGAAGCGATAGGCCACTCCCTCCGGATACGCACGGAAAATCACCGCGAAGTTGCCCTCGCAATCGAGCCGCAGCTCGTTGTAGCGCTCGTGTACCTTTGCGAACTTCTGCCTGACCACTGGTTCCAGCCAACTGTCAGCGCTGCGCTCCTTGGTTCCTTTCACTTTTGGGCTCACGCCCAGCGCGTGGTGATCCACATCCATAGCCAGCGTCGCCCCGGTCAACAGTGCTCTCCCTTTCAGGGCCACGTCGTACGTGAGGCTTTCACCCGCGTGGATCCGCACCTCGATACGCTTGTCCGGCGAATCCAACGTGTAGTTTTCCTGTGCCAGCGCGCCGAGCGCGCTGAACAGACAGCACAGCGCCGCCACCGCGGCTGGTTTCGCAAACAGTGTCATTGTTCGACCTCGGGGCGGTAATCGCTGGTTAAATCCGCCCTGAACGGGCAAGAGTATCAGGAATCAGGTTAAGCGTTCCACTTCATCTCAAGTCTCCGCATCCGCCCCCGGCCCGATCGCCACCACAAAGTAACTCGCCGGTTTCGTTCCCGCATTGCGGACAGCATGCTCATCGTTCGCGTGCACAAATCCTACTCCGCCTGGCCCGATCCTCTCGCTTTTTCCGTTAATCGCTAGCTCGATTGTTCCCTCGCGCACCAGCCACATCTCGGAATGCGCATGGTGGTGACCAGGGTGTGGCGAGCCGCCCGGCGGAAGCGTGGTTTCGTGCACCTCCAGCGCTTCCCCGGTTGCGAGTTTTCCCTTTAGCACCGGCCGAAACTGCGTTTTTCCGGAGTCCTCTGTCTCGACGCGCAATTTCTCGAATGGAAAGACTCTCGACGGCAACGAGCCATCCTGTTCCGTTATTCTTGCCGGCGCGCCTGCGCCCGGCAGCGCAAATCCGGGCAGCAACAGGCACATTTCTCTTCGCGTAAGAACCATACCCAACCTCCTGGCGCCAAAGGGTTGCGATTCTCCCCGGCTCATCATCGCTTCAGCGATATGCCGACGTGAATTTCTCGTATGCCAATTCGGTGCTTTCGGTGGTCGCGATGCCTTCGCGTATCAGCACCTCATAGCGAAATGTGGCGCTTTGCTTCGGCGCCAGAGCGAACTCCCGCTCGTCTCGGCCATTGCTGAAAATCCTGGCGCCTAGCGGATTCACCGCGAAGAGACCGTAGCCACGCGCGTGCCAATACGCCGGGAATCCTGGATTTGCGGGGTTATCGAAGATCGTGATCGTCACCGCCTCATCGCGAATTTTTCCACTGAGATTGCACCACCGCGCGCGCGTGCCCCATGCCGCATCGCCCGTCGCGCCTTCGCTTGTCCGGTACATTCCGTTTACGCCTGTGTTGTCCAGCTTCGCCACGGAAGTCGCCCGCCCCGAGCCATCGGTGAACACGAGCGGCTCGTTGGAAGGCATTTCCAGAGCCCGCGCCACGCGCATTCCCATTAGTCCTTCCTTGTCGTCGTGAAACCGGAGCGTTTCGTCGGCTGCCGTCAGTGTCGTCACGCGAACGATGCTGCGCCAGGTCTCTCCGCCGCTGAATACAAACCGGGTCCTTTCGCGCAGCATCACGTTCTTTTCGAAATTGAGCCACTCGGTTTCCACCTCCAGTTCGCCCGCTTGGGCCCCATTTTTCGTCGAAACGATGCGTGCATGCCGGATTGTTCCCATTTTTGGAGCATTGGTTGCGGGAATCGCGTCTGAGTTGTTCCAGAAATCCACGCCGTTCACGTTGCCGTAGGTGAACCACAGCCCCGCCTGATGCGGATGGTCCACGCGCTCGCCGGGCCGTGGCTCAAGCGGATAGCCGCGCGTCACCTCCGTCCCCTTCGCCGTTCGCAGCGGATAGAGCACGGGCTTTTTCAGTGTGGATGGCCAGATGTAGGAAGTGAATGGTTTGCCGTCCACCAGAATGTCCACGCGACGCTCCGCCTCGTTGGCCACCACTTGCACGTGCTCGCCGCTCGCTTTCTGTTGCTTGTCCGGACCGTTCGCCGGCACCATTCCCATGACCAGCAACAGAACGACTCCAAAGCTGCCCATGCGCATCGCTGGCTTCCTCACTCCGAGACTGGGTGATTGTAACGGTCCCGCGCGAGCGGCGGTACCATCTTTCTCGGTTTCCCGCGATTCGCGCTATTCTGCTGTTCAGCCCCAAGGTGAAATCGATGGCTGCTTCCGTCAAATCGCCGAACCCCGATTCAAACGCGCCTGCTGAAGTTCCCCTGAGCCGTTCGCAAATCGCCTCCACGGTGGAGCAAGTTCTCGCTTCCACTCCCTTCATCGATATTCACACGCATCTATTCGCGCCATCGCTCGGCAGCCTCGGCTTGTGGGGCATCGACGAGCTGCTAACCTACCACTATCTCGAGGCCGAGTTTTTTCGTTCTTCCGATACTTCGCCAGAGGAATATTGGACCTGGTCCAAGCAGCGGCAGGCCGATGCCATCTGGCAAACGCTTTTTGTGGAAAATACTCCCATCTCCGAATCCACGCGTGGTGTCATCGCCGTCCTTCGCGCCTTCGGCCTGCCCACGCGAAGCCCGGATCTCAGGGAAGCACGAGCGTTTTTTGCCGCGCAGCCGCTCGAGTCTCACATCGAGCGCGTTCTCCAGATGGCCGGGATCAGTTCCGTGGTGATGACCAACGATCCGCTCCACCCAGAAGAAGGCGCTCTCTGGCTTGGCGGTGCCGCGTCCCATCCGCGATTCCATGCAGTGATTCGCCTCGACCGCGTTCTGTGCATGTGGTCCGAGCATTGGCGCCAGCTTGCCGAACAAGGCTGCCACGTTGATGAGCACGCCTCCGGCAAATCTTGCTCTGAAGTCCGCCGCTTCCTCGCCGATTGGGTTGCCCGCATGAAGCCGCTGTACATGGCCGTATCGCTAACCCACGAGTTTCAGTATCCAGAGGAGTCGCTTACCGCCCGCCTTTTGCGCGATGCGGTGCTTCCTTCCTGCCGAGAATTTGGTCTGCCCTTGTCCCTGATGATAGGCGTGCGCCGCCAGGTGAATCCCCGCATTCGGCTTGCCGGTGATGCCGTGGGGAAATCCAACATGATCGCGATCGAAAGCCTCTGCCGCGATTTTCCCGAGAACCGCTTCCTCGTCAGCGTCCTTAGCCGCGAGAATCAGCATGAGCTGTGCGTCTACGCTCGCAAGTTCAGCAACCTGATGCCCTTCGGCTGCTGGTGGTTCCTCAATAATCCATCGATCGTTGAGGAGATAACGCGCGAGCGCATCGAAATGCTCGGCATGAGCTTCATTCCGCAACATTCCGATGCGCGCGTTCTCGAACAGGTGATTTACAAATGGCGCAGCACGCGCCTCATTTTGTGCCGCATCCTTGCCGATTTTTACGAGCGGCTCTTCGACGATGGCCGCATCCCCACCCGGGACGAAATCCAGCGCGACATCACGCGGCTTTTTCGCGGCAATTTCGAGCACTGCGTGGGCCGCTCCGTCGCATGAACGCGGCGTAAGGCTCGGTCGCCAAGGGCTCGGGGTTTCGCCTGATGAAAGTCCGCAATCAAATTTCACTCCTTCGTAATTTCTAAAGGTATGCCGCGGCACGGCCTCGCGGTAGAATTTCCGCCTCGTAACCGAACAGCAAGGAAATTCGCATGGCGATGAATATCCGGCCGAAGCAGGAGTGCCGCTGGGACCTGGTAAGCCTCGGCGAGGTGATGCTGCGGTTCGATCCCGGCGAAAAGAGAATCTGGACGGCGCGCGCCTTCTCCGTTTGCGAAGGCGGCGGCGAATACAACGTCGCGCGCGGCTTGCGCCGCTGCTTCGGCCTGGAAACCGCTATCGTCACCGCGTTTGTGGACAATCCGGTCGGCCGGCTGCTCGAGGATTTGATTCTCCAGGGCGGCGTGGACCAGTCGCAGGTGAAATGGGTGGCGGATGATGGCGTGGGCAGAACCGCCCGCAACGGCCTGAATTTCACCGAGCGCGGATTCGGCGTGCGCCCCGCGCTCGGCTGCTCCGACCGCGGCCATAGTGCCGCTTCGCAGATCAAGCCCGGTGAAATCGATTGGGACGCCATTTTTGGCAAGCCCGGCGCGCGCTGGTTTCACACCGGCGGAATTTTCTGCGCGCTTTCCGAGAGCACTCCCCAGGTCGCGCTCGAAGCCATGCAGTGCGCCCGTAAACACGGCGTCGTCGTTTCCTACGACCTCAATTACCGCGAGTCGCTCTGGAAATCCTTCGGCGGAAAGGAGCGCGCGCAGGAAGTCAATCGCAAGCTAGCGCCGTACGTGGACGTAATGCTCGGCAACGAAGAGGATTTTTCCGCCGCACTCGGCTATGCCGTCAATGGCGTTGACGAAAACTTCACCGCGCTCGACGCGGCTACCTTCCAGAAAATGATCGAAGCCGTGCTCGCCGATTTTCCGTTCCGGGTGGTGGCCACCACGCTGCGCCACGCCAAGACCGCGACTCGCAACGACTGGAGCGCAATTTGCTACCACGACGGCAAATTCCATCGCGCTGCCCGCCGCCTGGATCTCGAAATTTTCGACCGGGTTGGCGGCGGTGATTCCTTCGCCTCAGGTTTGATCTACGGATTCCTCAGCGGCCAAGACGCCCAGTGGGCCGTCGAATGCGGCGCGGCTCACGGCGCGCTCGCGATGACCACGCCTGGCGATACCTCCATGTCCACGCTCAAGGAGGTTTTGCAAGCGATGAAGGGAGGCGCGGCGCGCATTTCGCGATAGGATTGCCCCGAAAGAGTGTGCGAGATGTTTTCTCGATTATCCCAGGACGGCAGCGCGGGCGTCGCGCCGAGAGCAGTGAACTTAGGTGTCCCCGGGGGCCAGGTCATGACCAATGCAGATGTCAAAAAGAGGATTCAGGATATTGGGATTGTGCCGGTGATTCGCGCATCTTCGCCCGCCGAAGCGCGCTTCGCGGCGGAGGCCATCTGGCACGGCGGCATTTCCATCGCGGAAATTACGATGACGGTTCCGGGTGCAATCGAGGTTATCTCCGAGCTAGCGCGGACCACTCCCGAAGTGTTGGTCGGCGCCGGTACGGTGCTGAATCCGGAAGCCGCCCGCCGATGCCTGGATGCTGGCGCCCAATTTCTCGTCACGCCGGGCCTCAGCCTCAAAACCATTGAGCTGGCGGCCAAGGAAAACGTCCCAATCATGGCCGGCGCGCTGACACCGACCGAAATAATCACCGCATGGGAAGCGGGCGCCGATTTCGTGAAGGTTTTTCCGTGTTCCCAAGTCGGCGGCGCAAGCTATATTCGTGCCTTGAAGGGACCATTGCCCGATATTCCCCTGGTGCCGACCGGCGGCGTGACTCTCGATACGGCGGCGGATTTTCTTGCCGCAGGGGCTGTAGCCCTCGGCGTCGGAAGCGAGCTGCTGCAGAAAGAGGCTCTGCGCGCGCGCAACGCGGAAACGCTCCGCACGCTCGCTGGGAAGTTTGCCGCCATTGTGAAATCGATGCGCCAGCAACAGTTGGCGTGAGCCCGCGTTACAATACCGCTCCATGAAAATCACTGAGGCAAAGGTCGTGGTCTGCTGTCCGGGGCGGAACTTCGTCACGCTCAAAATCACGACGGAAGACGGCATCTACGGTCTCGGCGACGCCACCCTCAACGGCCGCGAGATGGCCGTTGCCGCCTATCTCACCGAGCACGTCATCCCACTCCTGATTGGGCGCGACGCGCGCCGCATCGAAGATACCTGGCAGTATCTCTACAAAGGCGCGTACTGGCGCCGCGGGCCGGTCACCATGGCGGCGATCGCCGCGGTTGACACAGCACTGTGGGACATCAAGGGCAAAAGCCTGAATGTTCCTGTCTATCAATTGCTCGGCGGAGCATCGCGCGACGCGGTCCTCGTCTATGGCCACGCCAGCGGCGCCGACATCGAGGAGACCATCCGCGCCGTCGCCGAATATATTCAGAAAGGCTACAAGGCAATTCGCGCGCAGTCCGGAGTTCCGGGGCTCGGCTCGATCTACGGAGTCGGCCGCGGGAAGATGCAGTATGAGCCGGCGCAGAAAAACGCGCCGCCTGAAGAGACCTGGAGCACCGAGCTGTATCTGAATTTCGTTCCGCAGCTCTTCGCCCGGCTCCGCAAGGAATTTGGCGAGGAAATCCCGCTGCTGCACGACGCCCACCACCGCTGCACTCCCATTGAAGCGGCCCGGCTTGGCAAGAGCCTCGAGCCTTATCACCTCTTTTGGCTCGAAGATGCGGTGCCCGCTGAAGTGCAGGAGAGCTTTCGCATCATCCGGCGGCACACCACCACGCCTCTCGCCGCCGGCGAAGTCTTCAACACCATCTTCGATTGCCAGCAGCTCATTCAGGAGCAGCTCATCGACTACATCCGAACCGCCGTGGTTCACGCGGGCGGCATCTCGCATTTGCGAAAAATTGCCAGTCTGGCCGAGCTTTATCACGTTCGGACCGGCTGCCATGGCGCGACCGATATGAGCCCAGTCTGCATGGCCGCCGCTCTTCACTTCGATCTAAGCGTCCACAATTTCGGCATTCAGGAGTACATGCGCCACACCGAGGAAACCGACCGCGTCTTCCCTCATGCGTATCGTTTCGAGGACGGAATGATGCATCCGGGGGATAAACCGGGCCTCGGCGTGGACCTCGACGAGTCGCTTGCTGCGCGTTGCCCCTACGAACGCGCCTATCTTCCGGTGAATCGCAGGTTCGACGGAACGGTGCACAGTTGGTAGTGCAAAAGCCTCGACTCGTCATCCGAGCGTTCAGCAGCCGGCTGCGTTTGCTCGCTCCGCCAGTTTCACCAGCGTCGCCAATGCCGAATTCACCGGCACCGGCACTCCGAGCGCCGCTCCCCGCCTCGCGATAAACCCGTTCAGTGAATCGATCTCCGTTCGCTTGCCGCGCTGGAGGTCCTGCGCCGTTGAGGAATACGCTTCCGTAAGCTGGCTCGCAATTTTCAGGGCGCCCGCCAGTGCCGCCTGGGGATCCTCGAAACCCGGCAGCCGAACTCCTGCGGCGCGTGCCACCGCGAGAATCTCTTCCACGAGCGCCGCCACCAGGTTTCGCGCAGTCTCATCCGCCGCAATTCGTCCGTACTTGGCGTTTCCCAGCGCGGAAATCGCGTTCAGTGAAGCATTCCACACCAGCTTCGTCCATAGCTCGCCTTCGATATTGTCCGAAATGCGGCAAGCAACGCCCGCTCGTCCAAAGATGGCCGCGATGCGCCGCGTCCTTTCGGTTTCCGGCCCAATCACTAAATCGCCGCGTCCGGCGTGCTTGATTCGTCCCGGTTCGGGCACCGAAGCAGCCACATAAACTACGGCTGGCAGCGCTTCGATAGCGGCCGCCGCCCTGATTTGCTCCACGTTGTCCACGCCATTTTGCAAGCTCAGGACCATCGCATCCGTGTTCAGCACTGGAGCAAGTGCGCGCGCCACTTCCGCGTTGTCCACCGTTTTCACGCAAAAGAGGACCAACTCCGCGCCCCGAACCGCCGACACGTCCGTGGACGCCTCGATCCTCACGCGCTGCTGAAATTGCAGTGTGTCCAGAAATAGTCCGCCTTCCCGCTCGACTGCCGCCGCGAACTGCGGCCGTCCGATCATTGTGACGGGGGCGCCCGCGCGCGCCAGCAATCCGCCGAAATAGCCGCCGACGGCTCCAGCGCCAACGACCGCGATGCGCGGCCACTCCTGCGCGGCGCTCATGTGGTAACAACCGAAATCAGCCGGTCTATATCCTGCGCGCCATTGTAAAGGTGGGGCGACACTCGAATGTTGCCTTCGCGCAAGCTCACCACGATGTTTTCGGCGCGCAGGCGCTCGTAGAGTTCCGCCGTCTTTTCCGGTGAACGCGCGCGAAAGCACCCGTAAGGGCCCCGGCGGTTTCCCTCCAGCGGGCTCGCCGGCACGCAGCGGTCCTTTGGCAGCCGCTCGTACATCAGTTCGATCAATGCGCGATTGTGCTCTGCGACCGTTTCGACGCCGGCGCGCAGCACAAATTCCACTGACGCGTCGAGCCCCGCCAGATTGAAATTAAAATAGCTTGCCCATTCCGGCGCGTCCCAGCGCTTGGCGCTCGGCGCGGGTTCGGGATCGGCGAAGTTGAGCTTCGCGAAATTATCCGACCCGGCCACCGCCATCCAATAAAACGGCCCGGGGCGCACACTTCCCAGGTGATCGAGCTTCGCCCAGAAAAATCCCGTGCCGAAAGGTCCTAGCAGCCACTTGTAGCCGGCGCAAATTAGAAAATCCGCGCCCAGTGTATTCACATCCAAAGGTGTCGCGCCGCAACACTGGCTTACGTCCAGCGCCAACAGCGCGCCCTGTGACCGGCAAGCCGCGGCCAAGCGGCGCGCGTCGAGCATCACAGCGTCGTCAAACCTCGGCATACTCACGGAAACCACCCGCGTTCTCGGCGTCAACGCCGCGATTAGGTCCTCGGATGCCAGAAAGCGCTCTCGCGGCCGCACTACCTTCAAGCGAATGCCCTCGCGCTTCTCCATTGGTTTCCACACGGTGTATTGCAGGGGGAATTCGCCCGCGGCTGTAATGACCTCATCGCCGGGTTTCCACTCCAGTGCGTACGCCAGCGCTTCCAGCCCGCTCGTCGCGCCCGTGGTCAGCGCGATTTCTTCCGGCTTCGCGTGAATCAGGCGCGCGAGATTCTCGCGGAGGCGGTTCGGTATCTCGAAAAAAGCCGAATCGGGCTTGTGCTGCGGAAATTTCTTCGCCTCAATCGCGGTCTGGATCGCCTTCAGCGAAACCTTCGGCATCGGCGCTTGCCCAGCCAAATTCAGGTATGTTGCGTCCTCAAACTCAAACCATTCTTGACGCCAATTCGCCCGAAGTGTCGCGGCGCTGGGCATAAGATCGCCTCCGGTTGCTTCGCGCGCCTAGCCTGAGGCCGTATCGGTCTTGGCGCAACGTCCAATTTGGGGCAGCAACTCAGAAATGCGCACGCAACTCCCGGAACGTGGGCAGAATCACCAATTTCCCCGATCCCGCCACTACCGGTTCGTGTTCAAGCTGCCACGTATGCTGGTGCGGGATGTACACTGCATTCAGCCCGATCTTCATCGCCGGATTGATGTCGCTCCGCGGACTGTTTCCAACCATCCACCCCTGCGACTTTACGATCTTATGCTTATGAACCAGCCTTCCGTATGTGTCGTGATCCTTTTCCGGCACAATTTCGATGAACTCGAAAAATCCCTGCAAGCCGGAGCGTTCCACTTTCGCCGCTTGCTCCGCCGGCTCGCCTTTCGTGAAGAGAATCAAACGGTGCCGCTCGGTGAGATACGCGAGCGTTTCCGGAACGCCATCCAGGATCTTCGGCGGCGTACGCTCGAGCTCGACCACGCGCGAGTGAATCAACGCCAGCGTCTCGCGTTTGGCCAGGTGTTCCGCGAGTTTCAGGTAGGTTTCTTCCAGCGACCGGCCAAAACTCCGCGCGCCGTACCCGTACTGCCGGATGTTCTTTCGTTCTGTCTCGTTCAGCACATGCCGGATGTACGCGCGTGTGAAGCCGTAAGGTTCCACCAGGGAGATAAAGTCCTCGATGAGCTTCTCGAAGAAAACATTGTTCTCCCAGAGCGTGTCGTCCGCGTCGATGAGCAGCGTGTTGCGTCTCATTTATATCGAGAGCCGCGCTGCGCCTTCAAACGGCGCGTGGTTCTTGATGTGGCGGCGGCTCTTCAGTCTAGCAGCCGCAGGGCATCTTGCGCGATGTCCGCAGCCGCATTTGGGCGCCCAAGCAGCCGCGCCGCTTCGCCCATGGAAGCCAGCCGGTCCGGCGCGTCCAGCAGTTTTGCGATTTTCCAGGCGGCCGCTGGCAGATTGTTGCAGCGGATCGCCGCGCCCGCTTCCAAGAGATGATCCGCATTGCGCGATTCCTGCCCCGGGATCGGCTCCACAATGGCCAGCGGTAGCCCCCGGCTCAGCGCCTCCGAAGTCGTCAGACCCCCAGCCTTTCCCACCAATAAATCCGCCGCCGCCATGTATTGGTCCATCTCGGTTGTGAATCCGACCGGCGTCAGGCGCGCCGCTCCGCTCGGGAGCTTCCCCGCCTCGGCGGAAATCTCCTCGAGGCGGCCCCGCATTTTTTCCGACTTTCCTGCAATGGCCACCACCTGCCAGGGGCGGCGCAGCTCGATCAGCCGCCGCACCAATTCCTCGATCGGCCCGATGCCGTAGCCTCCCGCTGCCACGAGCACCACGACGGCGCTAGAATCAAGCCCAAGATGCCGGCGCGCCGCGGATTTTGCGCTCGGCCTGGCGAAGGTTGGGTCTATTGGAATCCCGCTTACGCAGATCTTCTCGCGCGGCACGCCGATATTCGCCAGGTATTCCGCCGATTCCTCGATCGCCACGTAGTAGCGGTCGACTGTGTGGCACAGCCACATCGCGTGTACGTCGTAGTCCGTCACTACAACGGCGTTCCGAGCGCGCAATTTCCGTTTGGCAATCAGCCACGCCAGAATCTCCGCCGGCAAAAAATGCGTCGCCACGCAAAGGTCAGGCTCGACCTGCTTCAGCATCCGGATCATCGGAGCCGTGTTTAGCCGGTCGAAGGCCAGGCGCCGCCGCAAGTGCCGCCACGGCTGATCCGTCCTCTCATAGAGCACGCCCATGAATTCCGGTGCGCGCCGAACCATACGGATGTATCCCTCGTCGTAGACCTTCCGAAATAGCTTGCTGGCGTAATCGATCGCGTCAACGTGCTCGACCGCGCAGTTCCCTTGGGCCAGGAACGCTTTCTCAAGCGCCTGCGCGGCGCGCACGTGCCCCGCTCCGGAAGAGGCGGAGAGCAGCAGCACGCGCGGTTTTCCGTTCCGCTCCATCCTCAGCATTTCGGCCTTTGCTCTCATTTCCCCGCTTCCATTTCTTTCGCCATTTCCAGCATTTGCGTCACGCTGTTCCAATTGCGGCTGGTGCCAGAGACTCCGAGGATCCGTTCGATCTTCGGCCAGGCGATCTCGGGACGTGCCGTGCCATTTGGAAAGTAGGCGTGCAGTTCGCGCCCTGCGGGGCGCAACTCCTCCGGTTCGGTTTCAAGACGTCGCAAAGCCGCCCAGCTTCGGCGCTTGGCTCCCCCAACGGGAAGGTAACCAGCAGCTTCCGCGAAAGGCAGAGCGCGCGCAAATTTCCATCTTCATTCGGTTGCGCGGGCCGAGATTCACGCCGCGCAGCATGGCAACGACAACAGGCATGAGTGGAAACTGCGCCGATCGGCCTTGGAATTGGCGTGAATGCGCTTGCGGCGGCACGCGGCCCGCGTTCGCGAACCGCTCCTACGCAGCCGTTGCCGTCGGAAGGAATTCGTAACGCTCGATTTTTGCTGCGATTCCCACGCGCTCGTCTTCCGCTTTTTCCACTCGCACAATTTGTCCCTGACAACGGATATTTACATCGCCGGCTTGCGCCACTTGCTGCGGAAGCGTGATCACAAATTCGATTTCCGAGCCGATCTCAAATTTCGTATCGGCCACAAAATATAGTCCGCGGTAACTGACGTCGCGCGTGCGCGCCTTCAGTTCCGGCTCGCCATGATCGCGCGGCAGCACGCGCATCGGCAAGCTCATAGTGAAACGCCGCGCCTCCCGGCGTTCGGCTCCATCCGCCATGCTTCCCCCTGGCCACGCGGCACAACTCGCTCGAAGCTACCATCGCTTCGCGCCGCTTCGCAACGGCGAAAGTATGGCTTTTTTGTCCTAGTACGACCCTTGTCCTTTTACGCCCTGCGCCATATACTCCAAGTTAACCCCGCCCTCTAGCAGTACGGTTACTCTCATGGATAACCGCGCCTATCGCCGGGTGCGCCTCCGCCTTCCCGTACGGTTGCGATGGACCACTCCTTTCGGCTGCGGTTCCCAAATCGCCGAAACCATTGATGTTTCCCGAGGCGGCCTGCTGATTGCCGCGCCCGAGGCGCACCTGCCCGGTTCGCTGGTTTGGGTGACATTCCCCTATGATCCGCTGGCGCCGTCGGCCCAGCCAGAAATGCTCGCCAGCATCGTTCGGCTAACGCCAGCCGCTGCCGTTTCACAGGCCGGCAACGGCGCAAATGGCAGCAGGCCTCGAGGCATCGCGCTCCGCATCGCGGACGGGCTTGCAAGGCAAGCTGGCCCCAAGCCTGCGCATCAGCCCGAGCGTCGCAAGGCCGCTCGACGACGGATCGCGGTTCCGGTTCTCGTGCGCCCTCCACGGATTCCCTGGTTCGAAGAAGCGATGACCCTCGATGCATCGACGGTTGGCCTATGCTTTGTCACCAGTCGCGAGTATCAGCCGGGCGATGCGCTGCTCCTTCGCTTTGCGAAGGGAGCTCCGGCAGGTTGGCTCGAGGCGGCTGACGTGCGCACAGGCGTGATGCGCGTCCAAGCGCTCACGAGTGGCGTATCGCTTGCCGTCGCCGCGGAAAAATCAGCCTGACAGCTTTGGGCGACCGGCCGGAGCGCTCCAGCTCTTCGGCGGATTCCGCGCGCGTGCGCTACACTCGTGCTCCGGGAAAATCTCGAATGAGCGCTCCGCAGCACGAATCGCGCAACCTGTTTCTGGCTGGTCCAGCCGGCCGGCTCGAAGCCGTTCTTTGGCGCCCTGCCGGAAAATTATCTCCCGCGCTCGCGGCGGTCGTCTGTCATCCACACCCGCTCTTCGGCGGCACACTCCACAACAAAGTCGTTTATCAGGCTGCCAAATCGCTCGACGCGCTGGGTCTCGCCGTCCTGCGCTTCAATTTCCGCGGCGCCGGGCTTAGTGCCGGAGTCCATGATCAAGGCCGCGGCGAGGAAGAAGATGTGCGCGCGGCCATCGATTTTCTCGCTCTGGAATTTCCCGGCGTGCCACTGTTGCTCGCCGGCTTCAGCTTCGGCGCGTGGGTTGGCCTTCGCGCAGGTTGCGGCGATCCTCGCGTTACCGAACTGCTCGGCCTGGGAATTCCCGTGAACCGGTCCGATTTCTCCTATCTCGAGCGCTGTCCAAAGCCCAAACTCTTTGTCCATGGAGAGCTTGATGAATTTGGCCAAATCGAGAGGGCCCGCGCATTCGTCGCGTCATTGCCGGGACAAAATGAATTTATCGCAGTCAAAAACGTGGATCACTTCTTCGCGGGCAAGCTGGGCGAACTGGATAAAGCAATCCGCGAATGGATGGTCACGCGTCATCCGGAGCTCGCGCGCGATTGACCGCTTGGCGCGGTTCTCCTTTCCTACGCCGATTCGCCGCGAATGAACAGGTTTGTGAACTGGTCGATGGTCGCCGGCGGCTCCTCGACGAGCTTGGCGTTCATTCGGACGTGCTCGACATTGGACATTCCCACCAGCGCGGTGGTGATTCCAGGCGCCGACCGCGCAAACTGCAATGCATTCGCGGCATCCGTTTCGAAACCGAGCGCCGTGCCCACAAACGGGGGCAGATTCCGCGCTACCTGCCCTTGCAGCAGCGCCGCGCTCGCCACAAGCGTAATCCCCAGATCGCTCGCCGCCTCCATCACCGTCTTATGCTGGCCGCCAGCCGATTGATTCCCCAGCGTCAGCGCTTCCGTCATCCCCAAATTGAAGGGAAGCTGGACAAAGCGAAAATGGTGCCGGTCTCCGGCAATTTCGCGCGCGATCTCCGCAATTTCGCTGAGTTGCAGCAGGTCGCGCGCGTGCAATTCCTGCCGAAAGCCGTTCCAGGTTGCCATGCCGTAAAAATGGATCCGGCCAGCGGCTACTGCGGATTCGAGAAACGCGAAGGCGTCGCGCAGGCGCTTCAGGAAATCCGCGCGCGAAATTTCGCCAAGCTGTGTTTCGGGGTTATGCAAATAGAAGACGTCTATGCTTGCCACTCCCAGATTCGCCAGGCTGCGCTGCAGTTGATTCTCGAGAAAGCGCGGCGTCATGCAGTGGCTGCCCGCGACGATATCTTTCGCGGCCAGAATCCCCGCCTGGATGTACTCGCGAAAGAAATATTCGTTTGCGTCGGAAGGCATTGCGCCATCGGGAGTGAGATAGCCGGCCTTGGTGCAGAGAACCAGTTCTTCCCGCGGGATGCCCTTCGCGGCCAACTGCCGCAGCGCCGCCCCCACGCTGCGTTCGCTTCGCTGGAAGCGGTAGTTAATCGCTGTATCGATGACGTTGACGCCGTTTTCCACAGCCGCCACAACAGCGGCGGTGTACGCCACATCCGTTTTCGGATCGGGTGCGCCGAGATACGTCCCAATGCCAAGGGACGAGACCGTCAGGCCTTGCGCATCGCGGAAGTGCCCTTCCGCCGCTCGACCGGCGAGGCGGCGTGCATAGGCGCCGGTATTCCGCGATTCGGCGTTGAAGGCCACTTCTTTTTCCCTGTCACTCCGGGCTCATTGCCTGCGACGTGCTTGACGATGCCCGAGTATAACAAAGGTCATTTCGAGGGCTGCGTCGAATCCGGAAGCGCCCGCTTGGCCGGACCGCCTGCCGATTTCGCTTCCTCCGCGGGAGCGAGCAGCCGCGAACACGCCCGAAGGATACGCCGGTACGGCCAATCCTTCTCGCGAAAAAGGATTTCGCCTTCGCGCGGACTGCTGTAATACCAACGCGCCAGGAGCGCGAGCTGCTCACCGAGTTCCCCGCTTGACGGCGGCGGCTCGCCTTCCAGCCGCTCTCGAAAAAAGTGCTCCACTGATCGCGGCTGGCTGGCGAGTTCCGCAAATCGCACGAAGAACGGTTCCGCAATACGTCCGCGCCGGACGATGAAAGCGGCGATCGATTGTTCCTCGGCCGCGCGCTGCAGCACCACCGCGTCAAGGTCCTGAATGCGGCGCGCCAGTTCGGGGCTGGTTCGCAGCGTGTCGTTCAGTTTGTCAATCCTCTTGTGCAGCGCGGCTGCCTTTTCAAAATCCAGATCCTCGCTTGCCAGGTCACGCTCGGTTTCATAAGCCGCCAGCAGCGATTTGCCGCTGCTTTCGAGAAACTGCGCCAAGCGCTCCACTTCGGCGTCGTATTCCTCCTTCGAGCATGCGGCAAAGCATGGCGCAAGGCACATTTTCATTTCCGAATAGATGCAGCCGGCAAAGGCAGGATCGCGCCGGATCTTGATTTGGCATCGGCGCACTTTGAAGAAGTCGAGCGCCTGACCCGCGAAAGCTTCCGCAGCCTTTCGCGTCGGGTAAGGGCCGTAGTACACGCCGCCAGTGGGTTCGCCTTCGGCATTGACTGAAATCCGGCGTGTCACAAAACACCGCGGGTAGGCATTTCGCAGATTGAGTTTGAGCACCGCCGGGGGACGCAGCCGCATCAGCTTGCGGTATCTTCCCGGAAAGAGCCGCCGCGCGTGTTGGTAATAGCACAGCGCCTGCTCGAGTTTCGAACCGGTGAGCCGGTAGTGAACGCCTGCAGCGATTTCGCGCAGGTTGAGGCGGTGACTCGCAGGGTCTGCCGGGCCCAGCAGGCGTTCGAGACGGGCGCGCAGGTTCTGGGTGCGAAGGAGAAATGGCTCGGCGGACGCGGGGCGCGCTTCGGTAAGTTCAATCAGGCAGATCGCGGGGCGTTCCGGCAGTCCTCGGAAAAACTCCTGGTCCCGCTCCGGATCGAAAGCAAGCCCGCAGTCAAGTTCCAGCACACGGATAGCATATCTCGAACATCCCTGGGCCGCGACCCGGCGTCCACGCCGGACGAGTCCGGACCCGTCGGAGGCGAAGTTCCGGCGAAGCCGGCGTCTTGGGCGCGCTTGAGGCCAATTGGACCGTGAAATGATATAGAGTAAGCCGCTCGCATGTTAGGCTGGGCCGACCTCGCCCGGCTTGCATTCATTCTTAGGAAGGATCGCCGCCGGAACGCGACTGTTTGCTGAGATGGGCGGCAGGCATGAATCGTTACGCCTCGAATCACCAGCCCGCGTATGCCGAGAACACGCATATCGTGGCCTCCGCCACGGCGCTGCCGCCCTACAAAATCACGCGCGATGACGTGAAGTATTACATGGGCCGCGTGTTCGACATCGCGGAGCGCCGGCTCGATGCGATGATGGCGATTGTGGACAACGCGCAAGTGCAGACGCGGCACACCATCTTTCCGATTGACTACACCGTTGAACCGCGAGCGCTGGCGAAGACGAACAACGAATACATCGAGCACGCCATCCAGCTGGGGCGCGAAGCGGCGGAAAAATGCCTGGAACGCGCCGGAATGACCGCGCAAGAAATCGATCTTATCATCACGGTCTCCTGCACCGGGTTCATGATTCCGTCGCTCGATGCGCATCTGATTCATCTGATGGGGTTTCGCTCCAACGTGCGCCGCATGCCGTTTACGGAACTCGGCTGCGCCGCAGGAGCTATGGCGCTCGGACGCGCAGCCGATTATTTGCGGGCGCATCCCGGCGGAAATGTCCTGATTATCGCGGTGGAGCTGCCCTCGCTGACCTTTCAACGAAAGGATATCTCGCAGGCGAATCTCATCTCTTCCATTTTGTTCGGGGACGGTTCCGCCGCGGTGATTGTCAGCGGAAGAAAGTTGACCGGGCCGAAGATTCTGGCATCCGAGACGTATACATTTCCGGACTCGCTTGGAGCCATGGGCTTCGACCTTCGCGACTCAGGCTTTCACATCTTGCTATCCAAGGACGTGCCGGAAATGATCGGCGCGGAAATCAAGGATCTCGTTCACGGATTTCTCGAGCGGAACGGCCGCTGCCGGGATGAAATCAAAGGATGGATTCTGCATCCGGGCGGCGCACGGCTCTTGGGAAATGTCGAAGCAGCCCTGGGCCTCTGCAAGTGCGATACGCAGCCTTCCTGGGATGTCCTGGCCAATGTGGGCAATCTCTCGAGCGCAACAATTCTCTTCATTCTTCAGGAGTGGCTGGAAAAGCGGCCGCTCAAGCCGGGCGACTACGCGCTGGCGGCGGCTTTCGGCCCGGGTTTTAGCGCGGAGTTCCTATTGCTCCAATGGGCCTGAACCTCGCTCCCAGCGTGATGGCATACCTCCTACTGCTGCTTGCTGTGGCGGCTCTGAGAATATTTGAGCTGCGTGTCTCGAAGCGAAACCAGGCGGCCATGGCGGCCCGCGGCGCGGTAAAGCTAGACAAACCCAATTTCCGCTGGGTTGTGCTGGCGCACACGGGAGTTCTGATCGGTGCCGCCGCGGAGGTCGTCTTCCTGCGAAGGCCCTTCTACCCGGCGCTGGCGGGTGTCATGTTTGTGCTTTTCGTTGCTTCCAACCTGCTGCGCCTTTGGGTCGTCCGTGCTATGGGCCAACTTTGGAACGTAC
>Ga0209062_1002912_pt1 | contig 21281 bp, 15 predicted proteins | sample Coa_R2_2_FD_187158 | JGI IMG/M metagenome (GOLD analysis project Ga0209062, IMG submission 187158) | Surface soil microbial communities from Centralia Pennsylvania, which are recovering from an underground coalmine fire - Coalmine... | ecosystem: Environmental > Terrestrial > Soil > Unclassified...
CTACACCAATAATCTTAATTTCAGGACGTAACCGTTTCACGTATGCCGCAATCCCAGAGATCAATCCCCCACCCCCAATTGCAACAAAAATGGCATGGATGGGTTGCTGGTATTGCCGTAAAATCTCCATCCCAATAGTTCCTTGTCCTGCAATCACGTCTGGATCATCAAAGGGATGAATAAACGTTAACCCTTTTTCTGCTTCCAGTTGACGGGCGTAAGCGTAAGCATCATCATAGGTATCTCCAGATAACACAACCTCACCCCCTCGTGCTTTAACTGCATCCACTTTTACCTGGGGTGTTGTGACTGGCATAACAATAATGGCTCGTGTTCCGAGTTTACGAGCAGCAAGAGCAACTCCCTGCGCATGGTTTCCAGCCGACGCAGCAATTACACCTTGCGCCAAGACATCTGATGGCAATTGTGCCATCTTGTTATAAGCACCCCGCAGCTTGAAGGAAAAGACTGACTGCATATCCTCCCGTTTGAGCAGGAGGCGATTATTTAACCGTGTGGACAGATTGGGTGCATACTCCAGAGATGTTTCTTGGGCAACATCATATACACGCGCAGTCAGTATTCTTTCTAAGTAGTCGGAGTGCATAGGGCAATGGATTAGCAGATGCAGGTAGGAAAATTATTTTACTGTAATTATGTCCCTAAAACCTGAGAACCTTGGATTTTAATATGGTTAAAACAATTATTGTTCTTCTCATTATAGGGCTGATTATAGCTGGGATTATACTAAGTCCTTTTCTCAATAAACAGCGGAGAAACCGTATTAAACGTCGTCCGTTTCCTTCACTGTGGAACTCCATTATTGAAAATAATCTTCCCATCTACTTGCGTCTATCTCCTAATGAACGAAGACGGCTTCAAGGGCATATTCAAGTTTTCCTAGCAGAAAAACAATTCATTGGTTGTGGAGGATTGCGTGTCACAGAGGAAATGAAGCTGACCATTGCAGCTGTTGCTTGCTTACTTCTGCTTAATGAACGAGGAGAATATTTTCCGAAACTGCGTTCAATTCTAATTTATCCCAACACTTATTTTGTTAATAAAACTGTTGCCATCGATGATTATGTTGTGGAAGAAAGCAGTGAAGCAAGATTAGGAGAATCATGGACTCATGACCAAGTGATACTGTCTTGGGAACAGGTAGAACAAGACACTCGTAATTGGCAAGATGGACATAATGTTGTTCTCCATGAATTCGCCCATCAGTTGGATCAAGAGGATGGTAGTATGCAGGGCGTACCTAATTTACTACATAAATCAGACTATGCTCTTTGGTCTCAAATCATGACACAAGAGTATCAACAACTGCGTGATCATCTCCACCGAGGTATAAGAACGGTCATAGATAGTTATGGTGCGACTAATCCCGTAGAGTTTTTTGCCGTAGTGACTGAGACTTTCTTTGAAAAACCACAGCAATTGCTAGATCAACATCGAGCATTGTATGAGTTACTACAATTCTACTATCAATTAGATCCCTTCCAATGGGCTTAGCGAGCAGTGACGTTGCTGAATCAAAATATGAATTAATAACACAGAGACGTAGCATTGCTACGTCTCTACAAGGATTTGGGCCTAACAAAAATGTACACAAATAATTCATGACAATTCAGCACTGCCCAAGCAGCTCATTCAATTCGATTGGAGATCGGCAATCAATAAATTGAGCCTTTCTGCCACATCAGCCCTACCTTCTGGGGGCGCTTCACTTAGAAAAATGTCCAGGATAAACCACCGACATAGCTCAGGCTGTGTGTTTACTAAGTTCAAAATAACACCATTAAGAACTTCAGTGACCATAGAGTCGGGAAGACGGCGCAATTGATTTTTAATGACTTTGGCATCTTCAAATTGTTGAGTTTGACCAGCAATCATTATTGCTTTGGTCACAGCTTCTACTAAACCGTTCAGATCGTTTGCTAATTCATTCATGACTTTTTATGGGGTAGGTTCAGGAGCAATAGCTAGTGGTATAGCCAGACACGTAGCAGCGAGAGCAATTCTTCTACATCAACAGGTTTAGCAATGTAATCTGAAGCCCCAGCAGCTAGACACAAATCGCGGTCGCCTGGCATAGCTTTGGCTGTCAGTGCGAAAATCGGCAGCAGGGCAAATTGATTCATCTGGCGAATAGTACGCATCGTTTCGTAGCCGTCCATTCCTGGCATCATCACATCCATAAGGACAACATCGATATCTGGGTTATTTTGCAAGATGGCAATACCATCAGAGCCGTTTTCAGCATACAAAACTTGCATCTGGTGACGTTCTAGAGTGCTAGTGAGGGCAAAAATGTTACGTATATCGTCGTCCACAATCAGAACTTTCTTGCCAGCTAGGGAGGGGTCGCTCAGATAGAGCCTCTCTAGCATCTGCCTTTGTGATTCAGTTAAATTGCTTGATACTCGATGCAAGCACAAAGCTGTTTCGTCCAAAAGACGCTCTGGGGAGCGCACATTTTTGACATTACTCGTCTCAGTTAGCTGTCTGAGTTGAGCTTCTTCTGCTTGTGTTAACTCCTTCTCGGTATAAACAATAACAGGTAGAGATGCGAGTTTTTGCGTTGCAACTTCTTGCTGAATTTGTTCAAGCAATTCAAACCCGTTGATATCAAGCAGTGGCAAATCGAGGACAAGACAATCAAAATGCTCAGTTCTAACGGCTGCAAGAGCATCTGCCCCACTGCCAACAGCAGTTGTATTGACATCACTGTTCCCAATTAGCTCCACAATACGATGGCGTTGAGCCTCGTCGTGTGCCACGATCAGCAGATGCTTGACCTGACGCTCAACAAAACCCTTAAGATCTGTGAGAGCCTTGAGCAAAATTTCGTTATTTACAGGTTTTTGCAGATAGGCAAGTGCTCCTAAATGAAGACCACGTTGCTTTCCTAGCTCCACAGAGACGATATAGACGGGTATGTGGCGGGTGTTAGGATCGTGCTTTAAGCGATCTAGTACTGTCCAGCCATCCATAAGTGGCAATCTGATATCCAGCATGATGGCATCGGGCGTAAGTTCGCGTGCCATAGACAACCCCATACTTCCATTGTGGGCAATCATGCCATTGAAGCCCTGCTGTTGGGCCATATCTAAAAGTATTTGTGCAAATTTGGCGTCATCTTCCACAATTAGAAGCATGCGTTTACCTTGCTCGTCTGGAGCTGGGTTGTTGTCATTGCTAACATAAGGGGTGAAGGAGTATTGGAGAGCTGGAGTGTTCAATTGCTGAGGCGTTAGTGATACTAAAGCAGTCGTTCTCAGTGTAGATCCTCCATCTTGTTGAGATGAGCTTTGTGGTAGATAGAGAGTAAAAGTGCTTCCCTGACCTAGCTGACTAACCAATTGAATTTCTCCACCAAGGAGTTGGGCAATTTCTCGACTGATGGACAAGCCCAAGCCTGTACCACCATATTTACGACTTGTTGTACCATCAGCTTGTTGAAATGCTTCAAAAATGATTTTCTGCTTTTCAGCTGCAATACCAATGCCTGTATCACTGACTGCAAAAGCGATAACAGTATTGGATCGATTGAGTTGCTCGTTATCAGAACTCCAACCCTGCCTTGCGACAAAGATCCGCAAGCAGACTTCCCCACGTTCTGTAAATTTAAAAGCGTTAGCTAGCAAATTTTTCAGCACTTGTTGCAGGCGTTTCACATCTGTATAGATGCTTGAAGGCAAGTTCCTATCTAATTCGATGGTGAAATTAAGTCCTTTGTCTTGAGCAATTTGACTGAAATTACGCTCAGTGTGACTAGCGATTTCTGTGAATAGGATATGGCTGAGATTGACTGACATTGTGCCAGATTCAATCTTGGAGAGGTCTAGGATATCGTTTATGAGCGCTAAAAGATCAGTACCTGCTGAATAAATTGTACGACCATACTCAACTTGGCGGGATGTCAAGTTGTTCTCACTATTATCCGCAAATAACTTAGCCAGCAACAGTAAACTGTTGAGTGGTGTCCGCAGTTCGTGGGACATATTAGCTAAAAACTGGGATTTATACTTAGATGTCAGAGCCAATTGTTCGGCTTTTTCCTCTAGAGATTGTCTAGCTAGCTCAATCTCCATATTCTTGCGCTCAACCTCCTGATTCTGCAAAGCTAACAACTCAGATCTTTGTTCAAGTTCATCGTTAGTTTGCTGCAATTGCTCTTGCTGTTGCTTAAGTAGTTCTTCTGATGCTTTTAGAGATTGGGCTTGGAGTTCTAAGCGTTGATTAGTCTCTCTGAGTTCATTTTGCTGACTTTGTAGTTCTTCTGCCAAAGATTGTGATTGCTTGAGTAACTCCTCAGTACGCATACTAGCAGCAATAGTATTCAAAACAATCGCAATACTTTCAGTTAGTTGATCGAAAAATGACAGATGAATATCACTAAACCTGTGGAACGAAGCTAATTCAATCACTGCTGTTACCTGACCCTCAAATAAGACGGGTAAGACAACAACATTAAGTGGAGTCGCTTCTCCAAGACCAGAACTGATCTTAATATAATCATCTGGTACCTGAGTCAGCAAAATCCTTTCCTTTTCCAGAGCACATTGCCCGACCAGTCCTTCACCCAAATGGAATCTATTAGCAAGATGCTTGCGCTCTCGGTAAGCATAGGTACTCAAAAGCTTTAGGACTGGTTCGTGAATTTCACCAGTTTCCATTAAGAAGAAGACACCATGTTGTGCAGAGACCAGAGGTGCTAACTCAGACAAGATCAACTTGGAGACAGTTTCTAGATCTCGCTGTCCTTGTAACATGCGAGTAAACTTAGCCAAGTTCGTTTTCAACCAGTCTTGTTCTGTGTTTTTCTGGGTAGTTTCCCGCAGATTGGCAATCATCTGGTTGATATTGTCTTTCAATACTGCTACCTCGCCTTGAGCTTCGACGGCGATAGAACGCGTCAAATCCCCATTGGTCACAGCAATTGCCACTTCAGCGATCGCCCGTACTTGGGTGGTTAAATTCGCAGCAAGTTCGTTAACGTTATCTGTTAAATCTCGCCAAGTTCCCGATGCGCCTGGAACTCGTGCTTGTCCACCTAACTGACCTTCAATTCCTACTTCACGGGCTACGGTGGTTACTTGTTCAGCAAAAGTTGCCAGGGTATCAATCATCTCATTAATCGTGTCTGCCAAGGTTTGGATTTCTCCTTTCGCCTCCAGCATGAGTTTTCGCTTCAAGTCCCCTTTCGCAACTGCTGTCACGACCATGGCAATACCCCGTACCTGTGCAGTCAAGTTACTTGCCATCGAGTTCACATTATCAGTCAAATCTTTCCAGGTTCCTGCTACACCTCTAACCTGTGCTTGACCGCCCAACTTCCCTTCAGTTCCTACCTCCCGTGCTACCCGCGTCACCTCGGAAGCAAAGGAACTGAGTTGATCCACCATCACATTAATGGTATCTTTCAACTCCAGAATTTCACCTTTAACATCGACAGTGATTTTCTTTGACAGATCCCCGTTCGCAACAGCTTTTGTCACTTCGGCAATATTTCGTACTTGAGCAGTCAAGTTACCTGCCATTGAATTCACATTGTCGGTCAAATCTTTCCAGGTTCCTGCTACACCCCTCACATAAGCTTGGACGCCCAATTTTCCTTCAGTTCCTACCTCCCGTGCAACCCGTGTGACTTCAGAAGCAAAGGAGTTCAACTGATCCACCATCGTGTTGATTGTGTTTTTCAACTCTAAAATCTCGCCTTTAACATCGACGGTGATTTTCTTGGACAAGTCCCCATTTGCAACGGCTGTGGTCACTTCAGCAATATTTCGTACTTGGGCAGTTAAGCTACCTGCCATGAAGTTCACTGATTCTGTCAAGTCCTTCCAAGTGCCAGCCACACCTTTAACTTCTGCTTGAACACCCAGCTTACCCTCACTTCCGACTTCTCGTGCCACCCGTGTGACTTCAGAAGCAAAGGAGTTCAACTGATCCACCATCACGTTAACGGTGTTTTTCAACTCTAAAATCTCGCCTTTAACATCGACGGTGATTTTCTTGGACAAGTCCCCATTTGCAACAGCTGTAGTGACTGCAGCAATATTACGTACTTGCGCTGTTAAACTCCCAGCCATAAAGTTGACTGATTCTGTGAGGTCTTTCCAAGTGCCCGCAACACCTCTGACATCTGCCTGAACACCCAACTTGCCTTCACTTCCAACTTCTCTTGCTACTTTGGTCACTTCAGATGCAAAAGAACTGAGTTGATCCACCATGACGTTGATGGTATTTTTCAACTCTAGAATCTCACCTTTAACATCGACAGTGATTTTCTTCGACAAGTCTCCTTTGGCGATCGCTGTTGCGACTTCGGCAATATTACGTACTTGCGCCGTTAAGTTCCCTGCCATCAAGTTGACATTGTCGGTTAAGTCCTTCCAAGTGCCTGCGACACCCCTCACTTCCGCTTGGACGCCTAACTTGCCTTCAGTTCCCACCTCCCGTGCGACTCGCGTCACCTCAGAAGCAAAGGAGTTTAGCTGATCCACCATGATATTTATGGTGTTTTTCAGTGCTAAAATCTCACCTTTAACATCGACGGTAATTTTCTTCGACAGATCTCCTTTCGCAACTGCTGTTGTCACTTCCGCAATATTACGTACTTGCGCTGTTAAGTTGCCTGCCATTGAGTTAACGCTATCAGTTAAGTCCTTCCAAGTGCCTGCGACACCCCTCACTTCCGCTTGGACGCCTAACTTTCCTTCACTCCCTACTTCTCTTGCGACCCGCGTCACCTCAGATGCAAAGGAATTTAGCTGATCCACCATGATATTTATGGTGTTTTTCAACTCTAAAATTTCGCCTTTGACATCGACAGTGATTTTCTTGGATAGATCCCCATTTGCTACTGCTGTGGTCACTTCGGCAATATTACGTACTTGGGCTGTCAAGCTACCTGCCATGAAGTTCACTGATTCTGTGAGGTCTTTCCAGGTTCCTGCTACACCTCTGACATCTGCTTGACCTCCTAACTTGCCTTCACTCCCTACCTCTCTTGCTACCCTGGTTACTTCCGATGCAAAGGAATTTAGCTGATCCACCATCACGTTTATGGTGTTTTTCAACTCCAAAATCTCGCCTTTGACTTCGACAGTGATTTTCTTCGACAAGTCTCCGTTGGCGATCGCTGTTGCGACTTCGGCAATGTTGCGCACCTGACCTGTCAAGTTACCTGCCATCATATTTACACTGTCGGTGAGGTCTTTCCAAGTGCCTGCCACTCCCTTGACTTCCGCCTGTGCACCCAGTTTTCCTTCACTCCCTACTTCTCTTGCGACCCGCGTCACCTCAGATGCAAAGGAATTTAGCTGATCCACCATCGTGTTAATTGTGTTTTTCAACTCCAGAATCTCACCTTTGACATCGACAGTGATTTTTTTGGATAGATCCCCATTTGCTACTGCTGTGGTCACTTCGGCAATGTTACGCACTTGGGCTGTCAAGCTACCTGCCATGAAGTTAACACTATCAGTCAAATCTTTCCAAGTTCCAGCAACTCCCTTGACTTCAGCTTGACCTCCCAACTTTCCATCTGCGCCTACTTCTCTTGCTACCCTGGTCACTTCCGATGCAAAAGAGTTTAGCTGATCCACCATGATATTAACGGTGTTCTTCAACTCCAGAATCTCGCCTTTCACATCGACAGTGATTTTCTTGGACAGATCACCCATTGCAACGGCTGTTGTCACTTCTGCAATGTTACGTACCTGCGCTGTCAGGTTCCCTGCCATTAAGTTAACGTTATCAGTCAAATCCTTCCAGGTTCCAGCTACCCCTTTTACTTCTGCCTGGACGCCCAACTTTCCTTCTGTGCCCACTTCTCGGGCCACCCGCGTCACTTCAGATGCAAAGGAGTTTAACTGATCCACCATGGTATTAACGGTGTTCTTTAGCTCCAGGATCTCACCTTTCACATCTACAGTGATTTTTTTGGATAGATCACCATTGGCGATCGCTGTTGCAACTTCCGCAATATTACGTACTTGACCTGTGAGGTTACCTGCCATTAAATTCACATTATCAGTCAGATCCTTCCAAGTTCCAGCCACGCCTTTTACTTCTGCTTGGACACCCAACTTTCCTTCTGTTCCCACTTCTCGCGCCACCCGTGTTACTTCAGATGCAAACGAGCCCAACTGAGTCACCATTGTATTGACAATCTTAGCCGTCTGAAGAAACTCTCCCTTGAGAGGTCTACCTTCTATTTCCAAAGCAATGGTCTGAGACAAATCTCCGTTTGCAACAGAGCGAATGACACGAGCTGTTTCTGATGTTGGTTGAACAAGATCTGTAATTAGTGCATTAACAGAATCTACGCAAGCTGACCATGAACCACCTGCATTACCTAAAGAGGCACGTTGCGTGATCTTACCTTCCTTACCTACAACTGTGCTGATCCTGTTTAACTCTGCCGCCATTCTTTCATTCATCTCAATAATATCATTGAGAGTATCGGCGATTTTCCCAGCTATACCCGTTTGATCCATGGGCATGCGCACTGAAAAGTTACCTTTCTTAACAGCTGCCAAGGTTTTTAATAGCTGCTGTGGGTCCAGATAATCTGTGTCTTTGGTTGACTGCGCAGTTGCCATCGCTTCATCCTTCTGACGGTTGTTATTTGTTCATACTGCTTTTAGTCAGGCTAGAACATCTATCTCAAGATAGTAGACTCGCTATACATGTTAAATACTTGAATCAGAACAAGCCCAACAAATGCTCTAAATCCTACTAACCGCTCTACCAGTATAGCTACTGCTATACAACGTGCTCTCAGAATTCTTTGCAACTCTTATGAACTAGTGACAATCATTATGTATGTATTATTTTATACTCTTGAAGAGCTTCACGAGGGAGGGTACTGGGAATGGTGAACAGACAAAATTATCATCTTGGTGAGAATTAGTTCTTAAGATGGAAGACTGTAGTTCTAAAGATAGAAGACCACACTCAATAGTGAATTTAGTTTGGGAAGTAAGTATCTCCATTCATTTTTATAAGGAGAACATTATGACTAGTGCATCTCAAAAAGGACATGAACATCGTGGTCCAGAAAAAGGTGAAGCTTATGGTGCTGCAGCTGTAACTCAAGCTTTAGAAGGTGTAGACTTTCCTATAAGTAAAAAGGATCTTCTCAAACACATTAAAGGTCATGAAACAATCCACTGGAAAAAAGACAAGACGCTTAGTTTAAGATCGCTCATCGAACAGACGGGTCGAGATCGGTTTGAGAATATGCGAGAGTTAGTCGAAGCTATCAGTGAAACTATGAGAGAAGAAGAAACTGCATAGCAAGTACGCATAACAGATGCATAACACTTATCTGTGAAGTTGTAAAATGTTCATGTAGGGTAGAATACTGTTAAGTGAAGACTAAATGGCTCTAAAGAACCTCATTTTTTTAACTGGGGTTCTTTTTGATTTTGAATATATGTTTCACCAAACCTAATTTTTTCATATTTGCGAATGATTGAGATTTTCATACTATTATTCAATTTCATTTAATTTCATTTTCATTTCATTTTTTAAATCTACTATTTTAAATTTAAGATACAACATTTTTAAGCACATAAAAGGGCACAATGCCTTGTGTCCTTACAATAATCTCTAATTCATGTAGTTCCAATCTGCTGTATTATGTTTAATTTGAATTCAATAAAGTTGTTCCTAAAACTCTATGTTTTGAGTCGTTTCCGAGATTCTTGTCTATTATAGAATCCAGGAAGACATTGACTAAACAAAGCAATTTTGTTTTATTCTTTAAATAGCTAATGAAATAGTTATAAGGAAAATATTAACATTTTGAGTTAAAAAAAATCAATACTGATGTTCTTCGCTGTGATTCTATAGTTTTTATGAAATCAATCTAAAGATAGATTTGAATTTATCCCTTTCTAAGCAAATAGTTAATACAAAAGCTGAAATATATACACAGTCATCATGTTGTCTTAGCCAACAAAAGTGATCAAGGTGTCTGGCTAACTTAAGGAGCAAGCAATGCCATCCCTGCCTCTCAATAAAGCGAATCTACCGTACCCCGATCCTATTCATCCTATCGTTGTCCACTTTGTCATTGCAATGGTGTTTTTTGCTTTCTTATGTGATGTAGTGGGCTACTTTACCCGTAACCACCGATTGTTTGAGGTAAGCTTTTGGAACATGTTTGTTGCATCGGCAGCTGTCTTTGTTGCCATTATTTTCGGTCAATTTGAAGCAGGTCTGGCACAAGCTTATGATTCAGTTCAGCCAGTACTCAGTCAACATACAATCACTGGCTGGTCGCTTTCAGCTATCGTTGTTGCCATAACGGCATGGCGTTTTGTCATTCGCAGCCGTGACCCGTTAAAGATACCACCTGCTTACTTAGGTGTAGCAACATTGTTGATTTGCCTGGTGTCATTCCAAATTTATCTAGGTACTAAACTTGTTTGGGAATACGGATTGCATGTGGAACCTGTAGAGGAAGCAATCAACAAAGGGGTCTTAAAATGAATTCACAACTCATGGAAGAAGGGTTGAAATTGGGTCCTAACAGACTTCCCTATGAGCTTCCCATTCATCCAAATCTAGTGCATTTTACTATTGGTCTTTTTATCATCGCCATCATCTTTGATATAGCAGGGAAACTTTTTCCTATAGAGAAACCAATCTTTAGATTTCTATCACTCTCTGTAGTTCGTGAGGGGTTCTTTGATGTTGGCTGGTATAACCTTTTAGCTTCAGCAATTATCTCATTTTTTACTGTAGCAGCAGGTTTTTTTGAGATTATGCTAGCAGATCCACCTGCTAATGTTAAGAGTCCTTGGGGATTAGGAGCAGGTATAACCATGATTTTACATGGTTTAGGTGGTATCTTCATATTAGCAGCTATTGTTGCAATGACTGTGTGGAGAGGCTTGATGCGCTACAAGCAGCATAAAAGCAATGCTAGACAAGTAAATTGGGTTTACTTACTAGTGGGTATTGGGATCATGGGGATCATGTATGTACAAGGAACGCTGGGGGGTCACCTAGGAGATACTTTCGGGGTTCATGTCACTGCTGCCCACTTGCTTCGTCATGGTGAAAACCCCAATGTAGTGCTCAAATAACCTCACAAAGAGTGCTGTGAATATTTACTTAATTTGACAGAAGCTTTTATGAGGAAACTTTTAAACTCTCTACTATTGGCTGTTTTCATCGCAGTGATTCTCTTCATCAGTCGTTGGGTAGGACAACAGGCTTACTCATGGATGCCACCTCAAGGAACGGTAGAAGCAAAACATGTCGATGAAATATTTAGTTTTCTGACCTCAATTGGAACTTTCATTTTTTTGGCGATTACTGGGGTCATTGTCTATTCACTTATCACCTGTCGGGCACCTAAGGGTGACTGGAGTCATGGTCACCCTGCTAGAGGTAGTACAAGGCTGGAAATTCTCTGGACAGTTATTCCAACCATACTGGTGTTATGGCTCTCTGCTAAAAGCTTAAGCATCTATCAGCAACTTAATATTGAAGGTTTGCCGCCAGTAGTTATGCGTCATATGCATCTGGAAGAACCAGCTAATGCTGCTGAGGTTAGTGACACCAAACCTGTGGATGAAGTGATTGATGTTTTTGCTAAGCAGTGGGTTTGGTCTTTCCTCTACCCAAATCATGTGACTAGTAATGAATTACATATGCCTGTTAATGAGCCTATTAGTCTAAGACTACATTCGCAGGACGTTGTTCACGGTTTCTACGTGCCTGAGTTTCGTTTAAAGCAAGATACATATCCTGGACGCACGATTACTCTAGTTTTAACGCCAGATCATCCAGGCAAATATCAGCTGAGGGATTCCCAATTTAGTGGTGCTTGCTTTGCTTTGATGAGAGCAGATGTATATATTGAATCCCGCCAGGCTTATAACCAGTGGCTCGCGCGTACTGCTGCTAGTCAGTCAACGATCGCATCCCCTCCAATGGTAATTGATAACACTCAGACAGCAAAGGAAATACTTAACGGTAACTTGCTCACTATCCCACCAGGTTGCTGAATCTTCTGTTGTCAACCATTCAATTTAGCAAGGAAACTCATAGATGGTAAATAATCCCAGGGAAGATAGTGTAAGAGCTGATGAGTCAGCCGAAAATTCCCACAGTGCACAACAGATCAATTGGCGAGAATATTTTAGTTTCAGCACTGATCATAAAGTCATCGGCATCCAGTACATGGTGACCACCTTCATTTTTTTCTTGATTGGTGGACTGTTAGCGATGATTATCCGTGGCGAACTGATCACCCCAGAATCAGATTTGGTTGATCGTCCCATCTATAATGGCCTGTTTACCATACACGGAACAATGATGATCTTCTTATGGATCATCCCATTTAATGCTGGTCTTGCTAACTACTTAGTACCGCTGATGATCGGGGCGCGAGACATGGCATTTCCAACGCTCAATGCGATCGCCTTTTGGTTGATTCCACCAGGGGGTCTTTTGCTGCTATCAAGCTTCTTACTAAAGACAGGTGCTCCTCAAGCTGGCTGGTGGTCTTATCCACCAGTCAGTCTCCAGAACCCGTATAGTCATGGCGAAGTGATTTGGATACTGAGTCTAGTCATTATCGGTATCTCATCAATCATGGGAGGAGTCAATTTCATCACAACAATCTTCTGGATGCGGGCACCCGGTATGACGTTCTTCCGTATGCCCATCTTCGTTTGGTCGATGATGAGCTCCCAGTTACTACAACTGTTTTGCCTACCCGCACTCACTGGTGGATTGCTCCTACTGTTTTTGGACATCGTTGTTGGAACCAACTTCTTCAAACCGTGGGAAGGTGGTAACCCTATGCTTTACCAACACCTATTCTGGTTTTACTCCCACCCAGCAGTTTACGTGATGGTACTGCCGATCTTTGGTGTTTTCTCTGAGATCCTTCCCGCCTTTTCCCGCAATCCCTTGTTTGGCTATAGATCAGTCGCGATCGCCACGATTGGGCTGGCTGTGATCAGTAGTATTGTCTGGGTACATCATCTCTTTGCCGCCGTCACACCCAGCTGGATGCGGGTATTATTTATGTTCACCTCAATGCTGGCTGCTGTGCCCACTGGTATTAAAGAGTTCGCTTGGACTGCCACCGTCTGGAGAGGTAGACTGCATCTTTTGACACCCATGCTGTTTGCTCTAGGAGGCGTTGTGATGTTTCTGTTTGCTGGCATCACTGGCGTTATGCTTGCCTCAACCCCATTCGACCTTCATGTCAACAATACCTACTTTGTGGTGGGTCACTTCCATTATGTTGTCTATAACACGATCACAATGGGGATCTTCGCGGCAATTTACTTTTGGTTCCCTAAAATAACTGGGCGCATGTATGCTGAGGGCTGGGGTAAAGTACATTTCTGGTTAACTTTTATTGGTGCTAACCTCACCTTCTTCCCTATGCATCCACTAGGATTGCATGGGATGCTACGTCGGGTTTCCTCGTACGATCCTCAATACCAATCATGGAACATTATTGCTAGCCTTGGGTCGTTTCTATTAGGCATGTCAACGCTTCCTTTCATCGCCAATATAATTGTTTCTTGGTTAAGAGGACCTAGAGCAGACGATAATCCTTGGCACGCTACAGGTCTAGAGTGGAAAACCACCTCACCACCCCCAAAAGAGAACTTTGAGGAAATTCCCGTCGTCACTGAACCACCTTACCACTACAATGACGATACTTTTGGAACTCAAGCAGCTACCCAGGAGTAGGAAAGGGGAATGAGGAGGACAAGGGAGACAAGGGAGACAAGGGAAGGGAGACAAGGAGGAATGAGCTTGTGCTTGTATTCAGACGATTCCTGCACTCCTAATAATCCCAAACTTCCACCATCTCTCACTCCCCTCACAAATCTAGTCTTGTTATAAAAAGATGCGTCAGCATCTCAAACCAGCAATAACCCTTTTCTTCACACACTCTCATATCCTCCTTGTCCCCCTTGTCCTCCTTGTCCCCCTTGTCCTCCTTCCCTTGTCTCCTTGTGCTCCGCATACCCCGAGTTCCCCATTCCCCACTCCCCATCCCTCATGCAAAACACCACACACCCCGATGAAAGCCCTTTATCCATACAGCAATTACAGCGCTATTTACCGAATTGGCTAAAGCGGTTTCTGCCAACTGGTGGCGGACGTGCTGATGATGATCATGGTAAAAGCATGTTCGGCTTCACCGTGTTTCTACTATCGGAGAGTATCATCTTCCTTAGTTTTTTCGTGACATATATTACTCTGCGATTAACAAACCCTCATTGGTTACCACCTGGCGTTAAGGGACCAGAGTTATCTACTGCTGTGATTATTAACTCAGTAATACTAGTTTCTAGTAGCTTTGTGATCCAAGCAGCAGAAGGTGCACTCAAGCGTCGTCAGTTAAAGAGGTTTCGCTTATTGTGGCTAACTACGTCTGCAATGGGAGCATACTTCTTGGTTGGTGAAGTCAAAGAGTGGCTTGGTCTTGACTTTGGACCATCAACAGGAGTCGTTGGTGGAACTTTTTATACGCTGACAGGCTTTCATGGTTTGCATGTTTTGACTGGTATTATCTTACAAATCATCATGCTTATTCGCTCCTTTATCCCAGGCAATTATAACAAAGGTAATTTTGGTGTCAGTGCAAGCACACTGTTCTGGCACTTTGTGGACGTCATTTGGGTTGTCTTATTCTCGCTTGTCTACCTCTGGCGAACATAAAAGCTATCTTGAGATAGACACTTATTTTGTAATAAATAGCTAAAAATTATGACTGGTTGAGAAATATGCCAGTACTTCATTAGTATCAAATTTAATAACTGATTCATGGCTTTACCAAATGAGGAATTTCCGACTTCACAAGGGTCACCAGCCACGGTTCGAGTGACTCCGTCACCATCATTGGTTCAAAATGATCCAATGATAAATCGTGGCTTGCAAAAGGAGCAATATCTTGGCATTTTTTCTGTTGCTATTAGTTTGATTCTTGTTGTTGGTTTTTTTAGTCGCAAAGTTGAATATGCTTTGATGTTTGCTACTGCTCTTAGTGTGGCCCTTATTGTTTTCTTTTTAACTTTATGAACTGATGAACTGTCACTCCCAAATTGGAATTTTACTGAACGAAACTGTTGAGAGTTAACAGTTAACGGTCAATAACCACAACGAGTATTTATGCAATTTAAACGCGCTTTCTTCTTATTTGCGCAAGTTGTAACTATACCGTAACTATACCAAGATGGAGAAAGTTATTTTATGAGCAATCCAGTTTATCAAACAGTGATTGTTGGTGGTGGATTTACAGGATTATTTACAGCATTACATTTGAGCCATCAACACTATCCACGAACTGTTATCTTGATCGATAAGCAAGAACGCTTTTGCTTTAAGCCTCTGCTATATGAGTATTTCAGCGGTGAAATGAATGCTACGCAGGTAGTCCCACGGTTTACGGAACTACTTGACGGCACTGGTGTTATTTTTGTGAGAGATACAGTGCAATCAATTGACCTGCATCAACGGGAAGTTAAATTAGCGTCAGGAAATACCTACAATTACAGCAACTTAGTTCTGGGTTTGGGCAGTGTTACTGGCTATTTTCACGTTGAAGGTGCTAAAGAGTATGGTCTGCCTTTTTGGACACAACAAGACGCGATCGCAATTGATCGACATTTACACGATTGCTTGCAACAAGCCGTGCAAACTCAAGATCCGGAACAACGCCGTAGGTTGCTGACAGTTGCGGTGATTGGTGGTGGTCCTTCTGGAGTGGAAATGGCAGCTACTATAGCTGACTTGTTACCAAATTGGTATGGCGCTATGCGAGGCAATCCTCAAGAAGTGCGGGTGGTCCTGCTGAATCATGGAGATGCCATCCTCAAAGGTGATGTTAACAGTTTGCTACAAGAGACTGCTGAACAAAAATTACAACAACGCGCCGTGCCAGTAGAAATGTTGATGGGGTCGGAAGTCACGGCTATTGGTCCCGATTTCGTCGAGTATAAGCACAATGGTAAGCAAGAAAAGCTTCTCACTTCTTCTGCTATCTGGACAGCTGGCACTGCTACCAATCCGCTAATTCAAAATCTGGCAGTTCCAAATGAACATCGAGACAAACACGGTCGCTTACAAGTTTCCACAACTTTACAATTGCCCGACTTTCCTGAAGTATTTGCAGGAGGTGATTGTGCCTTTGTCCCAGAAACTTCTTGGCCCGCGACTGCACAGGTTGCTTATCAACAAGGGGCAACAATTGCTCATAACCTCAAAGCGATCGCTTTAGGACGTGAACTCATACCAGCCAAAGTTAACCTCAGAGGCACACTCCTCAAACTAGGATTAGATGATGCCGCTGCCAATATATACGACACTTTTGAGGTGACAGGTGAACCTGCGCATTTAATCCGTCAAGGCACGTATTTAGAACTCTTACCAACTCCAATTCATAACTTTAAAGCTACCAGTGAATGGCTGAAGGACGAGATTTTTCACCATTATCTCTCTTCTGATGGTGCAGGCAAAAAAGTTGTGCAGACAGCGGAAATTGTCGGTGGAGCAGTCGTAGGTGTTCTAGTTGCTAGAAAACTCCTCCAAATGTTAGGTAACGATGATGACAAACACCAATAAGGGATAATCGCTGACGTCCTTCTTTATCACCCATTCGGGTCAAGGCAAAACAAGAAATTGTTACCTAGACTATGAAGAGAACAACTTTCTAAGAGTAGTTCATTCATCTTAGAGGTAAAACAATGAATCGGATTCTAAAACACACTCTCTTACCCACCCTAGTTGCTACAGGTCTAGTTGGAGTCAATCTAGTTGCTGCAAAACCTGCATCTGCAAACGATCAGTGGATACGAGATGTTGGCATTGGTGCTGCTACAGGGTTGGTAACAGGAGCCGTTACCCATGATGGTTCAACCATCAGCAATGTTATCAATGGAGCTGGAGCAGGTGCTGCTGTTCATGCTGCTAGTGATGGTCGTAACTATCATAAAGGTAGTGATTTGCTTCGAGATGTTGGCGTGGGTGCAGCAGCAGGCACCGTGTCAGGAGCAATCACCAATCATCATCATCCTGTTAACAATGTTATCAATGGTGCGGCAACAGGTGCGCTCATTAATATCCTGGGGCATTAACCTAGTTTTGTCTCGTGGTTTCAACTAGCAGTTGTCAGGTGCCTACTAAGGCTCAAACTTTGAGTAAGCGGTGCGCTGTAGATAGTGCATCGCTTACTTGAATTGCTAAGGACTCTCAAGTATTAGGAATCAGTCTACCGCAAGGATAAGTGGCGGTCTCCTCGGAAGCAGTATCAGCTACAGCTTTTGGAACTTGATCTAATGGTTGAGTTTTGGCTTTTATATAGTCTGTTCGTAATGTCTTCAGCATCTGCTCTCGTTTGTCATACAACCGCTTCAAGGGACGAGGCTGGGACTGGTTCATAATATAAGCGGTGACTAAAGGTAGTGCAATTGTGCTGTCTGTATAACAAACAATTGTACTCGGCAATTCCTCAGGATCAATTTTTCCCCAGCTCACAGCTTCGCTAGGTGTTGCACCAGACAAACCCCCAGTGTCTGGACGAGCATCTGTAAACTGGACAAAGAAATCATGTCCGCGTTCTTCTAGTCCCAAGACTTCGTGAAGTTGTGGTTGGGTTTGGAGCAAAAAGTTTTTGGGACTACCACCACCTATAATGACAGCGGCACTTTTGCCTTTTGCTTCACGCGCATAGTAGGCGATCGCAGCCGTCTCATTCACGTCAATCGCTGGATCTAATATCAATTTAGAGCCTTCTAAGGACAAAGCTGCAACATTCATTCCAATAGAACTATCGCCTGGAGAAGAAGTGTAAATTGGCACTCCACACTCGTAAGCTGTAGCCAGCAAGCAAGAATGTTCTACTCCCAACTGTTTTTCTACCTCTCGGACATACTTGCCTAACAGATGATGGAACTCTGCAGTTCCCATCCGCTTCTGAAATGGTTCTGCTTGCAGTATCTTGCGAATAAAAGCATCTGTTTCTAGTAGAACATCGTAACCAAAGATAATGTCATAAATACGGATAGTGCCTTGCTGGCGCAGCTTCACATCATCCAAAAATGGATTGCCAGCGAACAGTTCAAAACCTAACCCATAGTGCATATCGTGATAGAGATTAGCACCAGTACTAATCATCCAGTCAATAAAACCATTGCGGATTAAAGGTGCCAGTGCAGATACTCCTAAGCCAGCTGGCGTCATTGCACCTGAAAGGCTTACTCCCACAGTCACATTTTCTTGAAGAACCTCCCGACTCAGCAAATGGCATATCTCCCGCAACCGTGCTGAATTGTAAGCAGTGAAGTAATTATCAATTAAATCAACCACTCCGACGTTGCTTGGCATTGGTGCAGGTGCAATTTTCTTGCCCAGTTGTTTTGACATTTTCGATAATCCCCGGAACAATAACTGTTAATCTGTCTGTGGGCAACCCGATACCTATCCGAATCAACAGACAAGATACAATCTTAACTATATGTCAGCCCGATACGGGTGATGTCACAAGAAGCTTCCTTTAAGAACAGTGCCGTGATTATCACAGCAGTGCCGTAACTATGACGATACTTAGGATACCTATATAATGCAACCCAATGACTCTTTGGAAACCACTAGTGATATGACCTTGACCAATGAGCAGTATCGTAAAAAGATGCAGCGACGCAAGGAAGTACAGGATCAGCGACTTGCTCAAGCAATGCCAGACAAGGGTTTGATCATTGTGAACACAGGCAATGGTAAGGGAAAAACAACTGCAGCTTTGGGAATGGTTTTGCGATCGCTTGGTCATGGGTATAAGGTCGCTATCATCCAATTTATTAAAGGGTCATGGGAACCTGCTGAAAAAAGAGTTCTCAGTTTATGGCCAGACCAATTAGAATTTCATGCTATGGGTGAAGGCTTTACTTGGGAAACCCAAGACCGCGATCGTGATATTGAAAAAGCAATTGCCGCATGGCAAAAAGGATTAGAATATATACTTAATCCAGACTTCAAGCTGGTATTGTTGGATGAAATTAATATTGCTATAAAACTTGGATACCTGAGAGTTGAAGAAGTTCTCTCTGGATTAGAGCAGAAACCTGCTGACAAGCATGTAATTCTTACAGGTAGAAGTGCACCCACGGCACTTATTCAACGAGCTGATCTAGTAACGGAAATGACTTTAATTAAACATCCTTTCCGCGATCAAGGTGTTAAAGCACAACCAGGGATTGAATATTGAGAGGTACTGGACAAACTTTCTAACCTCGCAGATTTGCTTTACACATTTGCAAAATTTGCCGATCTTTAGCGCCAATGGAGTGTAGCTGATAATAGTCTTGTAAGGTGACTGAGTGACCATAACTGATTGGTTCATCTTCACTTAATTTAGGTAGTGTATTATTTGTAGCTACCTGCATTGGGCTTGAGTCACCAGCATACCCTTTGACTGTCATTGCTAACTCACCTGAGGGGTATAGTGTGCCATTAAAACAGCTGTATTCTGAGCCAGGTATGTATAGAGCACCTACCACTTTCCCTTGTTGTTTATCAAACACTATATAGCCTTGACCCAATTGACCGGGTTGTGGTACCTGACCATATAAATACAAGCCGTTTTGCTGTGGTAAATTCCCCTTTGGAAGTATTTGTGTCTGTGTTGTAGATCCTTGAGATTTTGCTGCTTGCACTGGAGCGCTTCTCTGCAACCAAGTGTACGTTTGTGGTTGATTACTTGCGATCAGAGAAGAATTTGTGGCGGGAACTGCTGATTTTGCAAGTGCTTTTTGATGATGAGTTGTCTTAGGGCGAGATTGGAGACCAAGTTTTGTGCGAAGGCGTGTGGTCCTCAGACTAAACTCGGAGCCCAGAATTTTGCGGAGATGGGCTGTATTAAGTCTAGACTGATAATTCAGCTTTTTAGGGAGGTAGGCTTGTTGGCGGATAGATTCTGGATTAAAAGCCGCATTGCGCTGTAGCCAGGTGTATGTGTGATTATCCGAATGTGATGCGGTAAGTGTACGTAAGTATTCCATTTGGGTACTCAGTACTGGTTTAGCACGATAGGCAAAGACACCGCCAAAGATGAGAAGTAAGCCAAGTAGGGGAATTCTCAACTGACGAGGGGGAATTAACTTATTAAAATAGTTCACCCATTTTTCTCCTATTAACAAACTACTTTGTGTTTTCCACTACTTACTTAAACCGTAACTAAGTGTTTATGGACAATGGCTCAGTCGAAGGTGTGATTTATACTTTCCGTACAATACCTCTGAAAATAAAATTTATATAGAATTTTCAGAGATGATATTAGACTACCATCACTTAGCATATTTGACCTTTACTAAGGAGTTTAACCTGATCGGGTCAATTTTGATAAATCTCAAAAATCTGACTGAAAAAGTCTCATTTTTGTTTTTTTCTGTTCAGTTTATAAATTGATTTGATATTTTGTGAACAGATTGACATCGTTAGAAGCAACACAAGCGATTCTCTCAATTCCAGAATTGTGGCAATATGTTAGGCGCGTTAGCTTAAAAAAATTGCCTCCTGAATTTAGGAGGCGCACAAACTCACCCTAGAAGTAGAAAGGTTTTAAATCTCTACTCTTAACTAGCAACGTACTCTTTGACATTAGAACGTCTGCGACGCAGATGAGCTAGGGCTTGATGCTCTAACTGACGAACACGCTCACGGCTAAGGTTTAATCTCTCCCCAACTTTTGCCAAAGACATTTCGTTGCCATCTTCTAACCCAAAGCGTAGGGCTAAAACTTCCCGTTGCTGTGGAGTGAGTTCTGCCAACATGTTATTTAAGTCTTGGCGCAAGAACTCTTGAGTCATGTAATGTTCTGGAGATGGTCCCTCATCTTCAAGCATTTCTTGGAGTTCAGTATCTTGGTTATCCCCAACTTTCACGTCTAGAGAAACTGGTTGACGCGCCATGTTCAAATATTCACGTATTTGAGCAGGTTCTAACTCTAGCTCTTTGGCTATTTCGGCAGGAGTTGGCGATCGCCCCAACTGTTGAGCAAGTTCTCGCTGCACTTTCTTGATTTTGTTCAGCTTTTCAGTAATGTGAATGGGCAAGCGAATTGTACGGCCTTGTTGAGCTATGGCTCGAGTAATTGCTTGGCGAATCCACCAATAAGCATAAGTAGAGAATTTATAGCCTCGTGTGGGATCAAACTTCTCAACTCCTCTTTCTAATCCCAGAGTTCCTTCTTGAATGAGATCTAGGAACTCCATGTTTCGCTTTTG
>Ga0209062_1002913_pt1 | contig 21276 bp, 17 predicted proteins | sample Coa_R2_2_FD_187158 | JGI IMG/M metagenome (GOLD analysis project Ga0209062, IMG submission 187158) | Surface soil microbial communities from Centralia Pennsylvania, which are recovering from an underground coalmine fire - Coalmine... | ecosystem: Environmental > Terrestrial > Soil > Unclassified...
TTGTGCGCCGGCGTCGATTCGCAAGGCGGCATCCTCGCCTGGGAGCAGGAATCCTGGTTCCCCAGCTTCGGCAACCGCCCCGGCCCGGCCACTCCCGGCAACGTCGTTACCGGCTATCTCGCCGGATTCCAGCCCGACGCCTTTACTCCGCGCACTCCCGCGCCTCCGCCCGCCGGCTTCAATAACAACAGCAACGCCGCGCCTTCTTACCTTGCGGCCCGCGTCAATGGAATCGCGCGCGGAGCGGGCAAGGTGGAAAGCGGACGCGTTCTGACCCACAATCTCCGTTCCCCCTTTTGGACCGGCCCCCTGCGCTCGCCCTCCCGCCTGCAAAACACCTTCGCCCACGAATGCTTCCTGGACGAAATCGCCGCCAGAGTTAAGGCCGACCCGGTGGAATATCGTTTGCGCCACTTGACCCACCCGCGAGTCATCGGGGTTGTCGAGGCGGCCGCCAGAGCCGCGCGGTGGGATGCGCGGCCCTCTCCCGCACCCTCATCGCGCCGCTCCTCGGTCGCGCGCGGCCGCGGCGTCGCCTGCGTGGCCTATGAAGGAGAGAACGGTTACTCCGCCATGGTCGCCGAAGTCGAAGTGAATCGCGATTCGGGAGCCATCGCCGTCAAGCGAATCACCATCGCCGCCGATTGCGGACCCATCTCCAATCCCGACGGCCTCCGCAATCAAATGGAAGGCGGCGCGCTGCAAGGCATGAGCCGCGCTTTGGGCGAAGAGGTCGTCTGGGACGGCGAGAAAATCGCCTCCATCGACTGGCGCACCTATCGTTCCCTGCCGCTCGGCTTCGATGTTCCCCACATCGAGTGCGTGCTGCTGAACCATCCCGAAGCGGAGGCCAACGGAGCGGGCGAGCTCTCCATCACCCTCGTCGCCGCCGCCATCGGCAACGCCGTCTTCGACGCCACCGGCGCCCGCCTCCGGCAGATTCCCTTTACCCCGCAACGCGTCCAGCAAGCCCTGGCGGATCCAGCGTGATTTCTCTCGCTGTCAGCCGCTTCAGATGATCGCGGTCCACCTCATATCCCAATCCCGGCCCGTCCGGAACTTGAATGGTCCCTTGCGCCGTCACCTCCACTTCCGGCCGGATCACGTCCCGCTTCCAATACCGCTTGCTGGCCGACACGTCGCCCGGCAGTACGAAGTTCGGCAGCGTCGATAGCGCGATGTTGGCGGCCCGCCCGATGCCGGTCTCCAGCATCCCTCCGCACCACACCGGAATCCCGTGTTTGCGCGCCGCGTCATGCACCCGTTTGGCCTCGCGAAATCCGCCCACTCGCCCGAGCTTGATATTGATCACGCCGCAGGCCCGCATCGCAATGGCCTGCTCGGCATGATGCGCCGTGCGGATGCATTCGTCCAAACAAATCGGCGTCGTTAGCCGCTCCTGCAACGCCGCGTGGTCGATAATGTCGTCGTGCGCCAGCGGCTGCTCGATCATCATCAGGCCGAATTCGTCGAGCCGCTTCAAGTGTTCCGCATCGGCCAGCGTGTAGGCCGAGTTGGCGTCCGCCATCAGCCCGACGCCTGGAAATTCCCGCCGCGCCTGGCGCACCACCTCTACGTCCCATCCCGGCTTGATCTTGATCTTGATCCGTTGATAGCCCGCCTCGAGCTCCGCCTCGATCTTTCTCAAAAGCTCCGGAACCGAATTCTGAATTCCGATGGAGACCCCGCAGGGAATCTCGGCCCGTTCGCCGCCAATGTGCTTTGCCAGCGGCAACCCTTGGATCCGCGCTTCCAAATCCCACGCCGCCGCTTCGATCCCTCCCAACGCCATGCGGTGGCCGCGAATCCCTTCAAAGCTCCGCCCCACCTCCGCGGCCGATTCAAAATCGCGGCCTAGCGCTCTCGGAGCCGCATAGTCCTTCGCGATCAGCCATGCGGCGTCGGTCCACTCTTCGTTGTAAAACGGATTCTCGCCGCAAGTGATCTCGCCCCATCCGGAAACCCCGCCTGAAATGACCTCGACCAGAATAATTCTGCGTTCCGTGGTCCGCCCAAAGCTGGTTTCGAAAAAGTGCGCCAGGGGCATGCGGATCTCCCGCAGCGTCATCCGCTCTATTCGGATTCCCCGCTCCAGCAGATAGCAGCCGCCTTCGGCTGTGCGCTCGAATCCGGTCGCCGCCAAATCGTTCGATAAATGCTGGAGGAACTGCTCCCGCACCCGCGTTTGAATTTCGCGGGCCTGCGCCGGATCCTCGCGCTTGAGGGCGTCGATCGCGGCGGGCACTTCAATGCGCTCGGCGGCGCGGAGGCGCTCCATCGGCTGGCCCGCCAAAATCCGTTTCACGCGCGCGCTGTCCAGGCGCCACTCCGCCACGCAGCGGTCGGTCGGCAATCCCGCATGCAGCGGACTCGTCGTGCAACCGTATTGGTTGGGAACGAAGCGCCTCACCACCGCGCCCAGACGCTCGATATTGAACCAGGCGTTCTTCAGCTCCAACGGATCGAAGGTCCATTCGATCAAATCGATGCCTTGCGCCAGAGCGTCCTCCCGCTGCGCCAGCTTGAGCCTCCGGCCCACCCCCGCGTTCCTGTATTCCGCCAGCACCCCGAGCATGTGGCTGTGCAAATAGATCCTGCCTCGTCCGCCGATGCCCGGAATCGCCAGGCAAAACCCCGCCATTTTCCCTTCGTCGAAGGCGCCCAGCGCCTGCCCCCCCACCTTCAGCGCCGTGACGAATAGCCGCACGGGAAGCAGTTCGATGTCGTCGAAACCCCAGATGCGCCGCTGCAGATCCACCGCCGCTTCGAATTCGGAATGCGTCGCCAGAGGCCGGATTTCAATCACTCGCTGCGCTTGGCCTGCCGCCATAACCCTTCCATCTCTTCCATGCTGGCTTGTTTCAGCGTTTTCCCGGCCGCCGCCACGCCCTTTTCGATGTGCCGGAACCGGCGGCGGAACTTCGCGTTCGTCTTGCGCAGCGCCTGCTCCGGATCCACGTTCAGAAACCGCGCGACGTTCACGATCGCGAACAAAATATCGCCGATCTCTCCTTCCACCTCGGCCTGTGTGGAACCCTTTCGCGCCCCCTCCAGCTCCCCCACTTCCTCTTGCAGCTTCTCCAGCACTTGTTCCACGTTTTCCCAATCGAAACCCGCCTTCGCCGCGCGCGAGGCGATCTGCCGCGCTTCCACCAGCGCGGGCAGCGATCTCGGAACGCCGCTAAGCAAGCCGTCCGGTTCGGCTTCGCCTCTCTGTTCCCGTTCCGCCGCCTTGATCTCATCCCAGCGCCGCGTCACCTCCTGGGCGGTCTTGGCGTTTCCGTCCGCGAATACATGCGGATGCCGCCGGATCAATTTGCGGTTGATCGCCTCCACGGAATCGGCGATATCGAACCGCCCTTGCTCCCGCGCCATTTGCGCGAAGAACACCGCCTGCAACAACAAATCCCCCAGTTCCTCGGCCAGTCCTTCGAAGTCCCTCGCGTCGATTGCGTCCAGGACTTCGTAAGTTTCCTCGAGCAGATACGGCTTAATTGTGTCGAAATCCTGTTCCCGATCCCAGGGGCAGCCGCCGGGCGAGCGCAGCTTCTCCATAATTTCCACCAATTTCGTGAAACGCCGGCCGGCCAGCGCGGACAATTTGGACTGCCGAGGGGAGGGCACGGGAAGTTTCAGCTTATCATTCCAAGCCCGGCTCCTCGCGCCTGTCGGGCCGGTTTTGCGCGTCCTCCCCGGCCCTCCCGCTAGGATAGGGGTTGGCTGCGCTCGTCTTTTAACCACATATGCCGCAAGACCCAGCTCCTTGGCGGGATCGATTTCATTTCGAGTATGCGCCTGTTCTGCGGGAAATTTCGGCGCTGCTTCGGCTGCAAACTCTGAATTCGCGGAAAATCGCCTCGCCCAAAACGATACTCATCGTCAACTGCTGCTTGATCGGCGACTTTGTCGTCTCTCTGCCCGCCATCGCCGAGTTCCTTCGCGAACACCCCCATGCGGAAACGGACCTGATCGTGTCGCCCACCCTCGCTCCTTTGGCGCAAAAGCTCCGGGGAATCCGCAGCGTCTACTCCGCTCAGACCGTATTTCGGCGCGGCGCCGAACAGGCCGTCTCCGGCCGGGCGCTCAATAGCTCCTACGATCTCGTCGTCGTGCTCCGGTTGAGCGGGCCGGCCCGTGAGCTTTTGGCCAGCGCCTCTTACAAATCCATCCACACCTGCTTGTTTCCTCTTCTTAGATATGGGCTGCATTTGGCGTTTTCTCCCAGCCGTCATGCCAAACAATTGGCGGACTTCGCCTTTGAAGTGTTCGGAAAGTCCGGGCCGCGCCTCCATCGCATCGACGCCTGCGAGCTTTTCGATTTCAGCCAAGTGGCGGCGCCCGGCAAGCCTGCCGGCAGAATCGTGCTCGTTCATACCGGTTCGGGCTCCCCTCTCTATTTGTGGCCGGCGGCGAAGTGGGTCCAGCTACTGGAATCCCTGCAAGACCAGAAAGATCTGTCGTTTGTTTTTGTCGGAGGCTCGGAAGACGAAGCCCGCACATTTCGGGAGATCTCTCTGCGAACTTCCCTCCCGCTGCGCTCCTACATCCGGCAATATGACATTCTGCAACTGGTGATGTTAATGCGCGCAAGCCGCCTTTTCATTGGCGTCGATAGCGGCCCTCGTCACCTCGCCCATTTGGTCGGCTTGCCGAGCGTCTGCCTGCTCGGCCCCGGGCCCAAGTCTTTTCAGCCTCTAAGCGATCAGGCGACCGTGATCGACGTGAATGAATGCCGGCGCTGCTCCACGTTTTACTGTCCCTACACGCCTCGCTGCGTCGAGATGATTTCCGTGGAGGCCGTGGCCCGGGCTTGCCGCTTCCGCCTCGGCCATTCTCTCGTGGCGCCTCCGGCCAGCTGATCGCCTTCGCCACAGGGACCTATCTCGCGGCCTGTCCGATTCTCGCGCCCCGCGTTTGTTGTATTATTTTGGTTGCGTCCCTTCCGCATCATCCTGGAGCGCCCCGCCGCCAGCCCGCCGGGCGTGAGCGAGTATGAGCTGAAAATCGACTCGCAGGTTGAGAAGTTTTTAGAGACCAAGCACAAGCTCGTCTATTTCCTGGTCACCGCGAGCGTCGCCCCCATTGTCGCCGTCGTGCAGTTTCTCTACGGGAAGCCTCTTTCCCGGTTGGCGTTTTGGGCCGCGGTCGCGGGAATCGTCGCGGGGCTCGCCGCGTCGGCCGCAGCCATACGCGCGCTCCAATTCGAGCTTGCCTCCTATCGCAGTCATATCGCCTATCGATATGCTCAAAAAAGCTGGGATAAGCTGACCGCCGCTGAACAGCGCTCGTGGAACTCCGTGAATCGGCGCGCCACCGCCTGCACGCGATTCGCGTTCCTGCTAATATGTGTCGAATTTGCGCTTTTCGCCGCCGTAGCGATTCTATTCCTGGCCGCGTCTCCGGCGCCGCTTCAGATTTGATCTCGGGATTGGAGGAATCATGCATCATTTTGGCGAAGACATGACAACGGGTCGGATCTCGGACGGTCAGTTCATCATTCAGGCCACGCATCACGCCACCGGCGCCGTGGTCACCATGACGGGTCCGCTCGTCGGCGTGCTGGCCGACCCAAACCAGCCGGTAGACGAAAACATCGTAAATCAGTTGGCCCGCCAGTTTGCCCGCTTCTTGCGCACCAATCTGAACAGCGGCCCCGCCGTGGCGACCGCCTAGGGCGCCACCCCTTAATCCTTTCCCTCGTCGAGGCGGCTCACAGCGTCTCCAGCGCCAAATGCTCGCGCCGCCCCGACGCCGCGGCCTCGAAAGCGAACTCCAGCACCCGGCGCGTTTGCAGCGGATCGATAATGGCGTCCACATGCCCTCGCGCCGCGGCGTATTTGGCGTCCAGCCACCGCTCATAATCGGCGCGAGTCCGCTCGATCCTCTCTTCCAGCTCGCGCGCCGCCGGTTGGCCGGCGGCTTTCAGTTTCGCCAGCTCCGGTCCATGCACCGCCTGAACCGCCGCGTCTCCTTCCATCACTCCAATCCGCGCCGTCGGCCACGAAAACGTGAAATTCGGATCGAAGCCCTGGCCAGCCATGGCGTAATAGCCCGCGCCGCTTGCGTGATTCAGCGTCACCACGATCTTCGGCACGCTCGCGCAGGCCATCGCCTCCACCATCTCCGCGCCCGCCCGGATGATTCCTTCGCTTTCCGCTTCCGCTCCCACCATGAATCCCGAAACGTCTTGCAGATATAACAGCGGCAGGCCATGGCGCTCCGCCGTCTCCACGAAATACGCCGCCTTCCGCGCCGACTCCGGGTAGATGATGCCCCCAATGCGCGGACCCTCCGGCGTCTTCAAAAATCCCCGCCGGTTCGCGATCACGCCGATCGGCCGGCCCGCCAGCCGCGCGTTCGCGCACAGCATCTCCGGAGCGTGATTCGGCTGAAACTCCAAAAAATCGTCGCCGTCCACGATTCGCCCGATCACTTCTTCCATGTTGTACGGCAAGCGATGATCGGCCGGCAGCAGGTCGTAAAGATCCTCCACCGGCTTCGCCGGCGCCCTGGCCGCCCCCCGCTCCCCTGTGGCCTGCGCCCGCGGCATCTCTCCTATCAGGCGTCGGATGAGGCGCAGACACTCGTGATCGTCCTTCGCCGAATAGTGCGCCACCCCGCTTTTTCCCGTGTGCAGCGACGCCCCGCCCAGCGACTCCGCATCCACTACCTGCCCCACCGCCCCCTTCACCAGGTTTGGCCCGCCCAAACCCATGAAGCTTGCGCCTTCCACCATCACGATCACGTCGGAAAGCGCCGGAAGATAGGCGCCTCCCGCGATGCACATCCCCATCACCGCCGCGATCTGAGGCACCCTCAGCTTCCGCCGCATCAGCGAATTGTAGTAAAAGATCCGCGCTGCCCCGTACTGGCCCGGAAAGATCCCGTCCTGATAGGGCAGATTGACCCCCGCCGAATCCACCAGATACACGATCGGCAGCCGGTTGCGCATCGCGATTTCCTGCGCGCGCAGAATTTTGTGGATGGTTTCGGGCCACCAGGCTCCAGCCTTCACGGTGGCGTCGTTGGCGACCATCACCGCCGGCCGCCCCTCGATCCGGCCCAGTCCCGTCACCACTCCCGCCGACGGCGCTTGCCCGTCGTATTTGTCGTAGGCGGCCAGCAGCCCGATCTCCAGAAACATCGAGCCTGCATCGTTCAGCGCCGCCACGCGCTCCCGCGCCGTCAGTTTGCCCTCGGCATGCGCCTTCTCGATCTTTTTCGCGCCGCCGCCCAACCGCAGCTTCTCTTCCAAATCGCGCCACTCTTTGACCAGCGCGCGCATGTGGTCCGCGGGGCTTTGGGGCACGAAACCATCCTAGCGGTCGCCTGGAGGGCGGCGCGGCCCCACCCGCGTCGGTCGCGCCGCCTCGCCCAGGGCCGTTGCCTCCGGGTGAGATACTATTCTCGGATAGCGAATGAATCCCGATGCCATCGTTTTTCGCAAAACCAACGCTCATACGGGCCGCCGCATTTCCGTCTCGCCCGAAACCAGCGCCGCCCGCCACCTCGCCTATGGCCGCATCATTCTTAACCGCGCCGCGCCGCAAGTCTCCTTCGCCAATTCCGATCGCGAAACCGCGCTGCTGGTCCTCTCTGGCGCCGCGGCCGTCGCTGTGGATGGCGCTCCTCACAATCTCGGCCCATACGACTCCATCTATATTCCCCGCGATTCTCACATCGATATCTCCGCCGCCTCGCAAGTGGACATCGCCGAATTTTCCTCCGAGGTCTCCCAACGCTATCCGCTCAAGCTTATCCCTTACCGCGAAGTTTTAAACGACCCCGCCCTCCGATGGACCGCCGGCTCGGCCGGCCAGACCCGCCAGGTGAGCATGCTCATCGGCAACAATGTTCAGGCCGGCCGCTTGATGCTCGGCTTCACCGTCTCCGATCCCGGCAACTGGACCAGTTGGCCGCCTCACGAGCACGCCGAAATGCTCGAGGAGATGTACGTCTATTTTGAGATGCCCGCCCCGGCCTTCGGCATCCAGATGGTCTATAACAACACGGAGTATCCCGAGCTGGTCACCGTCGTTCGCGACGGCGACGCGGTGCTGATGCCCAGCGGTTATCATCCCAACGTCGCCATCCCCGGCCATCGAATCGGCTACATCTGGGCCATGGCCGCGCACCGCGAGCGGGAAGACCGCCGCTATGGCGTGCTGAACGTTCAGCCCGCCTTCGCGGCCCGCGGAAAGTAATTTGGTCCCAGCGCCTTCAATCGCGTCCCGTTCCCCCCTTTCTGCGGCCCCCGCCCCCTCCTCCTATCGCTGGCGCATCTGCGCCCTCCTGTTTTTCGCCACCACCGTCAACTACGTCGACCGCCAGGTGCTGGGCGTCCTCGCGCCGGAGTTACAGCGCGCCATTGGCTGGAGCGAAATTCAATACTCCAATATCGTGAATGCCTTTCAGGGAGCCTATGCCATCGGCCTTTTGCTCGCTGGCCGCTTCATTGACCGCGCCGGAACCCGCTTGGGCTACGCCGCCGCCACCGGCCTTTGGAGCCTCGCCACCGTGGGCCACGCCCTGGTTCGCACCGTCGCCGGATTCGGCCTCGCCCGGTTCTTTCTCGGCTTGGGCGAATCGGGAAACTTTCCGGCGGCCGTCAAAACGGTCGCGGAATGGTTCCCGAAAAGCGAGCGCGCCCTCGCCACCGGCATCTTCAATTCCGGCGCGAATATCGGAGCCACCCTCGCGCCCCTCGCCGTCCCTTGGCTTGCCGTCCGCTATGGATGGCAGTCCGCGTTTCTCCTCACCGGCGCGCTGAGCGCCTTCTGGATTCTTCCCTGGCTTGTCGTGTATCGCCGGCCCGCGCCGGGAGGCCTCGCCGATGCCGGCCCGAAAATCCCTTGGGCGCGGCTGATCGTATACCGCCAGGCGTGGGCCGTCCTGCTTGGAAAGTTCATCACCGATCCCACTTGGTGGTTCCTCATGTTCTGGCTGCCGAAATTTCTCCACGAGCGCCATGGTTTGTCCTTGACGCAGCTTGGATGGCCTCTGGTCGTCGTCTACAACATGGCCACGCTCGGGAGTCTCGCCGGCGGCTGGCTCCCGTCTCGATTGTTCCAGCGCGGCTGGAGCGTCAATCGAGCCCGCAAAACGGCCATGCTGATCTGCGCCCTCGCCGTGCTTCCCATCGTTTTCGCTCCCCAAGCCTCGGATCTCCGCGTCGCCGTCGCCCTTATTGGATTGGCCGCCGCGGCCCATCAAGGCTGGTCCGCGAATCTGCTGACGCTTGCCTCCGACCTGTTCCCCCAACCCGCCGTTGCTTCCGTCTCTGGCTTCGCCGGTTTCGGCGGGGCCATCGGCGGCATGTGCATCTCTACCTTCACCGGTTTCGTTTTGCAGATGGCTCATAGTTATGTCCCCGTTTTCCTGCTCGCCGGTTCGGTCTATTTGGCCGCTCTATTCCTCATTCACGCTCTGGCGCCCCGCCTCCAACCCGCCGCCCTCGAAATATGAACCCTCCACCCAAACCAGGCCGCCGTTGGGACCTCATTGCCCTGGGCGAGGTCATGCTCCGCCTCGATCCGGGCGACCGCCGCATCGCCACCGCGCGCCGTTTCGATGTCCACGAAGGCGGCGGCGAATACAATGTCGCCCGCGGCCTCAAGCGCTGCTTCGGCATGGATACGGCCATCGTCACCGCCCTCGCCGATAATCCCATCGGACGCCTCATTCAGGATCTGATCTTTCAGGGCGGCGTGGATCAGTCCTTCCTCCGCTGGGTCGAATACGACGGCGTCGGCAGATCCGTCCGCAACGGATTGAATTTCACCGAGCGAGGCTTCGGAGTCCGCGCCGCCCTCGGCTGCTCCGATCGCGCCAACTCCGCCGCTTCGCAGATCAAGCCCGGCGATTTTGATTGGGATGCGATCTTCTCCCACGGCGCCCGCTGGTTCCACACCGGCGGAATCTTCGCCGGACTATCGCCCGCTACCCCGGAAGTCGTCCTGCAAGCCATCCACGCCGCCAAACGTCACGGAGCCATCGTCTCCTACGACCTAAACTATCGCCCCTCTCTTTGGCAAGCCAGCGGCGGACTGAAACAAGCGCAAGCGGTCAACCGCCGCATCGCGCCCCTGGTGGACGTCCTGATCGGCAATGAGGGAGTCCTGGCGGCGGCGCTCGGCTTCCATGCCTCCTCCCGAAACGACGTCATCGCGGAAATCGTCCGCGAGTTCGTCATCCCCGTCGTGGCCGCAACCATTCGCCAGGCTGCCGGCGCGTCTTGCCACGATTGGGGCGCCATCCTCTACTCCGGCGGCCAGTTTTACCAAGCCCCCATGCGCAATGGCCTGGCGGTCTATGATCGCATCGGCGGAGGAGACGCGTTCGTCTCCGGCCTCGTCTACGGACTCCTTGCCGGCCATGGCCTTCAATGGGCTGTCGAATGCGGCGCGGCCCACGGCGCTCTCGCCCTGACCACGCCCGGCGATAATTCCATGGCCACTCTCGACGAAGTCCTCCGCCTCATGCAAGGCCAGGCCGCTCACATCGCAAGATGATCCAGGCCGCCCTCGATCGAATCCGCCTCGAGCGCATGATCCCGGTAGTCCGCGCGCCCTCGCTAAAATTGGCTCTCTCCGCCGCCCAAGCCCTTTGCGACGGCGGCATCTCCGTGATCGAGATCGCCATGACCGTGCCCGGCGCGGTCGAAGTCATTTGCGAGCTTGCCCGCTCGGCCTCGTTGCTCATCGGCGCGGGTACGGTTCTCGACGTCGCTGCGGCCCGAAATTGCGTCCAGGCTGGCGCTCAATTCCTGGTCTCTCCCGGTCTCGATCTGCCCACCCTGAAATTCGCCCGCGACGCCCATATCCTGATGCTGCCCGGCGCGCTCACCCCCGCCGACCTTCTCACTGCCTGGAAGCACGGCGCCGCCCTCGCGAAAGTCTTCCCCTGCGGCAACCTGGGCGGCCCTTCCTATCTCCGCTCCCTTAAAGCTGCCTTGCCGCCCATGGAATTGGTTCCCACCGGAGGCGTCAGCCTCGCCAATGCCTCCCAATTCCTCGCCGCCGGCGCCCTGGCCGTCGGCGTCGGCGGCGAGCTGGTCTCCGCCCGGGCTTTGGCCAACGGCGATCTCGCCGCGATCTCCGCCTCCGCCCGCCAATTCAAGTCCGCCCTCGCCCTGTGAGCCGTTCGCCCGCGTCGGCTCGCCCCTCTCTACACCGGCGGCGTTCCGTAGGTGTGAAACGATTCGATCGTCTTCAATCCCCAGGCCTGCCCCTTTTTGCGCTCCGCCTCCGTCCATCGGATCGGCTTCCAATCCGGCGCCAGAATCAGCCGCGCCCCCGCATTGGCCACCTCTACCCGGTTGCCGCCCGGCTCGTAAAGGTAGAGGAAAAACGTCTGCTGAATGGCGTGCTTGTGCGGCCCGGTCTCGATGTGAACTCCGTTTTCCAGGGCGATGTCGGCGGCCAGCAGCACTTCTTCGCGGCTGTTGCACGCATACGTCACGTGATGGAACCGTCCCTTCACGCCCGTATGATCGCGCGTGTATGCGAAGTCGTAGCTTTTATTGGTGCACGTCATCCACATGGCGGCCTCCACGCCGCTGTCCAGCACGATCTGCTCCGTCAGCCGGAAGCCCAGATATTTCTCGAAAAATTCGCGATTGGATTCGATATCGGCGGCGAGCCCGTTCCAATGATCCAGCCGCCGCACGTTCGCGCCGCGCGCCGGAAACCTCTGCGCCTGATTCTTCAAGGCCGGCCGCAGCTCGGCCGGCGCCTCGTACCACTGCGTCTCGTAATATAGCTCGATGTTGTGGCCGTCCGGATCGCGGCACACGAAGGCCGGCCCGTGAGCCAAATCGCCCTCCGTCCAGCCGACTTCGTATCCCGATCCCTTCAGCGCCGCCGCGCGCCGCTCCAGCGCCTGCGGGCTCCGCGTGCGATACGCCACGTGTCCCATGCCCGGCAGCTTCGAGGCCGTCAGCTTCAGAGAGTGCCGCTCATAATCGTCGTAGGCGCGCAAGTAAACCGAATCGCCCTGGCGCCCGCTCTCCGTCATCCCTAAAACATTCGTGAAAAACCACAAGCTCTCTTCCAGCTTCGGCGTGAGAAGCTCCAGATGGCCTAGATGGGCCACGTCCATAATAGGTTCGTTTTGCATGCGAGACTACCATTGTAGTCCCGCGCCGCCAAGCCATTTTAGAAGCTGAAACGCAATCCCAACTGGATAATCCGGGGATAGTTCGCTTGGTTGACGATATGGCCGAACGACGACGAGCTGATATTCGTATTCAGCCCGTCGAACAACGGCGTGTTGGTGATGTTGAACGCTTCGGCGCGGAATTGCGCGCGGTACCGCTCCTTGATCGTGAAAGTCTTGAACAGCGACGCGTTGGTGAACGCTTGGCCGGGCCCGCGATTGGGAATCGTGCGGCTCACGTTGCCGTACGCGTAGGCCGGAGTTGCGCTGAAAGCCGCTGGATTAAGATAGCCGTTCAACCGCGACTCCAGCGAGCCGCTGGTTTGCGGCGACAGGCCCGTCGCGTTGGGCAATTGCAGCGAGGTCCCGAGAATCGAGTTGTTATTGGTCTGCGTAATCGCCAGCGGAAATCCAGTTTGCATCGTCGATTCCACGTTCACCGTCCATCCCCCGATCGCGTAGTCCAGGCCTTTCTGGTTCGCCAGCCACTTGCGGCCCTTTCCAAAAGGCAGGTCGTAGTTGATTGCGTTCGTCCACCGGTCCGGCGTGCTGATGATCGCCAGACCCCACGCCGCCGCAATGTTGTAGTTGTCCTGATAGGCCGAAGTTTGCCCGTTGTAGGTGTTGCTGGAGGCGGCGGAGGTGTCCATGTTCTTGGACCACACATAGGTGCTCAGCAGGTTCAAGCCGTGCCCCATTCGCTTCTGCGCCTTGGCGTAGAAGGAATCGTAGCGCGCATGGCCCAGGCTCGCGCTGATGTAGTTCACCGCCGTGTATTGCGGGAACGGCAGCAGCAACTGCGCGCGAGTCACGGTGGCCGACGAAAGGCTGTTGACGCCCGCCGCGGTTCCGTAAAACGGATTCGGAACGGTTTGCCGCAGCGCGCTGCCTAAAGATAAGTAGGCGTCCGGCAGCTGATCGATATTCACCGCGGCGGTCCCTTGAATCAGATCGTGCGTGACCGATCCGGAATATCCCAGGGCCAGCACGAACTGCGCCGGCAACTCGCGCTGAATGTCGAAGGAATATTGATGCACGCGCGTGGAATGGGAAAACGGATCGTAAACGCTGATGCTCTGGCCGATGCCCGCGATCTCGCCGGCCGAATTGCCCGCCAGCGGCAGAAGGCCGTTCGGGAAAGGATTGCTCAAGCTTCCCGTGGGAATGGCGTTGGCGTTTCCGATCGACGTCAGGCCGCCGTTGTATGGCGTCGACTGGGTGTATCCAATGGGCGAGTTCAGAGTAAACGAGAACGGCGCCCAGAACAGGCCGTATCCGCCGCGGATGCTGGTTTTGCCGTTCAAGGCATAGGCGAATCCCACCCGCGGCGAAACCTTGTCGTGGTTCTGATTGGTGAGCTTTGTCGGAAATCCGTTTTGCCCCGCATACTCCACCACTCCCCTCGTGGTCAGGGAGGGAACCAGCGGCTGAATCGGGCTCGTCAGGTTCGGGTTGAACCCGACGATAAAGCGATTGTCCGGAGCGTACACGCCCGTCTCATATTCGTAACGCACCCCGAAGTTCAATGTGAGTTTTGACGTAAGCCGGTAATCGTCCTGCACGAATACGCCGTAGTAGTTGACCATCTGCGATAAAGATTCCGCGCTGGAGATGCTGGCGGCGGAAGGATAGCCCAGCAGCATGCTGGCCATCGCCGCCCCCGTCCCCAGCACGGTCGTGGCCGGCGTCTGGCTGGTGAAGCTGGGCGAGAACGAGAATGAGCCGGCATTCTGGTTCGGCGTCCCCGCTACATGAATCGCGCGGGCGTCGCCTCCCGATTTCAAGCTGTGCTTGCCCATATACTTTGACACGCTGCCCGAAAAGCTCCGCGAATAGTAGTAGGTGTAACTAATTCCCCCGCCCCCGTAGCTGGTCAGGTCGCTCGGCGAAACCGACGGGAAAGCCGCATAGGGAACCTCGTTGGCGTACGCCGGCGAAAAGCCCAGGCTTTGCAGATTGAATCCGTGACTGAAAGGATAGGTGATGTTGGGATAGCGGTTGAATCCCCACCGCAGCGCGACCACTGTCGTCGGCGAGGGAGTGAGGGTGGTGTTCGCCTGAGTCGCGTCCACGTGCCGCACCAACATCCCTTGGTTCGGCGAAGCGATATCGTTGATGAAATATTGGTAGCCTGGCTCCCGGCTGCCGTAATGCAGATACGATACGCTGGCCCGCCACCAGCTCGTAATTTCCTGATCCGCCTTAAACGTCAACTGATCGGCGCGGTCGTATTGGATGGGAGTCGAGGAGTAATTGTTCGCTCCGTAATATGGAGTCGGCAGGTTCGGCAAAGGATAGTAGGACGCCAGCGCCCAACCCACCGGATTGATCCGGCTCGCCGGAATGACATTGTTCGGAAAAAGTTGCCGCGTGTAGGTCCCGTTGCTGTTGGTCACCGTCGTCAGCGGATCGTAAATCGCCTGGAGCGAACCGTTGGTGTAATGGCTCTGCGAAAAATCGCCGTTCCTTTCAATCGCCGTAGGAACGGCGCTCGGACTCGACGACGTCTGCTTCTGCCGGTACGCCTCGCCGGCAATCCAGAAAAACGTCCGATTGTGGCCGTTGTAGAGCTTCGGAACCACCACCGGCCCCCCCAGCGAGCCCCCGTAGTTTTTCCACATCTGCGGAACCTGCGGAAGTCCAGCCGCATTGGCGAAAAAGTTGTTCGCAATGCCCGCGTTCAGCCACTGGTAGCCAAACGCGGCCGCGTGCATGTCGTTGCTGCCCGATTTCAAATAAAGGTTGAACGTGCCCCCGCCGGTCCGCCCCACCTCGGCGTCGTAGGTGTTGATCTGAAGCTTCACCTCCTGCACCGCCTCGATCACCGGGACAATCACCGCCTGATTGGCCGAATTCGTGATCGCGATGCCGTCCAGCAAATAATTGTTCCCGGTAACCGGCCCGCCCGCGATGGAGATTTGCGACGACCCGCTCTGGTCCTCCATGCGGTTGAACTTCGGGTCGCCCCCCGGCGTGACGTTTTGCGAAATCTTCACCGTCTCATAAAAGGGATTGCGGCCCATGTTCGGAAGATCGTCCAGCTTGGTCTTATCGATCACCTGCCCCGTGGACGCGTTGGTGGTTTCAATCGCCGCGGCCTCGGCGCTGACGTTTACGCTCTCGCTCACTTCCCCGACTTCCATCTGCAAATCCACGCCCAAAAACTCCTGCGTGTTGACGATGATGCCTTTGCGCTCTAAACGCTTAAATCCCGGCTTTTCCGCCACCACGGTGTAGGTGGACGGATTGAGCGCGCTGAATAGGTAGCCGCCATCCTCGCCCGAAACGGTAAAACGCGCAATGCCCGTGGATTCCTCGATCAACGTCAGCTTGGCCACCGCGATCGCCGCGCCGGTGGAATCGGTGAGCGTTCCTCGAATGCCGCCCTGAAAATTTTGGGCCCACAGCGGCGCGGGGCACAAACAAAGCGCGTACAGCAAGGGCTTCTTCCAGTACATAATGGCCTCTCGAATTTTGAAAAAGTCAAGAAGCGCGAACGTGGGGCGAAACCACAACGCTTGCCATCCCGCCTCTCGGGCGGCAACGTCATGAGCGCTCGGTGCGTCGAGCCTGTCCGCTCACCCAGCGGGAGCAACGGCCACTTTCAGCGGCTCGGAGTTCGGATTTCCGGCTGTGAGGAGCCTACGAGGGAAGAACCAGCCGCTATCTGAGCGATTATTGATCGAACGGCCCGGCAAGTCAAGAAAGTATTTCCTATGGGCCTCAATGCCAATTCCTATCGGGGAGAATCCAACCGGACCACCGAGGGCGTTCTGCTCCCTTCCCAGCGGAATTCGAAGTACGCGTCGGGCCGCACGTTCCTAACCAGTTTCGGGCGGAAGCAGGCAATGCATTCTCCTCCCGGATGGCGCACGCTGCGAAAGACCACGCCGTTCGATCCGCCGCGCAGCAACCGTTGTGAAAGCCTCTGGGAAGCTTCATAGCTCGTCGGATCGTGCACGCCGGAAAGATTCCGGACGTCGTGAAAGCCGGCCGCGAAATCCGCCAGATACAGCCGCATCTGGACGCGAGTGTCGAAAACGCCGATTTCGGCCAGCTCCAGAGTGCGGTGGTGCGCAATCTCGGCTTGAGCCGTTTCCAGTTTGCGGGCGGCGTACCAGGCTCCCCGTTGCGAATCGTTGAATCTTCCCCCGCCCGGCCGCGGATGGCAGTACGCCGCCATGACCACCGTGGCCTGCGGCCCCGTCACCCACTCCTCTTCGGCCAGCCGGTGCAGTATGCCCATCTCCGCGGAGATGCGGTCGTTGGTCCAGGATTCCAGCTCGAAGACGTAGGGCAGGTCTTTCGCGCTGGCGACGCGATCCAAAATGCCGCTGGAGGGATAACGGCTCGGTATCAGCCGGCAGCAATTTTTCCACCGGATTCGGACCACCCGCGGCATGCTTGCCGCGCTCAGTTCCAGCCGCCCCGCCGCCCGTCGAGCAGCCGCCTCACCTGGTAGAGCCCGTCGATGCCGCCGTCCACCATCAAGCCAAGCGCCGGCTTGCCGCCGAAAAGCGCATGGTTGTTCGGAAGCTTGACCCAGCGGTCCGCAAGCTCCGGCTCGGGATAGAGCAGATGCAGATCTTTATAGATCCCCAGAACCAGCGAAATTCGCGTCAACATGTCGAAAGACAGCGTGCCCGGATCGCCCCCCTTGTATTTGAAAAAGGTGGATTCCGGCGGCCAGCCTAACAATCCCCGCTGCTCTTCGTTGCTCAAATTCCAAGCTTGCGCGACGTTGAAGAACGTCCGAATCGCCGGCCCCGACATCCGCCGCCGCACCGCCGGGTCCCGCCGGCCCTCTTCCGAAACCGGCTCTTGCAGCCGCAAGCCCCTAACCGCGTTGGGCATCGCGCCCTCCCTTGCATTGGTCCACATCTGTAGTATAAGGCCCAGATCTGTCGCCCCGCTCCCCTTTTCGGCTGCTATATTGAAAACGAAGGCTTTCCCTGTGACCACATCTTCCAACCCTACGCTTGTGGATGAGTCGGAACTCGTCTCGCGCGCCCAAGCCGGTGAGGACGAGGCTTTTGCGGAGCTGGTGGCCCGCTATCAGAATAAGATTCACCGCCTGGCCAAAAACATCACCCAGAACAACGAAGATGCGGAAGATGTATTGCAGGAGACCTTTTTGAAGGCCTACTCGCATTTAGCCGGTTTTCAGCGCAACTCTCGCTTCTACACTTGGATTGTGCGCATCGCGGTAAATGAAGCGTTGATGAAGCTCCGCAAGCGCCGTAACGACCGCACCGTTCCTCTCGATGAGCCGGTCGACACCGGTGAAGAGGCCGTCACCCGCGAGATCGCCGTTTGGGAAGACAACCCCGAGCAGCGTTATTCCCGCGAGGAAATGCAGCAAATTCTCGATGAGGCGGTGGAAGACCTAAAGCCCGATTTTCGCACCGTTTTTGCTCTCCGCGACATCGAAGAATTGAGTACGGAAGAAACGGCGGAGGCCCTGGGTATTTCGGTTCCGGCGGTCAAGAGCAGGCTGCTCAGAGCGCGCTTGGCGTTGCGCGAAAAACTGACTCGAAAGTTCAAGCGGAAAGGGGAAGACGTCTTTGCTCACTTGTAAACAGTTCCTGGAGGAGCTCAACGATTACCTGGATCCCAGCATCGATCCGGAAACCAAGCGCCACTTGGAAGCTCACGTATGCGAGTGCCCCAACTGCTTCGTCATCGTCGATACGACAGTCAAGACGCTTCGCGTATTTCGCGGCATGGAGCCCCAACCCATCCCGGAAGACCTAAAAAACCGCCTCTGGGCCGCGCTCGAGCGCAAGATGGCCGCCAAGAAGCGGAGTGCATAGCCCTCCTAGGAATCCGCAGCGCCGGCATCGCTCTCCCGGCTTCATGGGAAACCGAAGATCGTTCTGAGCCGCGGCAAGGGCTCGGGCGGCCGCGCGGGCCGCTTCCAGCCGGCTCCCTTCCAGGCTGATTTCCTCCGTCCGCCCCGTCCTCACATAAAACAGCAAGGCCCGGTCCGGAAGCCTTCCCGCGTAGCGTTCCAGCGCTAGCGCATAGAGCCGCAACTGTAGATCGTACATCCCGTCCGCGCTCTCCTCCCGATCCGTCTTAAAGTCCACCAAAATCAGTTCCCCCTCCTCCTCGAACCACAAGTCGATTTGACCTCGCAGCACCATATCTTCAACCGGCAGCAAAAAATCGAACTCCCGCTCCGCCCGCTGAGCCCGGCCGGCGCGGCGCCCGAGGTCGCTCGACTGGAATCGCTGGGCGAGCGCAACGGCCTCGGGCGAGCGTGTTTCCTCGCCCGCCAGAGCGCGATGCACTTCCACTCCCAGCTCAAGGGCGCCTGCGCCGAAAGCGTCCGGCTCGGGCTCCAGCCCCAGATACCGGCTCAGATAGTACTTGCGGGGGCAAGCGTCGAATAAAGCGACGGATGTGACGGACGCTGCCGAGTCGTGCTGCCCGTGAACCTCGCTTACCCCAATGGGTCGCGCGGCCGGTTCGCACTCCCCGTATGCTTGCCCGGGCGGCGGAAGCGCGGGCGCGGCGATCTCTTCCAGGCTCGCCGCCAGTTTCATCCACCGGCTCGGCCGCGAACGCTCCGCGTAGGACAGAATCAAGCGGTCTTCGGCGCGCGTCATGGCGACGTACAGCAGGCGGCTCTCTTCCGCTTCTTCCTCCTGGGCCTGAAGCTTGGCCAGTTCCCGGTAGGCCGCGTCTGGCGCGCCCGCTCCGGTCTCTGGATTTCGCCACTTGACGCCCAGGCCGCCCCCATGGAACAGAATCGCCGGCAGCCGGCGCTCCGGACCGCGGTGAATCGCACTGAGAAACACCACCGGGAACTCCAGTCCCTTGGCCGCGTGGACGGTCATGATTCGAACCGCATCGGCGGCTTCCGGCGGAGGGGCCTCCGGTTCGGCTCGAATCTCTCGCAGACGCTCCAGATCTTCCGCCAGCCCCGCAACCGGCCGGGGATGGCGCCGCTCCTCCCGCCGGATCCAACCGAGAAATTTATCCACGTTGGCTCTCGCCCGCTCGCTCAAGCCCGCCAGATAACCGCACTCGTCCAGTTTCGGCGCCAGCAGCCGGTCGAGCGGAACAAAACCGGCCAGCTTCCTCACCCGCCCGAAAACCCGCTCGAACTCCCTCTGCCACCCCTCGTGCGAAGCCTCCAGGATTCGCTCGTCGCTCCAATTCATCAGAGGGCTCCGCAGCACCGTGATCAGCGCGATTTCATCCAAGGGATTGGCCAGCGCCGCCAGCAGCGCGGTCAAATCCCTCGTTTCCCGCGACTCCAAAAACGTCCGGCCGCCGCTCAACTGAAATGGGATCTGTAAGCGGTCGAAGGCTTGCTCGAACGGCGCCGTCGCGCCCAATGTGCGCACCAGAACGGCGATATCCCGGTAGGCTCTTTCGCCTGCGTCCGTCCAGGCGCGAATCTGCGCGGCTACCATCTCCGCTTCCATCTCGGCGCCCCGCTCGCCCCTCCCCACCATCCTCGCCACGGCCGGTTCGCGGCTCGAAGGAAACTGCCGCCGCGGTTGGAGATCGCGCGCCTCCACGCCCGGCTGCCCGTCCAAAATGCGGCGCGCCGCGTCCAGAATCTCGCGCCGGCTGCGATAGTTTTCCGTCAGTTCCTCCACATAAGCGCTTCGCCGGTACTCTTCAAATACGCTCGGATCGGCATGGCGGAACCCATAGATAGATTGGTTCACGTCTCCTACCGCGAACAAGTTTCTGCGGATCAGATCGATCAGGCGCCATTGCAAGCGGTTGGTGTCTTGCAATTCGTCCATTAAAAGGTGGTCGAAGCGGCCGGCGATGCGTCGGCGTAACGCCGGGTCGCATTCCAGCAACTCCATCGTCTTTTCCTCCAATCCGGTGAAATCCACCGCGCCCAGCCTCTGCTTTTTCTGTTGAAACCGGCCGCCCAGTCGCCTCAGCGCCTCGCCGATAAGCTCCGGCAATCCCGCGTGCCAGCGCTCTACCCAGTAGGCCTCAAGCTGCGGCAGGATCTCTTTCTTCAGCCGCCAGGCGGCTTGATAGGCCGGGCTGCTTCGGGGAGTGATCCGCGTAAGATTTACGTGAAAGCTCGCCAGCGCCTTCAAATGCTCGCGCCCCGGCGTTTCGGGAAGCTCCAAAAACCGCTCTGCCCAACCGTTCAACCATCCCGACGCCGTCCGAGCCAGCTCCCGCGCCTGCCCCGCGAGATCGGCGGCGCCCTTACCCGCCGTCTCCGGCGGTTTGCCGCAACCGGACAGCCGCATCGTTTCGTAAACTTCGATCAAGCTTTGCGCCAGGTCGGGTTTGCGCGCCTCCTCGTCGGTGGATAGATCCAGGGCCTCCAGCAGCCTTCGCATATCGCCGGGACTCTCGGCGAACAACTCATCCAAAATCTCCTCGGCCGAATCGCGCAGCAGCCGTTCGGCCTGCGCCGGCTCCAGCACCTCGAAATCGGGTGGCAAACCGGCTTGGATGGCATGTTCGCCCAACAGCCTTGCGCAAAACGCGTCGATCGTCGAAACCCACGCGGTCTCGATTCCCTCCCGCCGCTCCGGCGAATCCGCGAAGCGCTTGGCCAGCCGCCGCTTCATCTCGTTCGCGGCTTTTTCCGTGAATGTAATCGCCAGAATGCGGCCCGGATCGGTCCCCCGCTGCTCCACCAGCCAGGCGAAGCGCTCCACCAGCACCCGCGTCTTGCCCGAGCCCGGTCCCGCCACCACGCAGATATTCGGCGCCTCCCGCTCGACGGCGGCGCGTTGCTGGGGGGAAACAAGCATGGGCGTCTCTTTAGCCCCGCTCGGGCTCTCTGGTCTCCCGCATCCTTAGGCGGGCCCAGGCTCGGAGCCGGATTCGCTTATCCGCTCTAACGCCGCCGCCAGCTCCGGCCCTTCCGGCAGGCGAATTCCGAAATCCGTTTCCAGGCTCCGGCGCAGCTCCCCGGCGCCGGCCAGATTGCGTTTTTCCGTTCGCCCGTTGCGGTGAATCGCCAGCGAATTGTTCCGCAGAGCATAGCGTCCTTCCGGCGCGGCTCTGCCGCACAGCAGCGTGTGACGGAACATAGAACTCGGGTGGTGGCATAGGTGCCAGTTCGAGACTTCGTAATCGCACGGAAATTGCGGTTCGAGCGTAAATCGGTAAAACCCCTTC
>Ga0209062_1002914_pt1 | contig 21242 bp, 25 predicted proteins | sample Coa_R2_2_FD_187158 | JGI IMG/M metagenome (GOLD analysis project Ga0209062, IMG submission 187158) | Surface soil microbial communities from Centralia Pennsylvania, which are recovering from an underground coalmine fire - Coalmine... | ecosystem: Environmental > Terrestrial > Soil > Unclassified...
GGCTGAAAAAATTTCGTTAGCCGATCGCGGACATCTCGTCAACTCGTCTAAGCAGGAACAGCGCAGCTTTGGCCCGGCAATGTCAGTGGAGGCTCTGACCCGGTCTGCATGCGGTATTGAAGCCGCGGGCGTTGCGTCCGCTTATCCCTTTGAGGTGGAACCGCCAGATCTGGCTGCGCCAAAAGGGCCCGATCGCCTGGGAATAAAAAGGCAGCAGCCCGCCCCAGTGGTTGGAGGCGCGCAACTGCCACAATTAGAGATCGTGATCCCAGCGGGCTTGTGAGGAGCCCCGGCAACCCGGCTTTATTGGAGAGAGAGCTTTATCCGGGCTTTAATAGCCGCCCATTAGGTAAGCGCTTGGGGGCAAAGTCCAATAAAGATAAATTGCGTAGATCACATACGCCGGAATGACGAGGCGCGTGAGCAGCATAATCATCCATAGCGCATCAGCCGCGCGTTTATCTTTGGCTGAAATTTCGCGACCTGTTGTATCATCTTGTAGATGCATCGCCGTGTCTTTTCCTCTCGCGCAGGAGTGTGGTCTCTTTCACTTCACCTCCCCAAGGTAAGCATTGGCTGGATTTTAGCAAGGTAATTGCGTTCTCGGGCACCGCGACAAATTCGCGTGGCGGTGAAAGCGATTTCCTTTGATGCCGGGCTTTCTGATTACACTGTGCTTCAGATCAAGCTCATGATCATCAGCCAAATGATTGCGTTTGATGCCCTGAACAGCTCGCTGCAACGCGGCAATGTTCAGACATTCGTCTCTTACAGTTGAGCGCAGACTTTCAGCGGCGATCCAGGGGACAAAAGTGGCTCCTTGCAGTCTTGGGATCCTGTCCCCACGTAAGTGGAACATGAGGAGTTTCCATCACGGCGTAATCAATGATAGCCGGTGCTCCCGTTCTCAAATTTGGAGAAGACTTCAGGATGAGCTTTAGATTGTACCAGGCGTTACCGGGCGTAGGTGCTTTGGCGGCCGCGCTCGCTGGATGCACGGGCAACTCTGCTGCCCCGGCAAGCATTGACTATCACCAGATCGGCTTTTGCAACACATATGCGACCCCGGGCGGGGAACGGGCCGCAAAGCCGGACGAGGTTTTTATTGTCTACAAAATTGATGCTGTCGATAATACAAAGCGGAATGCAGATTTCACATTTCTTCCGACTCGACTTTATGTGGACCGGGCAATTGTGAAAGAAGGGGCTGGAGCGGGAACAAATAAGGCGCCTTTGGCAGCCAAGCCTGAAACAAACAGGATGGGGTGGGTGGCCCAGACTGGCGAGACGCCGGAGTGGATTGCCAAGCTCGGGAGCCGCCGTTTCATTCCCAATGATACGAGCTTTGCACAGGCAATGGGTGTTCGAGCCGCATCAGCCACTGTGGTGCCGGCTAGCGTCAAAACTGCGATCAATGGCTATTCCATGGTTGCTGTGGTCAATCCTGATGAAGGCCGCCCGGCCGAGCAAATTTTCTTTAGCCTCAATTACGACCGCCAAGAAGGCGAAGATTTGATAGAATCCGTACCTGCCGATCCGCCTGTTATTTTGAACAACACAACTGCGGCGCAGACGTCCTGGCCTCATCCGGCCAACTGTCGGGATTTAGCCCTTGATAAGCTTGCTTCGTAAAGCAGCAAGCCTATTTCGATTGCAGCCAAAAATGCAGCGCAAAATGGCGCGGCTTCTGCGCGCGTCCTATTGCACGCACGTTTGATTGAAGGCGGACTGAAGCGCGATCCCGGCCGCCAGTATGTGCTGGCACAGGTTCATGGGCGGGATAATCAGCCAAAGGCTGAAGAGGGGGCAGCGCGCGATGTCTCATATCACATCATTAAAGCATGTAGGATTGCCGCGCCAGCAAATCTTGCTACGGCCTGGCACAGCTTGATTTTAACGAGAAGGCGATGATCAACTGCAGGTGATTCGTGAACGTGAGGCTTCGTCAAGGAAGAATTGATCGCCCGTATATCAAGTGGCACTGGCGTTGAACTCGAGACTGCGAGAAGGGCAGTGGGAATGATGCTCGCGTTCCTTCGTAATGCAGGACTTAAGGATGAGGTTCATGCATTGTTTGCCGCCATGCCCGGGGCAGCGGAAGCGGCAGGTGTGGCAGAGCAGGAAGAACGCGGGTGGGTGCTGCAGTGGAAGGCGGGCTGCTGGGTCTCGCTAGCCGGCTCACAGGCCTTCACCTCGGCATGGGAGAAATACGGGCGATCGGGGGCAGGTTTTTCGCCTATCTGCGTGAGAAAGGCGGCGATGAGCGCGTTGGCGCGATTGTGTCGGCGATCCCCGGTGCCGGTCAGTTTCTTTAGCTTGCATAGTGGCGTCTTGATATCATCTTGCGCGGCAAGGTTTTTGCATGGACTCTCATGTGCAGGTTTTCCGCACAGCTGCAGGATCTCCGCTCGATTTGTTCTGTGCGGCAGGCCACATCCTCGAACGGAGGGGCGATAAGGTTCAGATAAGGATATTGTGAAATTAATTGGCAGAATTAAATGGAGCGAGCGATTATTCGACGTGCCGCGAAAATTTATCCGGAACTGCGCGATCAATTTTCATGCAAAGATAGATGCGAGGATGAACGGGATTTTATCCGGAGAAAAGGCTAGTGGGTGAGCTTATTGCTTTCAAACCAGCAAGAAGCGGCGCGCGCTTGAGACTGGCGCCGGCCGAGCAGGCTACTATCGTTCTTTTCACTGGTGTATGGCAAGAACGTCTGGCTGACGGGGAGGAAAGACCGGCAAAACGCGGATCGCAGGCTTCAAGGCTGGGGCTGAAAAAAAGCAAACACAAGCAGGATACGTCACGCAAGTAAAAGCATTCACGAGGGCGCGAAGAGCTGCCAAAAGAAGTGAGCAGAAGAGCTTGAGGCGCGACCTTCGCGAGAGGAGAAGGGGAGGGAATTCCATTTGCCGCCTTCCTTTCACTCCGGAGCGATCTGCTCAACGGTGCACGCGACAGACTTGACGCGCTCTTCTGCCGCTGTTCTTTCGCCCTGGTAGGCTGCGAGAGCGCTAATGATCACAAAGCCTTTGGCTTCTGGTGCTATCAGCCGCAAATCCTGCGATGGGTTGTCTTCGTCATCATCGGCCTCGACGACTTCAAGCTGGGCCGGGGTCAACACGACGACGTCGATCCTTCCTTGTTGGGCGGCAAGGTCGCTCATGGAATAAAACACGTCCCCAGCGGAAGTGCGAAACGATAGGCTGAGAAACCTGTCCGGTTCGACATCCGCGTGCAAGCGCAAACCGCCTTCCGAAAGATTAAATGGGCAAATGGATTGCACCATTGCAGGGTCCGGAAAGGATATAAATGATTTGCCCGTCAGCGCTAATGGCAAGATGGGTGCTTGCCCTGGTTTTGCCAGTTCCGAAACGCGCGCAAAAACATCTTTTGCGGCAAGTTTCGGCAAAGCGAATATGGCGGCGATATGGGTGATCCCCGCGACAACGAGAATGCCGGCAAGCCAAAGAAGCGCGGCGAGGAGGTGATCGATCCTATTCATCTGCAGCGGCCCTTTGCGATCGCTGGCATGTGGGCGGCATCGAGCGTTCCCTCCGTCGCGCCAAGTTCGTTGTCGTAGAGGCGCAAAACGAGAATGAATTTCGAGGCGCTGCCAAGCGGCAGCCAATTGCCTGGGCGTGCATGACGGGAAAGCGTGATTTCGAAGCGCCCATCACTCGCCCGCAGAACTTCGCTTGAAGTAAATCCCCGCCGGTCTGTCATATTGCCGATGAGAGCGCCCGCTGGGGAGAGGAGACTCAGCGTCCAATAGCGAGCGGGAGGGACTTCACCTTTTATGGTGTAATCGCAGTCAGGATCAAATGCGGCTCCGTCGCTGCTGCCTTGGGCAACGAAGCTCATGGCTTCCGATTCGCTTAAAGATATTTTGCCGGAATAAGCCAGGATGGCGCGCGTGTAAGGATCGATTTCCGAGGCTTCGCTGCGCGGCCATCCAGTCCACGGACCTGCCTCGATTGCCGTAAAACCTTTCCCATGCTCGATCTCGATAAATGTTATGACCAGTCCGAGGAAAATGCCAAGGCAGCTAGCGGCAAGATATTTGCCGAGCATTATTGCCGGCGTCCATAAAGGGCTTTTCCTTACCGCAGCGGTGCCCAGGCTCATCCACCGCCTCCGGCCGTGCCTGCAGAGCGAGGGCCAGTTTGTCCGGCCGCACCGCCATTCTCTGCCGTGCCCTCGCTACGCTGCCTTTGCATGTTGGCCATGCTGGTTTCGATCCCCGTGAGAACCGCCGCAGCATTGGCCGGCAAGGTTGGGGGGCGCCGCGCTTCTTCGGAAACATTGGCCGAGGGCGGCGGCGGGCCGGCCGGGGCTGGCCTCCCGGGCAAAGGCTTCAGCTCAATCCCCTGATGGGCGTATTCCATGACGTCATGCCATGTAGCGGCGGGCAGGGTCCCGCCCGTCATATTATCCATCGGGGTATCGTCGTCGTTGCCAAACCACACCACACCGACATAATTGCCGGTATAACCGTCGAACCAGGCATCCTTATATCCATTGGTCGTGCCGGTCTTTCCGGCGACTTCGATATTGTCGAGCTGAGCCCGTTTCCCGGTCCCGGCGAGGACCACCTGCATCATCATCGAAACCATTGTTTCAATCGTTCTTTGATCGACAATCCGGTGCGGCGGCGGGGCATCGCGGTCGTGCCGGTAGACGACTTCGCCGCGGCTGTTGGTAATTTCTACCACTGCATAAGGGGGCGCACGCAAGCCCCCATTGGCGAAAGTGCAGTAGGCCGAAGCCATGTCGATCACCGTGACTTCGGCGGCGCCAATCGGCAGAGAGACCGTGTCTGTAAGCGGTGTTGTTAGGCCCATACTGCGCGCGGTCTCGATGATCTTCGCCCGGCCGCGTTTGGCTTCATCCCAAACATTGTTGTGCCCCGGCACGGAATTGGCCTCGCCAATCTTAACTGACAGCCAGACCGCAACCGTGTTCACCGAGCGTGCAAGAGCCTCAACCATTGGAAGCCAGCCTACACTATAGCCTTTGTAATTGTGCGGGCACCAATTGCCGATGCAAATCCCGCTTCCGTTGACTTTCGTCTGCGGCGTGAATTTGCCGGTCTCGAGCGCGGTCAGATAAACGAATGGCTTGAAGGAGGAACCTGGCTGGCGCAGCGCATCCGTGGCACGGTTGAACTGGCTTTCCCCATAGTCGCGGCCGCCAACCATCGTCCGGACCGCGCCTAGAGGATCGAGTATCACCATTGCGGCTTGCTTGGCATGGTAGGCTGGGCCGTGCTCGCGCAATTGATTTTCGATGATTTCGTCGGCGTGTTTCTGCAGATTGGTATCAAGCGCAGTACGCACGGTAAGAACACGCTCATCACCGAGCTTCTTCTCCTCGGCGAGCTTCTTCACCTCGTCATAGGCGTAATCGAGATACCATTCGGGAGTTACGTCCCTGCTGCGATCGACTGGGGTCGCAGGATTGCGCAGCGCCCCATAGATCTGTCCCTCAGTCAGATAGCCAGCCTCGACCATATTGTTCAAGACATCGGCCGCGCGTGCGCGCGCCGCCGGCAGATTGATATGCGGCGCATATTTTGTTGGCGCCTTGAAGAGACCGGCGATCATCGCCGCTTCGGCAAGCGAGAGATCGCGCACGGATTTGCCGAAGTAGAATTGCGCCGCAGCCTGTACCCCAAAGGCGCCGCCTCCGAGATAGGCACGATCGAGATAGAGCCGCAATATTTCGCGTTTTGGCAGACGGAATTCGAGCCAGATGGCGAGATAAGCTTCTTTGATCTTGCGCTCCAGCGTCCGCCTGTTCGAAAGGAAAAGATTTTTTGCCAATTGCTGAGTGATGGACGAGCCGCCCTGGACGACCGAATCTGCCCGTGCATTAACGGTCAGGGCGCGCAGCGTTCCGATCACGTCGATCCCAAAGTGCTCGAAAAATCGCCGGTCTTCTGTTGCGACAACCGCGTGAATCAAATTTTGGGGAAGCTCATCGAATGATACGCTGTCATCATGCATGATGCCGCGGCGGCCGACTTCTTGGCCATAGCGGTCGAGAAAAGTTACCGCGAGGTCTGTTTTTTTCAGCCAGTCGTCCGACGTCTCAAGGAAGGCTGGCCCCGCAAGCGTGAGGGCGGCAATGCCGAAGCCAAGCCCAAGAGTCAGCGCTTCGCAGGCAAGTTCGTTAAGAATACGCCGCCATCCCGCGATATGGAATTCATCCATGAAGGCGGCGAAGGAGGCGTAATTGTCGCGTGTACGCTCGAAGCTCGCATGGAGCGTGGAGTCGACATAGGCATCGATAGCGAGCAAAATCCGCCCGATTTTCCGGCGGAAGTGCGGCACTCGCGACCAATCGAACAATATTCTTTGCTCCCTCAATGACAGAGGCAAACCATAAAGGGGATGGCGCTAGTTTAGCAATCCCCTTGACGTTCATCAAAGCGAGGTGGCAAGCGGGCGCACATGCCGAACGATGAGATGAAATTATGCCGCAGCTCTCCCCGCCAAGCTTCACCGCCGCAGAACTCCAAGAAGACAAATCGAAAGGCAAGCCCGGCGCAGGCCTTGCCAAGCGTGGCGATAAGACACCTTTTTGGAAGCAGAAACCGCTTGAAGCCTTGACCTCCAAGGAATGGGAAAACCTCTGCGATGGTTGCGGCCGGTGCTGCCTTGTTAAGCTCGAGGACGAAGACAGCGGCAAAATTTACTTCACCGATATCGCCTGTAAGCTTTTCAATGCGGACACTTGCCGCTGTGCTGATTATGCTCACCGCAGCCGCAAGGTACGCGATTGCATCAAATTGACCCCTGAAAAAGTTCGGGCGCTAAGCTGGCTGCCGCCGACGTGCGCTTACCGCCTCATTGCCGAGGGGCGCGATCTTGCCTGGTGGCATCCGCTTGTCTCAGGATCGGCAAAAACCGTGCATGAGGTCGGGGTATCCGTGCAAGGGCGGATAAGAGCGTCGGAAAAAGAGGTCAAGCTTCAGGATTATCCCGGCCATATCGTGGACTGGCCAGGAAAAAAGCCACGGGCGCCCCGGCCTAAGGCCGCCAAAGCAGCGCGCTCAACCGCGGCACCCCATGGCTGACGCTTGAGCATGGCCTCTGACTTTGGAGGGTGATGTAATGTCCACAAAAATCGCGTTTTTGGTGAAATAATCCGCACTCCGGCTGTCATTTCAAAGATTTTCCAAAATTCGATATATGCCATGCTGCGAAGAAGCCCCGATTGATGAATCACTGCTATTGCAATTCTCGGCGGTCAGCTAACAGCAGATTGGCAGGCCTCGTCCGGAAATCTCTTTCAATCCGGAAATCTCTTTCAAGAGGTGTTGACTTGAACCATGGATGAAGCGGACCGAGCCAATGTTTTGCCTGGCGAGCCAGAGAGCATGAGGGCAGCCCGCCTTCAGCTGCCCTTGGTAAGCGTCATTGTCATCAATTTCAATTATGGGCGATTTCTTCGCGCGGCGGTTGATTCCGTCTTTGGCCAGACCTATCCAAATATCGAATGTGTCATCGTCGATAATGGCTCTAACGATGAAAGCGGTGCCGTATTACAAGCCATCGAGGCGCGCTACGCGGGCGTAAAAATCATCCGCCGCCCAGATAACGGCGGCCAGACCAGGGCAGCGCTGGAGGGATTTGCAGCATCCTGCGGGCCCTATGTCATCTTCCTTGACGCCGACGATTTTCTCCTCCCCCACTGCGTCGAGACCCATATCTTTGTTCATCTTTCTTTGCGCATTCATGTGGGGTTCACCTCCGGCGACATGCTCCAGGCCGCCGGCGGCCAAGTGGTTCTTGGAACCGAACACGCATTCAACCGGCTGATGCAAACGGGGCGCGGGATTAAGCCTCGCGCCGTACGTCCTTACCGGCACATGCTTGGAGAGGCTTGGCCGCCCGGAAATTTCGACCGTTCTATTCTCGAGACACTTCGGTTCGCCGGGCTGACAAAGGAATGGGTCTGGTCACCGACATCGGCCAATTGCTTTCGCCGCGATGCGCTTTCCCTGTTTTCCGATAATCCCGCGCTTCAAAATCTGAGGACTGGCACGGACCTCTATTTTTGTCTTGGAATCAATGCCGTCAGCGGAAGTGTTCTTATCGATGCTCCACTCGCGGTCTATCGCCTGCATGGCGGCAATGTGTTTTCACAGAGGCCTCAATTGAACAAAGTTCTTTGTTATGAGCCGGGCGGCAGCGGCGATAGCAATATAAATGCAAGAGCGGTGTTGATCGATCATTTGATTGTGCGGGCTGATCGTTTCGTCGAACGCGGCTGGATTTGGATTCATTATTTGTGGCTGCTCTGGCGCATGGATTGCGAAAATCCGGGTTTCGCTGGGCCGCGCTGGATGCAGCGGTCGCGCGGGGCAGTTGCATTTGTAAAACATTATGAATCGGCCTCTGCGCTCTTCGGGGGCCTTGCGATCAAGATGTGGCTGGCCTTGCGCTTCGTGCCCTTGAAAGTGATTTCGAATCTGAGGAAATCCTCAGTCTGATAAAGCTCCGGGTTCAAAGGCGCGACTTTTGGTCACGCTATCTTTGTCAGGAAATTTTTTGTCAGGAAAATTGAATTGCATCGTTCCTCGATGCGCTCTTTTTCCTCGTGGCGAGGCGGCACAATCTGTCTCAGATTTGCCGCGGTGTTGCCGGAAAGTGAGCTTCGAGTCATGCGACCGATGGCTGGATGGGGATAGCAGGAAATGGGTTTTCTTCTTCCTTGGTGGCTGCCGCTCTCGGTTTTCGTTTGGGCAGTGCAAATGGCTGTCTTCCACGGGGCCGGGCTCTTCTTCGAGTGGAGTGACCGGACGGGTATGCTTTCATCCTTTAAGGTGCGCGATAGTGACCGGCTGACCTATTTCGAGCTGTTACCCCGCGTGCTCTTCAACCAGATTTTTGTCCTGCTTCCAGCCATGGCTGCCTTTCAATATGCCGGGCTGGCTTTTACGGGCGCGCCGCATTTGAGCGCACTGCATTTCATCGGCGCCATGCTGTTCATGAGCGTGGGCCATGACATTGTCCAATATGTTTTCCACCGCTTTGTGCTGCACCGCCCCAGCTTGATGCGCAAGCTCGGCCACAGTGTTCATCATTCGACAGGCGCCAGCAAAAGCATCAGCGCCTGCTACATGAGTCCGGCGGATTTTTTTCTCGAAATCGTTCTGCCCTATCTTGTGCCTTTGGCGCTTGTAGGAGCCGGCGCTGATGTGTTTTTCCATATCCTTATTGCAAGCCTTGGGGCGTTTGGCGGACTTTATGAACATTCAGGCTATGATTTTGCGGTCCGGCTGCATCAAGGCAAAGGAGCCAGTTCCAGGCTGCAACCTCTTGCTTGGCTCGCCGTGCTGGTGACGAGCAAAGCGCATGGCGAACATCATCGGCGCAGCAGCGTCAGCTTTAGCGACGGTTTCGGCTCGCCGGGGATTTGCGACACGATTTTCAAGACTCGCTGGGATCTCGCCGAAGCTGGCCGGAAAGTCCCGGCCCGGCAACGCTAGCGTGTGCTGCGAGCTAGCGCAGGCTTGCCGAGACCGGGGATGAAGTGCATCCGCCCCAAGTCCGCTGGCGGCTGCCAGGAATCAAGGCTCAAATCCTTCAAAGATGATCTGGTCTGCCCATGCGAGCGCGCGCTTGGCGTCCTCTTGTGAACGGACCGTCCAAGTCAAGACAGGCATGCCGATGGCCTCACGGCAAAGCAGCGGGACGGGATGCGGCAAATCATCCATATTCCACGACAAAAAATCGGGCCGCGCCAGTGGAAAGTCCCGGAGGTCCGAGAAACTCGCCCGCTTTTCCGGCGGGAGGACAGCCCATTCGGCATCATCGTAACGTGCTTGCGCGACGAGCCCCAAAGGACACGCTATACCTGAGGCACGCAGATGCACGAGGACAGCGGGATCGTAACTTTTGAGGCAAACGGAACCTCCGTAGGCCCCAACAGTGGCGAGAGCGCGGTCCGCGAGACGCATATCGCCGTCGAAGCGGCTTTTGATCTCGATGATCACTGCGACACGCCCGCCAATGCCTGCGAGAAATGCCGATAAGGGGATGATCCTTTGGTCACACGCCCGATAGGCGAAGCATCCGAGTTCTGCCGCGCTGAACGAATCAACGCGGCCCTTCCCCTCAGTCAAACGGTCGAGGGTGAAATCATGGAACACGACGGCTTCGCCGTCTCTCGTGCATTGGATGTCGCATTCGATCGCGTAGTTCTTTGTAATCGCGGCGGCGGCGGCGGCGGCCGTGTTTTCAACCAATCCGGCCCGTTTGGAATGAAGACCCCGATGCGCGATCGGCCGCGCTGTCAGCCAATCCGGAGCATTTATAGTCCATCTCATCAGATGCTGGTAATTTCGAACAGGGCTTCGATCTCGACGGCACAATCAAGCGGCAATTCAGCAACGCCAACCGTCGATCTTGCATGGCGGCCTTTGTCGCCCAGAACCTCGACCATTAAATCCGAGGCGCCATTCATCACACTTGCGAGACTGGTGAAACCCGGTGCGGCATTGATGAATCCGCCGAGCCTGATGCAACGGGAAATCCTCTCGAGATCACCCAGGGCTGACTTGGCTTGCGCAAGAAGATTTATGGCGCAGAGGCGGGCGGCCGCTTGACCTGAGATGTGTGATACCGTCACACCGAGCTTGCCTATGTGAGCGGGATCGAGCTTGCCATCCGGGCCAAACGCTAGCTGCCCAGAAATAATAAGAAGCGAGCCTGAAAAGACAAAAGGAAGATAGTTGGCAACCGGCGCCGAAGGGATGGGAAGCGAAATTCCCAATTCTTTTAATCTCTCTTCGGCCGTCATGGAGCCCCCCATAAGTCGATCGTTACCCAAAAGCGCAAATGCTGTTGATTGTAAAGCAGGAAGAGGCAAACTGCCCTGCAAGGGTTGCCAGTTGAGCCGCGAAATCCTAGACTTATTTATGGTGAAATTACCGCAAGTCCAGCAAGATCCTGCGTGGGAAACCGTTCCGGCGTGGTCTTAGGAAAAGAGACGTGCGGTTTGCTGACAGCGAAGAGAGATCACAAGCTAGCGTGGCTGCAAAGCCAGGCGTGTGGATGATTGCGCTTCGCCGGGGCAGGCCAAGATGCAAAGGGCACCGTGCCCGCCGCCCGCGCAAGGTGGTTGTGATTTCGCATTCTCCGCCGCTGGCATAAGGTTGGCAGGGGAGTTTCGTCCATCGTTCAAGGAACTATTGCTCATGCAATTTCATACCCGTCCGCTGCTCGCGGCCTTGACCCTTACCTCGATCGCTTTGTCACCTTTGACGGTATCCGCAACAAATGCCGCGGCCGCAACCGCCGGGCCATCCCCTCAAGCAAAGACGGATCCAGCAAGAAGGATTTCGCTTGTCTCGCACCGCGCTGTGTATGAGCTGACGCTCACAAAATCGGTTGGCACCAAAAGCCCAACAGCTGCGCATGGACGCATTGCTTTCGATTTCACGGCCTCATCATGTGATGGCTATGTCCAGAATTTCCGGCAATTGACCGAATTACAGCCCGCTGAAGGCCCAACGCGTGTCTCCGACATGCGTTCCGCCACCTACGAAGACGCGAACGGCCGGAGTTTCGACTTCAAGATGCAAACAACCATCGATAATGGTCCTCCTGAATTGATCGATGGAAGGGCCCTAAAATTGCCTACGGGACGTGTGTCCGTGAGCCTGACCAAACCGAAACGCGATAAATTCGAGCTCGATTCCGGTGTGGTATTTCCAACCGAACATTTGAAACGCATTCTGGCGGCGGCGGAGGCAGGAGAGAGCTCGCTCGAAGTCAAGGTCTATGATGGTTCCGAGGAGGGGGATAAGGTTTATGAAACGACAACCTTTATTGGCCGTCCAATTGCCGATCCCGCTGTGGAAAAAGCCGCCCATATTCCAGAGCTGGATAATATCAGACGCTGGCCGGTTTCGATCAGCTATTTCGAGTCTGGCAAGAAGGACGACGCCCCAAGCTATGTTTTGTCGTTCGATCTTTATGAAAATGGAATTTCGCGCGCATTGAAGCTCGATTATGGCGATTTCGTTCTTTCGGGGGAAATGTCGAGTCTTGAGCTTCTCAACGAGCCGGCCTGCCCAAACTAGCCACGCTGGAAACTTTTCCATTCAGCAAAATTCGTGCGTCCATCTTCGTCTTGCAGGCGCGTGAACCTTTATGAGCGAGCCAGAGGTCATTTGCGAGAAAGCGGGCTGTTGCGGCCTCATCACGCTCAACCGGCCCAAAGCGCTCAACGCCCTAACCTTGAATATGGTACGCAAGATCGCGGGCGCGCTGGATGCATGGGAGAACGACTCAGGGGTCCGCTGCATCATTGCCAGAGGCGCGGGCGATAAGGCTTTTTGCGCGGGCGGGGATATCCGGATCCTTTATGAACTCGGCAAGGGGGGGCATTATGTCGAACAACTCAGCTTTTGGCGCGAGGAATACCAGCTCAACCGGCGCATTAAGCTCTATCCCAAGCCCTATATCACCTTGGCGGGGGGGATTGTCATGGGCGGCGGGGCCGGCCTTTCCTTGCACGGATCGCATGTCGTGGCGGGCGAAAATTTCGTTTTTGCGATGCCGGAGGCGGGGATCGGCTTTTTCCCGGATGTCGGCGCCACATTTTTTCTTCCGCGCTTGCCTTCACACGCCGGCGTTTATCTCGCTTTGACTGCTGCGCGGATGACTTGTGGCGACGCACTGGCATTTGGGGTTGCCTGTGCTCATGTTCCGTCGGCGCGGCACGCGGAGCTGGCACAAAGGCTGATCGGCGGTGAGGAGATCGAGCGTGCGATCGCAGCTGAGATGGCGCCGGCGCCGCAATCGGCGCTTGCGCCGCAAAGCGCGCTCATCGAGTGCTGTTTTTCCGCTCCGTCACTTGCTGCTATTCTCGCTTCTCTCGATGAGGCGGGCGAAGCTGGATCCGCCTTCGCGCGTTCGGCGGCTGAGGCCATGCGCTCCAAATCACCGTCGAGTCTTGCAATTGCTTTGCGTCAAATGCAAATCGGCGACAAGCTTGATATTGACGAGGCATTGCGGACTGAGTTTCGAATTGTTTCGCGCATTGCAAGAAGCCATGATTTTTACGAGGGCGTGCGCGCCGTGATCGTTGACAAGGACAATCATCCGCACTGGAATCCAGCCAATATTGCCAGCGTCGAATCAGCGGTTGTTGATTCTTATTTTGCTCCGCTCGGCGAAGGCGAACTCGAATTTAGGAAGCAATAGGTGCTTCGTAAAATTTTGCGCGGATCACGTAAGATGGCGGTCCTTCCAGATTCGGGGGCAGCCATACGATTTGGCGAGCCAGAACGCGGAGCGGAGGAGAACCGCGCGGGACTTTTCTTGGTCGTGTTCATGCGCCTGCTCGCGGCACTTTGGGTGATCCAAGGGCTCATGCAATGGAGTGCGATCCTGCTCCCGTCCGATTCGGTTTTTGACAAACTGAGCGCTTTGAGCGGAGCAGCTCTGATTTTTTTTGCGATTTTGGACCTTGTCGCAGCAGTCGGCTTATGGCTGGCGACCCCTTGGGGCGGTGCGATTTGGCTGCTCAGCGCCATCGCGCAAATCGCGGCCTCGCTGGGGCTGCCGGGATTCTTTTCGATACTTTGGGCTGGGGCCGATGCCGTGCTCATTGTTATATATTTCGTCTTGACTTGGGAGGCGGGCCAGGAAGGCACGGCGAGAGATTTCATACGCAGGAGAGACACCATACGCAGATGATGATCTTGCAGCCCTTGGCGAGCGCATGAATGTGGAAGTCAACTTCTTTTTGGGCCCGCAATGCGAAGCGGCACAGGATCGGTTTCCAAAAGACCATAGAGCAGATGATCCTGCCAGATCCCGTTGATCCGCAGATAAGCCCGCGCATAACCTTCCCGGGTAAATCCGCTCCGTTCCAAGAGCCTGGTCGAGGCCACATTATGCGGTATGCATGAAGCTTCGACCCGGTGCAGGCGCAGCGTGCCGAAAGCATAGGCGATAACGGCGCGGACCGCGGCAGACATGAAACCTTGCCGGGCGAACGGCGCGCCAATCCAATATCCGAGGGTCGCCGACTGCACGACTCCGCGCTTGACCTGCCCAAGAGTGAGCCCCCCAACCAAAATATCGTCATCACGGAAGATCAGGAATGGGTACGCTTCGTCATTTGCAATTTCCAGATGGTTGCGGCGCACACGGCGCCGGAACGAAGTGCGAGTGAGATCATCGCTTGGCCAGGTCGGTTCCCAGGGTGTCAAAAACGCCCGGCTTTGTGCACGCAAATCTGCCCAGGCTTCGTAGTCGTTCATTACTGGCGGCCGCATGTAGAAACCGTCGCCGCGCAGCAGGATCACGGCATAGGGAGACGGGTAAAGACCGAAAAGTGCCATGAAAGCGAGCCCTCAAATCCCCCGGAGCTGCGCTGCGACACGGCCGGGGCCAAAGACTTTGGCCACGGGTCCGATCGCCGCGACGGTTGGCGGCGATCGGAGGGCGCGCGCTCCCGCCGCGCGGATTTGCGCCAAATCCAGGCGATCGATGGCCGCAACAATTTCATCACGTGTGAGGATCCGGTTGAAAGCCATCAGCTGGCGGGCGATTTGTTCGCTCCGGGCAGCGGGCGATTCGAGGGCGGCGAGCAGCGAAACCTTCATTTGCGCCTTGGCACGGCGCACTTCTGCTTCACTGAGATCAAGCGCTAATTGTCCCAAACAGTCGAGGGCGACGGGCAACAATTCGGCGATATCCCGCGCGCTCGTTGCGGCGTAGAAGCCGAAGACGCCTGCGTCCGAATATCCCCAGTGAAAGGCATGGATGGAATAGGCGAGACCACGCGCCTCACGCACCTCCTGAAACAGACGTGAGGACATTCCGCCGCCGGCTGCATTGGCGAAAATTTGCATGGCATAGAAATCCTCATGCGCATAGCTCACGCCCTCAAAGCCGATCGCGATATGGGCCTGTTCGAGCCGGCGGCGCAAGCGTGCATCACCGCCCTGATAGCGCGCCGGTGTGGCATTTTCCTCCGCGGCATTCGACGGAAACCGCGCGAATCTCTGTTCAACTGCCTCGCGGATCGAAGCGTGATCAACTGCCCCGGCTGCTCCAATCACCGTTTCCCCAGCACGATAGTGAGCATCGAGATACGTACTGATGGCGTCCCGGCCGAACCCTGAAACATTTTCCCTTGTGCCGAGAATAGGGCGCCCGATTGGCTGACCCGGGAAAGCCGCCGCATTGAGGATTTCAAAGACGAGATCGTCGGGCGTATCTTCAACGACGCCGATTTCTTGCAGGATGACACTCTTTTCGCGTTCGAGCTCCACATTGTCGAAAGTGCTATCGGTCAAAATGTCGGCAAGGATATCGATCGCAAGCGGAACGTCCTCCGCCAAGACATGGGCGTAATAGGCTGTATGTTCAGTGCTCGTCGCCGCGTTGAGATCGCCGCCGGCCGTCTCGATTTCCTCTGCGATATCGCGCGCCGAGCGCCGCCGCGTCCCCTTGAACGCCATATGTTCGAGGAGATGCGAAATACCATGCTCGTTCAGACGTTCGTGGCGCGATCCAGCGGCAACGAAAACACCAATCGAGGCAGTTTCGACATGGGCCATGCGTTCGGTGGCGATTCGCAGACCAGATGGCAGGGTTGTGATCTCGACGCTCATGAAGCAGCCCGCTTTTGAGCAGGTGCGGCGCGGGCGCGAATGAAACGCTCGATTTCGCTTTGGTCGTTGGGCAAAATCGAAAATCTCTCCTGTTTTTTGAAAAGACCGGCGAGGTGGCCGGGCAGTTCTGGGCGCAGGCCCGTCGCGTGCTCGATCGCATCGGGGAATTTACCGGGGTGTGCCGTGCCGAGAACCACAATTGGGCTTGCTGGGGCATTTACATTGACCCTGCGCGCGGCGCTTATGCCAACGGCGGTGTGCGGGTCAGCGAGATAGAAGGCACCCCGCCAGTTCCGGTCTATCTCCTGTGTGGTCGCGGCTTCGGAGACGCTATAGGCATCAAACTCGGCGCGAATGGCCTCAAGCGGCCCGGGCGCGATCGAGAATCCTCTCGATTGCCGCAGCCGCTCCATCAAACCGCGAAGCGCCCCGGAGTCCCGTCCATATGCTTCAAAAAGCAGACGTTCGAAGTTCGACGAGACCTGAATATCCATCGAGGGCGACTGGGTTGGCTGAACGGCTTGAACAGCATAGTCGCCAGTTGTGAGCATACGAGCGAGAATGTCATTTGAATTTGTCGCGATGACCAGCCGGTCGATCGGAAGACCCAGGCGTTTTGCCATCCAGCCGGCGAAAATGTCGCCGAAATTGCCGGTTGGTACGGCAAAGGAGACTTTCCGGTGCGGAGCACCAAGCACGGCGGCGCTTGTGAAATAATAGACTGCCTGGAAAAGAATTCGCGCGAAATTGATCGAGTTCACCCCGCAAAGACTTAGTTCTTCGCGCAGGACTCTATTATTGAACATGGCTTTCACGATCGCCTGGGCATCGTCGAAAGTGCCTTCCACCGCGATCGTGTGGATATTCGGCGCGTCGACCGTGGTCATCTGGCGCCGCTGTACATCGGAGACGCGGCCATGCGGATAAAGGATGAACACATCGACTTGCGGCAGGCCTGCAAAGGCCTCAATCGCGGCGGCGCCCGTATCGCCTGACGTTGCGCCGATGATAGTTGCCCGCCTGCCGCGTGCCGCGAGAACGTAATCGACGAACCTGGCCAGCAGTTGCATGGCGAGGTCTTTGAACGCGAGCGTCGGCCCGTGAAACAACTCAAGTACGAAAAGATTAGTGTCGATTTGTCTGAGGGGAGCGACCGCCGGGTGCCGGAAGCTTCCGTAGGCAGCCGCGATCATCTCGGGCAGGGCCGCGGCCTCGCTTCCTTCTCCAAGGAAGGGCTTGATGACCGCTTCCGCAACATTGCCGTAAGCCTGCCCCGCGAAGCCAGCAATTTGGGCTTGAGAGAATTGCGGATAGGCTTGCGGCAGATAAAGTCCGCCGTCTGGCGCAAGGCCGGCAAGCAGCGTTTCAGTGAATTGAATGGGGGGCGCCTCGCCGCGCGTTGAAATGTATTTCACTTGCTAAACCTGCGTCTCTCACGCGGTAGGATGAAGTGCATCTATCTAACATAAACCCGTTGAAGGGCTAGCCTGGCAGGTGCGGCGGTTTCTTGGCGGGCCGCCAGCACCGGCTCTCTGAATATCTAAGTTGCCGCAGCCTCTCGTACCACGTCCAAGAGGGCACCCTTAAGTCCTAGCGCCTTGCCGAGCGAAGACCGCGAAGATACCGATCGCCGCGAGGGCGAGCGCAAACCAGGTCATGGCGTAGGAGAAATGGTTATTTGGAAGGTTGCGGTCAATCGTGCCTCCCTTCGGCCAGCCTCCAGGAACGGGCGTATCGTCGGCATTCAGTATAAACGGTGCCGTTGTGGTCAAACCGAAATGCTGTGCGATCACGCGAGGATCAAGGGTGAAATATTGTCTGGCGGCGGGATCATCGGCGGGAGTGAAAAAATTGCGCGGCTCCGGCGGGGACATCAGACCAGCCACCACGATTTCACCCTGGAGTTGACCGGAGAGACGGCTGCTTTGCTCCTTGCGGTCCATCGGCACAAAGCCACGATTGACGATGACATAGCCCCCCGATTTGAGCAGCAGGGGTGTAAGCACGAAATAGCCAGGTGCCGTGGCCGCAGGCCCCCCCGAGGGTCTGAACACGAGAGACTCTTCGCCATGCTCGAAGGTTCCAATGGCATAGACATGGCGGTACTCATAGTCCTCGGGCCGAAGCTTTGGCCATTCTTCAAGGGAGGGCACCGGCTGTGGCGCGGCGTTTGCTCTCGCCTCGATTTTGCCGATGAGCTCTTCCTTCCACTTAAGGCGATGGAGCTGCCACACTCCTAGCGACATCAGAATGGCAACAGTTACACAAGTGAAGACAGCGGGCCAAAAAAGCCTCGCCTGGCGCTCTGACATGATTTTATTCTTTGAGACGGCCTTGCTCGGCTTTATTGCGATATTGCAAGGCGATGAGTGTCGCTTTGAGCGGCCGCAGAAGACCCAAGCAAACAACAAGCGTCAGGGGAAGGAAGAGCACCAGATGGACCCAGAATGGTGGTTCATATTTGAGTTCCGTCCATAAGGCTGCGCCAAGAACGAGGAGACCGCCAATAAAGCTGACGAAGACTGCGGGGCCATCGCCCGAATCAGCAAAGCTAAAATCAAGGCCGCAATTACTGCACTGCGGCGCAAGTGCAAGGAAGCCCGAAAAAAGACTGCCTCGGCCGCAGCGGGGACAGGTTCCCTTCAGCCCGCATACGAAAGGCGATTGCGGTGGATATTGCGCGTCAAGCCGCATCCATCTTCCTCAGATTATGACACTTTTAAGCGGAATTGCCCGTGACTTCCATCTTTTATTTTACCAGTGCCTTGCCTCGAAAGGCCGGGTATTCTGGGCCACGCTGGTACGGGTAGAGCTCTTGCAAAAAGGGCGGCCCTAGAGCCGCCCCTCGTTGATTTGCAAGGATTGGCATCTCAGCCTTCGATGACGCCTCCCCAGGATCCCCAGACGTAAATGCAGGAGAACAGGAACAGCCAAACGACGTCGACGAAATGCCAATACCAGGCGGCGAATTCAAAGCCCAGGTGCTGTTTTCTCGTAAACTGCCCGGCAAAGGCGCGAGCGAGGCAAACAGTGAGGAAAATCGTCCCTATGATGACGTGGAAGCCATGGAATCCCGTCGCCATGAAAAAGGTCGAGCCATAGATCGAGCCTTTGAACGCAAAGGGCGCATGGGCATATTCATAGGCCTGAACGCCAGTGAAAGTGGCACCCAGCAGAATGGTCAGGATGAGCCCCGCTTTGAGGCCAAAACGGTCATCGTGCTGAAGCGCGTGATGGGCCCAGGTCACGGTTGTGCCCGATGTCAGCAGAATAAGTGTGTTGAGAAGCGGGAAGCGCCATGGATTAAGAACTTCGGTGCCCTTGGGCGGCCATATGCCGCCCGTGAATTCAGCCCTCGAATATTCGTCGGCAAAGCCGGGGAAAAGGCTTGCATCGAAGAAGGCCCAGAACCAAGCCACGAAGAACATCACTTCGGAGGCGATAAACAGAATCATGCCATAGCGATGGCTGATTTGCACCACGCGGGTGTGGAAGCCCCCATGCTCAGCTTCCTTGATGACATCGCTCCACCATGAGAACATGGTGTAGAGAATGCCAAGGAGGCCGGCGCCGAAGATGTAGCTTCCGGGTCTGAGACCGCCGAACGAAATATGTTTCATCCACATAATTGCGCCAACAGCCATGATAAGGGCCGCAGCGGCTCCCACGATCGGCCAGGGGCTCGGATCGACGAGGTGATAATCGTGGTTCGGTTTTGCTTGAGCACCCGCCATCGGACTAGGTTTCCTTCCGCCTCATTAAGTCTGCACTGATAAAAGTCTGATATATTAAAACCGCAAGCGGCGGGCCGCCGCACATGCGGACCACTATTTAGCACATTGGCCTTTGCCGTGACAGAACGCGCCGGTCAAGGCGACTAATCGTCTCGTCACAAAGGTTTGTCTCCGGCTGCCACCACTCCGCCCGCAGGCTTGGTCACGAAAAAAGTATAGGAGAGGGTGATGGAATCCACCCCTGCCATCGCGGCATCTTTCTCGAGCGCCGGATCGAGATAAAACACGACGGGCAGTTCCAGTGTTTCACGGGGCGCAAGCTTCTGCTCGCTGAAGCAAAAGCAGGCGATCTTGTCGAAATAAGCGCCAGCATTATCCGGGCTGACATTGAACATCGCGCGTGCCGCCGACGCCCGGTCCGACATATTTGTAATCTTGTAATAAATGGTCGCGGTCTCGCCGGTATGCAGCTTGATTTCCGGCGTCTCTGGCTCGAATTTCCATGCAAGGCCTGGAGCAACATTCGCGTCGAAACGGACGATCAAGTCACGTGTGCCCCGCGCCTGCGGCGGAAGCTTGGCGACCTGGGGCGTTCCTGCGTATCCGGTCGCGGCACAGTAAAGGCGGTAAAGCGGCACCGCGGCAAAGGAAAGAGCGAGCATGGAAAGGCTTGCGCTGGCAGCCACGATGGCGATCAGACGCTGGCGCTGGAAGGGCCGTTTTTTGGGGAGGTCCTCTGAATTCACTGTACGAAGCTCACAACGGCCGGCTCAGCACGCCGGGGCCAAGCTTCGCGATGGTGACGACATAAAACAAGAGGACAAAACACCCAATTGCGAGTGCAATCGCAATATTCCGCTGGCGCCTCGCCTTTTGTTGTTCGGCCGTCAGGACGATTCCTTGGATTTTGCTATCCGTCTTCATGGTTTCACCATGGCTGATTAGAACTCACAACATTGAGCAGCCGTTCGCCTGCGAGCTCAGCGAAAAGCAGAAAAAGATAAAGAATGGAAAAGCCAAACAATTGCATAGCGCACCGGTTGGCTTTGGGACCGGCGCGGTTCCGATGAACGCGCGCTGCAAACAACAACATCGTGGCGCCAAGAGCGCCCGCGAGGACGCCATAAGCTGGGGAGGCAAAGCCCATAAGCCATGGCGCAAGGCCAAGCGGGGCGAGAAGAAGCGCGTAGAGAAAAATGTCGCGGCGCGTGCGATCCGGCCCCTTAACATTGGGCAACATCGGAATCCCAGCCCGGCCGTATTCCTCGGCCTTTACAAGAGCGAGAGCCCAGAAATGCGCAGGCGTCCAAATGAAGATAATGGCAAAGAGGACGATGCTCGCAAGACTTATTTCGCCAGTGGCGGCAGCATAGCCAACAACTGGAGGCAGGGCTCCGGCGGCACCGCCAATCACAATGTTCTGCGGGGTCGATCTCTTAAGCCACATCGTGTAGACGGCGACATAAAAAAAGATCGTGAATGCCAGAAGCGCAGAAGCGAGCCAATTGGCAACGATGCCGAGCGTCATGACGGAAAGCACGCAAAGAACGAGGCCGAAGCCAAGTGCGTCTTCTCTTCGCATCCTACCAGCTGGAATCGGACGGCTCTGGGTCCGCCGCATTAGCGCGTCGATATCAGCGTCATACCACATGTTGAGAGCGCCCGAGGCGCCCGCGCCGATGGCGATGGCAAGCAGCGAAGCAAAACCTATGATGGGATTGACATGTGAAGGCGCGACAAGAACCCCGGTGAGCGCAGTGAAGATCACAAGGGACATGACGCGCGGTTTCAAAAGCGCGACATAATCCGAAGGACGCGCGATGGAGACCGGAAAACTTTGACTGCTATCGCTGACGAAA
>Ga0209062_1002915_pt1 | contig 21238 bp, 22 predicted proteins | sample Coa_R2_2_FD_187158 | JGI IMG/M metagenome (GOLD analysis project Ga0209062, IMG submission 187158) | Surface soil microbial communities from Centralia Pennsylvania, which are recovering from an underground coalmine fire - Coalmine... | ecosystem: Environmental > Terrestrial > Soil > Unclassified...
CCCGCTCGAACCGCTTGGAGGCCGTAGCGGTCTGCTCGTTCAGGGCAGCCATATTCTTCTCGTGAGTCTCGGCGATGAGCCCGCGCGCCTTGGCATGCGCTTCGGCGAGCGTGGCTTCATAACCCTGCATGGCCGCATCGGCCTCGCCCCTCAAACGCTCGGCCTGGTCGAGATCGCCGCCGACGCGCGCCCGCCGCTCCTCCAAGATGGAGGAGACCCGCGGAATGGCCACGGTCCACAGGAAGACGTAGATGACGGCGAAATACACGACGAGCCAGAAGAGCTGGCCAGCATAGGTTCCGACGTCGAGCTGAGGCAGGCCGCCTTCCGCGGCTCGGCTCACCCCCGGAACGAGAGCGAGTGCGAGCCCGGCAAGCTGCGGCCAGAGGGGCTTGGTGCGCACCGGCGTCAGAGGACGTTCAGCAGGACCAGGAACACGACCATCAGCGCGTAAATCGCGACCGCCTCGGTCAAGGCGAAGCCGATCCAGCCCATGCGGCCGACCGCGCCAGCAGCACCCGGATTGCGCCCGATCGCGTTGATCCAGGCGGAGAAGATCATGCCGAGGCCGATGCCGACGCCGGCGAGAGCGACGGCGGCGAGGCCGGCGCCGATGAGCTTCGCGGAAGCAATGTCCATTTGTAGGGTCCTTCAGTGATTCGTTGGCCGGTTGGTGAAAGAGTTCGACGAAACGGGGCTCAGTGAGACACTTCCTGCGTGTCGCGCAGATAGATCGCCGTCAGCACGGCGAAGACATAAGCCTGAAGCAGCGCGACGATCAGCTCGAGGCCGAGCAGCGCCACGTTGAAAAACAGCGGGAAGATTCCGAGAAAACCCAAGAGGATCGAGAAGCCCGCAAAGAGCTGCACCATAACGTGCCCGGCCAGCATGTTGGCGAAAAGTCGGACCGACAGGCTGATCGGACGGAAGATGTAGGAGATGATCTCGATCGGCACCACCAGCGGCGCCAGGAAGATCGGCACGCCCGGGGGCAGAAAGAGTTGGAAGAAATGGATGCCGTGCTTCGCGAGCGCGACCAGGACCACGATCGCGAAGATGAAGATGGCGAGCGCGAAAGTGATGATGATGTGGCCGGTATAGTTGAAGTTGTAGGGGATGAGCCCCAGAACGTTGCCGAACAGCACCACCAGAAAAACCGTAAAGACCAGCGGGATGAAGGCCCGCGCATGATGGCCGGTATTGTCCTCGACCATGTTGCCGACGAATTCGTAGAGCATCTCGGCCACGGACTGCAGACGACCCGGCACCAGCGCCTTGCGGCTGGTTCCGACTATGAAAATGATGAGCGTGAGAATAAGCCCGAACGCCATCGCGAGCGCCGAGTTCGTGAAATAGATATCCGAACCGCCGATGCTGAAAAGCGGGTGCGGGAAAATCGGCCGAACGACAAATTGTTCAAGAGGGCTCTGCATCGTCCTCTTCCGTTTCCTTCATCTTCGTACCCGGCTCACCGCCGGGCGCCTGACTCGTTATCCCGGCGGGCTCCGACGCGACGCGCATCGCGCGTCGAACGCCGAACACCGCAGCCACGAAGCCCAGCAGCAGACCGGTCAAGATGCCGATCGGCATAGCCCCGAGCCAACGTCCGACGAGCCAGCCCAGTCCGCCGCCGACCATCAGCGCCGAAACGAATTCGGCTCCGATGCGCAGGCCGAAGCCCAGCGCCAGGTCGATCTCTTGTTCGGGCGCCGATTTGCGCCCCTCCGGTCCGCTGTCGGTCCCACGAGCGCGGGCCTTGGCGATCTGCTCCTCGAGGTCCTTCGGGGTCCCCGCCATCACGCGCCCTTCAAGACACGGCGAGCCGAACCCTCCGCACCCCTCGGCGCGAAAAGCGGCGCGACCGTATGAGCGGCATCGGCACGTGTCAAGCCTGAGAACCATCCCCGCCAGTGCGGCAAATATTACTCCGCGGCGCGGAGTTCGTCTGCCCGACGCAGATCGACCGAAACCAGCTGAGAAACCCCCCGTTCGGCCATGGTCACGCCATAGAGTCGATCCATGCGCGACATGGTGAGGCGGTGATGCGTGATAATAAGGAAACGCGTGCCCACCTCATCCGCAATTTCCTGAACCAGCGAGCAGAATCGGTCGACATTGGCATCGTCGAGCGGCGCGTCGACCTCGTCCAGGACGCAGACCGGCGACGGATTGGTTAAGAACATCGCGAAGATAAGGGCGATCGCGGTCAAGGCCTGCTCGCCGCCCGAGAACAAGGACAGCTGCTGAAGCTTCTTTCCGGGCGGGCTCGCCATGATCTCGAGCCCGGCCTCCAGCGGATCCTCGGCTTCGGTCAATCTCAACTCGGCCGATCCGCCGCCGAAGAGCTGCGTGAACAGCCTTCGAAAATGGCCGTCGATCGTGTCGAACGAGGCAAGCAGCCGCTCACGCGCCTCTTTGTTGAGGTTTTGCACGGCTTGGCGCAGGCGCGCGATCGCGGCGACCAGATCGTCCCGCTCGGCGATCATCGTCTGGATTTCCTTGTCGAGCTCGGCCATTTCGAGCTCGGCGCGGAGGTTGACCGGACCGATCGCCTCGCGGCTGTTCAGCAGCTTGTCATGCCGCGCCTCGGCGGCCTCCGGGTCCGGCAGATTGTCCGGCTCCAGACCGGCGAGCCCGGCAAGAAGGCCGAGGTCGATCGCCTCGGGCGATGGGCCCTTCAAGGCCTCGGCGGCGCGGAGCTTCAGCTGCTGGAACTCCTCGAGCGCCGCCGCCACCGCGCCCTCGGCGCGGATCCGCGCTTCGCGATGCTCGGCCAGAACCGATTCCGCGCCCCTGAGCGCCCGCTCGCTCGCCTGCTGGGCCGCTTCTGCCTCGAGCACCTTGTCGGAGGCTCGGCTCCGCTCGGTTTCGGCCTCTTGCAGCGCGGACATGACCTGGCCCCGCTGCTCTGCGAGCCGGGCAGGCTCGTGCGCTAGACGGTCTCGGGTCGCCTGGATCGCCTCCGCCCGCCCATCGAGTTCGGAGAGGCGGTGCGTCGCCCGCTCGGCACGCTCGCGCCATTCCTGGCGCTCGCCGCCGATCGTGGCGAGCCGCTGATTGCGTTGGCCTTCTTCGCGGCCGAGCTGGTCGAGCTCGGACTGGCGCGCCGTCAGCTGGTTCCGTTCGGCCGTCAGCCGGGCGCGCAGCGCCTCGAGCTCGGATCGGGCCGACGCCGAGTCGGGCAGCGCGGCCAAGCTCTCTTCCAGAGCCTTGCGCGCCGCATCGGCCGCCGCGAGGTCGGCTTCCGCGAGCGCCAGCGACTGGGCCAGCGCCTGGCGCGTGGCCGACCGGGCCTCGGCGTCGCGCCGACGCTGAAGATGCTCGCTGCGCGTGCGCTCCAAAGCCGCGGTCGACGACATGACGTCGCTGCGCGCCTGCTTTTCTGCGGTCGACGCCGCGGTGAGCGCCTGATCGGCCCCCGCCAGAGCCGCCACGGCAATCCTTGCCGTCTCTTCGGCTTCGGCCGATTCGCGCTCGATCTGCTCCAGCCGATTGCGCTGCTCGAGCCTGATCGCGGCCGGCGACGCAGCGCCTGGACGCCGGGTAAAGCCATCCCACCGCCAGGCCGCGCCGTCGCGCGTGACCAGGATTTGCCCGGGGCTGAGGTGCGGCGCGAGCCGCTCCCCGGTCGCCGAGTCCGCCGCGACGCCGATATGAGCCAGCGCCCAGGCGAGCTCAGGCGCACCCTGGATCTTGGGCGCCAGACTCTCGGCGCCTTCGGGCAGCGGCGCCGCCATGCGGCCCGGCACGGCGCCTCGCCAATGGGCGGGGGCCTCCGGATCGGTCGCGGCCTCTAGCCCGTCCGCAAGCGCCGTCGCCAGCGCCGTCTCGTATCCGCGCGCGACACGGATCGCATCGAGGATCGGGGCGAAGCCTCCGCTGTCGCTCCCCTTGAGCACCGCCGCAAGGGCTTGCCGCTCGGCCGAAAGGCGGGTCGCATTGGCAGTCGCCTCGCGCTCGGCACCGCGTGCGCCGGCCACCGCCGCCTCGGCCTCGAAGCGCGCCTTCTCGGCGGCGGTCAGCCGCTCGCGTGCCGCTGATGCGGCAGCTTCCGCCTCGCCCAGCTTGGCTGCCGCGGCCTCGATCGCTTCCGCATCGGCCGTGCCCGGCGGCAAGGCTTCGAGGCGTCGCCGTTCTTCCACGATGCGCCGCTCGAGCGTGGCGCGGCGTGATTCGATATCGCGCCGCTGGCTTTCGAGCGCCCGCGCCTGGGCTTCCGCCGCCGCCACCGACTCGGTCAGCCGCGCGAGGTCCGCGTCGCTGGCCGCGACGCGCTCGCGCGCTTCCGCCAGAGCCTGCTGCGCGGTCTCGCGCAGAGCCGGATGTTTCGACGCCAGATCGGCCAGCTCGGCGGCCTCGGCCGCCAGCATCTCCTCGCGCGCCGAAGCCTCGTCGTGCTGCTGCTCCTCGTGCCGGCGGTCGAGCGCAAGCTGCTCGGCCTGGCGCTCGGCTTCGGCGACGGCGGCGGCGAGCTGCCGTTCCTCGGCGACCAGCGCATCGCGGCGGGCCATGGCCTGCGACAGAGCCTCGATCCGCCGCGCTTCTTCCTTCCGCAACGGCGGCAGGACAGCGGCGCATTCGGTATTGCGGGTCGATGCGGCGGCGACATCCAGCATCGCCTGCCGGACCGCGGCCTCGGCCTCGTCGAACGAAGCTCGCGCCGCCTGCTCGCGCTCGAGCAACGCCTGCCATCGCAGCGCCAGCAGCAGTGCCTCGGTCTTGCGGATCTCCTCGCTGAGCTCGCGATAGCGGATCGCCTGGCGCGCCTGTTTCTTCAGCCCGGCGAGCTGGGTCTCCATCGTCCCCAGCACATCTTCGACCCGTTCGAGATTGGTCTCCGCGGCGCGAAGCTTGAGCTCCGCCTCGTGGCGGCGCGCATGGAGGCCGGAGATTCCCGCCGCGTCCTCCAGCACCTGGCGCCGCTCGGTGGGCTTGGCGTTGATCAGCGCCGAGACTCGTCCCTGGCTGACGAGCGCCGGCGAGTGGGCGCCGCTCGCCATGTCGGCGAACAGGGTCTGCACATCGCGGGCTCGCATGGGGCGGCCGGCGACCTTGTAATCCGAGCCCTGACCGCGATCGATGCGGCGGGAGATCTCGAACTCGTCGCTGGTCGGCAGGCGCGCGATGCCCGGCGGCAAGGTCCCGTCATTCTTGGCCGCGAGCGTGACCTCAGCGAAGTTGCGCGCCGGCCGCGCCGTCGTGCCGCCGAAAATCACGTCATCCATATCGTCGCCGCGCAGACGCCGGGCGGAGGTCTCGCCCATGACCCAGCGCAGCGCCTCAACGAGGTTCGACTTGCCGCAGCCATTCGGCCCGACGATGCCGGTCATTCCCGGTTCGATATCGAGGTCGACCGGATCGACGAAGGATTTGAAGCCGACGAGGCGGAGGCGGGTGAATTGCACGGCGTTTTCCGTCGGGTCGCTATTTCAATAGCGACTCGATCTTCTCCTGAAACTTTTCGTAAGGGCCTTCGGCCACGATCCGATCGTCCGGACGCTGATTGAAGATGAAGGTCGGCGTGGCGTTGATCTGCAGTTTCTTCTCCGCATCCAGACGCTCGGCGAGGATCTCATCCTCCAGCATCCGGTCGTTCAGGCAGGAATCGATCTGCGCGTCGCTCATGCCGGCGAACTTCGCCTGTTGCTTCAATGCGTCGGTCGAGGCTTGCGGGCTCTGCAGCACCCAGCCGCTCTGCACCCGGAACAGCGTGTCGATCATCGCAAAAAACCGGTCGGGCGGCGCGCAGCGCGCGATCATCGTGGCTTCAAGCGAAATTTGATGCAGCGGAAAATCATGAAAGACGATGCGAACCTTCCCCTTGTCGACATAGTTCTGCTTGATCTGCGGCAGCACCTCTTCCTCGAACCGCGCGCAGTGCGGGCAATCGAGGGAATAATATTCGTCGATGCGGACCGGCGCATTGGCGTCGCCGATCGCGTGCTCGACCATGCGAGGGTCCATCGGGGCATCGGCTGCGCACGCCGCACGGCCGAGACCGAGCAGCGCAAGCCCCAGCAGGAGCATCAAATTCCGATGCATCACGAGTCGCCTCCTCAACATCTAGTGTGACGATAGACAGGCCTCTACCATATACGCAAGTCTTGACGGTATTAGGGCAGTGTTGGCTACTTCCTGCCGGCCTGCACCGCGCGGCCCAAACGTTCCAGCGCGTCGCGCAATTCGCCGGCCGGGACGATCTCGGTTAACGCGGTGAGCTCGCCTTCCTCGCGGACGCTCAGGGGCCGGAGTCCGACGAATTTCGGTGCCCGCGCCGGCAGCGCCTGCACCAGCTTGATCCGCGCCACCGCCCGATAACCGAACACCGCATTCACCCGCTCCAAGAGCTGCGGCAGCACATGCTGGACCTCGACGGCCCGCGCCGGGACCACCTCAATGGTGAGCGTCGCGTCCGTTCGTTCGCCCCTGGGAAAGGCAAGCTTGACCGGCGCGGTCGCTTCGCCCAGATCGGGCCCGGCGATCTGCGGCCATTCGGTCACCAGCTTGCCGTAGCCCAGCCCCTTCTTCCCCAGCGCCTTGCCCGCGACCTCGGGCACCATGCGCGACATGTGACGCGGTCCGCTCATGCCGCCATGTTATAGAGCGCCCGATCGAGTCCCGCCATGCCCGATGCCCGTCCCAGACCGACTCCGACCCCGCCCGACCCGGCCGACCTGCTCGCCTGGTATGACCGCCACCGGCGGGTTCTGCCCTGGCGCGCGCGGCCGGGCGAGACCGCCGACCCCTATCGGGTCTGGCTATCCGAGATCATGCTTCAGCAGACGACTGTTGCGGCCGTCGTGCCCTACTTCCTGCGCTTTCTTGCGCGCTGGCCGACGGTCGACGCCCTCGCCGCAGCGCCGCTCGACGATGTGCTGACCGAATGGGCGGGCCTCGGCTATTACGCCCGGGCTCGCAACCTGCATGCTTGCGCCCGCACCGTTGCTGAGCGGCACCAGGGCATGTTCCCAAGCCACCCCGACGACCTCGCGCGCTTGCCGGGAATCGGCGCCTATACAGCCGGCGCGATCGCGGCGATTGCCTTCGACGTGCCTGCCGCGGCTGTCGACGGCAATGCCGAGCGTGTCCTCGCCCGTCTCTTCTCGGTCGAGACGCCGCTTCCCGCCGCGAAGCCAAAGCTGCGCGCGCTTGGCGAATCGCTGGTCCCCGAGAAGCGCGCCGGCGATTTCGCCCAAGCGCTGATGGATCTCGGCGCCACGATCTGCACGCCGCGCAAGCCCGCCTGCGCGCTCTGCCCCTGGCGCGATTGCTGCGCGGCGTTCCGGCTGGGGATCGCGGAGAATTTGCCGCGCCGCGCCGCGAAAAGCGAACGGCCCAAGCGTGTCGGCGTCGCCTTCTGGATCGTGGACGGGACCGGCGCGGTCCTGCTGCAACGCCGCCGGGAGAAAGGGCTGCTCGGCGGCATGATGGAGTTCCCTTCGACCGAATGGACAGCGGCCGCGCCGGCGAACCCGGCGGCCGCGGCGCCCGTTTCGGCCGAATGGCGCGCCCTGCCCGGAAGCGTCCGCCACGTCTTCACCCATTTCGAGCTGACGCTGGCCGTCTGGGCCGGCCGTATCGCAGGGCGAGGCGATCCCGCGCTCGGAGTCTGGGTCACGCCGGATCGTTTCGCGGAACACGCGCTGCCGAGCCTGATGAGGAAGGTGGCGCGGCATGCGCTGAGCAAAGCAGCGGGAGGATAGCTCCGATCCTAGGACCGCTCGATCTCGATGCCGACGGTGGCGATGTCGGGAAAAATGTCGGGCTTCTCGATGCGGACCCGCACCCAGTTGACCTCCTGGTGCGCCAGACAGCTTTCCGCAATGCGCTCGGCCAGCGTCTCGATCAGATGGACGTGGCCTTGTCCGACGATCGAGCGGACGGCGTTGGCGACATCCTCATAGGAAAGGACGCTCTCCAGCGTGTCGGGCGCGCTTCTCGCTCGCGGCTGGACGCGAAGCTCGATCGAGACCCGAATCCGCTGCGGCCTGATCTTTTCATGGGGATGGACGCCGACCGACGCGATCATTTCGAGATCGCGCAGGAACATCCTGTAGCCGGGCCGCTCGACCCCGGGCGGCATCAGCGCAGCTCCAAGCGAATCTGCTGGCGGAGAAGGTCGATAGGCGAAGCGCGGCCGTCGGTTTCGAAATGCCAGAAGAGCCAGCCATTGCAGGCCGGCGCGCCCTGGACCGCCGCGCCGACCTTATGGATCGAGCCACGGAATACGCCCATGCCGGTCAGCGCCTCGATCGTCCCGTCGGCATAGATCTCGGCATTGTGGCGTCGCTCGGCATCGAAAATGCGCGAGCCCGGCGCGAGCAAGCCGCGCTCGACGACCCAGCCGAAGGGGACGCGCGGCTCGGCGCGCTTCGACGGCATCGGCGCAGCCAATGCCGTCGCCAGCGCCTGCACCTTGCGGATGCGCTCGCGCGCGACCCGCGCATAGTCGGGGTCGCGCTCGAGGCCGATCCAGCGCCGGCCGAGCCGCCTGGCGACGGCGCCGGTCGTGCCGGTGCCGAAGAACGGATCGAGGATGACGTCGCCGACATCGGTCGTCGCGAGCATGAGGCGATGAAGCAGGGCCTCCGGCTTCTGCGTTGGGTGGGCCTTGGCGCCTTCGGAATCACGCAGTCTTTCAGGACCGCCGCAGATCGGGAAGAGCCAATCGCTCCGCCACTGCAGATCTTCATTACCGGCCTTGAGGGTGTCGTAGTTGAAGGTGTAGCGCGACTCGGCGCTCTTGGCGGCCCAGATCAGGGTCTCATGCGCGTTGGTGAAGCGTCGCCCGCGGAAATTCGGCATCGGGTTGGCCTTGACCCAGACCACGTCGTTCAGGATCCAATAGCGCAGATCCTGCAGGATCGCGCCCATCCGGAAGACGTTGTGATAGCTGCCGATCACCCAGATCGCGCCGTCATCCTTGAGCAGTCGGCGCGCCGCTGCGAGCCAGTCGCGCGTGAACCGGTCGTAAAGGGCGAAATCGCCGAACTTGTCCCAATCCTCGTCGACCCCGTCGACCTCGGAATTGTCCGGGCGCCGGAGCGTGCCGCGAAGCTGCAGATTGTAGGGCGGGTCGGCGAAGATCAGGTCGACCGATTTCTCCGGCAGCGACAGCATGGTTTCGATGCAGTCGCCCTCCAGCACCTCCCCTAGCGGAAGGGCCGGCTGGGCATGAATCGCGGCGGGTCGGCGAGGTTGCGGCATGCGGGATCCGATCTTCCTGGAACGCCCCCGGCTCGTCAATCCCCATTTCACAAAAAATATGTAGAGTCAGTTACTTGTCGGAAGAACCTCACGCACTGGCGCAAAGCTGGTCCGGTGATGGATCGTGGGACCGAATCTTTTCAAGGCGTTGCGGTGGAATTCGGTCGCGTAACCGGCATTGCTCTCCCATCCATACTCCGGATGCGCCTCGCCGAGCCTCACCATCAGCCGATCGCGGTAGACCTTGGCGACGATCGACGCACCGGCGATCGACAGATGGATGGCGTCGCCGCCGATGACTGGCCTGCAGGACATCGGAAGCGCCGGATCCTCGCGTCCGTCGACGAGCACCATGTCGGGCCGGGTCGCGAGTCCGGCCACCGCGCGCCGCATCGCCAGCAGGCTCGCCTGGAGAATGTTGATGCTGTCGATCTCGGTAACGCTCGCCTCGGCCACCGATACGGTCGCGCAGCCCCGGATCTCGACGTCGAGAAATTCTCGCGCCTCGGCGGTGAGCTTCTTCGAATCGTCGATGTCCCGCATGAGCCCCTTGGGCGGCTTGGCGGGAAAGATCACCGCCGCCGCCACGACAGGCCCCGCGAGCGGCCCCCGCCCGACCTCGTCCAATCCCGCGACGATGCCGGCGAAAGTTCGCTCGAAACGGAAATGCGGCAGGTTGCGGCGGGACTCGGGCATCGGCCCGAGCTTAGCGCACGGTCCTTGCTAGAACAGCGACAATTGCGATGTCGGCTTCTGCGGCACGCGGAAGCGGGTGACGTCGAGCGGCGTGCGCGGTCGGTCGAGGCCGCGGCGTGCGACGGCGAGCGAGAAGCGCTTGTGGAGAAGCTCGGCATAAGGCCCGGTACCGACCATGCGCGTGCCGAATTCCGGATCGTTCAGCCTGCCGCCGCGGCACTGCCGGATGAGGCTCAGCACTTTGTCCGCGCGATCCGGGAAATGGGCGCGCAGCCATTCGCGAAACAGATCCTTGATCTCGTGCGGCAGCCTGACGATCGTCATGCCGGCGCGCTCGGCCCCGGCTTCAGCCGCGGCGTCGAGAATCGATTCCATCTCATGGCAAGTGAGGCCGGGCACGATGGGCGCCACCATCACCGTGACCGGCACGCCCGCCGATGCGAGAGCGTGCACGGTTTCGATACGCCGGCCGGGTGTCGCCGCCCGCGGCTCCATCATGCGCGCGAGATTACGGTCGAGGCTGGTGATCGAGACGCCCGTCTTGACCAGCCGCTTTTCGGCCATCGGCACAAGGATATCGAGGTCGCGCTGGATGAGCGCCGATTTGGTAAGAATGCCGACCGGGTGCTCGAACTCGGCCAGCACTTCCAAAATGCGTCGCGTCAGCCGCTCGGTGCGTTCGGCCGGTTGATAGGCATCCGTATTGATGCCGAGCTGGATCGTCGCCGGCCTATAGCCACGCGCCGACAGCTCACGACGCAAGAGCGCGGGCGCATCGGGCTTGCGGAAAATTCGCGTCTCGAAATCGAGCCCGGGAGACAGGCCGAGATAGGCGTGAGTCGGCCGCGCGAAGCAATAGATGCAGCCATGCTCGCAACCCTTGTACGGGTTGATGGAGCGGTCGAAACCGACATCGGGCGACTGATTGCGCGTGATGACCTTTTTGGCCGTGTCGATACCCAGGATGGTCTGGGTCGGCGCGCTTTCCCAATCCTCGGGCTCCTCCGCACCCCATCCATCGTCGATTGCAACGCGGTCCTTGTCCTCGAAGCGCGCGCTAGCCCGATTGGAAACAGCGCCCCGCCCCTTCCTCGGCCGATCGGCGACCGCGTCGATCTGCGTCCTGATGGGTAGCTTCGCCATCGGCGGAACATAGCGCGATCTATCGAACATATCAAGAACATTATCTCGGCGCAGGGTATTCCAAGCAGGATTGAAGACTTATTCTGCTGTCGGAACTGGAGTGGAGCGACGGTCTTGGACATCGGAAAGCTCGGCGTCTGGGCGATGGTCAACACGATGAGCGCGGCCGAAAGCGCCGCATTCGCGCGGCGCGTCGAAAGCTGGGGCTACGGCGCCCTCTGGGTTCCCGAGACGATGGCGCGCGATCCGCTGATCACTTGCGGGTGGCTGTTGGCGAATACCGCGAAGCTCGGCTTGGCAACCGGCATCGCCAATATCTATGCCCGCGACGCATTCGCGATGGTCAATTCTCAATATGCGCTGGCGGAGCAGTCGGGCGGACGATTTCTGCTGGGGCTCGGCGTGTCGCATGGGCCCTTCGTCGAGGGCGCGCTCGGCCATCAATATGAAAAGCCGGCGCTGAAAATGCGCGGCTACATCGAGCGCATGGCGGCGATGCGCTATATGGGCCCGCTGCCGACGGAGAAGCCCAAAATGGTGATCGCGGCGCTCGGGCCGAAGATGCTCGAAGTCGCGGCCGCGGTCGCCGACGGCGCGCACCCCTACAACGTCACGCCGGAGCACACCGAGAAAGCCCGCAAGATTCTCGGTCCCGGAAAGCTGCTCTGTCCGGAGCAGATGGTGCTTCTCGAGACCGATCCGGCAGCGGCGCGCGCGATCGGTCGCAAGGCGCTGGCCATGTCGCTGACGCTGCCGAATTATCGGAATAATTATCTTCGGATGGGCTTCGCGTCAGAAGACCTGGCCGACGGCGGGTCCGACAGGTTGATCGACGCGATCGTCGCGTGGGGCGATGAGACGGCGATCCGCAACCGCATCCGACAGCATTGGGACGCAGGCGCCGATCATGTCTGCATCCAGCCGCTCGGCCGCGAAGGACGGACGCTGACAGCGGACGATGAGAGAGTCCTTCGGCTGTTGGCGCCCGACTGAACGCCGCGTCGCGTTACGCGTTCAAGCTCTTCGAGACGATCTCGTAAATCTCTTTGGACTTCGCCCGGGCGGCGAGGTCGCCGAGCGCGGCCGCCATCTGGCTCTGCTGCGGCTCGGCGAAGCGGCGCCATTGGCGAAGCGGCGTGAGAAGCCGGGCGCCCACCTGCGGGTTCGCCTGGTCCAGATGCGCGACGATGTCGGTCAGCAGCCTATAGCCGTCGCCGCTCGGATCATGGAAGCGGCGGAAATTGCCCTCGGCGAACGCGCTGACGAGGGACCGCAAGCGGTTCGGATTGCCGGTCGTGAAATCCGGGTGGCGCATCAGCCGCCGCACCTCGCCCAAGGTTTGCGGCCGGTCGGCGCGAGCCTGGATCGAGAACCATTTGTCGATGGCGAGCGCGTTGCCCTTGTGACGTTCATAGAAGGCGGCCAGCGCGGCCTCGCGTTCCGACCCCTCGGTGTCGGCCAGCGCCGCAAGCGCGCCGGCGCGCAGCGTCATCCCCCGCGCCGCCTCATATTGAGTGTAAGCAAGCTGCACGATCTCGGCATCCGGCGCGCTCGCCAGCAGCCGAAGCGTCGCATTGTGCAGCGAGCGCCGGCCCATGGCGCTCGCCGACAAGTCCGATTCCGGCGCGCTGTTACCAGGGGCGGTGCGCGCATGGACATCGAGCAAGATCGGCCGCAGCTCCCCTGCGAGCCGCGCGCGCAGATCGGCCACCGCCTGCGCCAACCGGTCGACATGAATCGGGCTCACATGCTCGGCGAGCGAAGCCGCATCCGGGAGCATCAGCATTGTGGCGCCGAGGCCGGGATCGAGCTCGGGATCGGCGAGCATGCGCTCCAGCGCTTCCGCCAGAAGACTCGCGAGCTCGGCGGCCGATTGCGTCGGCGCGGCGCCCACGTCCGCCAACAAGGCGCGAACCGCGAGCTCCTGACCGGCATCCCAGCGCGCCACGGGATCATCGTCATGCGCGAGCAGGAACGCGAGCTCGGAACCACCGAGGTCGCTGGCCATCCTGACCGGCGCGGAGAAACGCCTGAGCAGCGAAGGGGTGGGACGGGCGGCAATATTGTCGAATTCGAAACTGGCGCTCGCGTCGCGCAGCTCCAACACCTGCTCGGTCGCACCGTCCGGCGTGAGCGGCAGCCTGTTGCCGTCGTCGCCGATCAACGCCATCGCGATCGGAATGTGCAACGGCGACTTTTCCGGCTGGCCGGGCGTCGGCTGCGTCGCTTGCGAGAGCGTCAGCCGGTAGCGCTTTGCGCTCGCATCATAAGCGCCGACGGCTGTGACGAGCGGCGTGCCCGCCTGCGCGTACCACAGCCGGAACTGCGCGAGATCGACGCCGGACGCATCCTCCATCGCGGCGACGAAATCGTCGCAGGTCACCGCCTGACCGTCGTGCCGCGAGAAATAGAGATCCATGCCCGCGCGGAAGCGCTCGGGTCCCAACAGCGTGCGGATCATCCGCACGACTTCCGCACCCTTCTCATAGACGGTCGGCGTGTAGAAATTGCTGATCTCGATATAGGAGTCAGGGCGCACCGGATGCGCCATCGGCCCTGAATCCTCCGGGAACTGCGATCGCCGTAGCCGGTCGACATCGGCGATCCGCTTCACCGCCGCGCCCGATCGGTCGGCCGAGAATTGCTGGTCGCGGAAGACCGTCAGCCCTTCCTTGAGGCTGAGTTGGAACCAGTCGCGGCAGGTAACCCGGTTGCCGCTCCAATTGTGGAAATATTCATGGCCGATGACGCCTTCGATGGCGGCGTAGTCGGCATCGGTCGCGGTGTCGGGGCTCGCGAGCACATATTTGGTGTTGAAGATGTTGAGGCCGGTATTCTCCATGGCCCCCATATTGAAATCGCCGACGGCGACGATATTGAACACGTCGAGCTGATATTCGCGCCCATAGACCTGCTCGTCCCAGGCCATCGCGGCCTTGAGCGAGCGCATCGCATGCTCGAGCTTGTCGAGATCCTCCGGCACCGCGTAGATGCCGAGCGTCACTGTCCGTCCAGAGGCGGTGACGAAGCTGTCCTCCAGCTTGGCGAGATTTCCGGCGACGAGCGCGAAGAGATAGGAAGGCTTGGGAAACGGATCATCCCACACCGCGAAATGGCGCCCGCCGGGCAGTTCGCCACTCTCGATCGGATTGCCGTTCGACAGCAGCACGGGGCAGCTTTCGCGGTCGGCCTCGAGCCTGACCGTCATCGGCGCCAGCACGTCGGGCCGGTCAAGATAATAGGTGATCTTGCGGAAGCCCTCGGGCTCGCATTGCGAGCAGAAGGATCCGCTCGAACGATAGAGCCCGTCGAGCGTGGTGTTTCCCTCCGGGTCGATGCGCGCGGCGATCTCGATGGTCGCGTGCTCGACGACCCCGGGGATGATCAATCGATCGGCGTCGACGGAATATTCGCCCGCGCCGAGCGCTCGGCCGTCGATTGCGACGGATAGAAGCTCCAGCCGGCTTCCATCGAGCACGAGAGGCGCCTCGCCGCGCTGCCGCTCGATCTCCATCCGGCTTCGCACGATGGTGGCGCGTGGCTCGAGCACGAAATCAAGGAAGAGATGCGCGATCCGAAAATCCGGCGACCGATAATCGGCCCGGCGGATCGGCTGTGGAGCGGCGCCTTCGGCTTCCATCAAAACCCCATCTACAAATCAACCTCGATCAATGCGCGCTCGGCTTCCGAGAAGGGCGTCGATTTCCGCGCCACGGGATCGAACCGGATCGCCGTCGAAACGGAGTTGGCCGAGCAGCCCGCGCCGTTGAAAATGGCGCAGGCCAGCGTCAAGGTGGAGCGCGTCATTTTCAGCGGCCGCACCCCCACGCGCAGCGTTGCGGGAAAGGTGATCTCCTTCCGGTAGTCGATCTCCAGCCGCACCATCACCATGCCGACCTTGGGCCCGTCATTGATCCCGCATTTGGAGAAATAGGCGATGCGGCCGCTTTCGAAATAGGTCGCGTAGGCTTTGTTGTTGACATGGCCCAGCATGTCGAGATCGGCGAACCGCACATGCTCGTTCACCCAGAAGCGATAGGCCTCCGGGTTCAAGGGATCGAAATCGCTCATCGATTCTGAACGAGCTGATAGATGATCGCAGTGTCGCCATTGTCGCTGCCGGGCGCCCGGGCGAGCGTGATGCTGCGGCCTTGCGGATCCTTCAGCAGCCATGTGCGGAAGGTGGCGCCCGCCTGGTTGGAGCTCGCCGTCGGTGTGCCGAGCTGGTGCTCCATCGCCGCCGCCAGCCCATTGAAGCTGAAGTCCGGCTGGTCCACGAGCTCGAGAGCCACCGAGAAGACCGGCATTTTCTCGGCCGCCGGCCGAGCGGCGCCGACTGTGTCGAACTGCGCCTGGGCCTGGCGAACATGGCCGTCGGCCGGCGCTTCCTCGGTAAACAGCACCATGCCGTTCGCGTCGCTGCGCTTGAAATGCACGAGACGGGCGAATGTGACGGGAAGACTCTCCACCGTCAGGGGCTTGCGCCCCGCATCGGCCAGAACGGCGGCGACCTCGTCCACCGGCGCCGCGACGGCGGTTCCGGCCGCGGCGAGAAGAAATGCGATCGCAACAAACAAAGGCTTCATGTCACCACCAGGTCGTCTCGATGAATCAGTTCTTCGCGGCCACGATAGCCTAAAACCGTCTCGAGCGCGCTGCTCTGCTTGCCGGCGATCACGCGCGCCTCCTCGGCCGAATAATTGACAAGCCCGCGCGCAACCTCGCGCCCGTCCGGCCCGCGCACGCCCACCAGATCGCCGCGCTCGAACGCGCCGGCAACCTCGGTCACGCCGGCGGGCAGCAAGCTCTTCCCCGAGGTGAGCGCACGCACGGCGCCGGCATCCACGGAAATGTGGCCGCTGGTCGACACATGCGCCGCGATCCAACGCTTGCGCGCGGTCAGCGGTTCCTGGGCCGGCAGGAACCAGGTGGCAAGCGCACCGTCCGCGAGCGCCTTCAGCGGACCCGGCTCACGGCCCGAGGCGATGGCCATGCGGCAGCCGGCCGCCATGGCGATGCGGGCCGCCGCGAGCTTCGTCACCATCCCGCCCGACGAGATCCCGGGCCTAGCCTCTCCGGCCATGGCCTCGATCTCCGGCGTCAGCTGCCTGACTTCGGGAATGTGCCGCGCCGTCGGATTGGATCGGGGATCGGCCGTGTACAGGCCGTCGACATCGGTCAGCAGAACCAGCGTGTCGGCGCTGGCCATCTGGGCCACGCGCGCCGCCAGCCGGTCATTGTCGCCGAAACGAAGCTCGGCGGTCGCGACCGTGTCGTTCTCGTTGATGACCGGCACCGCGCCCATGGCGAGCAGCGCAGTCAACGTCGCGCGGGCGTTGAGGTGCCGCTTGCGGACCTCGGTGTCGTCGGGCGTGACCAGGATCTGCGCCGCCACGATATCGTGGCGCGCGAGGCTCGTCCGATAGGCTTCCGCAAGCCGGAGCTGGCCGACCGCGGCGGCCGCCTGCTTCTCCTCGAGCCGCGGATTGCGGCCGCGCTCCATTCCGAGAACCCGCCGTCCGATGGCGACCGCGCCTGAGGTTACGACCACGATCTCCAAGCCTTGCGTGCGAAGCCTCGCGACGTCGTCCGTCAGGGCGTCGAGCCAGCTTCGGCGAACCTCGCCGGTCGGCTCGTCGACGATGAGCGCCGAGCCGATCTTGACCACCAGCCGCTTCGCCTGGGCGAGGCCGCCCTCAGCCATGGGCGGGATCCCAATGCGCATCGCCCATCTCGTCGGGACGCTTCAGTAAGGCCGCATCCTCGGCCCGATGCGCATCGACCATGTGGAGCAATGCCGACAATGCCTCCGGAACACCGGCGCCGCTGGCCGAGGAGAGCAGCAAAGGCGGCCGCTTGGCGGCACGCGCGAGCTTGCGCTTCGCCGCGATCAGCATCTCGGGCGTGACGGCGTCGATCTTGCTGAGCGCCACGATTTCGGGCTTCTGGGCCAAGCCGTGGCCGTAAGCCTCGATCTCCTGCCGCACCGTGCGGTAGGCCGCCGCCGGATTCTCGGACGTGGCATCGACCAGATGCAGCAGGACGGCTGTGCGCTCGACATGGCCGAGGAAGCGGGTGCCCAGGCCTGCGCCTTCGTGCGCATGCTCGATCAGGCCAGGAATATCGGCCAGAACGAACTCGCGGTCCCCCACGCGCACAACGCCCAGATTAGGGGTCAGCGTCGTAAAGGGATAATCGGCGATCTTGGGCTTGGCCCGCGACGTGGCGGCCAGGAAAGTCGACTTGCCGGCATTGGGAAGTCCGACCACGCCGGCGTCGGCGATCAGCTTCAGCCGCAGCCATACCCACCGTTCCTGGCCCGGCCAGCCGGCCGTCGCGCGCCGCGGGGCCCGGTTGGTCGAGGTCTTGAAATGCGCGTTGCCGAAGCCGCCGTCTCCGCCTTTGAGAAAAACCCGTCTCTCGCCGAGGTCCGTCAGATCGGCGAGCAAGGTCTCGCCGTCCTCGTCGAGGATCTCAGTCCCAGGCGGGACCTTGATGAGGAGGGGCTCGCCATCGGCGCCGGTGCGCTCGCTGCCTTCGCCGTTACGGCCCTTGGCGGCCTTGAAATGCTGGCGATAGCGGAAATCGATGAGCGTATTGAGGCCCTCGGCGACCTCGAAGACGACATCGCCGCCGCGACCGCCGTTACCGCCCGATGGCCCGCCGAATTCGATGAACTTCTCGCGCCGGAACGCGACGCAGCCCGCGCCGCCGTCGCCGCTGCGCAGGTAAATCTTGACCTGATCGAGGAATTTCATTGCCGATCCTTCCGGATCGCCGTCAGCCGGGCGTGCGCCCGGCCGGGATTACTCGGCGGCTTCTGGCGCCGCCGCGGGAACCACCTTGACCACCTGGCGCCCGGCTCGCGTTATCGCGAAGGCGACATGGCCTTCGACCAGAGCGTGCAGCGTGTGATCCTTGCCCATGGCGACGTTGGCGCCCGGATGAACCTTGGTGCCGCGCTGGCGAATGATGATGTTGCCCGGCAGCACGTGCTCGCCGCCGAACTTCTTCACGCCGAGCCTCTGCCCCGCAGAATCGCGCCCGTTACGGGAACTGCCACCGGCTTTTTTATGAGCCATCTGTTATCTCCGCCTCTAGGCCGCGCTGATTGCGGTGATCCGCAGGACGGTCACGTCCTGGCGGTGGCCGTTCTTGCGGCGGTAATTCTTGCGGCGCTTCTTCTTGAAGACGATGACCTTGGGCGCGCGATCCTGCGCCACGACTTCGGCCGCCACCGAGGCGCCGGCAACGAGCGGCAGACCCAGCTTCGCGTCGGTGCCCTCGCCCACCATCAGGACCTGGTCGAGCGTAATCTTGGCGCCCGCGTCGCCATCGATGTGTTCGACCTTGATGATGTCGCCTTCGGCGACGCGATATTGTTTTCCGCCCGTGCGGATGACTGCAAACATCGGCCGAAACCTTAAGATAGGGACCGGGATCGGACCCGGTCAAACCAATAGGCGGGGCAGTCGCTTCAGCGCCGGCCCCGGCCAAGGGCGCGTAATGTACTCAAAGCCGCGCCGCTGTCAATCGCGGGGCCGCGCCAATGCCGAACTTTCCATCGGCGGCAAGGTGTTGGCCGGAACCCCCGCATCGATCGCGCGGGCTATGAAGGCACGCTCGGATTCGCGGAGGATCACCGAAGAGCGTTCATCCGCGCTGCGGGCGAGAAGGTGATGGCAATCCCAGGCCCGCCTGATGAAATACTCCGAATTATCCATCTTGCGCCCTCCCCCTGCCTCCAAAGAGGCACCCAATCGTATGCCTGTGGATAGTTTGAGTCACATCCTTTTTGCGTCAATCGCATCCCGACAGGGTTGTCCTTCCGCCTCAGCGCCCCGGCAACGAGCCGGGCCCGGGGCCAGGCCCGGGCTGGCCCGGGCTGGCCCGGGCTTGCGATCCACAAGGCTGTTCGGCTAGCTTCCGCCACCCTGCCCGACGGCATCTGGAGAGGTGACGGAGCGGTTGAACGTACCGGTCTCGAAAACCGGAGTACCCGCAAGGGTACCGGGGGTTCGAATCCCCCCCTCTCCGCCAGCCTTCCATATGTCCGTCGATCCGCCCTTAGGTTATCAACCTACCGACGAAGCCAATGGCGACGTTATTCCGCGATGCCCCTGATCGCGGTCTCCATTGGCGTGACACGGGCCGCCGCAGACGAAGCGATCGCCTTGCCAGATCTCGAAAGCTGCGCCGAACGACGGCACATGGATCTTTGACGCCTTGGCGATCGCCTCGGCGTCGTCGTCTCCCTCGATCTCTTCGATCGCGAAGGTGTAGTTGTTCCGGTCGACAAGGAGCACCTGGTACGGAGCCATATATCTGCCTCGCATGGTCAGAGCCCCCTTCGGGCCTGATGCGCGGGGAACAGGGACCGCGTCACGACGCCCCCTGCCCGCTGATGGGCGCGCAGTGCCCAACCGCCTGCCCTAATGGCTGCTGACACGATCGGTTCCGGCCTTCTCGAATTCGTCACCGCCCGGTCACGCGGGCACCCGAAAAACCCATTCGGCGCGCTCTTCATCGGACCTTCGGCGGTCATCGCGACCAAACCAAGTCACCGCCCGCATGATATGCTCGCGGACTTTTTCTGAGGGGCGTCGGCCCGTCGATGTCGAAAGCGCGGCGGGCCGAACGTCATGGGAGTGCCGGCACGATCCCGCCGGCGATGCCGATCCCAAGGAGGTTCGTTATGCAGTATATGTTGCTGATCTATCAGGATGAGGCCGCGCGTCAGAAGGCTAGCGAGAAGCAGCTCTCGGAAGTGATGGGCGCCTACATGGCCTATACCAAGACCTTGCGCGAAAGCGGCGTATGGCTCGCCGGCGACAGGCTCGCGCCTTCCACGACCGCGACGACCGTCCGGCTGGAGGGCGGCAGCGCGAAAGTGCTGAACGGCCCCTACGCCGAGACCAAGGAGCAGCTCGGTGGTTTCTACATCATCGATGTTCCCGATCTCGACGCGGCGCTCGCCTGGGCCGCCCGTTGCCCGGGCGCGCAATATGGCGTGATGGAGGTGCGGCCCGTCGTGGGCGTGCCGCGGGTCGAGTAAGGCCGTCCGATGACGAGCGGCGAGACACTCGCCACCGCTTCGGTGCGCCGCACGGTCGAGCTGGCGGCGCGCCAGAGCTACGGCAAGCTTCTCGCCTTCCTCGCCGCGCGAACGCGCGACGTGAGCCAGGCGGAGGATGCGCTCGCGGACGCGTTCGCGAGCGCGCTCGCCACCTGGCCCGTCGACGGGGTCCCGCGATCCCCGGAAGCTTGGTTGCTGGCAGCGGCCAAGCGCAAGGGAATCGATGCGGCGCGCCGGCGGCGCACCCGAACCGAGGCGGCCGACACGCTTCGCCTGTTGACGGAGATCGAGTCCGCCCCTGAAGACGCGGCTGATATTCCCGATGATCGCCTGAGGCTGATCTTCGCCTGTGCCCATCCGGCGATCGAGGCGTCGGCCCGAACGCCGCTGATCCTCCAGACGCTGCTCGGCTTCGGCGCCGCCGAAATCGGCTCCGCCTTCCTCGTCGCGCCGACGGCAATGAGCCAAAGGCTGGTCCGCGCCAAGCGGAAGATTCGCGATGCCGGGATTCCGTTCCGTGTTCCCGAGAAGCAAGATCTGAGGGAACGGCTCGAGACAGTGCTGGACGCAATCTATGCGGCCTTTGCGGAGGGCTGGAGCGATCCGACGGGAACGGTCTCGCGCGGCCGCGATCTGTCGGAGGAAGCGATCTGGCTCGGGCGCCTCGTCGTCAGCTTGCTGCCGGGAGAACCGGAAGCGCTAGGCCTGCTGGCGCTGATGCTGCATGTCGAGGCGCGCGCCGGCGCGCGCCGAGACTCTAGCGGAGACTATGTGCCGCTTGCCCGGCAGGACACCGGGCTCTGGCGGACGGAGCTCGCGAATGAGGCGGAAGAACTGCTGCGGCAAGCGGCTGCGATGAGACGCCCAGGTCGCTTTCAGCTCGAGGCGGCGGTGCAGTCCGCGCATGCCGCGCGGCGTCTGACCGGTCGAACCGATTGGGCGGCCATTGTCGCGCTCTACGACGCGCTTCTGGCCGAGACCAGCTCGCCGGTCGTCGCGATCAACCGCGCGGTGGCGCTGGCCGAGCTTCGCGGCGCGGAAGCCGGACTCGCGGCTCTCGATGCGGTCGCCGGTGACGGGAGACTTTTGGAATACCAGCCTTACTGGGCCGCGCGC
>Ga0209062_1002917_pt1 | contig 21220 bp, 22 predicted proteins | sample Coa_R2_2_FD_187158 | JGI IMG/M metagenome (GOLD analysis project Ga0209062, IMG submission 187158) | Surface soil microbial communities from Centralia Pennsylvania, which are recovering from an underground coalmine fire - Coalmine... | ecosystem: Environmental > Terrestrial > Soil > Unclassified...
GGAACGAAGCTGTATTTTTATGACGGCGCCGGGAACCCGGGAGCATCGATCGATCTGGCGACCATCTGCAATGCCGCCGGCAGCGGAGTCTGCGGATCGAGCGCCAATCCGGCGTTCGTCGGCCATATGTTCACCGTCCAACTGCCGGGGGACCCGTCAAAAGTGTATGTGCTCTCGGAAATCGCCGGCCTGCTGGGCGTCGGCAACACCAAGTCGGTGGTCGCAGTCGACACTTCCGGCAGTGGAAGCCTCTACTGGGCGGCGCCGCTCACCGATACCACGACCGTCAGTTTCGGCGGCGCAATTCCCGTCGTCAGCGTCCCGGGCGGTAAATCGGGAGTCGTATTTGCCGGCGGCACGCTGCCCGTGACGGCCAGCAATGCAAAAGGGAACGTCTCCCTCGTGTACGGCCAATAAACGGCGAGAACGGGAGTCCCCTTTTTCAAGTGTTCGGCATCGCGGAACTGCGCCGGAGGTGACGCAACTCCGGCGCAAGTTCTGTCAGCAGTTGGCTCCAAGCGAGCCCGGAGCGTGCATCAGGATCCTTCCTAATACTACAGCCGGGTTTTGAGGATCTGCTTCGGCCTGGGCCTGTTGTGCTCTTCGGGTCTTTTAGGTTTCGCCTTGCGGCGAGTCACTTTTCTTTGCACGAGCAAAGAGAAGGTAAGCGATCAATCTCCCTGCCTTGCGCCGCAGGCGTAAGCGGTAAGCCCGCGGCGTCTGGCTTATGCAGCGAGAGTATGCAAGGCTGATCGGAGCGGGTCGGCGGCGAAGTATTGCTTCCACAACCTCGGAGTGAGCTCGGCGACGCGCGAGGCGGGATGTTGGCCGACGCGCTGCAGGACGTCGACGAGATAGGTATACGGGTCGATGCCGTGAAGACGGCAGGTGACGATGAGACTCTGGACGATGCCGAGGTGCTCGGCGCCGAGCTCGGTCCAGCAGAAGTTCCAATTTTTGCGACCCAGCGGAACGGCTCTCAGGGCGCGCTCGAGATGGTTCGTGTCGGGTGGCGCCTCGGGGTCGGTGAGGAACACCTCAAGACCCGCGCGCCGCTCGCGAGCGTGGTTCAGGGCGGCGATGAACGGGGTTGTCGGCCGCAGCCCGTGTTCCTCGAGCTTGTGGTCCACCCAGGCGAAGAACCCCTCCACGTGCGGCTTGCTGTGCGTGAGTCGATGCAGCCGCTTGGCCTCCCCGGTGAGCCTCTGGGCGCGGATATCCTCTTCGATTTCGTAGATTTTGGCGATGCGGCGCAGTCCCTCGCGCACGCCCTCGGGGTCGGAGGCCTCGGCTTCAAATAGCTCTCTGCGTGCGTGAGCCCAGCATTGGGCGTGGGTGATGCCGACCTTCTTCGCATAGCTTGCGTAGGCCGCATAGCCAGCGGTCAGGCGCACGGAGCCTGATGCGGGGTCTGCACCGAGGGCGGCGTACACATTTGCCGCCTCGCGGGAGGGGCAGTACGGGAAGCACACTTCGTTGTGCTCACCGTACACCGCCCAGAAGTAGGCCGTGCGCATCTTGCCGCGCTCGGTTCTGCCGGCCTTGATCGGGGTCTCATCCATGGCCCTCAGGCGACTTGCCCGGATCGAGTCGAACTGGGCGTCGTAGATGGGCTCGAGAAAGCCGATCGTCTGTTGCGTCAGCTGCGTAAGCCAGGGGCGGCTGACGCGGATGCCGGCCTGCTCGAGACGTTGGTGCTGGCGGTAGAGCGGCAGATGCCAGAGGAACTTATCGATGAGGAGACCGGCGAGAAAGCTCACATCGGCACGACTGGCCTCGATCACCCCAGCCGGGGCAGGCGGACAGTGGATCGACTCGGTGTCGCGCCGCTTCACCACCGGACGCACGTACTTGAGGATGACGTAGCCACCGGGGCGCTGCGCCAGGCGATGGGTGACCTTCTGGCCGATGACCTCGAACTCCTCAGCCTCGAGCCCCTCGATCCGGGGTACGGGCAGCTCAATGGTCTCCATCGGCACACGGCTCTCATCGAAGAAGGGGACGCTCTCGGTCTCCTCGGCCGCGGCGGCATCGCGCTGGGGAACCCGCCGTGTGTGTGCCGCCACGGTGCGCTCCTTCGCCGGCGTGCTCGTATCGGGGGGGTGCGAGCACCTCCCCGAGGGCGAGCTGCCGGTCGTTCTCGAGCACGCGCAGCCGCTCGCTCTTTACCCCAAAGAGATTGCGCTCGAACCACTCGAGCCGACGCATGACAGAGGCGAGCTGGGCAGTGAGAGTCTCGATCCTCTGTGCCTGAGAGCGCGCGATGCCGATGAGCTCGGAGTGCGAAAGTCCCACCAGCTCAACCTCGTTCGGGAGCTTCGGTGGCGCGGGCTGCTGCATCACTCAACTGTAGCAGAGCGCGGCTGTTTGAAGAAGTGCTCGAATGAGAATCTTGCAGAGTATCCGGCAGTCGGTAGCGCTTGCGCACGCGCACCGGCTCAATCCACTCAAGCAACATCTTCAAGGCCGTGAAATCCATCTGTCGCGTGCGCACCCGCGACCAATCCGCGAGGAAACGCCCCGCCTCGAGCCGCTTCGCCCAGATGCAAAATCCGCAACGGTCGAAATACAGAACCCGCATCTGCATCGCGCGCCGGTTGATGAAGCAGTAGAGCGCACCATCGAGCGGATCGGCCCCAAGCTCGTGCCGCACCATCGCCTGCAGGCCATCGCAGGAGCGGCGCATGTCGCAGGGCTGCCCGTACAGGTGCACCCGCAGCTGTCCTTCGGGGAAGAACATCAGCCCCGCACCAGGTGCAGGATGATCCCACCGCCCAGATCGAGGCGGACCTCCCAGCGCTGCGCGGCGGGTGCACCGAGCGCGCCGAGATCGATGAACCCCGGCGCTTGCCTCACGGGGACCGGCGCACTCTCCGTGCGCCCCGACCGAGCCTTACGCAACCGCGAGCGCCAACCGTAGAACGTCCAGGCGCTGAGCCCCTCCCGCCGGCAGAACGCCGGTGCGGATAGCCCGCTCGCCTTCTGCTGCTTGATGTTCTCGCCCCACTCTTGCGCGCTGCGCTGCCGCCGACCATTCTCTGCCATCGCTCGCTCCGGTAGTGAACCCGGCGCGATGCTGTCCCGCTTCGGATGAATGACTGAAGAACGCCGCGGGCTTACCGGTTACGATCCTCTGGCTATTGCGGGCTTTCCGCGGCTCCGTGTGAGGTATGCGGGAGCAGACAGACCTGCGTTCGTGCCGCTCTGACTTTCCAATCCAGTTCATTCACAGCGTGCTGCGAAAGATTGGCGGTGGCAACCATGTCTTGGTGAAGTGGCTCGCGGATTATCCGAATGCCAGCATATTTAGACTTGTATAAGTCGTCCGTCATTATGCAGGTATGGCTCTCGGGAATACTCCCGATCGGCCTGCGAGGGGCAAGGGGATTGCTTGGAGAATTCCTGGCCCGTCACGCGCCCGACGAGCCACGCATCTCCCTCGAGCTCCTCGTGCACGCGCTCATAGAGCCTGCGACCTGGGCGCCCTGCGGACGCCAGCGGCTCGGCAGAGTGCGTCCGTCAACGCTGACGCCCATGTGGCGGATGACGTGGGGTTTGATGTTCTTTCTCCGGCGAAGTGCCGGCAGTGGGTCCGTGTTTGGTGAAGATAAGGGAAGCTCGGAGCACCGCCGGGCCGCTCCGCCACCGGTCATGAAGCTAATCGCCGTGCGCGCCGGGAGTAATCCCCATGGAGCGCATGCAGCCATGAGAGGAATTCAGTAATGTGTGCTGCCGGCAGCGGCGCCGGCGCACGCGGCAGTTATTTTTCACGGTAGCGCAGCGCATCGACGATCAGCGCAAACGCGGGCGACAATTGACGGCGGCTCGGGTAGTAGAGATGGTAACCCGGCCAAGGCGGCGACCACTCCTGGAGTACCCAGATGAGTTGGCTCTTCGAAAGATAGGGTCGTGCGAGATCCTCCGGGATGTAGGCGAGACCGTATCCTTCGAGCGCCGCATCGCGAACTTGGAAGATGCTGTTGAAGGTGAGCTGTCCGTCGACGCGAACTTTGAGCTCCCGGCCGTCGCGCTCGAAGTCCCAGGCCCACAACCCGCCATGGGTCGGCAACCGCATGTTGATGCACGAGTGGGCGAGGAGGTCCTGCGGCGTCTTGGGTCGGCCGTGCTTCGCGAAATAGGCCTTCGTCCCGACCACCGCGAAGCGAATGTCGGGACCGATGCGGACCGAGACCATGTCCTTGGCGACCTGCTCGCCGAGGCGCACCCCGGCATCGAAGCGCTGAGCGACAATGTCGATGAGTCCGCCTTCGATGTCGATCTCGACTTTCACCTCCGGATATTTCGCCAGTACCTTGGCCAGCTTCGGCCAAAGGACCGTCGTCGTGGCATGATCGCCCGCCGTGATGCGAATGGTACCGGCAGGCTTCCTCCGCAGCTCATTCAGCGCCGCAAGCTCTGCCTCGATCTCCTCGAACCGCGGCCCCACGGTGCGCAGGAGCCGCTCGCCCGCCTCCGTCGGTGATACGCTGCGTGTCGTGCGCGTCAGGAGGCGGATGCCGAGCCGCTCCTCGAGCCCGCGCATCGAGTGACTCAGCGCGGACGGTGAGACGCCAAGCTGGGCCGCGGCTTTGGTGAAGCTCCGGCTGCGAGCCACGGCGAGGAAGGCTTGCAGATCGTTGAAGCGCTCGCGTGTCATTCATGACTCGCGTGTCATTCATGAAATTTTCTCATAACCCCATACAGATGCCACCCCCTAATCCTTTTGGGGCGGAGGACGTAGATTGGCGACCATGCAATCCGTGACTCCGAGGTAAACACCCATGCGCGCGACCATCATGTACGCCGCCGGCGATGTCAGGGTCGAGAAGATCCCTGATCCCACCCTCATCGAGTCCACGAATGCTCTGGTCAGGGTGACTCGCGCCTGCATCTGCGGCAGTGATCTGTGGCCGTACCGTTCCATGCAACGATCCGATCGAGGGCAACGGATGGGGCACGAGGCCGTCGGCGTCGTCGAAGCAGTAGGCGCCGACGTGAGTGCCGTGAAGCGCGGCGATGTGGTGGTCATGCCGTTCGCCTCCTCGGACGGTACGTGCATCTTCTGCCACGAAGGCTTGCCGACGGCCTGTACTCATCTCAGTTTCTTCGGCAATCAGGGAAACGATGGCGCGCAGGCGGAGGCGATCCGGATTCCCTATGCGGACGGGACGCTCTACCCCCTGCCGGTCGGGGAGGACGACGCCCTGATGCCGTCATTGCTTACGCTCGCGGATGTCATGGGGACGGGGCACCACGCGGCCGTGGTGGCGAAAGTCGGCCCCGGCAAGGATGTCGCCGTCGTGGGGGATGGCGCTGTCGGACTCTGTGGTGTGATCGCGGCAAAGCGACTGGGCGCCGAGCGCATTCTGCTCTTGGGTCGCCACCCTGATCGCATTGCCCTCGCGCGTGAGTTCGGCGCCACCGACATCGTGTGTGAGCGCGGACCGGAGGCCATCGAGCACGTGCGGCAGCTCACCGGCGGTCAGGGAGTCCATGCCGTGCTGGAATGTGTGGGTCTCGGTGAGGCCATGGCGACGGCGGTCGAGATCACCCGTGCCGGTGGGGCGATCGGCCGTGTCGGCGTGCCGCAGGATGCCGCGATGGCCGGCTCTCAGACGGCCTTCTACCACAACGTCACGGTGGGCGGCGGTCCCGCGCCGGTGCGTGCCTACATCCCCGAGCTCCTGCCCGACATTCTCGAAGGCCGCATCCAGCCCGGACGGGTGTTCGATCGTGTCGTGGACCTCGACGGAGTGCCCGGCGGCTACCGCGACATGAACGATCGCAAGGCACTCAAGGTGATGGTGCGGCCGTGACGATCATTCCTCGCCCATAGGAGCACGACTCGTGCGCAAGCGCAATTTGGGGCAAGGCCTGCAGGTGTCCGCCATGGGATACGGCTGCATGGGGCTGACGGGTATGTATGGGACCCCGCCCGACCGGCAGAAGGGAATCGAGATCATCCGTACGGCGGTTGAGGCGGGCGTGACGCTGTTCGACAGCGCCGAAGCGTACGGTCCGTTCACGAATGAGGACCTCCTCGGTGAGGCGGTCGCGCCGTTTCGGGACCAGGTGATCATCGCGACGAAGTTCGGGTGGGGCATCCATCCCGATGGCTCGCGATATGGCCTGGACAGCCGGCCCGAGCACATCCGTGACGTGGTGAATGCGATGCTCAGGCGACTGCGCACGGATCGCATCGATCTACTGTACCAGCATCGTGTCGATCCGAACGTGCCGATCGAGGACGTGGCGGGCACCGTGAAGGAGCTGATCGCAGCGGGGAAGGTCGAGCACTTCGGCCTCTCCGAAGCCTCGGCACAGACGATCCGACGCGCATGCCGTTCAGCCCATCGCTGCAGTTCAGAGCGAGTACTCGCTTTGGACCCGGGACGTCGAGGAAAACGGCGTGCTCGCGACATGCGAGGAGTTGGGCATCGGCTTCGTGCCCTTCAGCCCGCTCGGTGCCGGATTTCTTTCCGGGAAGATCGATGCCGCCACGCCCATCGACCCGAAGGACTTCCGTTACAACTCGCCGCGCTTCGCGCCGCAAGCGCGCGCCGCGAACTTCGCGCTCGTCGAGCTCTTGAAGCGAGTTTCCGAGCGTAAGAACGCGACCGCCCCGCAGATTGCGCTCGCATGGCTGCTCGCGAGGAAGCCTTGGATCGTCCCCATTCCAGGCACGACCAGACGCGAGCGACTGACCGAAAACCTGGGCGCCGTGGATATCGAGCTCACGCCGGATGACCTGCGGCAGATCGATGCGGCCGCCGCGAAGATCGAGGTGCAGGGTGCACGGCTACCGGAAGCGGTGTTGCAGTATTCGAACCGCTAACGCGGACGACCAGCGCCAGCGAAATCAAAGCGTAGTCAGTCGAGGCCGGAACTCGCAGCCCGGACGAACCATAGCGCTTCAACATCGAATCGAGGAGTGAACTTCATGCAAAAACGTGAACTCGGCCGCAGCGGCCTCGAAGTCTCCGCCATCGGGCTGGGCTGCATGGGCATCAGCTTCAGCTATGCCACGTCGCTGTCCAAGAATGAGGGCATCGCGCTGATTCGCGCCGCGGTGGAGCGGGGCGTGACCTTCTTCGACACCGCGGAGGTCTATGGTCCCTTCGTGAACGAGGAGGTCGTCGGCGAGGCACTGCGGCCCTACCGCGAGCGGGTCGTCATCGCCACCAAGTTCGGTTTCGACATCGATCCGGGCACCGGGCAGAACCGGGGCGTCAGCAGCCGGCCCGATCACATCCGCCGCGCCGTCGAGGGATCCCTCAGGCGCCTGGGCATCGAGACGATCGATCTGCTCTACCAGCACCGCGTCGATCCGAACGTGCCGATCGAAGATGTCGCCGGCACCGTGAGGGAGCTGATCGCCGAGGGCAAGGTCAAACGTTTCGGTATGTCGGAGCCCGGGGTCCAGACGCTCCGCCGCGCTCATGCCGTGCAGCCGGTCGCTGCATTACAGAACGAATATTCGCTGTGGTGGCGCGCGCCGGAGACGAACGGCATCCTCGAGGCTTGCGATGAGCTCGGGATCGGCTTCGTGCCCTACAGCCCGCTCGGCAAGGGCTTCCTGACGGGCGCGATGAGCAAGGACACGAAACTGCCGCAGAACGATTTCCGCAGCACCGTGCCGCGGTTCTCCCCGGAAGCGATGGAGAAGAACCAGGCGTTCGTGAATCTGTTGAGGCGCGTCGCCGGGGAGAAGGGTGCGAGCCCCGCCCAGATCGCACTGGCCTGGCTGCTCGCTCAGCGGCCATACATCGTGCCGATACCAGGGACGACCAAGCTCCATCGGCTCGAGGAAAATATCGGGGCCGCCAGGATCGAGCTGACCTCGGACGATCTGAGGGAGATCCATGATGCTGCCTCGAACATCGAGGCGGAGGGTGAACGCTACGCGCCGCAGCAGCTGGCCATGGTAGGCCGCGAGGCGCCGCCGGCTGGGACGGCTCGTCGGTGAATCCGACCTACGATTTCGCGGGCCAGGTGGCGCTCATCACCGGTGCGGCCGATCGAGCCGAGGATCACGTTCCCGGTGATCGCCATGATGGCGGAGGGGGACCTCGTGATGGTCGCGACCGTGACCTATCTCCCCGATCCCGAATCGCCGGGCCACAAGTACGCGGGGACGCATTTCGATCTGTTCCGCATCGAGCACGGCAAGATCGCGGAGCACTGGGACAGCGTGGCCAAGAGTCCGGCCGCTTTGCACTTCGATCCGAACGTACAGGACCGACCCGACAAGCCCTGATCGAGCAGCCGCCTCGCCGGCAGGCGCGGTCGCGATCGCAGGTCCGCGCGGCCCCGGCGCCGCGGTCAGGCGTGTCCTGTCGGGATCGCCGCGCCGCCGTGCCCGGCCGGGCGGTTGAGCTTCGCGCGCGCGAGTCCGATGTGCTCGCGCAAGATGTAGGTCTGCTCCGCGTGCGAGCCCGGAGTCTTGTCGCGAATGACGGATTGCTCGATGTGCTCGAGCCGGCCCAGGAGCGCGGTGCGCTCCTCCTCGGACAGCGGGCCGAGCGCCTTGCGCTCGAGCTCCATGAGCTCTGCGTAGCGGCGGTGGATGCGGCGCTCGATGCGCCAGCCGTACAGCTGAGGCAGATATCTCAGCCCCGGAATCAGCAGGACGATGATCGGAACGATCGCGACCACCAGCCGATTGAACAGACTCGCGAGCCAGAAAGGCATGAAGCGGTACGTGAGCATCTTGTTGCCCGACTTGTAGTAGCGGGCCGCCTCGGAGCTCAGTGGAAAGACGGGCGTCGCCTGGTTCGGGAACTGACCTGCCGCTTGCAGCAGCGAAGCATGCGAGTGCACCTCGTACGCTGCCTCGATGAGAAGATCGGTGAGCGCCGGATGCAGGCTCGATCGCGCGACGAGCTCCACCGTGGTCACGAGCATGTTCGTGTTCGCGGCCGGGAGATTCTCGCCGAGATCGAAGGCCCCGGCGGGGATCACGATCTTGCTGAGATAGGGGAAGCGGCGCACGTAGGCGTCGGCCTGCGTGAAGTCGAACAGGCGAACACCCGGGGCATGCTCGAGCTCGCGCATGGTCGCCGTCGACGCCGAGTCCCCGGCGAGGAAGATGGCATCGACCTTTCCCTTGATCAGCGCATCTTTCGCAGCCGCATCCTGCAGGCTCAAGAGCTGCGTCGGACCCCCTGGCTCGATCCCGTTCGCCTGCAGAAGCGCGAGCGCGAGGATCCGCGCGCCGCTTCCTTCCCGGCCGATCGCGACGCGGCGCGACTCGAGCTCCGACAGTCGCTGGAGCGGACGCGGGCTGCGATAGAAGATCGTCAAGGGCTCGTAGAACATGCTGCCCAGCGAGACGAGGTCGCTCGTGTCGCCGCTCGCCGGCAGACCGGACTGCACGAGCGCGAGGTCCACGCCCGAATGCGGGTCGATCAGCCGCTCGAGATTCTGCAGCGAGCCCTTGGACCGCGCGATGCGGAGTGTGACCCCGCTGCGCGCGAGGATGCGCCGGTAGCGCTCGGCGTTCCGGTCGAACGTGCTCCCCGGCGGGCCGCTGCTGATCGTGATCTCGCGGGGCGGTGCAGGACTCGCGAAATGCAGCGCAAGTGCGATCGCGATCGCGCTGACCGCCAGGATCGGCAGCAGCGTGTGCGCGAGATCGCGCCATGAAACCGCATGGCCCTTGACGGGCGGAGGCGAACTCGAGAGGTTCCCTTCCATGCGCCTATCCTCGCACACCTGCCCCCGAGGGCTGTGCAGCGCCGCTCAGGGCGTCGGTTCGATCCGCAGCAGTGCGCCGTCGTCCTCGTCCGTCACGACGTACAGCAGGCCGTCGGGTCCTTGCCGCACATCCCGCATCCGCTGATGCAGCTCAGTGAACAACGTTTCGCGCCGCAGCTCTCCCATGTCGGCGCCGAGCACGACCCGCTCGAGGCCTCCCGTGCGCGGGATCTCGCCGCGGCGAGCGCTCGCGACGAACAGGTTGCCCTTCCAGGCCGGAAAGCGGTCGCCGGTGTAGACCACGAGGTTGCCGGGTGCGATGGACGGCAGCCACACGATGAGCGGCGCCTCGATTCCGTCGGCGAGCGGTGAGTCGGAGATGCGCGAGCCGTCATAGTTGCGGCCGAAGCTCACCTTCGGCCAGCCGTAGTTGCGTCCCGGGAGGATCACGTTGATCTTGTCGCCGCCGTTCGGGCCCTCCTCGGTGTCGAGCACCGCTCCGTTCAGCGGATCGACCGTAAGACCCAGCTGGTCGCGATGGCCGAGCGAGAAGATCTCGGGGCGAGCGCCGCTGCGGCGGAGAAACGGGTTGTCCCGGGGAACCGCACCATCGTCCCGCAGCCGCAGCACCTTGCCGTAGACGCTGTCGAGACGCTGCGCCTGATCGCTGAACGGCGCGCCCGTCGTGAGATACACCATGCCCTGGCCGTCGAAGGCGATGCGCGAGCCGCCGCTGTATCCCGACTCGCGGGCACTGAACAGGGTCTCGACGTGCGCCAGCGCGTGGCCCGACAGGGTTGCGCACTGGAGCGTCACGATGCCGAGCCGCGAGGCGGGCCGCTTGCCTTCGGGCGGCGCCATCCGTCCCGGCTCATTGAACGTGAAACAGACCCGATGGTTCTGCGCGAAATCAGGGTGCAGCGCCACATCCTGCAGGCCGCCTCCCCGATAGGGCGGCGTGAGCGCCGGAATGCCGGCAATGGGCTTCGGGTCCAGAGCGGCGGGCTTGCCCTCGACGCCCGTCGCGTCGTGAACGAGGCGCAAGGACTGGCCGCGCTCGGAGACCAGCGCATCGCCATTGGGAAGCAGCGCGACCGCGAAGGGATGCTTCAATCCCCTGACCACCACGACCACGCGGACCTTGTGCTGCTCGGCAGTATCGAAGGTGTAGGCGCTCTCCGTCAGAGAGACTGGCGCGATCCCGAGGTCGGGCTGCTGAGCGCGCGTCGTGCCGCCGTAGACCAGGAATGTGGCTGCGAGGAGAGTCGTGATCGAGACCGTCGTTCGTGCGCACGACATCGGCATCCCCCGCTCGCTCGATTCGTGAGAATGATGTTATCGCACCGGCGGCAGATCGATCGTCCGCACGACGAACGTTCCGGGTCCGCGCCCCCGGAGCTTCGGATCGAACAGATATTCGATCTTCCCTTCGACGGCGTACACCGTGCCGCGGGCGAAAGCCGCTCCGCTCGGCGAGTCGAGCCCGGTTCGCAGCGGCTCGATGCGCGCCTCCTCGCCGACGATGGAGACTGCGTCGATGCGGCCGAGGCGGCTCTCGGCGAGCACGAAGCGGCTGCCGCCGACGGGCCGGAACCCGTCGGGAGCGCCGATCGGCACCGACGTCCGCAGCCGAGCGAGACCGGCGAAGCGGCCGTCGGGACCGCGCTCGACCCGCAGCAGCTCGTTCTTCCTGACATTATCGATGTAGAGCGTTCCATCCCCGGCGAACGCGATGCCGTCGATCCCCTCGAGCTCAGAGGCATGGGCAAAGACCTGCAGTGCATCGCCGTGCGGTGCGAGCGTGAGGATCTCGCCTGCCCCGATGTCCGCGACGAAGGCCGTGCCGTCCCGGTCGATGGCAATGTCGTCGCAGATCGATTTCGCGGAAGGCAGTCGATACCGACCGGTCAGGGCCCCTGTGCTCAGGTCGAAGCGCAGTACCGCAGAGGTCCCCTTTGGGATGCCACCCGGAAGAGCCGCGGGCGATGTGCAGACCCAGAGCGCATGCATTCGGTCATCGGCGAGCACGCCGAAGATCGACAGCAAGCCATTGCTTGCCGATCGTCTGATCCAGGGGTCCGCCCTTCGACGGCCCGGCGCGGCGCGATAGATCGTGCCGCCGAGACTGCCGACGAAGACCGTGCCGTCCGCCGAGGCGGTCACGCTCTCCGGATAGATGCCGGCGCCGTCGATCGTGATGTCGCGCGAATCCGCTCCGCGAGCGTGCGCGACGGGGCGCACCGGCGAGGCGGCGTGACACGGGAGAGGGTGACTCATCGTGAGCGCCAGCGACGACAGGGCCGCCAGCACGCCATTCGAAACCCAGTTTTGTGGACTCATTCGTCAGCAACCGTCGCGACCGGACCCTTTGGTGCGGCATCCGCAAGTATTTCGCACCAAAGGTACTTCGGTGCAACTTTTCCGCACCAAAGGGTACCGGCATGCCGGGCGCTGAAGGGCGGACTCATGCACCCGCAGCCTCGCGACGGCAATTCATATCGCGATCAAGGCAACGGCGGTTCAGCTCCGCTCCGCGCCGCGTACCCGGCGGTGGAGAGCGCCCGTGTCCGGGCCAGCACGCCGGCGGAGTAGAGAACGTAGTAACCCACGAGCGTCCCGAAGATCGCGAGCGTCAGGGGACTTCTTTGATAGGCATAGGGGTTCTGGTACGCATGAGGATTCTGGCCGGCGTACGGACCCGGATACGCATGCGCGATTGCGCCCGGGTCCCCCGGGACGAGCCCGTGGGCTCCGGAATACAGGAACAGGAACCGATACAGCAGTCTTCCCACGAACAACGCCGTCACGAGCAGCCCGATGTAGGCGTGCGGCGTGTAGAAGCGGCCCTCGGAGGTCACCTCGAATTTCGTGTACCTGAGACCCCAGTAGCCGAGCGCGGCGCCGGCGCAGAGCCCGGCGACCAGCGCGGCGAGCATTCTCGTGTCGCGGGCGGACGCGACGAAAACGAGGCCGCCGGCGAGCGCGAGAATGCCGATCCGCAGCCAGAGCCGGCCGGCGTGAATGGTCTGGCGGCCGAATGAGCGGCGCGTGCGGCGGTAGAGGGACCAGAGCACCAAGGCCGCGATCAGGAACGGTGTGACGAGTCGGGGATCCATCATGGGTGCTTTCCTGGAAGCTCTCGAGGTCTCGAGGGTCGCCCGGTCGCGCGGGAGCCGTCGCCGGAGGCGCTATCTGGGTCCGAAGGGAATCAGCATCGGCACCCGCCGGCGATAGCTGTCATAGGCATCGCGCTCGAGCTCCTCGCGCAGCCACTGTTCCTCCCGACGCGCCTTCATCCAGATGCCCAGCGTGATGAGCAGCGCCCCGACGATGCCGGCGATCATACTCTTGACCGCAGCGGTCGCGAAGACGGCGAGCAGGATGCCGGTGTAGATCGGATGCCGAACGATCGCGTAGGGACCGGTATCGATGACTCGATGGCCTTCCTTCTTCGTGATCGTTCCTGACCACAGGGCGCCGAGCCGGCTCCAGCCTGCCGCGGCGATCCACGAGAGGCAGAAGACGATCCACAGTGCAAAGATGACCGGCGCGGGCCGCATTCAATCCCCCTTCGCGAACGACGGTCAGGATACGCCGGGTCCCGAAAAAGCGGCCGCACGCCCGGCGGCCCGCGCCATGCCGGCGGCCGGCCGCTGCGCGGGCTCCACTTCCACGGCGGCCCCGACGAACTGCGCGTGATACAGCTCGTGATAGGCGCCGCGGCGGGCGAGCAGCGCCTCGTGCGTGCCCTGCTCGACGATGCGGCCGTCGCGCATGACGAGAATCAGGTCGGCATCGCGGATCGTCGAGAGGCGGTGCGCGATGACGAAGCTCGTGCGGTTGGAGCGCAGCGCCGCCATCGCGTGCTGCACCAGTGCTTCGGTGCGGGTGTCCACCGAGCTCGTCGCCTCGTCGAGGATGAGCAGCGCGGGGTCGGTCAGGAACGCGCGGGCAATGGTGATGAGCTGCTTCTGCCCCGCCGAGAGGTTGCTCGACTCCTCGTCGATGACGGTGTCGTAGCCGTCGGGGAGACTCCGCACGAATCGATCGACGAACGTCGCGCGCGCGGCCTCGAGGAGCTGCGCGTCCGTCGCCTCGGGCCGGCCGTAGCGGATGTTCTCCCGGATGGTGCCACTGAAGAGCCAGGCGTCCTGCAGCACCATGCCGATGCGCGAGCGCAGCTCGTCGCGGCGCATCGCCGCGATGTCCACGCCGTCGAGGGTGATGCGGCCTGCGTCGAGCTCGTAGAAGCGCAGGATGAGATTGACCAGCGTCGTCTTCCCGGCGCCGGTCGGGCCGACGATCGCGATCGTATGGCCGGGCTCGGCGAGGAGGGAGAGGTCCTCGATCAGCGGTTTGTCCGGCGCGTAGCGGAACGAGACGTGCTCGAATTCGACCCGGCCCTGGAGTGTCCGTGGACGGGCGGGAGCCGTGAGCTCGGCACTCTGCTCGGAGGCATCGAGCAGGTCGAAGACGCGCTCGGCCGAGGCGACGCCCGACTGCAGGCTGTTCGCCATAGAGGCGACCTGAGTGAGTGGCCGGGTGAACTGGCGGGAATACTGGATGAACGCCTGCACGGCGCCGAGCGTCATGCCGCCGGTCGCCACGCGCAGGCCGCCGATCACGGCGATCAGCACGTAATTCAAATTCCCCACGAACATCACCGCGGGCATGATGGTCCCGGAGATGAACTGAGCGGCGAAGCTCGCCTCGAACAGCTGCTCGTTCTTGTCGTCGAAGCGGCGGCCGACTTCGCGATGGCGGCCGAACACCTTCACGAGCTCATGGCCGGTGAACGCCTCCTCGATCAGGCCGTTGAGATCGCCCGTGTGCGTCCACTGCGCGATGAACTTTCCCTGCGAGCGCTTTGCGATGAACTTGGTGATGTACATCGCGAGCGGGATCGTCACGAGCGCCACGAGAGCGAGGAGCGGCGAGATCACGAACATCATCGCGACGACGCCGATGACAGTGAGCAGCGAGTTCAGCAGCTGGCTGACCGTCTTCTGCAGGCTCTGGGAGATGTTGCTGATATCGTTGGTGACGCGGCTCAGCAGCTCGCCCCGCGGCTGGCCGTCGAAGTATTTGAGCGGCAGCCGGTGGATCTTGCCCTCGACGTCGGCTCTGAGCCGCAGCACGACGGCCTGAACCAAGTCATTGAGCAGATAGCCTTGCGCCCACAGGAAGAGGCTGGACGCGAGGTACAGTGCGATCACGATGAGCAGCGTCAGGGCGAGCGCGTGGAAGTCGATCCCGGCGCCGGGCACGAGATGCATGCGGGCGAGCATGTCCGCGAGATTGCCGTTCCCCGCGGCTCGCGCCGCGGCGACCGCCTGCTGCGGCGTCGTGCCCGCGGCGAGCTGCCGGTTCACCACGCCGGAGAAGATGATGTCGGTCGCCCGGCCGATGTACTCCGGTCCGATCGCGGAGAGCGCGACGCTCGCGACGGCGAGCGCCACGACCGCGATCATGCGGAAACGCTCCGGACGCAGCAGGCCGAGCAACCGCCGCACCGATGGCCAGAAGTTGAGCGACTTCTCGGCCGGCACGCCGACCTGCATCCAGGGAGGGCCGCGCCCGCCGGCCGGCGGCAGGCAGGCGCTTGGGAAGCTCCAAGGGGCGTGCGCCGGCGCGCCGGGCGTCGTTCATGCCGCCTCCTCCGCCGACAGCTGCGAAGCCACGATCTCCGCGTACGTCGGACAGCCGCGGAGCAGCTCGTCGTGGCGGCCGAGGCCGACGAAGGTTCCGGCGTCGAGCACGGCGATCTGATCCGCATTCATGATCGTGGACACGCGCTGGGCGACGATCACCACCGCCGCGTGGCGGGTGACGGGCCGCAGCGCCGCGCGCAAGCGGGCATCCGTGCCCAGATCGAGGGCGGAGAAGGATTCATCGAACAAGTAGATCTCGGGCCGCCGCACCAGCGCGCGGGCGATCGAGAGCCGCTGCCGCTGGCCTCCCGACACGTTCGTGCCGCCCTGCGCGATCGGCGCCTCGAGCCCGCCCGGCATCGCCTCGACGAAATCGCGCGCCTGCGCGACCGCGAGCGCTTCCCACAGCTCCGCATCGGTCGCCTCGGGATTGCCGTAGCGGAGGTTGCTCGCCACGGTGCCGGAGAACAGGTACGGCCGCTGCGGGACGAGTCCGATGCGCGTCCACAGCAGATCCGGATCGAGCTCACGCACGTCGACGCCGTCGACCCGCACCGAGCCTTCCGTGGCGTCGAACAAGCGCGGGATCAGCGAGACGAGCGTCGTCTTCCCGGCGCCCGTGCTCCCGACGATCGCGAGCGTCTCGCCGGCGGCTACGCGGAACGAAACATCCCGCAGCACGGGATCGGCGGCGCCCGGATACCGGAATCCCACGGCGTGGAACTCGACTGCCGCGCGAGTGCCCACCGACTTCACCGGATGCGCGGGCGGCACGACGGAGGAGTCCGTCTCGAGCACTTCGTTGATGCGATCCGCGCACACGGCGGCTCGCGGAATCATCATCAGCATGAACGTCGCCATCGTCACCGACATGAGGATCTGCGTGAGGTAGACGAGGAACACGGTGAGCGCGCCGATCTGCATCTGCCCGGTGGCGATGCGCAACCCGCCGAACCACAGCACGGCGGCGCTCGAGACGTTCAGCAGGAGGATGACGAACGGGAAGAGCAGCACCATCAGGCGGCCCGCCCGGAGCGCGGTGTCGGTGAGCTCGACATTCGCGGTCTCGAAGCGACGCGTCTCGACCGGCTCGCGCACGAACGCGCGCACGACGCGGATGCCGCCGATCTGCTCGCGCAGGATGCGATTGACGGTGTCGAGCCGAGTCTGCATGAGCCGGAACTGCGGCACCATGCGCTGGATGACGACGCCGATGACGATCGCGAGGATCGGGACGCTGACGCCCATCAGCCAGGAGAGGCCCACGTCCTCGTGCAGCGCCATGATGATGCCGCCGACGCACATGATGGGCGCCGAGATCATCATCGTCGAGGTCATCGCAACGAGCATCTGGACCTGCTGCACGTCGTTCGTGTTGCGCGTGATGAGCGAGGGAGCGCCGAATTTCGCGACTTCGCGCCCGGAGAACGCCATCACGCGCCGGAAGATCGCCGCCCGCAGGTCCCGTCCGACGCACATCGATGCGCGCGCGCCGAAATAGGTGGCGGAGACGGAGCAGGCGATCTGGGCGAGGCTGATGATCAGCATCCAGCCGCCGGTCCGCAGGATTTAGCCCGTGTTCCCCTTCGCGATGCCGTAGTCGATGATGTCGGCATTGAGATTGGGCAGATAGAGCGATGCGATCGTGGAGAAGAGCTGCAGCACGACGACCGCGGTCAGCCAGCGCGAATAGGGGCGCAGAGCGTTTCGGAGCAGGCGGATCAAGCGGTCATCCTCCACGCACGATCCGGATGGCGGCGCACGCCATCGAGGATCACGTCGACGATCTCTCGGGGCGCGAGCAGCCTGCCGTTGGTGATACCCGGGTGCGAGCCCGAGAACAGGAGCAGGTGCAGCAATCGCGCGGCCTCGGCGGGCGGCACCCGCAGCTCGCCGCGGTCGGGCTCGATGAGTCGGGCCACGGCCGCGGAGATGACCGTCGAGGGTTTCGGACGACGGGGCGGCTTCTCGCCCGGCGGCCGATTCCAGCGCAGCGCCATGATGAGATCGATCACGGTCGTGGTCCAGGACTGCACGATGCGGACGACCTCGATGAGCCGCTCGCGAAGCGGCAGGGCCGGATCGATCCGCTTGAGCGCGGCGACCACCGGCGCCGGATCGAATGCCGCATCCACGGTCGCGCGAATCAGGCTGTCCTTGTCGGGGAACACACGGAAGATCGTGCCCTCTGCCACGCCCGCAGCCTGCGCGATCAGGCGCGTGCTCACGTCGATGCCGCGCTTGCGGATCAGCGGCAGGGTCGCGGCGATCAGCGCCGCGCGGCGGGCATCCGGCGGCAGCGGTCGCGCGCGCCGGCTCGAGACGACGCTCGGGGAGGGCAGCATCGCCTCACTATAGCATGAATGAGTGAGGACTCACTCACTGGCGTACGTCGCCCGTTGCGGCCATGCGCCCGTTGCGGCTGTGCGGGCCGGGCGGTCCTGCCGCGGTTGCCGCTATGCAGCTGCGGCGGCTCGATCGGGTGAGCTCAGTAGAGCGTGCGGTGCATCAGGCTTTCGATGAGCGAGAGGTCCGGCCCGCGGTCCCCGATGTTTCCTACGATCCGGCCGGCGGGCAGGCGCACGCGGCGGGATCGGCCGTTCTTCAGCCGGATGACCACGGCGACGCCGGTGTCGCGCGCCCGATCGAGCGTCGGATCGAACTCGTGCACATCGCCGGTGCACTCGTCCAGGATGAAGGTCGGCACGTGCCAGAAGAACGCGGAGACCAGGTCCTGCGGCGAGAAATACTGCGGGAAATATTCCCGCGGCTTGCACGGATGGGTGTGGTAGAGCGCGACGAGGGTGTCGCCGGGCGCCCGCTGCTTTTCGGGGTCCATCTCGACGGCGTCCACCTTCTTCAGGGTCCGGGGGAAGGCGGAGTAGCCGAGCTGGCCGTCGCGAATGATCAGGATGCCCGAATATTCCCACCGGTAGCCGTTCGGCGCATAGAAGGCCCAGCGGAGCGCGCGCACGGCCGTCGCCTGCATGGCGCCCTCTGCCGCCTGCGCGTCGCTCTGTGTCGCCTGCGCGGTGCTCCCCGTCGCCTGCGCGGCGCTCGCTGCTGCCAGTGCGGTGGGCTGCGGGGCCTGCGCAGCGCTCCCCGGAGCAGGCGATGCGCCCGCCGGACAGCGAGACGACACGAGGATCGCCGCGAGCAGCGCGCCCGCAATGCCGATGATCCGCCGTCCGTCACCCATATTCGTACTCGACCCGGTCCTCGAGGGACTTCTCAACAGGTTTTCGGCCGTCTGGATCGTCGACTTTAGTTCAACCAGTCGCCTCCACACGAGACTGCGGTCACGCTATGGACTCTCCCCGCCGCGCAACCACGAGCTCGGCGATGGCGTGCAGAACTTCGCTGCGCTCTGCGGACTCGTTCTATCGACGAGCGAGGAGACGAAGACGAGCAGAACATGCTCGCTCAGCAAACAGCAGGCTGCCGACAGGATGCCGATGGCGGCTGTCGCGCCCCGTGGCGCGCCCGACTTCGCGTGCACACTCGCGAGGGCAGAATTGATCCTCGAAGGAAACACCCGGTCGCGGGCGAGCCCTCGAATGGCCGCGGCAGTCGGGCCGCCACGTCGTGTCCTACGCCGGCGATCGCGGCGCGATCGTCGAGGCGGCGCCGGTCGCGGCATGCGCGAGCGGGCCGCTGCGGCAACCGGCATTCCCATTTCGCAGGTCGCCCGCGGGCCGGCGGTCGGGCATCATGGTCGAGCCATGGCCCGCGGCCTCGACCTTCTCGAGATTCTCGCGCGCGTACCGGTCGTTCCGGTCCTCGTGGTCGACGACGTGCGGCGAGCCGCACCGCTCGCCCGCGCGCTCGTCGGCGGCGGGCTCACGGTGCTCGAAGTGACGCTGCGCACGCCGGCGGCGCTGCCGGCGATCGAAGCGATGCGCTCGGCCGTTCCCGAAGCGGTCATCGGTGCCGGCACGCTCACCCGGAGGCAGGACTTCGCCGATGCCATCTCGGCCGGCGCGCAGTTCGGCGTCACGCCAGGATTCACGCCGGCGCTCGGCGAGGCGGCCGCTCACGCCGGCCTCGCGCTGCTGCCCGGCATCATGACTGCATCGGAGATCCTCGCCGCGCGGGCTGCGGGGTTCGCAGCCCTCAAATTCTTTCCGGCGGAGCCGGCCGGCGGCAGCGCCGTGCTGAGTGCGTTTGCGGGGCCGTTCGCGGACGTGAAGTTCTGCCCGACCGGCGGTATCACGCGGGAGCGTGCGCCGCAGTACCTCGAGCTGAGCAACGTGGTTTGTGTGGGCGGCTCGTGGGTGGCGCCGCGGGCGCTCGTCGAGCGCGAAGCTTGGCCTGCGATCGAGCAGCTCGCGCGCGAGGCCGCCGAGCTGCCGCGCCGGTCTCACTCGGCTCGAGCGGCACCTTAATTGCGAGGCGATACGCGAACCGGATCGTAGACGAAGCGCACCACGAGGAGACGCACCATGGCCGACACGCTGTCCGCTGGCGGATCGAATGGAGAGCAGGCCCGGGTCGAGACACAGAAGGCGGGCGAGCATCTGAAATCGGCCGGCCGCGCCGCCGCGGATATGATCCGCGACAACGCTGCAGCCGCCGCCGAGGCCACGCGCTCCCGTGCGCGCGGCGCCACCGACTGGGCGCGGTCGCGCTTCGAGGACCTACAGGGGCGCGTCGAGGAGCGGCCGCAGACAGCTGCGCTGTGGGCGCTCGGCATCGGCGTCGTCACGGGCTTCCTGCTCGGGACGCTGCTTTGGGGCGGCAGGGATTAGGGTCTGTTGACAATTAAGGTTATCACACGCGCCCAACTCTCTGATAGGGTTGGGGCGAGATGCGAAAGCTGCTGCGCAATGACCAGTGGGAACGGATCGAGCCGATGCTGCCGGGCAAGGCGAGCGACCGTGGCCGCACGGCGGCTGATAACCGCTTGTTCGTCGAGGCGGTGCTGTGGATCGCACGCACTGGGGCTCCGTGGCGAGATCTACCGCAGGAGTTCGGGCCGTGGAATAGCGTGTGCGTACGCTTCGCCCGCTGGTCCCGCAGCGGAGTCTGGGAGCGAGTATTCAGCGAGCTGGCCAAAGACGCTGAGCTGCAACAAGTCTTCCTCGATTCGACCATTATCCGCGCCCACCAGCATGCGGCGGGGGCTCGAAAAAAAACGGTCCGCAGGCCCTCGGCCGCTCGCGCGGAGGATTGAGCACGAAGATCCACGCGCTGGTAGAGAACATGGGGCAGCTCGGCCGCTTTACCCTCACGGGCGGTGAGGTGCACGACGTGACCGAGGCGCGTGGACTGCTGATCGGGATCGACACCGAGGCTGTCGTCGCTGACAAAGCCTTTGACTCTGATGAGTTGATTGACTTCATTCGCGAGGGCAAGGCCAAGGCGGTGATTCCGGGACGCTCGAATCGGCTCCGCGAGCGCCGCCTGGACCGAAAGCGTTATCGCGATCGCAACCTGATCGAGCGATTCTTCTGCCGGCTGAAGCATTTTCGTCGGGTCGCCACGCGTTACGATAAGCTCGCGCAGCGATTCGCCTCCTTCATTGCGCTTGCCGCCGCGGCCGTCTGGCTGGGTGCGCACATTGCCTAAATGTCAACAGACCCTAGTGATCACCATGTTCTCCCTCGGTCCATGCATTCAGCGCGCCGCAGGCGCCGCGAGCAGCCATTCATAGGCCGGCAGTACTTCGATTCCGGACGACTTCACTGTCAGTGCCTGGCTGCGATCCAGAACGAGCAGTCGCCGTGCGGCGTGCGGATGCTCGCGCGCGGCGGCGGCGAGCGCGCGAACCTCGCGCTCGAGCGCTCCGTCCGAGGAGGCGTCGGCGCACACTTGCAGCAGCTCAACGCCCACACCGGGTGTGCGCGCGAGGAAGTCCACTTCGAACCCTTCCG
>Ga0209062_1002920_pt1 | contig 21189 bp, 19 predicted proteins | sample Coa_R2_2_FD_187158 | JGI IMG/M metagenome (GOLD analysis project Ga0209062, IMG submission 187158) | Surface soil microbial communities from Centralia Pennsylvania, which are recovering from an underground coalmine fire - Coalmine... | ecosystem: Environmental > Terrestrial > Soil > Unclassified...
AGCACCTTCCGCCACTGGCCCCAGCGGCCGACCTCCGTGTCCGCCACCTTCACCTGCTGGACGCGGCCCTCCAGGCCCATCTGGCGGATGCGCAGCGCGACGGTATGAAAGCGCCCCTGCGGGCGGACGGCGAACGTCCCGCCAACCAAGTCTTCGGCGGATTGGACCTCGGACCGCACCACCAGGGGCTGCTCGCTCTCGATCACCGGCGCGCCGAACATGGTCACCCGGCCCTGGCCCGGCCGCTGGCCGAAGAAGTACTCCAGGTGCTCGACGACCACGTCGCAGGCATCGTCGAAGATGGCCGCCTCGTACTCCTCGGTGCCGGGGATGCGCAGCACCTCGAGCTCCAGGTCGTAGTGGCGCGCCGCCATCTCCTTGACGGTGTAGATGACGGGCGTGCGATCGTGGTCGCGATAGGCGAGGCGGATGCGCTGCACGCGGCTCAGGAGGGTTTCCAGCCGCTGGCGTCGACCGTCTTGATGGCCTCCTGCAGCGGGGCGAAGGTAAAGGCGGTGTCGGGCGTGACGCTGGCTGGCATATCAACCCCCTGCCGGATCGAGTCCAGGCCCTCTTTCGCCTGCTCGCTCGTGACGAGGCCGTCTTTGGTCATGAGCGGCGTCACGATCTCGAGCGCTTTCTGCGCGTCCTCCTGCTTGAGCTGGACGTACTTCAGGGTCACGGCCACGCTGGTCGCGGGATCGGCAGCCATCACACGCATGCCCTTCACCCCGGCGATGAGGAACCGCCGGACCTCGTCGGGCTGGGAGGACAGCAGCTTGTCGGACGTGGCGATGCCGCCCTGGAGGTCGGCGCTGTCGTCGGCGAAGGAGTGGATGGTGGTGAAGCCCTGCGCCTCAGCAGCCAGCCGCTGCAGGATGTTGCCGACCATGGCGTCCGCCCGGCCGGCCACCAGCGCCGTCACCAGGACGTCGCCCGAGCCGCCGCCCGCAGAGCCCGCGCCGATGAACTGCACATCCTTGGTCGGATCCAGGCCGGCCTTCTTGAGCGCGGCGGCGGCGAGACGGTAATAGGTATCGCCATTACCGATGTTGGGCGTGACGATGGTCTTGCCCTTCAGGTCAGCCAGGCTCTTGATGCCGGGTTTGGCCGTGAGCCAGTAGTTCGCCCGGGCGGACTCGATGAAGATGGTCTTGAGGGCCGCGCCCTTGCCCACGGCGGCCATGGCGGCCGAGGCGGCGCCGGTGAACTGCGTCTCGCCCGAGATAAGGCTGTCGATGCCCACGGTCGAGTTCGCTTGCACGAAGTCGACGGTGAGGTTCTGCTCCTTGAAGAAGCCCTTCTCCTGGGCGATGTACCACGGCAGGTAAGAGGTGGAGCGGCTGGGCAGGTGGAAGTTGACCTTGACCGCGCTCGGCGCGGGTGAGGCCGAGGCCGGCGCGGCCGAACCGGCGGCGCGGGAGCTGCTGGCCGGCGAGCTGGCCGGGGCAGCGGTGGCGCCGCCGCAAGCCGCGAGCAGCAGCATGGTCGCGACGAACGAGGCAATCCGGACGGGGAAATGCTTCACGGTTGCTTTATGCTAGGGACCGCATGTCAGCCAGTCAAGAAATGGGCGCACTATGAGCGCGCTCGATCAGCCGCTGCTGATCGCTAACAGCAACTACCACGTCGGCCAGCAGATGTCGATCCGCATCGCCGAGGAACAGGGCTATTTCCGGGAGGAAGGCTTTACCAGCTACGTCTACGAGTCGGGCGGGCTGGTGCCGGGGCCGTTCGAGCCGGAGGCGCTAGGACTGGTGATGAAGGAGCGCGGCGTGGACATCGCCACGGCCGTGGACGTGGGCTCGGTGCTGCGCCAGCGCTCGCTGGGCGAGGAGCTGTACATCGTCGGCGGCTGGCGCTACTCGCCCAACATGAAGTTCTTCGGCGCCAAGGACCTCCAGGGGCTGGCGGACCTGCGCGGCCGGACCGTTGGTATCCGCGAGGCAGGCAGCCTGCAGCACATCCTGCTGGGCAACGCCCTTCGCAAGGCCGGCGTGGACCCCGACACCGAGGTGAGCTGGGTCTACGACGGGATGTTCTCCTACGGCAACGACCCGCGGCACGTGGACGCGCTGCGGACGGGCAAGGTCGATGCGCTGTCGTCCCAGCCGCCGTTCACGAACGTGCTGGCGAGCGAAGGCTTTCCGGTGCTGCTCGACCCCTTTGAGATGTATCCCGGCGGCAAGCCGGACAAGGTGATCGTCGCCACGCGCCGCACGGTCGAGCAGCGGACTGAGGAGCTGACGGCGTTCCTGCGCGGGAACATCCGCGGCTTCTGGGGCATGCGCGACAACAGCCGCTACGACTACCTGCGCGACCTGGAGACCCGCCTGCGCCAGCAGAGCCACAACGACCAGGAGCGCTCGGTGCGCATCATCACCAGCATCGAGAAGGTGGAGGGCTGGACGGTGCCGGCCGACGGCGGCGTGTCACGCGAGGCGCTGGCGCGGGTCATCGACGAGGCGGTGGAGTTCGGCGAGATTGATAAGCCGCTGGCCGTGGACGACGTGCTGCGCGACCAGCCGGTGAAGGAAGCCTACGCTGCACTCAAGGACCGGCCTGAGCTGCAGGAAATTCAAAGGGCCGTCGCGGCGGCGGTGGAGAAGTACGGCTTTTAGGGGGCTACGTCCCGAAGTCGGGGTAGCCGTGAGGGGTGACGGCCTGGGTGTAGTAGCGGGCCATGTCCTCGCGGGTACGATCCTGCACGTTGCGGAACCAGCCCCAAAGCAGGAAGGGGTGAGCGCCCAGGGCATAGAGAGCGCCCACGTCTTGCTGGACCAGCGCGGTGCGCTCCTCGTCCGTCAGCTCGAACCCCTCCAGGAATAGGGACGCATCGTCGCGGAAGGCGGCGGCGCGCTCGGGGCTCATCACCACCTGGCGCATGACCTTGTCGACCTGGTACCTGCTCACGGCCGCGCCTTGTGCAGGTCCCAGCTCAAGAAGGGCGTGGTGCTGGTGCTCAGCAGCACGTAGTCGGCGCGGGTGGCTGGCTGGCCGCCGGCCAGGCCCACCAGGAGGGCGAAGTTCATGGCGGCGGCCGTCAGGTTGCCGGCGCGCGTCATGCGCTCGGGCGTGAGCAGGCCGAGCAGCGCATCCACGTGGCCGTGGCCGATGTGATCGATCATCTCAGCGTCGAACTCCGGGTCCGGCGCCTCCACCATGAAGCGCGGACCGCCGATCTCGACCGACAGGTGCCCGCTGGCGACGACCGCGACCCGCGCGTCGCCGGGCATGTCCTCGATCACCCGGCGCATGGCCTGCCCCACCTCGTAGAAGCGCTGCGCCGGCGGCATCGGCGGCGCCATGACGTTGGAGAAGATCGGCACGATTGGCACGTCGGCCCTGGGATGGATGAGACTGAGCGGGACGACGAAGGCGTGGTCCAAGGTGAACTCGTCGGAGTAGGCAAAGTCCACGCCGGCCCAATAGCCGCCCTCGATGAGCCGCTTGGCGACGCCCACCTCGACCGGTACTTCGTACGGCTCCAGCCCGAACTGCTCGCGCTCGTGCGGGAACGGCCCCGCGGCGATGGGCGCCTTGCCGACAAGGAACGCCGGCATGTTGTCCATGAACCACTGGTTCAGGTGGTCGTTCCCGACGACCAGGATGACGTCCGGCCGGGCCTCCTCCAGCGCCTCGCGCATCTGGCCGAAGGCGCGCAGCGCCTCAGGCGCGCCGGGGAACTTCTCCGCCTGCTGGAAGCGGCGGATCAGGATGGGGTTGTGCTGGACCCCAATAAGCTGGACGAGCTGCGCCATTCCTCCGGAGCTAGGCCACGACCCAGTTGCGCTTGCCCTCGGCGGCCAGCAGCCGGCCGAAGACCATGCCCGGGAAGTGCGCGGCGGCGACCGGCACGTCCTTGCCCTCGATCTCGCGGGCGAGCGCGTTGCGGGTGCGCTTCGCCAGCTCGGCATCGACGTCGCCCAGGCCGGACCACTCGTCGTCCAGCAGCTCCACCGGGCAGTGGACCACGTCGCCCAGCAGCAGACCGCGAGCCGTGCCAGACGAGAGGACGATGATGGTGCTGCCGGGTGTGTGGCCTGGCGCGGCCATGGCGTCGATGCCGGGGATCAGCGGACCGCTGCCGTCCCAGGTGGTCAGCCGGTCCTCGACGGGATCGAGCACCGGCTTAACGCGATCGTGGTGCAGGAAGTGCTCGCGGTCGCGCGAGTCGCAGCGGTAGCTGGCGTTGCGGAAGACGGTTACGCCTTCCTGCGAAGCCCAGCCGACGTGGTCGAAGTGCAGGTGGGTGAACAGCACGTCCGTCACGTCTTCGGGCTTGACGCCCTTGGCGGCCAGGCTATTCAGCAGCTCGCCGCCGGTGTACTGGTTGCCGCCGGCCGAGATGCCCGAGCTGGGGCCGATGCCGCAATCGATCAGGATGACGCGGTCGCCGGCGCCGCGCACCAGGAACCCGCCGAGCGCCAGCTCGACCATGCCGTTCTTGTCCAGGAAGCGACTGTGCTGGACCCACATCTCCTCGGTGGTGCCTTTGAAGTTGGTGGGCTTGGCCAGCATCACGCCGTCGAAGATGGGCTCGACGGTCAGGTCGCCGATCTGCATAGCGGCCCTACACCTTGCCCCAGTAGGCCCGATCGGCGGGAAAGACGGTCCGGCACAGGATCCGCTCGGCCTCTCCGTCAAGGCACTCCGCCGCGGCTTCGCGCCACATGGCGAAGTGCGGTGTGGCGCGGTGCGCGTCCAGCGCCGCGTCGTCCTTGTAGACCTCGTAGAAGATGTAGACGTTCTCGTCCTTCGTGTCCTGGACGACGTTGAAGCGCACGCAGCCGGGCTCGTCGGCCTCGGAGTGGAGAGCATCGTGCTCGATGACCTCCAGGAAGTGCTCGCGCTTCTCCGGCTTGATGCGCACTTTGACGACGTTGGCAATCATGCTGGCACTCTACATCACACCGCGGGTACCCGGGTTTGTCTGGATGTACTTGGCCGACTCGACCGGGTCGACCCCTTCGGTGCGGAGGGAGACGTTCGCGGCCTCCTCCTGGAGCTTGTAGGTGACGGTGTAGCCGCTGGACTCGCCCCAGCCGCGATTGATCCCTTCCACGATGATCTGCTCGACCAGGTTGCTGACGGGCAAGGGGACGTTGTGATGGCGGCCGAGGGCGGTGGCCAAGCCGATGTCCTTGCGAATCAGCGTAAGCGTGAAACGCGCGGGCTCGTACTGCCCGGTGAATACGCTCTCGGGCACCTGCTGGTGCAGCATCTGCATGCGGCCGACCAGGCCGCGGCGGACCGCGTCCCAGACGGTGCGGACGTCCACGCCGGCTTTCACGCCAAGCGAGAGCCCCTCGGCGATGGCCTGGGTGACGCCGCAGCCGATAAGTTGGTGGATCAGCTTGCAGATGGCGCCGGTGCCGACCGGGCCGGTGTGGATGATCTGGTCGCCGTAGGCCTCCAGCACCGGCCGGATGCGGGCCACGACCTCCGGTTCGCCCGCCACCATGATCTCGTGGATCCCGGGAGCAGAGCCGGGCTGGCCGGCGCTCACGGGGGCGTCGATGGCCCAGGCGCCCTTAGCCTCGAAGCGCTCGGCGATGTGGCGGATCAGGTCCGGCCCGCCGGTCGAGATGTCCACATAGACGCAGCCCTCGCGAATGCCCTCGAGCACGCCGTCGGGGCCGAGCGCGACCGTCTCCACGATCCGCTCTGTCGGCAGGGCGGAGATGATGACGTCCGAGTGTGCAGCCAGCTCGGCCGGAGACGCAGCCTGCTGCGCTCCACGCCGCAGGAACGGCCCGAGCGCGGACTCGTTCACGTCGAAGACGATCATCGGGAAGCCGGCCGCCTGGATGTGCTCGGCCACCGGGCCGCCCATCTTGCCCAGCCCGATGAAGCCGACGGTATCCATGCGGGGCCAATCCTCGCCCGTACCGCCGGGCGGCGTCAAGCCGTATGATTTGGCCACTTAGTGAGCACTGCCGCCAGACCAACTCGGCCGGCGGCACCCTCCCGCACGGGCATCGCCGCGTTCCAGCACCGCGACTTCACGCTGTACTGGATCGGCCAGCTGGCCAGCAACGTAGGCTCGTGGATGCAGGTGGTGGCCACCGGCTGGCTGGTGCTGATCCTCACCAACTCGGCCGCCGACCTGGGCATCAACGCCACGCTGCAGGGCCTGCCCATCCTCTTTTGCGCCTTCGCGGGCGGCGTGCTGGCCGACCGCCTGGACCGCTACTGGACGGTGGTGGGCGTGCAGATGGTCAACATCGTGCCGGACGGCATCCTGGCCATCCTGGTCGCCACCGGCAAGATCACCGTCAACGAGCTGTACGCCTATGCCTTCATCAACGGGCTGATCAACGGCCTGGCCAACCCGGCGCGGCAGGCCATCGTGCCTAACCTGGTGCCCAAAGAGGCGCTGATGTCGGCGCTGGCGCTGAACGGCATCCTGTGGCAGGGCGCGGCGGTGCTCGGCCCCTCGCTGGCCGGCATCGCGCTCGCGGTCTGGGGCACGCCGGCCAACTTCTACATCAACGTCGTCAGCGATGTGATCTCGATCGCGGTGATGCTGCCGATGCGCAGCCGGCCGCCGCGCATCGAGCACACCACGTCGGCCTGGCAGAACATGGTCGAGGGGCTGCACTACTCCTGGCGCAGCGACACCGTGCGCGTGCTGCTGATGATGGTGGCCGCGATCAGCCTGCTGGGCCGGTCGTACTTCGCGCTCATGCCGGTGTTCGCGCGCGACGTCTTCGATGCGGGCCCCCAGGGGCTGGGCTTCCTGATCACCATGCCGGCGGTAGGGACGATCATCGCCGGCTTCGGCATCTCGGCGCTCAAGCGCGGCCTGGCGCTGCAGCGCTGGTTCTACGTCTCCGGCATCGCCATGAGCGTCACGATCCTGGGCTTCTCCTTCAGTCCCTGGTTCGGGCTGTCGCTCGGCATCCTGGTGTTCATCGGGCTGGCGCAGACATCGGCGGCGACGTTCTCGCAGACGCTCATCCAGCAGACGGTGGAGGAAGGCTTCCGCGGTCGGGTGATGAGCCTGTACATGGCCTGCACCATCGCCGCCTGGCGCATGGCCGCGATGCCGTTCGGCTTCCTGGCGGAGCGTTTCGGCGCGCGCGAGGCCGTGGCCGGAGGAGCGGTGGTACTGCTGCTGGTGCTGGTGCCTGCCAGCCGACGCAAAACGAGTGCTGAGTGCTGAGTAGGCAGGTTAGGCGACGGCCACTCGGCCGCGGTACTTGCCGGCAGTCTCCTTCGCGCCGATGAAGAGCAGGATGGCCGAGATGGCGTGCAGCGGGACGAGCGCCAGGAAGCACAAGCCGGTATCGGCGACGCTCATGATGCCGCCGGCCATGGCCGGGCCGGCCACGCCTCCGACCTCGTTCATCGTCCGGCGCAGCGCCTGCAGCCGGCCTCGCGCTTCGGCCGGCGCGATGTCGTAGGTGTACACGGTCATGGCGCCCAGGGCGAAGCCGCCGGCGACGCCCACCAGCGCGGACACGCCGAACATGGCCGGCAGCGAGCTGGCGTACGGGTAGGCCAGGAAGGCCAGGCCGGTGATGACGGCGGCGGGAATCGTGGCCGCCTTGCGGCCGATGGTGTCCGACACCCACCCGGCCGGGCCCATCGACAGCAGCGTGACGGCGCCGATGACGGCGAACAGCGCGCCGACCTCGGTGCTGCTGAACCCGAACTTGCCCTCGGCGTGCAGCGGCAGGACGGCCGCCACCACGGGATTGCGTGTGCCGGCGGCGAACGTGGCCAGGATCAGGATCACGTAGGTCGTGCGGAACTGCGGCGCCAGGTCGCTAAGCCGCGCGATGGACCGCTTGGGAGATTGCGTGTTTGCCGGCCGCTCGGTTCGTGTCTCCGGAAGCCGCGCTGTCATGGACAGCACGAGCAGCCCCACCGCGAGGCTGGCCCAGAACACCACACGAAAGCCCCAGCGGTCGGCCAGGATCCCGCCCAGCAGCGGGCCCAGCGCCTGCCCGGCGTTCTGGAGGCCGAAGAAGAAGGCCAGCATGCGGCCGCGGACCTCCGGCGCGATCAAATCCACGGCGGCGACCTCTCGCCCGAGCTGCCACAGCGCCACGCCTGCGCCGCACAGGAACTGCCCGGCCAGAAGTGGCACGAATGCCGGCGTCAGCAGCGCCAGCAGCGAGCCGGCGACCAGCAGCGAGGGGCCGATGATCATCGCCGGCTTGCGCCCCAGCCGATCCACGATCACGCCGGAGGGCAGCGTCATGAGCGCGCGCCCAAGCATCAGCGCCGCCACCACCTGCGCCGCCAGCGCCTCGGGCACCCGGAACGCCGGGCCCAGGAGCGGGATCACCGGCACCACCAGCCCCTGCGTCATGGCCGCGAAGGCCGACGGCAGGTACAGGTTGATCAGCAGCCGCGCGTTGGCGTTGAGACGAGCTGACTGCGGCGGCAAGGGCGCTTACCAGCATACGGCCTGGACATAGGTTTCGGCTCCGTGAGCGTGCATTGGTGCGAGAGTGATCAGGGACCGCGGTGAGACTGCGCACAGTTTGGTGCGGGGCTGCAGCGAGTGGTACCGGAGAGCGGCGTCTTCGCAAGCAGTCCGCGGTGGCGTTTCCACATTGCCAACCTACCCAGCGATGGCACCGAATGGGGGCCCAGCGAGTAGTCCCGCGTCTTTGACAGCCAGGCAACCGAGCACTTACGATCCCTGGCGTATGGCTTCTTGGAATGGACGGCTTTGGCGGTAGACACGCCGCGGGTGGGCTCAAGCCCGAAAGGCCCTCGTTTGGAGTGGGAAGGCAAGCGAACGCAGGTTGACCGCGTGGAGCTGCCGTTTCAGGTGATCGAGACGGTCAACGAGCCCCGGGAGAAGGACTTGTTCAGCGCACAGGCGGCGCAGCAGGCGCTGGCAAAGGGCTGGCGCAACAAGCTCATCTGGGGCGACAACAAGCTGGTCTGCGCGTCGCTGCTCGAGGAGTTTGAGGGCAAGGTTGACCTGATCTACATCGACCCGCCGTTTGATACGGGTGACGACTTCTCCTTTCGCGTCTCTATAGGTGATCAGGAAGTCGAAAAACAACCCTCTATCTTCGAGACCAAGGCGTATTACGACACTTGGGGCCGGGGAGCCGAGTCATACCTTCAAATGCTGTATGAGCGTCTCGTCCTGATTTCTGAGCTGCTTGCCCCACACGGAACCGTATATGTTCATGTAGACGAGAGCGTTGAGCCCTATGTTCGGCTCATACTGGATGAAATCATGGGTGCGGATGCCTTCGTGAACTCGGTCGTTTGGAAACGCACAACGGCGCATAACGATCCGAAAAGGTTCGGGAGAATCCATGATCGGATATCCGTCTATTGCAAGTCCAGCACTCGGACATTCAATCGAGTTAGGGGCACTTATTCTGAGGAGCAGCTTGCCCGGTACAGGAACACCGACGAGCACGGGGCGTTCCGGGCTGAAAACCTGACCGCGCCGCACTACTCCTCGACCCGTACCGTGGAATGGCGTGGCGTTCACCCGGGCCGAGATCGGCAATGGCGATTCGGCCTTGCCGAACTGGAACAGCTTTACGATGACGGGCGAATTCTGCTGCAAGCAGATGGGCGGCCAAGGAAAGATGGCTACAAGGTCTACTTGGACGAAGCGGGCGGACCGGTCCTGCAAGACCTATGGGTAGACCTCACAATGGGACCCACCGCGGGGGAGCGCATGTTTTTTCCAACTCAAAAGCCCGAAGCTCTCCTAGAGCGCATCATTCAAACGTCTTCGAACGAAGGCGACCTCGTTGCCGACTTCTTCTGTGGGTCTGGGACGACGATAGCCGTGGCGGAGAAGCTTGGCAGGCGATGGATCGGGGCGGACCTGGGGCGGTTCGCGGTGCATACGTCACGCAAACGGCTGCTGGACATTCCCGGCTGCAAGCCGTTCGAGGTGCTGAACCTTGGCAAGTACGAGCGGCAGTACTGGCAGGGGGTGACGACGGGGCGGAACGACGACGCGTACGTGCAGCTGATGCTGCAGCTGTACCGGGCACAGCCACTGGATGGGGCAACCATCGTACATGGGGTGAGGGCAGGCATCGCTGTTCACGTTGGGCCGATCGACTCGGTGGTAACGATTGACGAGGCGCTCGCGGCTGTCGAAGGGGCGCGGGAGCTGGGATACAAGCGACTGCATGTGCTTGGCTGGGACTGGCAGATGGGCATCAAGGAGACGGTTATTGACCAGGCGCTGGCGCTTGGGGTCCAGCTCTCGCTGAAGCGCATCCCCTCGGAGATCATGGACCCGCGAGCGCGAGAAAAGGGCGATGTCGAGTTCTTCGAGATGAACTACGTGGATGCTGCGGCGGAGTTGAAGGGCAGGTCGGTGCAGGTGTTCCTGGAGGACTTCATCATCGCCGACCTGGAGCTGGTGAAGCCGGAAATCCAGGACAAGATCGAGAAGTTCTCGGACTACATCGACTACTGGGCCGTAGACTTCGATTACCGAAGCGACACCTTCCACAACCAGTGGCAGTCCTTCCGCACGCGCAAACGGCCGAAGCTGGAGCTGGAGAGCGCCGTTCACGCCTACGACGGCACCGGCGACCGCGAGATTCTGGTCAAGGTCATCGACATCTTCGGCAACGACACGACCAAGCTGCTCAGGGTCAGCGTTCCGTGAGCGTCACGCTTGGCGAGGCACAGCCCAGCTTGGGCTTCCGGCCAACGTACGGGGTCGCCGACCCGTTTGCCCTTAAGGATCCGGAGAAGCGCCTGCCGAGCATTCCCTTGGTCACCAAGCTGCGGCACGAGGTAGCGGATTGGCGGGCGCGGGATTACGACGGCATCAGCCAGACGACGCGCCGGTTGCTCGAGTACTGGTTCTTCGAAGACCACCTGGTGGACGGGCAGGAGTTCCGCTACTACTTCTGCCAGCGCGAGGCCATCGAGACGATCATCTATGTCTACGAGGTCCTCGGCGCCCGGCGCTACCGAGACCTGATGGAGCGCTTCTCCATCACCACACTGTACGACCCGACGACAGACCGCTGGCTGCGACTCGTCAGCAAGCTGGCCACGGGGGCGGGCAAGACGAAGGTCATGAGCATGGCTGTGGTGTGGAGCTATTTCCACAAGCAGTTCGAGCCGGCGTCGCCGTTGGCGCAGCACTTTGTGATCGTCGCACCCAACCTAATCGTTCTGGAGCGGCTGCGGCAGGACTTCGGCGACAGGCACATCTTCAAGACCGACCCGTTGATCCCGCCGGAGTGGGCGGCCGACTTCGATATGACGGTGGTGCTGCAGGACGAGGCAGCGCCTGAGACGAGCTCGGGCGTCCTGTACTTGAGCAACATCCAACGGCTGTACGAAAAGCACGAAGAGGAGCCCGATCCGGCCGATCCAATCGCGTCGTATCTGGGCAACAAGCCGAAGAAGGACCTGCGCTCGGCGGATCAGGGCCTGTTCGAGCGCGTGGCGGCCCATGCTGACTTGATGGTCCTGAACGACGAAGGCCACCACGTACACGACGAGGAGCTGCGCTGGAACCAGACTATCGACGCGCTCAACACGCGCCTCAAGCTGCGAGGAGGCGAGCTCGCCGCGCAGCTCGACTTCACGGCCACGCCCAAGCACCAGAACGGCAACCTCTTCAAGGAAGTCATCATCGACTACCCGCTGGCGCAGGCCATCGAGGACCGAATCGTGAAGCGGCCCTACCTGGGCCGGCTATCCAATGCCAAAGAAGGGCAATCGCCCAACGCGGCCGCCAAGTACCGGATGTGGATTCAGGCGGGGGTTCGGCGCTGGCGGGATTACGTCAAGAAAACGCGTGGCACCTACAAACCGATCCTGTTCATCATGACCGAAAGCACGAAGGCCGCGGACGAGGTGGCCGACGCGCTTCAGGCGTATGACGACCTGAAAGGCGCGGTGCTCACGATCCACACCAACGCCAAGGGTGACATCAGCGAGCGCTCCAAGGAATTGGACGAGCTGCGCCGCGCCAGCCGTGAGATCGACGCAGCGGACAGTCCGTACAAGGCAGTCGTCAGCGTCCTGATGCTGCGCGAGGGCTGGGACGTGAAGAACGTCACGGTGATCGTGGGGCTCCGCGCTTACAGCGCGGCGGCCAAGATCCTGCCCGAGCAGACGGTGGGGCGCGGCTTGCGACGGGTGGTCAGCCCGCTGATGCACTACGACGAGCAGCTGGACATCATCGGCACGAAGGCGTTCGAGGACTTTGTGCTCGGGCTGGAAGACGAAGGCGTGCGCTTCGGGGATGTGAATCTGGACGAGCCGCCCAGGTTCGAGACGATCTTCGTCGACCCAGACCGCACGGCGAACCTGGATATTGACATCCCGCAGCTCAGCCCGGTGCTGTACAAGTCGGCGGATGCACTGAGCCGGCTCACGGCCGACGACGTGGAGGGCCCGCCCTTCCCGATGTGGGCGTTGGGCGAGGCGAAGGCGAGCGAGTACTTGCGCTACGACATCCTCAGCAAGGAACTGGTCGACAAGCTGAAGATGGACCTGCGGCGGGGATCGCCTGGCGACGTGATCTCCTTCTTTGCGGAACAGATCCTGAAGAAGGCCAGCTTCCCCGCACAGTTTCATCTGCTGGCGCCGGTGGTGAAGGAGTACGTGACGCGGCGCCTGTTCCTGGATCCTGTCGATCTCGACGACCGCGCGGTGCTGGACAGGCTCACGGACGAAGAGGTGGCCAGCGCGTTGATCCGGCGTTTCGTGGACGCGGTGAACAAGCTCGGCATCGACAGCAAGCCGGCGGAGGCGGAGTCCGCGTTCCGGCCGGTATCGGGAACGCCGGCCTTTCAGTGGACGGGCGCCACACACGCCGGCAAGAAGACGGTGTTCAATCTCGTTGCGTGCGACAGCGGGCTGGAAGCTCGGCTGGCGAAGTTCCTGGACCTGGCACCGGATGTGGCAGCGTACGCCAAGAACGTACGACAGATGCGGTTCTCGTTGGATTACGTGTCCAGCCAGGGGTTCATCCGGTATTACTATCCGGACTTTCTGCTTCGGCTCGAAAATGGGCTGCACTACCTGGTGGAGACCAAAGGCGCCGAAGGGGTGGAGGTGGCGCTCAAGGACGCTCGGGCTAGGCGCTGGGCGGCCGATGTCACCAGGCTCACCGGCCAGGAATGGCGCTACCTCAAGCTGCCGCAGGCGGTGTTCGAGGGGTCGAAGGCGCGAGAGTTCGCCGAGCTGGTGGAGAGCGCGGATGCGCTTGCTGCCTCTCAACCAGAGCTGATTGGTAGTGTTCCAGACGTGGAGACTGGAGGCCCCGTGACCGTCACTGTAATGACTCCCGAGATTGTTCGTGCTGAAATCGAGCGATTCGAGCGGCAGTACGGGATCGGATCGAACGAGTTCCTGCGCCGATTTCAGGCGGGGGAATTCGACGAGCCTGAGGCAATCGATTGGGAGTGGGCGTGTGAGCTGGCAGACGAGATGGGGATTCCTCACAACTAGATGCCGGGAGCTCGCGCCTATCTCGAAGGCGTGGCGCGCCTTCTTCATGAGACAGGAGCCGGTCCCATTGATATCAGAGTCACCACAGACGACACAATTGGTCGCCTGAGTGCTTCTCTGAGGGTGAAGGGACGCAGGCGCCTCGAAGTCAAGGCGCGTCTGAGATTTTTCACAACACCGGAGCTGCACGCCTATTCGTTCCAGCTACTGGAGGATGATGGCGCCCATGTGCTGCGGTATGACAACGTGCCACATCACAAAGAGCTGCCGGGCTTTCCACATCACCGGCATCGTGCCGGGAAAGGGCCTGAGCCGGTGATTCCCGAGCCAAGCATCCGAACCATCCTGGGAGCGATTGAGGACGAGCTTGAGGGCTGGACCGTCTAAGGCCCCGCTTTCAGGCCAGCTGGCGAGCAGTGTAGGATGGGACCATGGAAGCAACAGCACTTGCCGGCGACGTGCTCAGCGGGATTCCGCGGGCGCTGCACATCGCCCTGGATGGACTCGACCCCGAGAAACTGACCTACCGGCCGGGAAAGCACTGCAACAGCATTGCCTGGCTGGTGTGGCACCTCACGCGCGTGCAGGATCGGATCGTCTCAGGCCTGGCCGAGCAGGAGCAGGCGTGGGTGGCCGAGGGCTGGCACGCCAAATTTGGCCGGCCGGCCGACCCGGGCGACGCCGGCATGGGCCACGGACCGAACGAGGTGCTGACGCTGAAGCCGGAGAGCCCGCAGCTCCTGCTGGACTACTACGATGCCGTCTGCAAGCGGACGGTCGATTACCTGAATGGGCTCAGTGCGGCCGATCTCGACCGCGTGGTCGATCCCGCCAACCCGGAGGTCACTGTCGGCGCGAGGCTGCGGGTGTGCATCCTGGACAACGTCCAGCACGCCGGGCAGGCAGCCTACCTGCGCGGGCTCATCGAAGGCAAGCGGGTCTGGCCGAGCTGACGACGGAGTGCTGAGTGCCGAGATAGGCTAAGCGCTTCCGAGCTGGTCGAGGGCCTGCTTGACGTAGCTGGTGTCGATGAAGTCCTCGGCCTTGAGCTTCGGCTCCTCCTTGCGCGCTTTGGCGGCGTTCTCGATGCTGTGCTGCACCGCCTCGGCCGTGGGATACGGTTGGTCGTGCAGCAGCTTGGTGAAGTAGAGCTGATAGCCGCTATCGAGCGCGCGAGGATCCTCGATCTTGGTCCAGGCGGTGATCAGCTTCTTGGTCTCGGCGGGGTTCGCTTTGCCGAAGCGCACGGCCCTGATGATGCCTTTGGCCACCGCCAGGAGCTGCTCTTTGTGGGTGTTGGCGTACTGGCGCGTGGTGTAAAGGACCGCACCCGCCGTCGGCTGCTTGACGTCGTCGGTGACCGACGCCAGCACCTTGAAGCCTTTGTCGATGGACGGCAGGTCGTAGGGTGGATCGAGCAGCGTGGCGTCGACCTTGCCGCCCTCCAAGGCCGCGGCGCGGGTGGCGGTGTCGCCACCGGTGACGCGCTTGACGGAATCGGGCTTCATGCCGCGCGCCTCGAGCTCGGCCGTCAGGGCAAAGTCCGGGTTCGTGCCAGGGCCGGTGCCGATGGAGAACGTCTTCCCGGCGAGATCGGCGAAGGTGGCGATGTCGGGCCGGGCGACGACGTTGTAGGCGTAGTGGTCGTCGGTCATAGTAAGGATGACCGGCTGGATGCCGCCTTGCGACGCGGCGGATAGCACCGCTTCGGCGGTGGTGTAGGCGACCTGAACGTTGCCGGAGATGACGGCCGCCGCCAGCTCCGCGCTGCCGCGGAAGTAGGGCACCTGCACGTCGAGGCCCTCATCGCGGAAGAAGCCCTGCTGCTGGGCGATATAGACGGGAATCTCGGTGAGCGAAGGCGAGCTGTAGGCGATGGTTAGCGGCTGGAGGCCGGTCGCAGCGGGCTTTGCTTGCGCGCTTGGTTTGGTGCTGACCGCCACGCTCGGAGCCTGGCTGGCCGGCGGAGCGGTTGAAGCCGCACTGCCGGCGCAAGCGCTCAGCAGGAGTGCGGCGGCCAGCGCAAGAACTGAGGGATTCTTCGCTCGACGCTCAGAATGACGGTGGGCCCTAGGCAAAGCCGTAGAAGCGATCGGCGTTGCGGGAAAGGATGCCTTCCTTGTCCTGCAGCGTCAGCTCGTCGCTTTCGAGCAGCTCGCCGATATCGTGCTTGCAGCTCTGAGTCGTCACCTCGTGCGGGAAGTCCGACGAGTAGATGAAGGGCTGGTTGCCGACGACCTTGACGGCGAACGGCATGGTCAGCTCCTCGGTCTCGCAGCCGACGAAGAAGCGCCCCTCGCGGATCTTCTGGATGATGTACTTGTCGGGCCGCTGCTCCTCGCGCAGGCTGTACTCGCCCTCGGGCACGTACTGAAAGTGCGTCTCGTGCGAGGAGTGGAAGCGCTCCAGGCACAGCAACAGCCAGGCGACTCCACCCTCCAGGAACGCGATCCGGAAGTTCGGAAAGCGGTCTAGGATGCCGTTGTAGACGACGCTGGCGCAGTTGATGGTCAGGCCCCACGGGTGGCCGAGCGCATGGACGGGCACGTACATGTTGAGATGGTCCATGCCGAAGCCATCGTGGCAGCCGCCGTGGATGGCGATGGAGCAGCCCAGCCGGTCGGCTTCTTCGTAGACGGGCCAGTAGACCTTGGCGCCGAGCAGCTCGGGCAGGCCGTTGGACGGCAGCATGGCGCCGAGCATGCCCAGCTCCTCGACGGCGCGGCGCAGCTCCTCGGCAGCGGCTTGCGGGTCCTGCATGGGGATGAGGGCCATGCCCTTGAACCGGCTGTCGCGCTCGAGATACGTGTGGTAGAGCCAGTCGTTGTAGGCGCGGCAGACGGCGGCAGCGTAGTCGAGGCTGACGATCTTGCCGTACGCCAGCGCCTTGGTCGGATACAGGACCGTCCGCTCGATGCCCACGTCGGCCAGGAACTGCAGCCAGCCATCCGGGCCGACGGGCGCGCGGCCGTCGCGCATCGGCGGCGTCTCGACGGCGCGTCCGTCGTGCAGGTGGTCGAGTGGCGGGAAAAGGTCCCGGCTGCGCCGTGCCCTGCGGTAGGGCTCGGGAAGGTACGAGGCAATGCCCTCTATGTCCTCGATGATGTGCCCGTCGCCGTCGACGACGCGGGTTGCGACTTCTGTGGCCATTTAGATGGGGACCTCCCAGGACAGAGTTGCGTAGCGCTGCTGGGCGCGAGCTTTGGCTTTGCGGGCTTCTTCTTCGCGGTTGCGCGGGGGCGCCGTGGTGGTGAGGGAGTCGATGAGTCGGGTGGCGGCGGCCGTCACCTCCTCGACGGCGCGGTGGAAGGCGGCCTGATTAGCCTGGGATGGGTGGCTGGTGCCGCTGAGCTTCCTTACGAACTGGAGCGCGGAGGCGCGGATTTCTTCCTCCGTGGCAGGCGGCTCGAAGTTGGCGAGGACCTTGATGCTGCGGCACATGGGTCAGGCCAGCCCGTAGAACTTGAGCGGGTTGTCGCTGACGATCTTCTGGGCGACGCGCTCGGGAATCTGGCCGTCCGCGCCCATCTGGCGGATGCGCTGGATGGCATCGAGCTCGGCGGACTGGTCGGCGTGGGAGTAATCGGAGCCGACCATGAGCGCATCCTCGGTGCCGTAGTTCAGGATGTACGGCAGGTCGTCCATCGTGTCGCAGGTGACGTAGAAGCGGTACTCGCGGAAGAGGTCCCGCTTGAAGTCGAAGCCCTGCAGGGCCGTCAGCCGGGCGCGCTTGGCTTCGAGGTCGTGCATGAGGTAAGGCACCCAGGATGAGGACGCCTCGATCCAGCCGAAGCGCAGCTTCGGGAACAGGTCGGGCACGCCATTGACGACCAGCGAGCCGAAGGCCGAGATGGCGTTCAGCTGCAGCTCGTTGGGATTGGCGCGCGCCGAAGCGGCCACGTCGCGATGCGGATCGCCCACCGCGGTGTGGAAGCAGATGGGGACGTTCAGCCGCTCGGCTTCCTCGTAGACGGGGTAGAAGTAGGGATCACTGGCGGCGCGGCCGCCGCACTCCACGCCCATCTTGAAGACGCCGCAGGCGCCGTGGTCCACCGCGAAGCGCAGCTCCTCGACGGCCTTGTCGATGCTGAGCAGCGGCAGCACGGCCACCCAGCGCAGGCGGCCCTTGCTCTCGGCGGTCCGCTCGGCCAGCCAGTGGTTGTAGGCGCGGGTCAGGGCCAGCTCCATCTCCGGGCGGTCGGTGATGGCGGTCAGGAAGAAGGTCGTGTAGAGCACCTGCACGTCCACACCCAGCTCGTCCATGTGGCGCAGCCGGGCAGGCACGTCGATGAGCTCGCGCGTCTCCTTGGTCGTGCCGGTGCGCTTGTCGTCGCGCCATCGGCGCAAGCGGAACTTGCCGTCGAGCTGCCACAGGCGGTGCGGGCGGGCATCGTCCACCACGAAGCTTGGCGAGCCGGCGAAATCCAGCGACCTAGGCCGGAAGCGCTCGTCGGCGCCGCACAGGTGCTCCCAGGTGGCCTCGGTCTCGTCTACGTGGGTATCGGCGTCGACTACGAGCATGCGAGGCATTGTAGTGCTGAGTGCTGAGTGCTGAGTGACTAGTGCAGTGATCCCGAATTACTGTTCGCATGTTCAAGCGACAGCGAGTTCGTCGAGTTGGTAGGTCCAGCGGAAGATGACCGGCTCCCGATTGAGTTCCTGGAAATACAGCTCGATGCGCTGTTTGAGTTCCTCCTTGGAGGACACGCGTAGGCTACGAAGCACCGTTCTGGCCATCTTGCCGAAGAACGACTCAATCAGGTTCAGCCAGGACCCGTGCTTGGGCGTGAACACCAAGTCAAAGCGGCCGGGCCGCGAATCCAGGTAGGCGGTCGTCTCGCGGGAGGTGTGAATCGAGTGATTGTCCAGGACCAGGCGGATGGTCGTGTCGGTGGGGTAGTGCGCGTCGAGCGTCCTCAGGAACTCGATGAAGGCGGCGCTGGTGTGTCGCTCCACCACCTGGCCCAGCACCTGCCCATCCAGCAGGTCGATAGCGGCCAGCAGCGACATGGTTCCGTACCGCACGTACTCATGGTCGCGCGACCAAGTTGGGTGGCTGCCGGGAACGGGCGGCCGGTCAGGCGCCGTCGTGCCGATCGCCTGCAGGCCAGGCTTCTCGTCGCACGACAGCACCACAAAGCGCTCGTCGCCTGTCGGGCCACTGTCCCGCAGCAGTTCGACTTCCTTGTAGACGTGCAGGACCTCGACCATCTTGCGCTCGAACTCGGGGTCCCGCCGCTCCAGGTAGTAGCGCATCCGGTGCGGCTGCACCTTGTTGCTCGTCAGGATGCGCCAGACCGTGGCCGGCACCGCCGACCGCAAGCTCGGATGTCCGGCCTCCACGGCGTAGCGGCGAACATGCTCCGCCAACAGTCGCATCGTCCACTGCTCGTAGCTGTAGCCCAGGTCTTTCGGTTTCTGGCAGGCCAGGGCGACCAGCCAGGTCCGCGCTTCCGAGGTGATCCGCGTGGTGCGGCCCTGCCGCGGCTGGTCGTTCAGCGCTGCCACCGGCCCGACCACCGGAACGCGGTCCAACGTGCGCTCGACCTTGTGCCGATACGTGTGCAGGCTGCGCGCGATGGCCGCCACTGTCATGCCCTCCGCGTAGGCCAGCACCATGCGAGCTCGGTCCCGCTTGACCGCGGGCAGCATGCGCGACTTGGCCACTCGTTCCAGGACGCGCCGCTCCTCAGCGCCCAAGGTCAACGCAGGTCGTCGGGAAATCGCCAAGCCTTCCTTCTCCAGCCCGCTTATCTCGGCTCCTCGGGCCACCTCCAACAACGACCGGCCAGTGATCCCGTTACTTCAGGAACGGAACACTAGAACACGCGGGCGCCGAGCGGCGCTTCGCGTTCGGCGCTGAGCAGGATGACGGCGCCGTTCTCGTCGGGGACGCCCAGGGTCAGGACCTGCGACTCGAAGCCGGCGATGCGGCGTGGCGGGAAGTTGACCACGCACAGCACCTGGCGGCCGGCGAGCTGCTCGGGCGTGTAGAGCTCGGTGAGCTGCGCGCTGGAGCGCCTGGTCCCAAGCGGCCCGAAATCGATCTCCAGCTTGTAGGCGGGCTTGCGGGCGCCCTCCAGCGGGCTGGCGGCGAGGATGCGCCCGAGGCGGATGTCCACGGCGAAGAAGGTGTCCACGGTAGTTTGAGGTAGAGGTGCGTCGTCCATGGCCAGACCATAATGCCTGGATGGCTGAGGAATACGACCTGATCGCGATCGGCTCGGGCCAGGCTGCCGGACCGCTGTGCTCCGCCTTCGTCGCCGCGGGCCGAAGGGCGCTGCTGGTCGAGCGCGAGCACGTGGGCGGCACATGCATTAATGAGGGCTGCTCGCCCACCAAAACCATGATCGCCAGCGGCCGGGTGGCCTACCTCACGCGCCGAGCGGCCGGCTACGGCGTGCAGACGGGGCCGATCGGCGTCGACATGCGGCGGGTGCGAGAACGGAAGCGGGCCATCGTCGACAGCTTCCGGGAAGGCTCGCAGCGGCACATCGTCGAGGGCGGAACGAAGCTGGTGTTCGGGACGGCGTCGTTCACCGGGCAGAAGCTGGTGCGGGTTGCCCTGAACGACGGCGGCTCCTTCGAGGCGACGGCGCCGGCGATTGTGATCGACACGGGCGCTCGGCCGCGACCGCTGTCCTTGCCCGGCGCCTCAGCGGTGCCGGTGCTGGACTCGACCAGCATCATGGAGCTGGACGCCGTGCCCAAGCACCTGATCGTGGCCGGGGGTGGCTACATCGGCGTGGAGTTCGGGCAGTTGTTCCGGCGCCTGGGATCCCGCGTGACGATCGTGCAGCGGAGTGCGCGCCTGCTGGGGCGCGAGGATCCGGACGTGGCGGACGAGGTACGGAAGATCCTGGTGGAGGACGGAATCGAGGTGCTGCTCTCGACCTCCATGATCTCCCTAGCCTCCTCGGGTTCGGGTGTGGCGCTGACCGTCTCCGGCGGGAGGGTTATCGAAGGCTCGCACCTGCTGAACGCCACCGGGCGGACGCCGAACACGGAGGCGCTTCAGTTGGAAGCTGCCGGCGTGGCGACGAACGAGCGGGGCGAGATCCCGGTGAACGATCGCCTGGAGACGAACGTCGCAGGCATCTACGCCGTGGGGGACGTGAACGGCGGGCCGGCGTTCACCCACATCTCTTATGACGACTTCCGCATCCTGCGCGGGAACCTCCTGCACGGCGAGCAGCTCAGCACGCGCGACCGGCTGGTGCCGTACGTCGTCTACATGGACCCTGAGCTGGGCCGCGTCGGCCTCACCGAGTCCGCGGCCCGATCCTCAGGCCGCAACATACGTGTGGCCTCGATGCCCATGAGCGCCGTGGCCCGCGCGCTGGAGACGGACGAGCCCCGCGGCCTGATGAAGGCCGTGGTAGACGCGGATACCGGCCAGCTCCTGGGCTGCGCCATCCTCGGCCTGAACGGCGGCGAGATGATGAGCCTCTTCGAAGTGGCGATGATGGGCAAGCTGCCCTACACGGCCCTCCAGGAGGGCATCTTCGCCCACCCCACCCTGGCGGAGGGGTTCAACAACCTCTTCGACCGGCTCTCATAGCTCGCCAGCCTCTCGCAAGGCGTCGAGCAGCTCGCCGGTGGAGTAGGTCGGAACTCCGGAGACGGTGAAGTCCTTGTCCTGGAGTCCAGATCGGAAGATTCAGCGCCAGCGCGAGAGCGACGGTTGGCCAGTCATCCGGGTCGCGCTCAGCCATTCGCCCGCGGGCTTCGGATTCGAAGAGGCGATACGTGTCCGTC